>ERZ724527.66-NODE-66-length-47037-cov-8.880273_pt1 | contig 47037 bp, 38 predicted proteins | sample MGYA00376060_ERZ724527 | MGnify/ENA primary metagenome ERZ724527 (study PRJEB28724, sample SAMN07190886) | activated sludge metagenome | isolation source: activated sludge of sewage treatment plant in Hong Hong | place: USA: Christiansburg, Virginia | collected...
TGAAAGACAATTTGTTCATTTATATTACCAATAAGATCAAAAACATCTTTGAAAGGTTTTTCAAACAGGACATCCAGAATAAGTTTTATCTCGTCCGGGGTAAGTTTTAGTTGGTATTCTTTCATCACTATGATTTAAATTATTTTGGTTTGATACTGATGGTTCTTTTAGGTACAGTTGTTGTCGTTAATGGAGTATTTACTTCCACTTCTTTATTTTCTGGACTAGCAGCCTTACCGTATGTAGTGCTGTATATATTAGAAACATTCAAGTCAATTCCAGTTTCATACTGCTTGTCCCAAATCTTCGCAAGGCGATAATAAACGTAGGGGGTTTCTAAACCCGGCATCCCTTGCCTGGTCCTTGATTTCATTTCCAACTTGTATTTTAAATCTTGGTCTGTGCTGCTCGCCTCATCTTTCGTCCATCTGAATAATATTTTATTTAGCCATCTTCCCCAGAGCCAACTGCTTGCTGCATCTACAGAACGCACTTTGTTTTTATTACCTTTTTTTTCAGACATCAATAAGATGCCATAAGTTAATGCATATCTTTCTTCTGTTCCGTTTATGATGTGCGCTAATGCTTCAAACCCAATGGTTCCACTGAGGTTGTTCAATAGTGTATGCCATTCCCCATCTGCGGGTACTTTTCCAACGGCAAAGCTTCCAACTCGTCCGGTTGAGCTCACCAAGCCGTCTACGTCGAGCTGGAATGATGGATCTACTTTGCCAATTCCTACACATCCATTGTCGACGATACTAAGCAAGGTTTTATCATTGGCAGCAATATTAAGTGAATTGTGTTTTTGTTCAGTTTGCCCAAGACTAATATCCCACAAAGAGGATTTGTTTTTAATTTTTTCGTAGAAACTAATCAGTTTTTTATTTCCTCCTTTTGACTCTAATTTTAAGCCATTTATATCGTCAATATCAATTCCATCACTTAGGATATTGATTGTCGATTGCACAAAGTCCTGAAGATCAGGATCATTGAATCTTTGAATTAAATTCTCCCTATATAATTGTTGTGCCGTTCGTTCCATATTATAATTCTAATGTAAATGGGTTAAAGGGTTTATTGTCAACTTTTTTATTATCGGTTCTAGGAGCATCTGATCTTTTTAATTGAATTATTTTTGTCTTTTTTAGGATGTTGTATTCATTTTTAAATCGCACGGGAGCCTGCACTTTTACAGGTTCTTCTTCATATTCGTCTTCAATGATACTAATGATGTGGTCCTGATCAGGTATGAATGTAGCCCAAGGTTTGGTAGGCTTTAGAATGTGCATAAAGTCATGACTATCAGCGCTATCAATCATATGATACTGATATCCATCCTCGATAATCTGAATGATAGAAAAACGCGTAATAAAAGTGACAAAATCTAGTGACTTTAAAAAATCTTTTAAAGCATCTACATGAATCTCTTTATTAAATTCCAAAGCATTAGATTGGTCAATAAACCAAGGACAAATAAAATTGGCGATTTCTTTTTTCAATTTAGCAATGTCATAACCTTCATTTCCTCTGTCTGCAAACTTTATATCGCATTGAATGCGTAAATATTCAAATTCAGGATTCCTCACTTTTATGGAGACAAATGGTGACATCTTATCGCCAAGGTATTTTTTAATTTGTTCCAATTTTCTAAAGTTGGCAATTGTGATGTGTTCTTTCAGGTATTTCAGTTTCCTGGGGACAATTACAATAATTACCTTATTAGAATTAAATTCATCCATTTCTGAACGGTAATTGATCTCGTAGGATTTTTTTTCTTCCTCCAGGTCGAGATATTCATATACCCTTTCTCCGGTTTCGCCTAAACCAGAAATACATTTTACTTGCTCGATATCATCATATTTATTTAAGATGATCCTTTCAACATCCCATGCTGTCCATCCACGATTCTTGTGTCGAATCCTTTCGCTTACCCGGGTATAGAATTCAATAAATGTTTCTTCAGCTTTTCCTCCAAAACTTTCAAACGGTTGATTCACTTTAGTAACTCCTTGAATTTTATTATCCAGAGAAATAATGGAGTGTGGCGGAAATGCTTCATTTAGTACTGAAGGGTCAGACTGATCTATCCACTTTGTGAGTGTAGCATTTGGAAATATAGCTATCGTATGATTCAATAATTGAATGTCACCGGTAGCACAGATCCTTATCCAAAACTTGCCTCCTTCCATGACATGGGATAGATGAGAGATATCTGCAGGAATCTTGATCTGTATCACTCCTGTCCGAGTGAAAGTATCTGTCTCGTCCCGGAGAATATATTCGCCCGGCAACTGTCGCCATACATTATTGTAAGTTAAGTATTGCCATTTTATTACGGGAAGTGTATACTGATCTTTATCTTGATAATATACAGGAGTCATCTGAAATAATAGGGAAACGATCTCTGTTTTTTTGCATTTTTCAAGACCTAAAATTAAATAGCCATCTTCTTCATATTGTGGGAGTAAAAACGGCAACTGATCCTGATATTTCAAATTTGGATAAATTTTTTCATAACCAAAAGGATGAATGTGATTTACCTCCTGAAACGTTTCATTCTCTTGAGTTAAATCAATAGTATCTTTGGCGGTATATTTTACAAATATATTGCTGATCAATGGCACCTCAGGCATGGAAGGAAAATAAATATCCGGTTCATTTTCATTCTCATCAGTCACGAGTGCTTTATTGATAAGCCGTGCATTTTTCAGCATGTGTTTCGACAGAATTTCCTGATATCTTTTTTGACCAAATCCATCCTCCGGCGTTTCGAGGATAATTTTTAAATAGCCTGAATTCGTCTTGGAATTAAATTCATTTTGATATTCAAGGTAATCATTTGTTTTATATCCCAAATTCTTCAAATCTTCATGATTCAAATGATAATGTGTATATAGATATTCATCTTTCAATTTATCACTTCCTATACGATCAATGGTTTGAAAAAGCGGCCTTATGAATGGCTCTAATTTGAATTCACCATCTGATAAATTACCAATCCGAACATTAAAATCATCATATTTTATATTGTAATCTTCGTATTTCTGATTAAATAGACCGGGAGTCTTTGGCAAGTCGAACCATTCAATTTCAATATCAAGTTCTGCGATATTCTTCTTAAATATTTCCTGGCTTCCTAACAAAAAATATGAATTTTTACCTGGAGTTGGTCCGAAAGGAAAGAACGGTTGGGCACTATCTATTAGCCCAAACTCATTATAAATAGATAGATTTCGAATATTTTCCACCTTGGCGTCAATGACGACGTCTTGAAGGATAAGCTTTTGTAGAAATGAATATAAATATGGCTCTCTGTCATTATTTAGTAAAATGACCATTGTCGGCTGAACAGTTGATACAAATTTCCCATAATGTAAGCGTTCATCATATGGAATGATAGCAGGAGCGGTAGGGTCTAATGAAAAAGAGAAGCAAAGATGTCCGGGATTCCATTCCTCTTCATGATCCTGGAATATCTTTATCGTCTGAGGATCCACTTTATACCAGCCTTTAAGACTGCTTAAGTAAATAGTAATATTCCGTTTTTTTCCTTTAGAGCTGAATATTTTGAAGAAAATATCCATCATACTGCTCTTTACCTTTTCTTTTGAGGATATGTCTTTAAATAATTTCACCAAATCTCTTGTGGACTTTTCTGTAAAATTAAGCCTGACTGAGACATTTCGTTTTCCTTCATTAAGAAAAAGAACAGGGGAAGATATCGAGAATCCAAGATTGGCATCGATCATATTTCTAAGGTTTGGCTCTTTATCCATTTGATCTTCACCGAAAGTCGGCCAGGAAGCTAATTTATCCGGGTTAAAAGGAGCTCCCATCCCGTCTTGAGAATTAGCCACAGGAGCCATAAATGACTCGGTAATTAACGCATATTTATTGGTAATTGTCTCTCTGTAACCTTTATCAAAATACAGAGATTTTACATCAGAGATACAGCAATGACCGACATTTACAGGATATAAAGTTTCAAATCTATGTGGTATGCCGTCTTTGTCTAATGATGCCAGTAAAACTGTTTTTTCTTCAATCAGCTTATTATCCACATATGGTGAGATTTCAAAATTGACATAAGCATATGGAGCAACATGTTTTTGACGCTCCTGTTTCAGAAAATCCACATAATAGATATGCAGAAATTTTTCTGGAATTTTATTAATAGAGTTTTGTAGTTTTTTATATTGGTCTAAGAACCCATATAATAATCCTATATGCGGCTGGTGATCATTTTTTTCCTCAAGCGATCTGCGAAGAAAAGGCATTAAGTTTTCTTTTACTGAAATAGTTGTTTCAGTAAGTTTATTGTAAAGGATTCTCAATCTAATGTAAATTGAATCTAATTCAGAAGGAATTTCTGACGAATCTATCTTTATATTTTTATTACTTTCAAGGATTTTATGCGCTGCTTCAAATTCTATTTTGAGTTTCTCGGTGAATGGAACAGTACCTCTAAGTATTGTGACGAATTCCTGAATATATCCTGTTACAGCTTGTTCATAGTATGCTTCCACATCATAATATGAATATTTTTCTAAATCTCCATTTTTGTATTGAATTTTCAATAATTTATTCCTGAGTTCCTCAAAATCTGACAATTGAAAGTAGATGATATTGATCATAATTTTAAGATGATCAAATTTTTTCGCCAGATCAGTAGTTGAATTAAAATTTTTTATAGATTCATTGAAATTAAATTGAGCCGTTGAAAGATCTTTAGAAATAAAGCTCGAAATAACTGCTGAAATATTGGCATTGAAAAATGGTTGCCAATCTGCATCAGAATTTCCTTCTTTATCATGAAATCTAAGTAGTCTTGAATATTCCTGAAGGATTGCTATTAATTCTTCTTTTTTCCTATCATCAATGGCAATGTCCAAAGGATTGGTTTTATTAATCAATCTCGTACTTTGCGTAGTACCTATGAATTTGGTATCACCATATGTATTGTCCCTCTCTATCATATGGTATCTTCAGGTAAGCTTGTACCTTCATTTTTATAAAATGGGAATACAATATTGTGTCGTGTATTGGTTGCTCTGACTCTATAAATGATTTCTATTCTAACTAAACCTTCAATATAGTTAGTGATATCTGTATTTACTTCAAGAACATCGACCCTTGGTTCAAATTCGTCTATGGCAGCGGTGACCATATCTCTGACATTGTATTCTAGGCTTGTGCTAATTGGCTCAAATAACATGTTAAACAGGTCACATCCGTAGCGAAGTTGTGTAACTCTTTCTCCAGGGCTAACAGCGAATAGTATCTGCAAACTTTCAGAAATATCTTTAAAATCAGAAACCATTTCAGTACTTCCATCAGCAATACTGAAGAGAGGCGGAAATGCCCATCCTGTGCCAAGAAAAGATAGTTTTTCACTATTGTTTTTAATTGTTATATTTTCTAGCGCCATTTTATTATGAATTTAGCCAATAACTACGGCCATACCTGTTAGTGTCGCAACCATCTGTCCAGATACCGTAGCTGTGGGTGCAGACATAACTGCTGAAATATTACCGGTGACATTTGTAATAGAACCTTTGACATTGGTAGGTCCTATGGAGCTAATATCGACGTTTGTGGTGCCTGATATTGATACTCCCAACTTGCCAGAGATATCTATTTTGCCATTAGAATCGATACTGATACCAGAAGCTCCCATCTCCATTTTATTTCCAAATGGATCTTCCATGGTTATTTTCTGTCCGGAATCGTCCATGCAGAAAGTTCTTCCTCCAGGTGTTTCTAATGTAATGGATTTGTCAGATTCATCATATGTAAGTTTTAATTTCGATCTGGAGACAAAACCCTTAATGTTATTGCTGTCTTTATGTCCATATGGTGATTCATGACTGGCGCTATAAACTGAACCAAGAATGATAGGATATCTTGAGTCAGCATTTAAAAAGCCGACAATTACTTCATCGTCTATCTCCGGAACATAGTAAGTGCCATGACTATTCGAAGCATGCATGGTCGAAAGCCTTGCCCAAACGCCATCTGACGATTCAGTTACTACAGGAATGTCCAATTTGATACGAAATGAACCTTCAGGATCATTTTCCAACTGCTTTACCTTCCCGATATAGAGCCCTTCCATAGCAGGTAACTGGCCGGTGGTGGAAGGATTGATGATGTCGTGCCTGGAATCAATGTACCAGTCTTTTTCCCAGCCAAGAAAGATCTCTGCAATCCAACTTCCACTTTGAATGACATGATTGACCTCCCGGATATATGCTTTTCCATCGAACCATCTTCCAAGACCTTTTAATTCAACAATCGTGTTTGGTTTGAATTTTTCTGTTCCGTTGCAGGTCATTGAGCCAGTGGTTCTAGACATTTTTGCTCTTTGAAATTGAGCTGTCGCCCATTCCTCCAAATCCGTTTCAGGTAAGTTTCCGGTACTTTGCAATAGAAATTCTTTTTTATTGAATTTATCTGCAAGTAATGAATGTTCTATCAGCCCTGAATTGCCTTGTAGATTTACATTTACGTTTCTGTTTGTAGCTTCTTTGAGCTGCTGTTCATCTGGATTCCATGAAATTGTTTTTACTTTTTTTAATTGAAATCCACCATCTATTTCAAGTTCTGATTTCATTATATCAGTGCCATAAGTAAGTAGATGAATTGGAGCTGAATCAAAATCAGGTTTTTTAATTTTAATTTTGTCGTCTTCTGTTAAAAGTATAAGTCCATTAATTTCAAGTCTTGATATAATAAAATCCCAGTCGCAACAACCGTATTGAATAACTTGTGGATGTTTGATCTTGGTAGTTTCGACATCTTTATCAATCCCATATTCACCAATAATTTCAGAAAAAATTTCATTATCTTTTTTATCAGTAAAGTATTTGTTATGCCTGCCCACGGTTAAATAATGTGCTTTATTGACACAATAACAAGTTACTTCAGAATGTCCGCCAGGCTTTATTGAAACTCCAACTTTGAGCACAACACCTTCAAAGATCTTTGCCATATTTTTTTGGTGGTATCCTGCATTTATAATGATTGCCTTTCCGGGAGTTACTACATCTTTATTTTGGAGTTCAAAATCCACCATACTAGGGTCTCCATCCAAAAAAGCAAATTCTGCAGTAGTAATTTTATTGATCTTTCTGTGAACATTAATAGACTGAACTATATACTGATCTCTAAGAATCTCACCGTCAACAATGACCTCAAATGATAATAGATCGACCTCTCTTATTAAAGGCGACTTTGGGGTTACTAATTGGCCGGCCATAATTATATTCTTTCTAAAGGTGGAAATAGCAATTGAGTACCTGCAGATATTTTTCTGAAATTAATTATTTCATTAAATTTAGCTATCTGGACTGCTTGGTTTGGGTTGGAATAAATTTCTTCACAATAAGTAAATATATTGTCACTCTCTTTGAAATACCTTAAATGTGTCATATCGGGTGATGACATCTTGCGGCTTTCTGCATCTGCGGGTAAGACGAATTCATCAAAGGTGAGTGTGACTTTTGCTCGCAGCGCCGTGCCATCAGTTTTAAATAAAACATAATCGATATTACAACTCTTAAGGTGGCATTTGAAATTAATCGATCCGTATTTAATTTTAAGGTAATGTGGTTTATGAATTGAATCTACATAATTATAAATTGCCTCTCCAAGCTTCTTTATTTCATCCTTAATAACTACTTGTTTCCCGGTAACACCGGTAGCATCTATTACAAAAACGAAGTTAAGTTTACTATCATCATAACCTTCAAACTTTGTAACCCTTTTATTTGTATTAGGGTTATCTATTTTGAATTTTAATCCATATGAGATAGTGATTTTTTCAGGTACTAGATCTATGCTGTAACCGAGTGCTCCGTCACCACTCATTCTTGCGTCGGTATAGGTCCGTATTTCAAGTGCTGTGGCCATAATTATCTGCTACTATTAATTTTTTCTTTTTTGATTATTGTAGTCATAAAATCCTGCTTAATAATTTCATCATGGTTTCGCAATAATTTCGCCACCAGATTTTCAATTTCCCGAAGGGTAACACTTTTATCTGTCACCTGTATATTTACTTTTAATTCTTTAATTTCAATTGGCATAAAATTTTAGTTTTAGAAATTCATTTTAGCAGATTGATATGCAAATTCAATTGTTTCTATTGCAACTGTATTTTCTTTAGCACTATAATTGGAAATAAGCCACTTGACAGGATATGCACCAACTATATCCCAGCTCATTAATTTTTCACCTTGAGGGTCTTCAAGAATTACGTTTATATTTTTAAGGACAATTGGTGTATCAAAATTACCATCTTTGTGCAGTATATCATTAAGCCAAGTTGTATAAAACTCGTTGTTTTGACTTACAGCTCCTGCAACTATTTTCGTATTAAAAGCTCTTTTCAATATTAAATTACCGTGTTTTACTCTTAATGGCAGTTTGTAAACATTGTTATTTCTACCGCCAACAATTACGTCTTCGGTAGTAAGTTCCGCTTGTAAGCCACTGGCTTCTGTAAACGTAAGATTTGGAAATCCATCTATTGTAACAGAATAATGAAAGGACCGTGGAATGAAATTAACCTTATTGAATGAAGTCTGATTATTATACGATGCCATATTTATGTTGTTAATATTTCTTCATAAGAGAATTCCATAGTCTCAATTGCAATTGCATTTTCTGTAGATTTCAAATCCGTTCCAGTAAATTTAATAGGGCAAGCTTGTTTTATATTCCAATCCATGACAAGGGCGCCACTTTCAGAAAGTAGTTCTACTAGAATGTCAAATTTATTTGTCTCGTCAGTAAATGTATTTAAGTATACAGGATCGAATAACGTTCTCAGTGCTTTATCACCATCGAAAATTCCTTTTTTTAAAATAAGGTTACTTGTTTTTAGCAAGCCTGTTAATTTCATTGTATGAATTTCTTTGCCTCCTACACGATATTCAATGATGGGTGATTCAGCTTGTAACCCTGTAGCTTCTTGAAAGCTAAATACTTCACCAGCGATAGTCACCCGGAATTGATATTTTGCAACCGGCCATTTTCGTTCTTCAGTTTTTGCCATAATTCAGATGCTAGATGCTAGCCACTAGATGCTAGACAATATATACGAAAGGATAAATTAGTAATTAAATTAGAAAAAATAGCCCTGAATAATTTTCAAAATTCAGGGCCGATCTAGTTTAAAGTTCAGTTTTGATCTCTTCGTAAGCAAATTCGATTGTCTCTATGGAGACTTCATTTGCAGTAGATTTAAGGTCCGTTCCGCTGAATTTGACAGGGAAAGCTCTGGATATGTTCCAAGTCATTACAGTGGAGGCTGTTTCATCCAATAACTCTACAATGATGTCAATTCTGTCATCCTGAGTATAGTAGGTTTTATCGTAGATCTTATTGAAGATATCCAGCAATCTGCTGTCTGTTTCAAATACTCCTTTTTTAAGTACTAGATTACTTGTCTTGACGAGACCTGCTTGCTTTATCACATGAAAAGCTTCACTGTCTCCATTCCTGTATTCTATTGGTGTCGTCTCAGCTTGTAAGCCAGATGCTTCCTGAAAGCTTATCTGCTCACCGTCTATCGTTACACGAAAATGATATTTTGCAACCGGCCATTGGTTTTCGAAATCTGCCATTGTTTATTTATTTTAATTTTTTTACTAAATAATTGATTGAATTAAACACCCATTGGTTCAGTGACGAAACCACCTGTTTCCTGTAGTTTTTGCTCGAATGTAATTTCTATAAATTCCGCAGGTCTGCTTACTGCAACTCTTACCAAAACTCTGAGTAACCCTTCCAAGATATCTTGAGGTGTCATCGTAATGCCGAGTCCTACATGAACTTCGAAAGCATCACCTGTGGTGTTGCCGACCAAGGCACCACTTCTCCAAGCCAGCGTAAGGAAGTTTTCTATAGAGGTTCTGATTTTAACCCAAGTCTGAGCTGTGTTAGGGTCAAATACATAATTTTCAACTGCACTTTTGATTGATTGCTCTAGCATGATCATAGTGCGCCGTACGTTGATATATCTCCAGTCCTGACTGTTTCCATCTAGTGTTCTGGCTCCCCATACCAATATGCCTTTTCCGATAAATGTACGGATGGCATTGATTGCTTTTCCATTGATTGGAAGGTTCAAGTCTTCTTGGTTTTCTGCAGTTATAGGAATTGTAGGAGAAGTAACGCCATACATTGAAATGTTAGCCGGAGCCTTATGAACACCTGTGGTGTTGTCTACTAATGTGTAGATTCCTGCCATAGCTGCTGCTGCTGGAAGTATGTTTATCGCTTCTTTAATAGAATTGAGAATTGTTTTGTAGAGTGGACTGATTGTTCTCAGCGTGTTATCCAATACAAGTGTATCCGCAGAGTTATCTTTAAGTTTGTCGATTTCGAATTTAGCGGCTTCGAACAATCTGATAGAGCGCTCATCATAGTTCTTAAGGTTTCTACTGGCAGGAGTTGTTACTTTTTTTACTTTGTCGTCCGGCTTGGCTTTTTCGTCCGGAGCGCCTTCCGGTGCTTCTGCAACATCCTCAAATGCTGTCGCTATTTGTAGATAATTTTGTTCAGCCTCAGCAGTTAATATTTTAATTAATTCTGGAGTATTGCTGACGTTTTTATAAGATATTTCGGAACTTGTAACTATAGTTGTATTTAACCATGGGTAGTAAGCTGCGCCAAAATTTAAAAAGTTATTTCCAACGCCTTCTCTGAAAGTAGTAATAACATCCACTTTGTCAAATGACCTCTTTTGATCACCGTCGTATACATCGAAAATACCGAAACGTGATTTCATCGTGTACCCACAATGCTTTAATACATCCTGATAAAATGACATACATTCCGCTTTAGGAAGTAAAGTCGCATCTGGAGAGCATATCAACGTTGGTTCTTGCTCTGTTAAAAGTGTATTAAGCCCACTGTTATTTTCATTATCATTCAGATCACGATAGTTGACGCCCCCTGTATAATCACCTACAGAAACGATGTAGCAGGTACCGCCACCGTTCGCATAGAATAATCTCATACTGTTGTACAATAGGTATTGTGTTGGTTTGTCTACCCGGAGATCAAATTCCAGATTCCCTTTTGCTTTGAGGTTAAATTGAATTCGGGGTGCTCCACCAAAGAATGTCACAAATTCTGACATGGAAGAAACCCTTGTCGGCATGTTTCGGAGTGAAGAATTGCCGTTCAATGCTTTTTCTGTATAACCAATAAATGCAGGAACAGCCGTTGGCACGGCAACTACTGAATTGGTAAAGGCGTTTCTCTCCTTGATATAAACACCCGGCGTTGCATATTGCATCATAAGTTAAAAGGTTTATAGTTTATTATAATTAAGTTTTATTTATACTAGAATGGTATAATTTCTAATTTCTGACTTCTAATTTGTAATTAATATTATTTTTTACGAAACATCCATCTAACATTTATCTTTGTCCACCCCCTTGGCCCCCTCCAAAGGGGGACATATTTTCTGTTGGAGAAAATGTACTTCGTAGGTTTATTCTAATTTCTGACTTCTAATTTCTAATTTCTGATTTCTAACTTCAAATTTCTGACCACTGACCACTGACCACTGACTACTAATTTCATATATACACATACATCAAAGAATATGTCATTCCTGACTTTCTGTCAATGCGCTGTACATTTTTGAATGTAGGAATCGGCATTCTTATAGAAGACTGATTCCATTTTTTTGCGTTATTTATTTTCATTTTCAAAATCTCATGATTGAAAGTATTTATCCTTAATGGCTTTAATTCTTTAAATGTCGCATGTATACATTTTACCCCATTGACCAATTCAGTTCTCACTAAAGGCAACAATTGAATTTTTTCTCCATTCATATCGAAGGAGACTTCATTGATATCGTAAATATTTTTTTCTTCTGATCTTGAGATTAAAATATATTGCCAATGTGTAGTTTTAGTATCAAAAGATATCTGCATGTTTTGAGTCTCGAATTTCTTTCCATCCCAAATTGTCTTTGATTTACCTGGTGGATTAAAAAATATTTCCACTGCGATATTTAATTGTTTTTTGTTAGTGACATAAAAACGATTAAACTCTTTGCCATTTATTTTAATTATACATGCTCCCTGATTGCTTTTCGTAAAATCACAATTAAGAAATGTTGTTTTATTGTCAACATTTTGTAATTCAAATTTTACATGCTCTAATCTTTGTAACATGGCATCAAAAAAGGTTACCTCCTCAGTACTTATTTTTTCAGAAACTTTAAAAGAGCATAAAGGAGTCATCAATTCTAGTGTTTCTAAAGCCTCTGGATCAATGTATTCTTTGTCGTTCAAAGAAGTAAAGCTGTCATCGATTGGGAACTGCTTAATATTGTTGATATAACTTATCTGCAATCTATTAGCAAGGTATTCGGTATTACTCACTAATAAAAAATCTTTATTGTTGATTAACCCTTCCAAATTGATTTTATTCGTTGGGTTTTTTAAAGTCAAAGCCATCGATTCTGACTGAAGGTCATTCATAAATATGGCATAAGTATCATTGTGTTTTCTGAATACACAATTAATTCGTTTAAGAAAGTCAACAGTTACTTCACCAGGTTCAAAATCTATAAGATCCACCACCTTCACGTTGGGCGCTCTATGTCTAAGCTTCAATGCAATCCATCTGGACCATTTACTTAAATATGAATTTGGTGCTATCATTTATAAGTTTGGAGTATGTTGTTTGGAGTTTGTTTGAATTTATTTTTTTATGAAAATTAATAGATTAAAATGGTTTCTGGTTATGATGAAACACCCCGCCTGTCGTCACCCCCGCCTATTCACACGGGCAAGCCTCTTTTAGAGGGGAAGCACAGATTATTCGGTACTTATCATTTATCATTTATCATTTATCATTTATCATTTATCATTCATCATTTATCATTTACAATTCATCATTTATAGTTAAATAGTAATTCCTGTAATTGGTGGTATTTCTTCTCTTATTCTGCCTTCATCCATATTTAATGTCCTGAATTTAAATAAAACATGAGGTACAATTTTGGCTCCCAAGCATGTCCACAAGTTGCTTAATTCTCTGAAGTCTATGTGAAATAACTCCGCTTTAATGGTATTATCGTCAATCATAAATTGTGGATTTCCCTGAAAAAAACCGATAACACCTGAAAGGAATTTCAAGGACTCGGCATAATCAGTAAAATAAGAACTGAAAAGCATATATAAATTAATATGCAAAGGCATATCAGTACGAATCATTCCTCCTCCAAAATTCAGATTAGATCCGTCTCTTTCAATATTAAGTAAGGTGACCACAATTTTATTGTCCTCTCTTATGGCAATACTTCCGTCCTGATTGATTAGGTTCGAAATGATGACGACATCTTCGTAAGAACCAAATTTGGATTCGAGATAATCTTTAAGTTCACCTGCTATAATTGGAATTACTTCATGGATCATTTATTTGTTTTTGTTGTTTTTGAAGCTGCTATAAGTACTTCTTTTCTGTTACATAAAATGTTATTGATCAGATTGGCAATTGTTCGGGTAAACAATACTCCAAGAAAAACTGCACCAAATCCTACAAGAAAAACTACCCATTCTTTGTTATTCACCCTTGGAAAGACCATTAAATAAAAGAAAATTGAAAATAGCAGAGCAGTGCCCACAGCTATAAATAATTTCCTCAAAGTAATCCCGGGTAGAAGGAATATAATTACCGGGATAATTACCTTATTGTATAACTTCTTAAAAAGTCCCATTATTTTCTAAATAAACTGATTAACTTGGATAAATAAACTCTTGCAAGGATCATAATTATTAATATTCCCAGAATACCTAGCCCTACATAAACTCCGACTGTATTTCTTGGTATTATATTTAAGCAAAATAAAAAGCCAAATGTCGCAATCAACCATCCCCCAAGTGTATGAAGTAAATATTTCTTATATTTCGCAAGGATGTTCCGTGCTTGCCAAAATTTAATTACGGAATATGGAAATCCAAATGACAGAAACCCAAGAAGCGTCCCGAAGAAATACCAAATCAATTTATCAGGGATCCTTCCAAAGACATCTGCTATAGCTTTCCAATATTTAGTACCTTTTTCGATATTATTGTACCCAATGCCATGTAAACTAATTCCTAAAATGCCGAGAGACTTCAGCCGGTCGTACTTGAAAAGCCTTATGTGTTCATCATCATAGTGAAATTCGTTCCCATTTTTGAACTTAAATTTGGTCATACTGGAATCAGTCTCATTCGCAGATTCTTTGACAAATGATCTATCGGCCATTTTATTCATATTGTCGTAGGAAACGATTGGATTCATGCGATCAAAAACCAATTTATCAATAGTTGAATCCCTTTTTAGATTGAGGCCTAGGTAGGCAAATTCTACTATCAATTTTGAAAGTGGAATTCCAAGTTTTTGTAAAGAATCTACATCAAACTTTAAAAAATTATAATTTCCCTTTACGAACCACTGCAATTGTTCGTCATTGATTTCTTCGAGGTCACGACTATAATTTTTGTAGATCACCAAATCAAACATTGGTATGATTCTTTTAAGTAATTCATTTCCTACATAATAGAAATTATTTTCTTCGTGTATTATTGGAAGCTTTATACCAAGTTTAGCTCCTTCAGAACCCGGAAACAATTTCTTCTTAATCTTTTCAATGAACGTCTTAAAGTTTTGAATATCCTCGGGAGAAGTTAGTTGCGCCGGGATATTTTGAATATCAAGAATGAGTCCGAATTGACTTTCTTCAATTTTATATTTTTTTATGATATCTCTGCGAAATATTCTGATTCTGTCGATCAAAGTATCCTGGACATTATGATTATTAGTTAGGAATCCATAGTAAATAGCTTGGTTAGAGAAACCTCCACCTACGTCTCCATAACTTGAAACTTGAAAATAAAGATCGATATCTCTATTTTGTTGGATCAAATATTGGTAAATATTAACACTATCTCCACTTTTACTAGCTTCCTGTCTGGAGCTAATCCAATCAAGTTCTTCCTTATTTCTTGGGTTACCAGTTAATAAATTGAGATCATAATTTCCAATAATAGATCCCGTAAGCAAGTTGTAATAGAAATTTTCATAAGAGTTTTTCTTTAAAAGCCATAGCGGTTCATCAGCGATCACTTTATATTGTGGACGTAAAATATAATCTGCCGGATCTTCGCTTCCATTCTTCATGTTACTAAGTCCCTTTGCAGCCTTCTTGGTATTTCCGCGATTGAAAAGACTACTTAACCCTTGACTAAAAATAGTTTCAGTCACTAAACTAGAGCAACATATCAACAATGTAATATATAGTTTGCGATATTTCATTATTGTATTTGTGGAAGTGTGTATGTCTCGAAAATAGCATAAATACTCACCGGGCTTTGCTTATTATGATTGCAACTACATAAAAAAACCGGACTATTATTGGTGATGGATTTAAATCCGAATAACTGACCTGTATTGCCTGACAATCCATTAGTCATTGATGCATAATTAAGGCCGCTCTCAAAAAGTAATTTGTTTGAATTATCGACCAGGGCAATCTCAACATTGTCTATACTTCCATCATCTAAAGGAATTGGAAATGGGCGAGTTTCAAGGTTAGTGGCTTGATCGTGTATTCCTTTTTGGTAAAATATTCCATTCGAATATTCAGAAAGAGGAGTTGGATTATTTATCGGATCATTCAATTTTAATTCCTGCGTAATTAGTCTATATATTCTATAATGCTCTGAGGATATACCAATCCAATAACCAAAAAACTGAGAATCGCTTTCATTAATATATGGAACAGGTGTACATTTTCTTTTCTCATTGACCGTGAAGTCAAATTGATTCAATAAGTTTTGGATGATAGGTGGTTGTATTTTTGGTAATAACATTACTTTTTGGTCTGAACGCATCACGTCTTTCATTCCTTCCACCATTTGTTTTAGAGATTCCTGACTATCTTTTCGAGCTTGTTCAAGTTGTGCATTCATCTCTGCTATTGAAAGAGGCTTTTCACTAGTTTTTGGAAATTCTCCACCTCCACCTCCTCCACCTGCGCTGGCGGGTTTAGACGAAAGTGGATTGCCTGTCGCATCGTTTTGTTTTGTCTCAGAAATAAAAGTTTTTACTTCACAAAATTGACTCAAATTTGCTTTTTTATCTTTCTTGCCTAACGACATTATCTTATCAATTACTCCTTTCGATTTTAAATTTTTCGGATCCAAATACATGAAAACATCCAACTGAAGAGGCTCTGTAATTGCTTGCTGAAAGCCCTTATCCATGGTGGATTTTATTTGAAATTGAGGAACTTCGACCGTTATCCCATTTGCATTTTTACCTTCACCGACAAGTGCAGTAATTGTATTTTTTGAAACAGGATAGCTGATGCATAATTTATTATCAAGACCCTTGGAAGGAGGTTCTAAAAGTGTTGATTTTACGGTGATTGGTGGTTTATCTCCCAGCCACTTACCTGAAATCTTTTCTAGAGTAACATTGTAAAATTGATCTTTTTTATTTTGAGTATTGACTTCAAGTATATAATCCCCATTAGCAGAAATATTCAAGTTTGGCAGTCTGTCTCCTATCTTGCCTGTTCGAATAATTTCTAAACTTGGTATTTTTTTTATCGTAAAATCAACATTTTTATCAATTACTACATTTCCATTCCTATCTCTGAAAGTAAGTTTTAAAACATCATCATTTTTTAAAGCCAATAAGACTTTAGCTGATTCTGCCTTTGAAAGTCCAAGGTTCTTTATTTCAATTTTTGAAGTTTTGGGCGCCTGAAAAGATGTTGAAATAAATCCTGAAAGCAGTAATATCAAATATTTTGGGATTAACCTTAACCGCATATTATGTATATTTTATATTGAATTGCATCAAAGTCGAACTATGCCTGCCGAGTTGAATTACATCCTTGTCCTTTAGTAAGTGTCGCGAACCTTTACTTAGATACTCTTTATTAATAATTATCTCTGCATGGCTAGTGAGCACGACACCTTCATTAGTAAGGTTGATAGAAGCGTGCGATTCTTCCGCTCCGGGATCTGTCCATTTAATAAAAATTACGTTTTTAGGTGAAGAACCAATAGTAACTGTAGCTCTGGAATTAAGAATCTTACTGATCGGAATCACCCGTCCACTCACTTGATCCGGAGATTGCAAGGTCAGTTCATATTCCTCTAATTTGTTGAGAACGTTCGTGACAATATATCCGGTAAGCCCACCCAGAATTATCAGTCTGAGAATATTAATAAACTCAATAAACAATTGCCGATTACTCGAAAAATCTTTATAACCAATATTGGTTAATTCAGAACTTAAATGATAGATAAAAAATGACAATAAAACTCCGGCACTTGTAGCAATGATCGATCTCTTAAAATGAATGGATGGACTCGAAATTGATAATGCCAATGATAAAATTATTGCAAAAAACGTCCAACCTATAAACCCACTTAGAAATGGATTAATCTGAAATTTGAAAGTTAACGCATTTATAAGACCAAAAATGAATGCATTTATTATACCACACAAGATTATTTTACTAATACTTATAGCTAGATGTGGCCTAATGATACTAGAGAAATAGTCAGCCATTATTAATGCTGCTCCTAGCCCAAGGCCAATACCAAAGCCAATACTTGTCTGATGAACTATATTTTCTTTAAAATAATATAAATCAGTATTCGGATTGACAGTGCTGTCATAAAGACCTACGAATATTCCGCCAAAATTTATTGAGGATAGCAAAGGAATGATGAGCAGTGTCAGCATCCAAGCGATGAAACCTCCGCATGTCCCGTAAAAAAGCCAGTTGAATTTTTTCATATTGCCTGACTGCGAAAAAAACTTATAATTAATATCTGATTTTCCGCACCCATCGCATCCCAGATAATCCATACATTCCGGATAAGATGGACATTGATTCCCAAGACCTTTCCAAATATAATAGGGTACTATTTCTTTACATCTGGTGACGACCAGGCTACCTTTCTCAATTGGTTCATTAGTCATCGTATCCAATTTTACGATGTTATTGATTGGAAAATAGGGGGATACATATTTTTTGACAAATCTTTTTTCTTCCAAAAAAGGATACAAGATGCTTAATACAAAAAATACGGTTAGAAGAAATAGTATTCCAAAGAAAATACATGAGAGCCAGAATATCCAATCTTTACTTAGTTCTTTTATATTAAGCGGATAATCACTACTGCCAAAAGAATAGGAAATGGTATCCTTTAATCCAGTCCCTTTCCAAAGGAGGTTTAATATTCGGGGTTCCCCCTTGTAATTAGGTTTTCGCGTATCAAGTGTGAGCGCATATTTAAAATTGAAATTTGAAATTAAGACTCTCTGGAAAATCCTGTGAAACCTGGTTAAATTTGGATCTGTAATAATTGTATCATAGGGACATGGGGTCTTTAGAATATAATTTTTCAAATAAGCAGGAATTTCTATTTCTTCCATCAAATAAGGAACAATTACAGGCGCTGCATTTCCAACATATTTTTTTGTATTGGAGGGCATGACTTTATCAATGGTGGCGTCACTGTTGCCTATATTGTCTGAATTTATAAAGTATAGATAACATGCGTTTTCAAAACAATTTCCTTCCTCGGTATGGAGTTGATTGATATTTAATAAATAGGGACTACTCACAAAATTGCGGATCGAGGCAGTATCAACAGCTTTTTTACCTTTAAGTATTTTGTAAAAATTGAGACTATCAGAGATCAGAATTGGAGTAAAATATCCGCTTATTTTCTTTTTATTAATATTATTAATTTGCTCGTTGACTCTTCTAAAAATAGCTGTTTGGTCAGAAGTGCCGTAGCTGACATGCATAATTATATTGTGCGTATCTGGGATTTGCCTAATATCTGTGATTTTTAATGCATTGTTATAGCCAAAAAATGTTTCATTTACTTCAAAATCCAGTGCACTGCTTAAATAACTTTTGTCTTTTAGGAATCGTGTGAAATTTAATTCCAATCTTCCTTTTTTATCTTTTGGCAGATAAATGGAATCTATGCGCAGAAACGATTGCCCGGGGCGCTGCGAAATGGCATTCCGACCAAATGTGACAGACAGTAAAATTATAAACAGAGCTAACTTCTTCATCATAGCGTTGTCAAATTCTCTTTTTACGCATTTTTATAAATGAATCTGTCTTTAAATTGAATTTGATGCGGGCGATATAGTACCCAGCCATAAATCCCAGCAGTGTGGTGCCCAAAAGCATGATTAATAATTCGAAAAATGTTCTCATATAATATTATTTAATGATTTTTTGAATTTGTAGATCGACCCTTCGGTTTTTAGCTTTCCCTTCAGATGTATTGTTGTCATATCGCGGATCTTTTTCTCCTTTCGATTCGCATTTTGTGTAGATTATACCAAGATCTTTTATTTGGAGTTCAACGAATTTGGCGCGGCCCATTCCCAGTTCCAGATTTTTCTCATCACTTCCGTCATCATTTGTATTTCCTACGATATTTAAAACAAAATTGTCTTTTCCTTTTACAAAATTGACCACATCAATTAGGTATTGCTTGAGTGAATCAGATACCAGCATCGTCGAGAAATTTTGTGAAAAATAAATTGGTTGTACGATAGCCAATAAGCGACTTTCTTCCGGAGCACTCACGATGTGATAATCTTGTATACTCAAATCGTAAGCATTAAATATCATTTCGTGGTATACATCCAGATCAAAAGAATCAATCGATGCTGAGCCAATGATGATGCGCTCCGGATCGTATTGAAGTGAATCAATAAAATAACTTTTTAATTGCTGAGCTCGCTTATAACCCAGGTCACCAAGTTTTTCTTCATTCAATTCGATTTGCTCATAATTTCCGATGATCCTTAATTGCTTATTTGGATGGGAGGTCAGATATTGTTTGATGATTTTAAAATCAATTTTAAAACTATCGGGGCAGTAAAATTGCGGTTGACTCGATTCCCACATGCACCTGATATTACCTTTCAGTTGATAGGAGAAATTTAAGTCTTTCAGAATAGTAGGCTCCGGTTCGAGTGAATGCACCCGGCATTTATTTAAAGCGAATTGCAAGGTATTGTCTTTAGGAGCGTCATTCCTGTCTGCGACAAAGAAAAAATAGTACAATGAACAAAGGATGATCCATGCGACATAGATCACGATCAACTTTTGAATATAGGGCAGACGCAAATAATACATTTAGCGGATGTTTGATTTCAGATTAATCAATACCATTTCCGCCTCATCATTGGGAATATTTATCTGTGATGCGATCTCGAAAACATCGGATCTTGAAGTGTTCTCATCGATGCAAGCACTCAGTGTTTCTAATTTGGCTTCCTTTTCTATTTGTTTTAATTGTGAGATATTCATACCCATCTGTTGGCCGTATTCATGTATAATTGACATTTCACTTTCATGGGGCTGAAAGTCAGCATAACTCATGAGAAAGGCACATTTAAGAATTTGTTGTTTTGCATTCATTGACAGCGATTTGATCTCCATGGGAGAAATGAAATCCATTTGCCTTATTTTATCTGCATTGCCCAATTCTTTTGGGATAATTGATTTTAATAGATCTTCTTCTTCAGAAGTTAATTTACCATCTGCATCACATATTTCTACAAGCAATCTCGCCAGAACTTCCTTTTCCAATCTGTTTAAACCGGATTCATTTGATTTTTCAGGTGGGGTATTTTGTCTGGATTGCTTTTCTTCTTTAGGGAGAATGGAAATTTTTTGTCTATCAGGAAGACTTGGTGCCCATGTGCCGCTTTGCTCATCATACATATATTTGGAAGAGACCTTGTCAAATGCCTTAACCACGGCTTCATGAATATCATCTTCATCCGGTTCATTGTGATTGGAGACATTGCTTGGGACGGTTGCTCTGACGATAATAGAGCCTGTTCTGCCGAGCATTCCGCCACCTAGTAACTGAAATATAGATCGGGAGGCAGTGGACCTCGCCCTATTTACGAGTTGCCTCTTGACAGTATTTCCGACCTTACCCATGACGGAATTATCTCTGGGGATGGTCGCTGAAGAGTCAATCGTTTCGCCATCGGCATGCAAAAAAGTACACCGTACCTGCGAACCATTGACTTCTACATCCTGTATCAAAGCCTCGATAGATTCATAAGTTGTTTCAGTCATCTTTTAATTCATTAAGTTTGCAATAAGTACAATCTGTAAAAAGCACATGAAGCTCTTAATTTCCAATTATTTAGCCGCCATTGGTGGACTATCGCACATTAAAAACCTCAGAAGCCACTCTTTATGGTGTTCCATCACGGCAAAAGGTATCCATCAACAATGGAAAGAATCATATAATTATGAAAGTGGGGAATTTCAGATTGTCATAGAAAATGATGGCGCCCCATTCATGACCACTGAAGGAAATAGAGCTGAAGCAGTCCGAAGAACCAACCAAGAATCACAAAAAATAAGTGTTGAAGAACTGGCAACCATCCATAGCACTATCATGTTAGTTCCGGAGGTTTTATTTCTGGAGGAAGCATACATCAATTCCATCGCTGATATCAGTTTAGAAATTATTGGCGAAGAGAAAATATTAAAGTTCAGTAGATCACCTTACTTATACACCTACATCTTCAATGTTGCTGATGGATTAAAAAAGGAAATTCATCTGAGTGATATGTCTGACAGCAATATCGCTTTGACGATCAAGTACAAGGACTGGCGTTATGTCGATGGGCTGCTGTATCCTTTTGTGCAGGAGATGGTGAGTGTGCATCAGGAGTCGGTAAGGCGGGTGGAATACTTAAAGATTGATACTATTATTTAAATTTGTCAATTCTTCTTTTGTGAAAATAATTGGAAACTAATATTCCCCCCCTTAGGCACCATTTTTCCCCTTCTCACACTAAGTTTCATACAACATTGCGGAACGTTGTGCATCACTGCGTAATATTGTAAACTCTACTCTGAAACTTTTAAAAATGAAGAAGATATCATTTTTGCTACCCACCTTATTTTTTTTAAATTTTGGGATGGCCATCAGGACGTCCTCTGGTGGAGTAAATCCTCTACCCGCCATTGATCAAATCCTCACCTTCACTGAAAATAAAGGACAATTAACTGATCTTAAAGGAAATCTGCGACCTGACATCTTATTCTGTTCTATGCAAAAAGGCATGAATATTTACATTAAGAATAATTCAATTATATATTTATTCCAGGAGCGTGTCGGCAGCAAACTGTTGCCTATGGGTCAAAATTCATTGACCGAAAATAATACCGGCCAATTACACACCTACCGCATTGAAATGAAACTATCGGGCAGCAATCCAAATGCTCTGGTGGAAGTAGAAGGTGAACAAGCCGGCGTGACGAATTTTTATTTACCACATTGCCCGCAGGGTATTCTTGGCGTTAAAAGTTATAATAAAATCACGATCAAGGAGGTGTATCCGGGTATTGATTGGGTCGTCTATGTGAAAGATCAAAAGGCCATAGAATATGACTTTGTAGTGAGACCCGGGGCAAATATTGACAATATTAAGATAAAATATGATGGAGCTATAGACCTGAAAATAGCCGAAGATGGAAGTCTAAAAATCAAATCTCCGCTTGGAGAGGTAAGCGAATCTGCCCCTAATTCTTTCACCCAAGATGGAGTATCTATAAAAAGTGGTTTCAATTTGAATACTAATATTCTTTCATTTGAAATAGAAAAATATAATCTGAACCAAAGCCTCACTATTGATCCAACTATTGTATGGCAATTGGACTATGGAGATTCAGGGACGGACGCAACTTCTTGTAAAGTGGATTTGAGTGGTAACTTTTATCTAGCCGGTAATACAGCTAGCTCCACCGGCATTGCATCCGGAGGCTTCGACAATACTTTTAATGGAGGCTATGATGCATTTGTCGCTAAATTCAATAGCGCCGGAACAAGAATTTGGGGCACCTATTATGGTGGAGGTGGCGATGAATTTGTCAAAGGAATTGCAATAGATCCTTCAAATAATGTATTGATCTGTGGTTCGACGACAAGTGACGCTGGGATTGCATCCGGTGGTTGGGACAATGTTTTCGGCTCAGGCACGACCGATGGATTTATTGTAAAATTTAATACTTCCGGGGCAAGGATATGGGCGACTTATTATGGTGGAACAAATGGTGACGAAGTTGCAGATATTACAACCAATGCTTCCGGTGATATATACTTTGCTGGAACGACTGGTTCGACTGCAAGCATATCTACTCCAGGAAGCTTTCAACCGGTTAGGTCTGAATTATTAGATGGTTTTTTGGTAAAATTTAATAGTGCAGGAAGTAGGATCTGGGGAACATATTATGGTGGTAATGAGATCGACGTTTGTTATTCAATCGCAGAGGATACTGATGGGAATGTATTTATCGGAGGCAGCACAAGCAGTGGAAATGGTATCGCAAGTCCCGGCGCATGGGATACGGGATATAATGGAGGCACTGACGGATTCCTGGCGAAATTTAACGCTAGCGGAGGTAGAATTTGGGGCACCTATTATGGAGGCATAGACGTAGACTATTTCACAGAGATAACTACAGATAGCAACAATAATCTTGTGGGAGTAGGTACAACTACCAGCATAAGTAATATTGCATCCGGAGGATTTGATAATAGCAATGGAGGTGGTTATGATGCATTTGTAGTTAAGTTTAACAACAATGGAACAAGAATTTGGGGCACGTATTTTGGAGGTGTAGGGTTTGAAGAAGGATATAGCATAGAATGTGACCCAAATAATAACATATATGCAGGAGGTTATGCAGAATCTAGTGGGCTAAGTTATCAAGGATTTCAAAATACTAATAATGGAGGGGATGCATTCTTAGTTAAGTTTAACAGTGGAGGTTCCAGAATATGGTCTAGCTATTATGGAATCAGTAACGTGATAGAGCAACTTGTAGGCATATCTTGTCTGAATTCAGATATACTTTATTTCTGTGGCTATAACGCTTTTTCCATTGGATTGGAAGGAGAAGAAGATAACAGGAGCATTCAGTTAGGAAAAGGTTTTTTAGCGAAAATAGACATCTGCAATATCATCCCTACCAATATTAGCGCAACGATTTGTTCAGGTCAGACATATAACTTCAATGGACAGCAACTCACTTTGAGTGGTAATTATAGTGCAAGTTATGTCGCTTTTTCAGGGTGTGACAGCCTTGTCAATTTGACACTGAATGTTATCAATGTTATTGTGACCACTTCTTCTACGCCTGCGCGCTGTGATCACCCTACCGGAACTGCGACTGCAATGGGTTCAGGTGGAGGACCTCCGTATAGCTATCAATGGAGTAATGGGGGATTGACAGGGACAATATCCAATTTGGTTTCTGGAAGTTATACCGTGACTGTTACTGACATAAACAATTGTAAAAAAATTGAAACTGTCGTAGTTCAAAATATAATTGGAATCTCTACAATTAATCTGAATTTTACTCCAACGACTTGCGGCCTCAATAACGGTACTGCAAGTGCTATAGGGATAGGAGGTACAGCACCTTTGGAATATTCATGGAGTAATTTTTCTAATAATTCTAATTTAGTGGACCTTCCGGGAGGTCCTTACTCAGTTACGATTACAGATGATAACGAATGTACTTATGATACTTCTTTTTTTATTGCATTTTCGCTTGAATTAACTTCGAATTTTGATACTTTATCCCCTCTTTGTGGACAAAATAATGGAGCTATATCTATCAATGTCCAGAATGGAATTGGTCCATACATCTTCGAATTGATCGGTCCTGTCCACATTGTTTCAAATTCATTAGATGAAGATAACTATACTTTCGATAACCTTCCCGCCGGTAATTATTTTTACCGAGTCACGGATTCAATTGGCTGTATTGTTGAAAATATAGTAACACTTATTAATGATAGTGGGCTATCAGGAACCTCATCCTCGTTACCGGTAATTTGTAATGTGAATGGATCGATAACTGTTAATATTCAAGGAGGCAGTCCTCCCTATATTTATTCGATCGATGGTCCAGTACAAGCAACTTCACTTCCTATTAATGATTTGACTTTTACTTTTAATGCTATCCCTCAAGGTAATTATCAAGTCATAGTTCTTGATGTTAATCAATGTTTATTTTTATCAAATATTGGTGTTTCATTTGAGAATAATCTATCGAGTAATGAGATTATAGTACCAACGCATTGCGGAAAAGCTGCTGGAAGTATCGAAATTTCTGTTACTACAGGCCATTCACCATATACGTATTCAATTATTGGGCCTGTTCAAATGAGCAGTCCGATTACACCAATGAATACTTTTGTTTTTAATAATTTACTTCCAGGCAACTACACCTATAACATCATTGATGGCTCAGGCTGCATCATTACAAAAGATTTTATTATTGAGAACTTACCCGGAGTTAATCTCAACTCTGAATTCGTCCAAAGTGATTGTGGGCAATTAAATGGGTCGATTACACTCACAGCGCTGCAAGGCATTCCTCCATATGTATTTACTTTATCAGGTCAAGCCGCCCAGACTTCCGGAAGTGTAAATAATTCGATTTTTACATTTTCTGGTCTTGGCGCTGGAAGCTACTCCGCCTCCGTATCTGATATGACAGGTTGCTTATCTGCATTGGAAATAATTATTACTGACAAAAATGGTGTCAGTGGAGTTACAAATGTTACGGGATCAAATTGTAATTCTCCTGATGGTGTTCTGAATGTCAAAGCAGTTGGAGGCATAGCGCCATTTGTCTATGAATTGTCGGGAGTTACAACAGCATCATCTGGCAGTATCCAAGAGAATAACTACATTTTTTCAGGATTGTTATCTGGAATATATGAAATTAAAATAACGGATTCCATGGGTTGTATTTATATAGAAATGGATACCATTTTATCATTAAATACACTATTAATCACAGCAACAGCCTCGCCATCAGAATGTGTTAGTGCAACCGGAGCTATTTTGATTGAATCAAATGGTGGCAGTCTTCCGATTGTATATGAATTATTAGGGGCAACAATTATTTCCAGCGGAACGGTAAATTCTACTTCATTCAATTTTGAAAAATTATTGGCCGGGCCATATGATATCAAAGTGACTGACTCAAAAGGATGTGTTGCTGAATTGCAAGTAAATGTTGAAAATCAAAGTGGATTTAAGTCTGAAATGACAGTAATTTCAACAAGGTGTGGCGATTCAAATGGAAAAATAACATTAGCTTCCATTGATGGGATGGCACCTTTTTCATATTCTATTACCGGTCCAGTGACTTCTTCTATAAATGGAATTCAAAATACCCTATTCACTTTTGAGAACCTACCGGCTGGTGAATACACTTACAATATAGTGGATGGACAAAATTGCAATATCATGGGTTTAGCTACAGTGAATAATAGCACTAGAATAAGTTTTGAAGCAAGTCTTTCTGGGTTTAGTTGTGGTGGTGGAAATGGCACAATTACTATAAATAATGTGGTAGGAAGTCGGCCTTTTAGTTATAAGTTAAATGATGGCCAAGCTACTATGGACTCTGTTTTTTTAGGTTTAATTTCTAATACAAATTACCTTTTGGAAGTATTGGATGCAAATGGATGCAGAAGAGACAGTACTATTCTGACTACTGCGGATATTAGTTTTAAAGCAGTGACAGACACTGTTTACTTTGATTATTATTCAAATCCTGTAATATTCAATGTAATAGAAAATGACGAATTGAATGGTATAAATAATTTTGAAGTTAACCCGGTTAATAAGCAAGTATTTAATAGTAAACTCGAACCAATAGGTACAATCATCAATGCATTGGGAGTCAGTGGAGAATTTGAATTTTACTATCATGGAAATTACAATAGCATAACAAAAAAATATGAATTGTTTTATCCAATGGACAAAGAATTAATCTACTATCTATTGTGCACAGAGGAGTGCCCGGGAGCATGCGATACGGGCACTATAGTATTATTGAGTAAATATGAATGTATAGACAATAACAAGGATTATGTAAATACATTCACACCGAATGGAGACGGTCAAAATGATGTGTTGGTGCTTCCTCAATTTCCTGAATGTTCAGTTCAGGCATCAGAATTTAAAGTTTTTAACAGGTGGGGCAAGGCCGTATTTAATTCAAAAAATTATGCAAATAATTGGGATGGAAAAAATGATCAGGGTACTGATTTGCCTGAAGGTACTTATTATTATGTGCTGCAATTAAAAACCAAGAATGGTAAAACTCATGTAATTAAAAATTTTGTAGAATTGATAAGATGATAAATATTATTCAATTACCAATAAATTAATTTTTATGAAATATAAATTAACAAAGTTATGGCAAGGATTCATGATAATAATGCTTATCATGATTGGATCACAATCTATATTTGCGCAGCAGCTTCCACTTTTCACTCAATACCGTGAAGTTCAAGGCTTGATCAACCCTGCCTCTGTCAATCATGATTACTTTCTGGAACATTATAATGTGAGTGCAGGTGCCACATATCGCAGTCAATGGAACGATATCGCAGGTCATCCGGTGACAAGTGCTGTAAGAGCTGAATATATCATTGTACCGGAGAAAACAACCTTTAGCTTGTTGACCGGTGCATATTATTTGTCAGATAAGGCCGGCCTTACAAACAAACAAAGTGCTTACTTAAGACTGGGAACTATCTATTCTCAAAATCCTGCAAATAGCGGTATTGGAATAGGAATGAACTTAGGAATGGTCTGGAACTCATTTAATTTTGGGGGAGTTAAACTGTCTGACCCTTTTGATATCTCTATTGATGGTGTCGACAGAACGAGTTATGTAGATGTGGGTGTCGGAGCGTATTATTACAAAACAATCAGACAAGGTGCTCTTAAGGGAGATCAGTTATATGCCGGCATTTCTGTTCCCCAGATAATGAATCAATCTTATGTGGTTAAAAATGGAGAGCAGTCATTTACCATCAAGAGGATTCCTCACATATATGCGCATGCAGGCTACTATAAAACATTGTCTGAAAAAATGTATCTTTCAGGAAGTTTGTGGTATAAATACGCCAAGGGATCCAAATCGGTCATCGATTTTAATGCCAGAATGTATATGTTTGATAAGTTATGGGTAGGAGCAGGAATTTCAACAATTGGAATGATTCATATCGAAGCTGGAACCATATTGGGTAAATATTTTAATTTTAATAATTTTAATATGAAGATCGGATATGCAGCGGATCTAAATACAGGAGAACTTGCTCAAAATCTAGGAATAAGTCACGAAATAAATTTTGTATTTTTCTTTGACACTGAAAATAAATAAACATGGGAAATGAATTAGAACCAATTAATACGCATAGTCAGGCAGGTGAACCTGAAGAAGAAGAAATGATAGAGGGAGCTCAGAGTCAGCCACCACAATTCAAGTTGACAGCTAAAATGCATAATACCAATTCTTCTCCTTATGAAAATAGTGGAATAAATGATGTTGGTAATAGATTTGCATTTGGTAAATCAGCAGATTCAATGGATGAGAAAAACATTTCCTGATCAATGAAATGAGCATTGATAGAAGAAAATTAATTATTAAACCAAAACCGGGTAAAAAAAAGGGTCAACCTCTCTTCTTGTCCCGGAAATTGTTATATATCTTTTTTGGAGCAATAGCTTTTTTGGTATTTACATTTATTATTATTAATTTATTCCAAACGAAAGAAGGGTTGACTTCAAATAGTCTTAAAGTCAATAAAACTGAAGATAAGATTAGTGAGGAAACAATAGTCCCTAATGTTTATCAAGTGGATTTGAAGAATTTCATGGTTAAGTTAATTCTATTGGAAGAGAAAATGAAAATCGGAGATATACTCGATTCAGTGCAGATTCATGCAACTAAAAAAGCAGCTATCAAGCGCATTATTGATGAAGACAAAATTTATCCGGATGGAACAAAAGTCCTACTGCTATCCGAAAAGAATTATCCTGATATTCCGGTTTATATAATTATTGAAAGTGATCCAAAAGACTATGAGATTATCTCAATTAAGGAAACAATTCCAAGAATTTCAAAGTATCCGAGGCAATTATCTGTCATATTAAAAAAGAAAAGGATTCTCATTGGTAAAGATGCTATAAAATCTTTCATTGACCAATCGCATGAGGATTTACTCTCGAAGGTAGAAAATGTGCTTGCATGGAAAATCGACATGAATAGAATAGATTCTGGGAACATTATTAAAGTTGCCTATGAAGAGCTTTATTTTAAAAAAGCGTTCATGGGTATAGGTAAATTATTAGCTCTGGAATGGATCCATCGGGATACAATTTTTAAAGCATATCTTATCCCAGGCAAATTTGATGAAACTGGTAAAGAAGTCTATTGTACCGCCGAGGGTTTGCCCTTGAAGGAATCATTCAGAAAATCACCTGTCAACTATGGAAGAATTTCTTCACGGTTCAGCCCACGAAGATTTCATCCTAAACTCAAATATTTCAAAGCACATAAAGGGACAGATTTTGCAGCTCCAGAAGGAAGTCCTCTTTTTGCAATTGGTGATGGAAAAATCACTGTCGCATCGTTCACTTCTAATAACGGAAACTTCATTAAAATTCAACACGATAAGATTTATACTACTCAATATCTTCACTTATCAAAATTTAAAAAAGGTATCCATGCAGGAATGGCTGTAAGGCAAGGGGATGTGATAGGATACGTAGGGCAGACAGGACTGGCCACTGGGCCCCATGTTTGCCTTAGGTTGTGGAAAAATAATGAACAAGTTGATTTTCTGAAAGAAAAGTTTCCTCTTTCAGCTCATATCCAACCATTCGAAATTGAATTATTCAGGAATGTCAGAGAGTATTATTCAAATTATTTACAAAGTTTAAATAATTAAGTTGTGCGATTTACTATAACCATATTATTAGTGCTAATTATTTCTAAGATCCAAGCACAGTTTGATCCGGGGGACTATGCCTGGAAAATATTGAACAACGAAAGAAAGAGTCAAAATATACTCAAATTGGCAGAAATAGTTAATGGTGATCTGATTGGCGTTGGATATTCTACACATCGTTCTGAGGGAAGAAAAGATATTTATTTCACCAAAATTAGTAAAAACGGCCAGATACTCAAGGCTGCTTCTGTAGGTGGAAGAAACGATGAAGAAGCACATTCAGTAGTTTATACACCAACTGGAAGAACTTTGGTTTGTGGATTTTCAGATTCCAAAAATGCAAGGCAAGGAGTAATTTTGGAGATAAATAAGGATTATAGTACGAAGCTTTTTTATCTGGATGAAACTCGAAATAATTCTGAGTATAATGATATTATTTACGATAAGGACGAAAATTTTTATGTATGTGGAACTTCCAGTAAGAAGATGTTTGTGTCTAAGTTTAATGGGGAAGGTAAACTAATCAAAAATTATGAATTCAGTAGTGAAGGAGAATCCAGTGGCAAGGCTTTATGTTACACAAAGGATGGAAATATAGTTGTGACGGGTTCAACCGAAAATAGAAAGGCATTTAATAAGGCAGTTGTATTGATCGTAAAACTTAATTCTGACCTTAAAGAACTAGCTGTTTGGAATTATGGTCAAGATGATTGTTATATCGGAAATGATATAATTGAATTGCCGACAGGTGCGTTTGCTATAGCAGCAACAGGTTTTCGAAATAGAATGAATGCCCCTGCCATAGCTTATCTCTCAGCTAATGGTATTCAATTGTATGGCCAAACATTTGCAACGTTCATTGAAGGAGGAGGAACAGGCTTGGCCATAACGCCATGTGGCGATTTAGTTCTTACTGGCATTGGGTCAGATGTCAGGGGAGCTAAAAGAACTTCCTCATTCGCGGTGAGAGTGAATCCCGGCAATCAGGGATCATTGGTTTGGAGGAAACCTTATTTTTTCGGGGGTGATTTTACAGATGAATGTAATACTGCATATTGTACTTCTGATGGAAATGTTGTCCTCGCAGGTTTCACAAGTAATATTGTTAACCAGGATTATTATTTGTATGCGCTGAAACCTTCTGAAAGGGACATTGAGTCAATGACTATTCTAAAAAAAGTAAAAATTCTTGAAATCTCAAGACCGGATTTATATCGAAATGATGTAGGTAATATCGAAATAACTTTAAAGAATGAATCGGGCCAGGATATAACAAATTTTAAGTTGAAAATTGAAGAATTAAATATCAATAGTCTGAATATTAGAATTCCGGATTTGTTATTAGTTGATAAAATCAAGGAAGGGGAGACAAAGAAAATAAATCTTCCTGTGAGTATTTTTGATAATTATAAGGAGAATGATCTTCAGTTAAAATGTACTGTAGTAAGTGCTAGTAACATTAATTATAGTTCCATGAATATTACCACTCAAATAGTGGGAACAAGAAGTCCCATACTTACATTTGAGGCAAATGAAAATACTGTAGACTTAAAAAATCGTCAAAAAATTAGTATCCCTATTGAAATTAAAAATTTAGGAAACTCAACAGCAACACTTAATAATCTGAATTTTAGTTTTAATGAGAATGTGTATTTGTCAAAAGACTTTGAAGTGCCAACAAATGTCGTATTAAAGAGCGGAGAAGGGCTTAAAATTGTTTTAAATTGTTATGTAGATTCTCTTTTTAGAAATGAATTAATTGTAATTAATATTAAAATTGGTGAAACATCAGGTTTAAGAGTTCAGGATCAGGAAATTAAATATCATAATGTCAGACGATCATTTAGTGTTGTGAATATGAGTGAGCTTATAGATGATTCGAAAGTCGTGACACTGGAACAGAAAGATATTGATATAGTTTTTCCAAATTTGCAATCGATTATTTATTTGACCGATAGAAGATCTTACAAAGTAGATATTCATGGTGTAACAGATCTTCAGTTGCTGACATCAAAATATAGCTTTTTAATAAATGAAAAAAAAATACCTACAGACTCTATAATTACAAATTTGAACGATGGTAATTTTATAATTAATGTACCATTAATTTACGGAAATAATGAATTAGCTTTTCAGGATAATTCAGATAAGTCAATAAAGATCCTTAGTAAGATAAATGTCCAAAAGAGTGATGTCAATTATTACATATATGTAATAGGTACAGATATCAAAGATGAAGAGGGGAATCCGGTATTGAAATTCGGTTTAAAAGATGTCAATGATTTCAACAATAAGATTAAGAGTTTAGGTCTAAACGAAAAAAATAAGGTGAATATAACTTTATATAATACTTACACGACTACTACCGCGGTTAATATAAATGGATTATTCGAGTCGATTTTAAAAAAGAAGAATCAATTTAGGCCCAATGATGTTATCATCATTTATTGGGTAGCGCAGGGTTTTGCCGCAGCAGATGGAAATATCTTGGTCAAAGGCTCTGATCTTTTTAGCGATAAAAAAAGGAAATTTTCTCCTGAATTGTATAGTAATCACCTGACAAAATATTTTATACCTTATTATCTTGACCCACTTCCGTGTAAGAAGATTCTGATGCTGGATATATTCAATAAAGAAGAGCTGACCGATGCTAAAGAAAAAGAAGTACAGGACTATGATTTGGTAGATAAAACGGTGAAAGCTATAAAGACTTTTAATAATTTTGACTATGTACTTTCCGGAGATCTTGGGCAAAAAAGTTATGAATTAGAGAATCTGAAAAATGGCGCTTTTACATATTCTGTATTACAAGCTTTGGAAAACAATAAAGCGGATATCAATAAAGATAATGCCATTGAACTATCAGAATTTTTTGCAAATATATCTGAAACGATTCCTGAATTAATTGTAAAAAATCGCAAAGAAAAGTATTGGAAGCAAAATCCTTTACATCTGAAATCTAAGCCCGAAGAGGATGTGGTGATTTTTTATAGGTGAAAGTGTGATCAGGTGATAGGGTGATCGGGTGATAGGGTGATAGGGTGATCAGGTGATCGGGTGATAGGGTGATAGGGTGATAGGGTGATAGGGTGATCAGGTGATCGGATAAGATATGTTATTTGACGTGATATGTGTTATGTGACGGGTTATGTGTGATAATAAAGTAATAGCAAATATAACACCATTCCAATTTTTAATTTTCAAATATGATAGCGGATAATATTTAATATTGAGCAATAAATAAATAATTATAAATGACAAATGATGTGCGGTAAATTATATATACTAAACGGAAATGGGTCTGACCATTTAATTAATTTCATAACAAACTGCAAATTATTCTTAACCCACTATCAAACAGCAAACTGCAAACCCCAAGCATCTAATAAGCAAATTTAAATAATAGACATTTCTATTTCAAATCAGTATAGTTTAATTGATATCCACATACATCGATAGTAAACGGAACGCCATTCTAATTTCTAATTTCTAACTTCTAATTTTTTTGATAACAAATAACAATTAATCACTTCCCATACTTCTTACAAATCGGACAAAGTTCCTTATCGTGCGGTCTTGCTTTGCAATATTCTCTGCCATAATAAATGATCTGGAGATGTAGCTTATTCCAACTTTCTTCGGGGAATAATTTTTTTAAATCTTTTTCTGTTTGTTCCACCGATTTTCCAGAGGATAACCCCCATCGTTGTGCAAGCCGGTGAATGTGTGTATCTACAGGAAATGCCGGCACTCCAAAACCCTGACTCATCACTACTGACGCAGTTTTATGTCCTACAGCAGGAAGTGATTCAAGTGCTTCAAAACCAAAAGGCACTTCACCATTATATTTTTCTAGGATAATCTGAGAAAGACCATAAATACCTTTTGATTTCATGGGGGATAAGCCACATGGCCTAATGATGTCCTGAATGGCTTCTTGCCCCAACTTGATCATGTCAACAGGGTTGTCAGCCTGTGCGAATAAAATAGGAGTGACCTGATTGACACGAATATCGGTGCATTGTGCTGATAAAAGGACGGCAATTAGAAGCGTATATTTGTCTTTATGGTCAAGCGGAATTGGAACTTCAGGGTAAAATGCCTCCAATATTTGCCTTATATCATTTGCTTTTTGTTGTTTTTTTGAAATTACTTTTGGCATAGCTTACCAATTATAAATTTAACAGAAACTGCATAGTATCCACATTGTCAGCATAGTCCATCAGGCTAGGGTGCTGAGTTTCACCAGGTGAAGTGACTTTTAAATTAGCAAGAGGCCTTTCACTTACAATGCATTGAATGTCATCAAGGGTTTGAGTAAGAGAATCTATTAATGAGTCTTTATAATCATAGAATTCAAAATGAATACAAGAGATCCTGCTGAAAAGCGATTTGTCCTCAATTAAAATAAGGCTATTATCTGTATAGAATGGAATTTTATTGAGCAAGTAAAGGGAAAGGTTGTAGTCAAAATTGTTCTTGTACTTATTGAAATTAATATTGTCTTGTTGGGTTTCCCACACAGCCAGTAGTTTCTTTACATCATATCCAACTGGAAGATATATTTTAGAAACATTTCTGCAACCTAGACCGAAATAAGCATGAATATCATTTCCTATTTTTAAAATAACTTCATCCGATTCTGTCCCATCAAGGACAGCTACACTGGTTCGATTCTTTCTGATGATGTGCGGTACATGTTTAAAATAGTTTTCAAAATAAATAGAAGAATTATTGCTACCCGTTGCTATCACTGCATCATAGTCCTTTAACCTTTCAATAATTTGAGTTTTATTTTCTGATTCCGAGTCGATTTCATTCAATTTATTCATCAAAGCAGGAAACAAGATATTATCTTTATCTGAACATTTTACCAGCGCTATATTTCCTGACATAAAAACAGAAAGCCAGTCAGCGAATCCTACTAAGGGCAAATTACCTGCCATGATCAAACCAATTTTCTTAGGATTTTCTGTAGCATTTAAATTATAATTTCCTATCCAGTTTTCTAATTTTTCAGCATCAAGCATTTCGTTAGTGATGGCTTCGATAGACTGTTCTATATTTTTTCTGATAAACCATGCATTGTGATCGCAGGCATTTTCAATGACACTATTCCAATGATCAGTGTCTTCAAGCAGTGATTTTTTTAAGAAGGATAAAGCGTGTATTTTTTTCAAGTGAGGAGGTTAGAAAGTGAGAATGTTTAAGAGAATAATTTCAACTAACAATTATCTATCATTTATTTGGCCTTTGCGCATATTCTACGATTTTCCGCATACTTACTGCAATGCTCATAAATACTAGGGAGACGAATACAATCACTTTAAGGATCTTTGTATAGTAATCGATCTCGCTCCAGTTGCGACTTGTGATCAACATTCCTATAAGAGTCAATCCGATGGCAGTAATTATTATTCCGAACAAAGTATGATTCCATGCCTGAACAAGTGATTTTGCCAAAAGCATCATGACAGCGCAATAGATACTATATAACAAAATACCGGTGGAGGCAATAATAAAGGTAGTTTGCTCATCTTGCGCATTTATCCAGTAAAAGTTAATTGTCATCACCAGACCAAAAGATATAATAACGACAGCTGACCAAGCTAAAGGATGGTTTTGATTGAACAAATAATCATATACTTTGCGAACCATGCTTTAATTAGGATTTAAATCTATAACATTGCCGATCAGATCATATTCAGTAGCATCTTCGATCAGCACATCAACAAAACCGCCTATAGAGCAATAGTTCGATGAGGCATCGATAATGACTTCATTATCGACTTCAGCAGAATCAAATTCTGTTCTTCCATAGTAGAAACCACTTTCTTTTTTATCGATCAAAACTTTATAAATTTTACCAATTTTGGCATGGTTTAGTTCCAAACTTATCTCCTGCTGGATCTCCATAAGGCGCTGAGCCCTTTCTGCCTTTATTTCATCCGGGATGTTATCTTCTGATAGAAAAGCACTTGTATCCTCTTCATGAGAGTATTGGAAAACACCTAATCTTTCAAATCTCATCTCTTTTACGAAGTCGCAAAGTACTTCAAAATCTTCCTCCGTTTCACCTGGAAATCCGACTAGGAATGTTGTCCTAATTGCTATTCCAGGTACTTTGGCGCGAATGTCATGTATTAATTGCCTTGTTTGAGCAAGAGTGATCTGGCGTTTCATGGCCAATAAAATAGGATCAGCTGCATGTTGCAATGGAATATCCAGGTAATTACAAACTTTTGGTAGTTCCAGCATGGCATCCATTATTTCCATCGGGAATTTGCTTGGATAGGCGTATTGCAGACGAATCCACTCAATGCCATCTATGGAATTTAATGCTCTGAGAAGCTCCGGAAGTGCTCTTTTTTTATAAATGTCAAGACCGTAATAAGTCAATTCCTGGGCAATTAGTATCAATTCTTTGACACCATATTTGGCGAAATTAGTTGCTTCTTTTACAAGATCCTCAATGGTCTTAGATACGTGTCCACCTCTCATGAGTGGAATCGCACAGAAGGAACATGTGCGATTGCATCCTTCAGATATCTTAAGATATGCAAAATGTGAGGGTGTGGTAAGAACCCGTTCGCCAACAAGTTCATATTTATAGTCTGCTTCGAGTGTTTTTAATAATCTTGGCAATTCAAGTGTACCGAAAAAAGCATCCACTTCAGGTATTTCTTCTTCCAGATTGTCTTTATAACGCTGGGATAAACAGCCTGTGACGTATAGTTTTTCTATGCCGCCTTTTGATTTTACTTGTGCATATTTGAGTATGGTATTAATAGATTCCTCCTTGGCAAGGTCGATGAAACCACATGTATTTATGATGACAATACCTGTATCTTTTGCCACTGTATCATGTGCAACTTCATATTCATTACCTTTAAGTTGCGTGATCAGATCTTCAGAATCTACGAGATTCTTAGAACAACCTAGCGTGATGACACTGACTTTATTCGCCTTTAACGTTTTTGTTTTCAATAAGAAATAATTTAAAAAAAAATGAATCGGTAGCTCAAAAAAGAGACTGCCTGAAATATAATTTACCTAATTTCCATGAATCAGTGTAAATTTGAAATGCAAAGATAACGCTTCTTGCAGATGTTGGTTCATCCTGAGGTAAATTGGGATATTATTTGAAATGTTTATCAGAATTGGCAACATGAAGTGTGGTTCTGCGTTCACATATTAATCAAAAAATTTGTTTTATGAGTTTTCGTCCTTTGAATATTTTCACCCTCGTTTTTTTAATCTCTTGCTTCAGTTATAGTGCAAATGCGCAGTTTGGCATATCGATCAAGCACGCTTTTGATTATGAAGACATACCAAGTGCTGTCCCTAATCAAACTAATGAGCGGTCATTACAACACGGTGGTGTAATCGCTATGGATTACCGGGTTAAGATCGTTGACTATGGTGTTAATTTTGGTCCGGAAATTTTTGCCAAAATGATCAGAGCAAAAGGAATTCCTGTAAATGACGTTGGTGGTATCGAACTTGGAAAGGTAAAGGAAATCAGAAGTTTTGGTATAAATATCCCAGTGACCATGTATGTCTTCCATTTCAATCAATGCGATGAATGTCCTAGTTTTAAAAGAAAAAATTTCCTTAAAGATAATTTCTTTATTCAGCCTGTCATAGGATATGAGATACGCAACTGGACGACTGATCCCGGAGCCATCGCTGAAGACATCATTGAACATTTCATCGTTGGTGGAATAGGTGCTGGAGTTAACATTATGGCTGGAAAAATCATAAGAATTGCACCAATAGTTCAGTACAAAAGGAATTTTTCATTAACGGAAAATGCTCTTTACAAGACGAAATTGCAACCTTCTATTTTGGAGGTGGGAGTTAGAGTGGGATGGGGAAGGTGATTTTAAGGAAGAATGAAGAATGAAGAATGAAAAATGTGAGTGGGCGGTAGTTCTTGTTGATTGGGTTTAGCGATTATTTGTTTAGAGAGTTTGATTTTTTTTGGATGGACTGTGAATAATAAATGATATTGTTTGCATTTAATCAAAAATGAGGAAGTCAAAGACTCCCCCTTGGCCCCTCAAAAGGGGGAAATCTGCTCAATAATATTTTTCAGTGTCTCATAATAGTAACAATTAATAATCAACAACTAACAATTAACAATTATTCATGATCAATCTAATAAGTGATACAGTAACGAAGCCAAGCCGTGAAATGCTCGAATATATGATGAGCGCAGAACTTGGAGATGACGTATTTGGGGAAGATCCGACTGTCAATGCGCTTCAGGAAAAAGTGGCTAAGATGTTCGGTATGGAAGACGCATTGTTTTGTCCATCAGGGACAATGACCAATCAGATCGCGATTAAAGTGCATACTAGGCCATTGGACGAAATGATCTGTGATCAATGGTCGCATGTCTATCAATACGAAGTGGGTGGATATGCATTTCATAGCGGCATAGCAGTCAATCCACTCATCGGTAAATATGGTAAAATCACTGCATCACAAATTGAAGAAGCAATAAAGCCGGAAGAGGATTGGTTGCCAAGAACTACTCTAGTAGTTTTAGAAAACTCAACTAATAAAGGAGGAGGCAATTATTATACGCTGGATGAGATAAAGCCAATTCAAGACTTATGTGATGAAAGGGGATTGGCACTGCATCTAGATGGTGCCCGCTTAATGAATGTCCTGGTGGAAACTGGAGAAAGTACACAAGATGTTGGAAGCTATTTTGATTCAATATCGCTTTGCCTTTCTAAAGGCTTGGGTACACCGGGTGGTTCTATATTAATTGGAAGAAAAGATTTTATCAAAGAAGCCAGACGAGTTCGTAAAGTCATGGGTGGCGGTATGCGTCAGACTGGGATTCTTGCAGCAGCAGCAATATATGCATTGGATAATAATATTCAACAATTGAAAGTAGATAATGACAGGGCAAAGATTCTGGGACAATTCCTTGCTAAGCAGTCATTTGTAAAGGAAGTTCTACCGGTCCGGACCAATATTTTGATTTTCGAATTGGCAAATGGAAGGACATCTTCAGATTTCATTACTCAATTAAAATCAAAAGGAATAAATGCGGCACCGTTTGGAGCGCACAGTGTAAGATTTGTGTTGCACAGGGATATTACAGATGGTATGATAGGTGAGGTGATGAACTTAATGAAAGATGAAAAATGAAAGATGAAAAATCAATGATTATCGGATGAACATGCCTACTTTAACTTTTTATAAATATTGCGGTGCTCTGAACCGGAAGGAAGGGTAAATCTTCAGCGCAACGAAATATGTAGATTATTACAATATGCTATGATTAATGATTCGGCATTCTAAATTTCAAATAATTTCACCTCCCGCCATTTCAATAACCCGATCACATCGGTTTGCTAAGAGGGGGTTGTGTGTGACAAGAATAAAAGTGAGGTTGAGATCTGCACGAAATTTAAGAATAAGTTCATGCAATTCATGTGCTGACTTTTCATCCAGATTACCTGTAGGTTCATCAGCGAGGATTAGTTTAGGTTCGTTGATAAGTGCACGTGCGAATGCGATACGTTGCTGTTCACCACCGGATAATTCTTTCGGTTTGTGTGTGAGTCGATGAGAAAGTCCAAGATAGTCGAGTAATTCTTTTGCACGATTTTCAGTAGAGATCTTAGGCTTATTTTGTATGAAGGCAGGAATACAAACATTTTCAAGTGCATTAAATTCGGGTAATAAATGGTGAAACTGGAATATAAAACCCAAAGATTTATTTCTAAAATCTGATAATTTATTACTTGATAATTTGCTCAAATCTTGACCCTCGAATAATACATTTCCCTTGTCGGGTTTCTCCAAAGTACCAACTATGTGCAGCAAAGTGCTTTTCCCGGCACCACTTTTTCCAACGATGGCCACCACCTCTCCTTGTTTCACATTGAAAGAGACATCATTCAATACCTGAACGTCACTAAAAGATTTGAATATATTGCTTGCCTGAATCATGATGCCAAAGTAAGGAAAAATTGCAAAAGTGTAATAGTTGAAAGTATTATAGTATTATAGTGGATAGTATTATAGTTTTATAGTGCTGCAGTTAATATTTAGTTTTGAGTAGGTGTTTCAGTTTGTTCTTCAGTTACTTCTTCAGTAGTGGTGGAAACTTCATTTACAAATTCGCCTGCTGCATTGAATGTCAGCATAAAGTCAGGTATTACTATATGGTAACTAATCGCACCAGCAGTATCTTTCAACTTGGATGCTATTTGGATTTTTTCATTGTCATGATTTTTCTTGATATAGTATCCAATACTGAAGGGTAGATCATCTTTGGTGACTTGGATCTCTGAATTAAGGATGCGACCTTTTTCAGTAAAAGTCGCGTTACCTTTTTTCCCAAATACTTCAAATTGGACGACATACTGGCTATCTATAAATTCCCAGCTTTCTTTTTTCGAATTGGGAAAGTGCTTTGTAAGTCCGTTTAATACCTTTGGTGGAACATCTTTTGCCTTGATCTTTTGGCTATACATTTGAGTTGAAGCAATGAAGCATATAATTAACAAAATTATCCGGTGCATAAATTCAATTTTAATTTATTAGAACGATGTAAAACTATGACAATTGTGACTCACATTAAAAATTTTATTTTGCATTGAATAATTATAATGTAAATACATGTTTTATGTATACATATTTAGTATATTTGAATATAAAAATTAATTAATATGAAACACATTAAGCATTTATTAGTTCTTTCACTTATGTTCGTCTCCACCCTTGCTATCAGCCAAAATGGATCAATCTATATTGGTGGAGCTGCAGGGTTCAATGCCCATAGTGTAAAAGACTCTGATACCAAAAGTTCGGATTGGACTTTTTCTCCTGAAGTGGGTACGTGGTTGTCTGATAACTTACAGGTCGGTATCGGGCTGAAATTGAGTGGTACAAAGGATGATTATAAATCAGGTCTTAATTATACTGTAACATCTTCAAGGACAGGTGCAACTTTGTATGGTAGATATTTTTTCAAACCAGGTGCTCCTTTTAGACCTTTCATCGGGTTAAATATTGATGCACTCCCGGGTAAGGTCAAAACAGATTTTACAGGTGGCACTGGTACTGATTCTGTAACGAAAACTTTTGATTTCGGGGTAAATTTAAATGCGGGCTTTGGATATGCTATCTCTCCAAAATGGATGGTAGTAGGTTCTTTTGCCGCTTTAGGATTTAACTCACATTCTGTGAAAGCAGATGGTGCTTCAGAAAAATCTGTTTCTTCAGATTTCGGCTTGAATATAAATACTCTGGGTAATAGATTTACGATCGGCTTTTATTATACTCTTTGAAAATAAGTGATAAGTGATAAGTGATAAGTGGTGAGAAATCACACATCACTTATCACACATCACCTATATTTTTTAAGGCTTCGCTGGCGTAAAATCCTTCTCATCATATCCGAAGATATCCTTCAAAGTCAAGACCCTCACATTACCGTATTTCATAAGATCAGTAGGTTTAATCTTGTCTTTACTACCCATCACTCCAATGTTCCAGTTTTGGCCTTTGAAATTAGCTGCATGGAATGCTTTCACATCTGCAAGTGTCATACCGGCAATATTTTTGTAAATATCTTTTCTGATATCGTAGTTTAGTCCTTTGTCCTGAGCCGTTTCATAAGCGAAGAGAATACCTTCCTTATTGATTCTTTGAGTCTGAATACTCGTTTGAATAGATTTTTTACTAATATCCCACAGTTTTTCTGTTTCGGGCATTTTATCCAAAAGATTAAGCACAGCTCCCATTGCATCATTCATTTTGTCTGCCTGAGTACCAACATAGAAAGTCGCTGTAAAAGGTTTGTCCTTTTTGGAAGGAACACCGAAATTACTGTAAGTAGAATATGCCAAAGCTCTTGACTCACGGATGTCCTGGAAGACTACTGATTGCATTCCACCGCCATAATATTCATTGAAAGCACTAGCTGCTGTTTCCAACTTTGGATCATACATTTCAGCATTTCTTTTGAAATTAATATCTGCCTGGACCATATCATAGTCTACGAAATAAACAGTATTTTCAAATGATTTTACCGGAGTAAAATTCTTAGCTTTTGGCGCTGGAGATAGGGTAGGAGCCGTTTTATGATTCGTTTTTAAGGTGGTAGCAAGCTTGTCCATGGGTCTTGCACCACAATACATTACCTTATGCTCTATTTTGTTGTTTCCTTTAATGATGGCAATCAATTCTTCAGGAGTTGTTTTTTTCAACTGAGCATTCGTAAGGCCACTATTAAATGGATTTACAGCACCATATTTAAGGTAATTTTGCATTCCACCATAAAGGATCACTTCTTTATTGATGAGGTTGTCTTGTCTGGATTTTAGCATATTATTTACCAATTTGTCAAGCGCTCCTTTATCGGCTTTCGGATTATTTAACAGGTCTTCAACCAGCATAATTCCTTTATCAAAATTCTCCTCGAGACCGCTCAATGAAATACTCATGTCTTCTTCAGTGACATTTACACTCCAGTTCAAACCAAGATTATACATTTCTTTATTGAATTGCTCATTAGTCTTAGTTGTAGTTCCGATGTAATTGAGGTAGTCCATAGCTAACTCCAGTTTAGGATTTGAATTGGTACCAAAGTCATATTTGTAGTAAACTGAAAATAATTGATTTATCGTATTTGGCACGTACAATAGCTGAATGCCTTTCTTCAAACTGCTTTTCTGGATATCTTTATCGAAGTCTAAAAACCTTGGTTGAATCTCCTTTGTATTCGTGGCAAACATTGTTTTCAGATAATCGGACTGATCATCTCTGTTCACTTCTACCGGATGAATTTCAGGTTTTTGGACCTTTTCAGACTTATCATTGTCACCTGTCCTTTTGTAGATGACCGTATAATTATTCTGGAAGTATTTAGCAGAGAAGCGCATAATATCTTCTTTGGTAATAGTTGACATGGTCTGTAAGTCATTCAAATATGTAGCCCAAGGTTTGCCCAAAACAAAGGCATCATGGAGTAAGAATGCAGTATTGGTGCACTTCTCCATCTGCTGGATACGTTGGATCTTCAGATTATTTACGGTACCTTGAATAATGGATGGATCGAAATCTCCTGATTTTAATTTTTTTATTTCATCTAAAAAGAGGTTTTTAACCTGATCAAGAGTCTGTCCATCCTGTGGTTTTCCTTGCAACCAACAGATTCCGTGGTCTTTCAATAGATAGGTAAATGCGTAACCTTCCAATATTTTTTGATCGATAATAAGGTCTTTATCAATGAGTCCACTCTTTCCATTATATAGAATAGCTGAGACTAATTCAGCTATAACGGATTCTTTATCAAGTGCATTTGGAAATTTATATCCAATAGCTACTTTTTCTTCATCAGGGCTATAAACAGTGATTTTAGTCACTGTATCCACTTCATCTTCATCTTGATATGTAAATGCAGGAGCTGTCTTAGCAGGCATATTCCCGAAATATTTATCAATAAGGACGATCGTCTCATCCGGATCCAAATCACCCGATAGAATGATGGCCATATTGCCTGCTACATAATATTTATCGTAATATTTTCTGATTTCTAATAGAGAAGGATTCTTTAAGTGCTCAATGGTACCGATGGTCGTCTGAGTACCGTATGGGTGTTTTTTAAAAAGAGAGGCGAACATAGACTCAAAGATCTTATTATCTCCATTGTCCAATGAGATGTTTTTCTCTTCGTATACGGCTTCCAACTCAGTGTGAAATAATCTTAAGACAGGATTTCTGAATCTTTCCTGTTGGATTTGGAGGAATTTATCCAGGTTATTTGCCGGAAAACTCTCCATATAAGTTGTGTTCTCAAAGCTGGTGAAGGCATTGGTCATCTTGCTTCCAACATCTGCCATCATCTTGTCATATTCGTTGGCTATGGCGTATTTGGAAGCGACATTGGAGATGCTGTCGATCTCGTGATATATTTTCTTACGCTGAACTTCGTCTGTCGTACGACCATATTTTTCATAAAGGGCATCAATTTTGTCTAACTCTACTTTTTCCTTACCATAGTCTTTAGTACCGAACTTATCTGTTCCTTTGAAAAGCATGTGTTCAAGGTAGTGAGCGAGGCCGGTATGGTCTGCGGGGTCATTTTTAGAACCAGCTTTTGTGGTGATTAAAGCCATGACCTGTGGTTCCAGATGGTTTTCTGAAAGGATAACAGTTAACCCATTATTCAAAGTATAAAATCTAGACTTAGCCGGATCACCAAATATTTCTGTGTATTTATATTTTTTGTCAAGCGAGGTCTTCTCGAATACCATGAAAGGTTTTTCCTGAGCCAGTAAGGCTGTAGAAAGCAGGAGGGAAAACAGTAGGAATTTTAAGCGCATTTTTATATTTATTTGTAAGATAACGAATTACGTTTGAGTAAAATTATATATATGAAATATATTATTTTAAAGAGACAAATATACAGAAATGGTGGTTTAGTTGGGTCTTAATGGGATGTGAATGGGAGATGAATGGTATTCTGAATGGTTTTTGTCTGAATCACGGATTAGTTTGATTACTCGGATTACACGGACTATGATGCTACTTCGGTGGAATCCTTTAATCCGTTGAATCCATGATTCTGAACGTTATTTGTCTGAATCACGCTTGCCTGCCAACAAAGGCAGGGATTAGTTTGATTGCACGGATAACACGGATTATGATGCTAACTCGGTGGAATACTTTAATCCGTTGAATCAGTGATTCTGAATGTTATTGTTTGAATCACGCTTGCCTGCCAACAAAGGCAGGGATTAGTTTGATTGCACGGATTACACGGACTATGATGCTAACTCGGTGGAATCCTTTAATCCTTAAAATCCGTGATTCTGAATGTTATTTGTCTGAATCACGCTTGCCTGCCAACAAAGGCAGGGATTTATTTGATTTCTCGGATGACACATTATGATGCTAACTCGGTGGAATCCTTTAATCCTTAAAATCCGTGATTCTGAATTTTTATTTGTCTGAATCACGCTTGCCTGCCAACAAAGGCAGGGATTAGTTTGATTGCACGGATGGCAGGGATTATTGGAGCAGCATTTCAGTGGAATCCTATAATCCGTTGAATCAGTGATTCCAAATATTTTTGTCTGAATCACGCAGATGACACGGATTATTGGTATTGTATATAATACATAAAGTTATTAAAAACCGTTTATCTATTTTTAGTGAGATTTAAAATTCAAATTATGAGATTAATTATTTTTTCTTTTGTTTTCACAGGCATCCTGTGTTTCGCTAATTGTAATAAAAATGATGGAGACTTAGTGCCAATAAATCAAGCTACAATGTTTAATTGTCACAATAAGCAGCAGTGGAATGAAACTTCAGTGGCGAATGCATTGATTGGAAAATGGAAGTGGATTTATTCTGAAAGTTATTGGGCACCAGAAAACGGCAAGAGTACAGAATCTAGAAACATTATTTTAGAATTATTCAGTGATTCAACTATGACCTTGACAGAGGATGGAACATTAAATGGTGGGGCAAAATGGATCGTAGGAATATCAGATGTTGATACTTATGGGATAGGACTTGATACTGCAATTACCGGACTTGTACGCGGTAGAATATTTTTCTGTGGGAATCTCCTTGAGTTTAATGATAGTTATATAGATGGATCTGATAATTATTTTAGAAGGATAGAGTAGGGAATAGCTAGTAAGACATTTTTATTCTGAGTTGGTAAACTTTGTAATTTACTTGAGCTTGGCCTTTACCCTTCGAAGCATTGGGACTTTCTTAAGTACAGGAGATCATTAAAAGGAACACAATTCTTAATAGAATAAAATATCAAAAATTAAATTCCATGATATTCACAGCAGTGAATTAATAAACATTTTTAAAAATTACGCTAGTAGAAAATTTAGTACTCAATCAATCCAATTCAGATATCCCAATTCAACTAATTCTTTCTCATCCTTCAATTTAATGCAACGACCATCTTTTAGAAGATACAAATCATCATATAAATCGAGAATATATCTGAACATGTGGTCGCTGATGATGAAACCCTTTTTCTTTTTTTCAGAAAGGATAAGTTGAATGAAAATTTCCACATTTATTGGCATAAGGTGTGAAAATGGTTCATCAAGGATAGAGAAGCTTGATTTTGCCATGATGACAATGTAGGTCTCAATTATTCTTGCCTGACCCCCGGATAGCAATCGGAATCTATGATGGATCAACGGTTCAAAATCGGGAAAAAGGCTAAAGAAATGCTTGAGATCAAGTTCAAAGTGTTGAAATACTGATTCTACTGTCAATCTGCCTGGAATAAAATTAAATTGTGGCAGATATGCAATGTCAGGAAATTTATTATTCAGACCTTTTAGTTTTTTACCATCGATCCTGACAGAAATGTTTTGTGGTTCCAAATCACTGAAGGCGCATCTGAAAAGACTGGATTTGCCACTTCCGTTTCTTCCCAAAAGTGCAGTGATCTTACCCGTCTCTGCATGCAGATAAATGTCGTTTAAGATATTACGCGTGCCGAAATTTAGAGTTAGGCTGTCAATTTCAAGCAAGTGATTCATTGTATTTTTATGATCAGCATGATAAAAAGGATGAATAAGGCCATGTCTGCAACGAAAGCAAAAGTCCATAGCCTAAATTTGCCAAAGCCCAAATTTTTATAGTAATAAAGTTCGTTTGACCGCTGAGTATTTACAAAATAATATACCAGGCCTTGAGTTATAAGTTTGAAATAAAATAAGAATTTGAATGCAGCAATACCATTCAAATAAATTAAATACCAGCTTAGTATGGAAATAAAAATGCAAAATGGGGCAAACCCAAAATAGAACAATAGATGTAGACGGAGTGATCTCAAATTTGTTGGATTTTATTCTGAAATTAATTATTGCTGGTTAACAAAATAATTGATTATTTAAATTTTGGAAAAAAATCAGAATTTAATCCTTACGATCTTGCCATCTTTCATCACTACAATTTCACCTTTGATCTTTTTTTTGTGTTCAATTAGTTTATCATGGACTAATTCCATTGCCTCTACTACTTTGGTTAATATGGCGGTCCTTTTATATGACATCAGTATAGCTTAACTCACCAAAGATAACAATAAAATTTTTCAAAACAACCCTTTATCCACCACAGGCACTTTCAACTTTCTACCAGT
>ERZ724527.69-NODE-69-length-46465-cov-11.601250_pt1 | contig 46465 bp, 39 predicted proteins | sample MGYA00376060_ERZ724527 | MGnify/ENA primary metagenome ERZ724527 (study PRJEB28724, sample SAMN07190886) | activated sludge metagenome | isolation source: activated sludge of sewage treatment plant in Hong Hong | place: USA: Christiansburg, Virginia | collected...
GTTGTTTTACTGGCTTTGGCGTACTGGGCTTTGGTGTATTTATAGGTTTGTTATTGTTTGTTTGAACTGGTTTATTGTTGTTTACTTTTTTAGCTGAATCTCTTCTACTTTCAATTCTATTTGTTGATGATATTTTTTTAGCGGTATCTCTTTTATTCTCAATTCTATTTGTATGTGTTTCATTAAAAGTTGAATCGTGCAAAGGCACAGCTAATCCATCTACAATTTGCAATGCCTTTGCAGTATCAGCTTTAATACCTCCCATTCCTCTTTTAGTTGCAACAATTTGATTGTTGTATCGTACATCCAATCGTTCATATTTACTCATTCCATTTTGCAACCAAGCTTCTTTATAAAAAGTAAACAACCTATTTAGCTTTGTTTCCAATGCTGTTGCATCTCCAATTGAAATGATATGATTGCCAATTACAGGAACCAATTCAAAATTTGCACTAGGAGTTACGTCTACCTGAGCAATTTGAGCCATCCAAAAACTATCGGCAACAATATATTTGCTCAACTGAATAACTTGTTGCAATACCAAACTATCTCCTTTTGCCAATACTTTTTTATCGCTAGGAAAGTTTGTTATTACAGGAACTCTAGCACTCAATTTTTCACTCAAAGGCAAATGCACTCCAGCTGTATCTAAATAAAAAGAACTTCCTTGTACTGTAAATATTCTTGCAATTGGTTGCCTCTCTTGAATATTGATAGTAAGTACTTGCTGGTTGTTAAAAAACAGTTCTGCATTTTTAACCCAAGCATTCATTTCTAACTCTGTTTCCATTTGTTGCAAACTAATGGTAGAAACATCTTTACCCACTACATTTCCAGATGCATTGACAATGTGTAGAATGTCTTTTTCATCCATAAACATGTGTTCCTCTGCACCAGAAATTTCAATCTTTACTTCTCTACAAACTTTATGGTTCTTTTGTTTCATTGCTGCACCAAGCAATACAACAAGTGCTACACCTGTAGTAATCCATAAAACTTGTATCATTCTTTTCTTCCACACAATTGCTACTACTATTTATTGCTCAAAATTGTTTTTACAGGCTCTACCAAAGTATCAATATCGCCAGCACCTGCCATTACAATTAATGATGTTTCATTTTCTTTTACCCAATTCAACAATTCTTCTTTACTCAACACTTGCTTATTGGTTAAAGCCATCTTATTTAAAAGCATTTCACTATTTACTCCTTCCATTGGCAATTCTCTTGCTGGATAAATTGGCAACAAAATAACTTCATCGGCTAGGTCTAAACTTTGTGCAAACTCATCTACCAAATCATTTGTTCTACTAAATAAATGTGGTTGAAAAACCAGTGTTACTTTTTTATTTGTAAAAATGCTTTTAACCCCTGTAATCAATGCTTTCAACTCTTCTGGATGATGAGCATAATCATCTATCAATACTACATCTTCAGTTTTTAAATGATATTCAAACCTTCTCTTCACCCCTTTAAAAGTTTCAACTGCTGCTTTAATTTTTGCATCATCAATATTTAAATATTTAGCTACTGTAATTGCTGCTACCATATTTTCAATATTGTGTAAACCGCCCATGTGCAACACCACATCTTTCACTATCCAATCTTTTGCAATTACATCAAACCAATAACTTTCATTTCTTACACAAATATTTGCTGCATGTACACTAGCTTGTTGATTTTCGAAACTGTATGTTAAATGTGTTGATGCTTGTAAATCTTGCTCTCTTCTCAATCCATATTTACTAATTAAACATCCACCCAATTTTACTTTTCTTGAAAATTGTATAAATGCATCTTCTACTTCTTCAGCAGTTCCATAAATATCCAAATGATCTGGATCTGTAGCAGTAACAACAGCTACGTCAGGAACTAATTTCAAAAAACTTCTATCATACTCATCCGCTTCAACTACTACAACATTTTTTTCGCTACTCCAAAAATTGGTATTGTAGTTAGTAGCTATTCCTCCTAAAAATGCATTACACCCATAATTTGTATCTCTTAAAATATGAGCAATCATACTGGTTACAGTAGTTTTGCCATGAGTGCCACCAACACATATATTAAAAGAACTCTCAGTAATCCATTGCAATACATCGCTTCGTTTAACAACTGTGTATCCATTTTCTTGATAGTACAACAACTCTTTGTGATGTTTAGGAATTGCAGGAGTATATACTACAACCTGAACATCTTTAGGAATTAGATCTACCCTTTCTTCATAATGAATTTCTATGCCAACACTTTCCAATGCTTTGGTTAATACAGTTGATGTTTTATCATAACCACTTACCTCAGCATTTTTAGATTTAAAATATCTTGCCAATGCACTCATGCCAATGCCACCAATGCCTACAAAATAAATTTTCTCTATGTTCTTTAATTCAATCATGAAAACGTTTATCGTTGTTTGTTACTCGTTGTTCGTTATTTATATTATTCTATAAATTTTAGAATTTCTTTAGCTATTATTTCATCGGCATTTTTAATAGCCAAAGAAGCAATATTTGCACTCAACCATTTTTGCAGATCTTCGTTTTTTGACAACTCTACAACTATTGATACTAACTTTTCTTTTGCCTCACTATCTTTTATTAGCATTGCAGCTTGCTTATCTACCAAAGTTTTTGCATTAGCGGTTTGATGGTCTTCTGCTGCCAACGGAAAAGGAACAAAAATTGATGGCTTACCTGCTACACACAATTCTGTTACTGCCATTGCACCTGCCCTACTAATTACCATATCGGCTGCTGCATAAGCCATTTCCATTTGAGTAATAAAATCGCTACACCAAATATTTTGCTTACCAGTTGCCATTGCTTTATACTCAGTAGCTGTTGTTTTACCAGTTTGCCAAATGAGTTGTAAATCGTTTTGCTCAAACTCATTTATGTGTAAAGTCAATGCTTCGTTAATGCTTCTTGCTCCCAAACTTCCTCCAACAGCCAATACTGTTTTTTTACTTTCATCCAATCCAAAAAAACGAATGCCTTCACTTTTTGAAACTGTTGAATAAGCTATTGTTCTTCTTACAGGATTACCTGTAACCAATAATTTTTCACTAGGAAAAAATTTTTCCATCCCAGCACTTGCAACAAAAATTTTAGTTGCATTTTTTCCCAACATCATATTTGCTTTTCCTGCAAAAGAGTTACTCTCATGTATGAAAGTTGGAATGCCTTTTCGTTGTGCCGATTTTAATACTGGAAAAGTTGAATAGCCACCTACACCAATTACAGCATTGGGCCTAAACTCTTTTAAAATTGCACTTACTTGAAAAAAACTTTTTACCAACTTAAATGGTAAGCCAATATTTTTTATCAAAGAACTTCTGTTAAATCCAGCTATATCTAACCCTTTTATTTCGTAACCAGCTTGTGGCACTTTTTCCATTTCCATTTTTCCTGTTGCACCAACAAACAAAATTTGAATGTTGGGTTGCATTTGCTTTAGTGCATTTGCAATTGCAATTGCAGGAAAAATATGACCACCTGTACCACCACCTGCTATGATAATTCGACTTCCCCTAAAAGGAGAACCAGAGACTCCATTAGTATTTTTTTTTTCTTTCAAAATATACTTTCATTTTATCCCGTCAAAGACGAGAAAGAACATATTGTATACGAAGTCGGAGACTTCGTACAGCAAATGCTTTATATTGTTTTAACAACACTTACTTCTTTATTTTCTTTTACTGTTATTAATGGTTCTAACAACGGTTCTTTACCTTCTAACTGTTCTACATTTCTTGCAACACTTAAAATAATTCCGATGGCTGCACAAGTAAATAAAAACGAACTACCACCCATACTTACCAATGGAAGTGTAACCCCTGTAACTGGCACTATGTTTACATTTACAGCCATATTTGCAATGGCTTGAATTACCAATGTAAAGCTGAGTGCCAATGCTAAAAATGCTCCAAATGCATACGGACATTTTCTAAATATTTTTATACATCGAAACAAAAATGCCAGATAAATAAAAATAATTATTGCTCCACCAAGCAGCCCATACTCTTCTATTATTATGCTATAAATAAAATCGTTATAAGCTTGCGGTAAAAAATTTCTTTGCTCACTATTACCAGGACCTTTGCCCATTAAAATGCCACCTTTTGCAATAGCAATTTTTGCTTGTTGCACTTGATACGGCGTTTCGGCATTGTTTGCATAAATAAAATCTTGTACACGTTTTACCCAAGTACCCACACGACCAACTGATTTTATTTTATCGGTTGATGTGGTTGTTCTTTTTTCTATATCTTGTTTACCATCGTAGGTTAAAACTGCAACTGAAACAATTAAACCTATTGGTATTAGTGCTACCAAAATGGTTAATGCAATGTGCTTTAAACTTATTCTTCCAATAAACATTAACAACAATGATGTAGCACCTGTAAGCAATGCATTGCTTAAATTGGCTGGCATAATTAATGCACAAATAATTGCTACCGGAATTACAACAGGCAAAAACCCTTGTTTAAAGTTTTTAATTACTTCTTGTTTTTTACTCATTGTTTTTGAGATGTACATAAACAATGCAAGCTTTGCAAAATCGCTTGATTGAATGGTCATATTAATGATGGGTAATTTTATCCAGCGACTACCTTCATTAATTTTTGTACCAAATAACCAAGTGTATAACAGCAACGGAATTGCAGCATAAAACAAAATGGTTGCTATTCGAGAAAACAATGTGTAATTAATTCGATGTAAAAAATACATTACCAATAAACCCAAAACAGTAAATGATAATTGTTTAAACAAGTACACCTCGTTATTCCCTTTATTCATTTTATATGCCAAAGAGCCTGTAGCACTGTATACTACTAAAACAGAAATTAAAGCCAACAACAATACAATTCCCCATATATATTTATCGCCATGGGTACGTTTCAATATGGCTTCTTTATTTAGAGAAGCAAATGAAATATCTTTTATGTTTATTGAGTCTGCCATGCCACTATCCCCTTAAGAGAGATAAAATATTTTTACTTTTAATAACTTACAATTCTTTTACAGCTTCTTTAAATTGCTTGCCTCTATCTTCATAATTCTTAAACAAATCGAAACTTGCACAAGCTGGACTTAACAAAACCACATCGCCTTTTGTACTTAATTTAAATGCTGTTATTACTGCCTTTTTAGCATTGTCTGTTTCAATAATTACAGGTACTTTATCTTTAAAAGCTTCCATAATTTTTTTATTATCCAACCCCATACACACAATTGCTTTTACCTTTTGTTTTACCAATTCTTCCATTAAGGTATAGTCATTTCCCTTATCTGTACCACCCAAAATAAGTACAGTAGGTTTGTTCATACTTTCTAACGCAAACCAAGTACTGTTAATATTAGTTGCTTTACTGTCATTAATAAATTCTACGCCACGAACTGTTGCAACAAACTCCATTCGATGTTCTAAGCTTTGAAAATCTTTTACAGCTTCACGAATTTTTTCTTTTCTAATACCAATTGTAGATGCTGCAATACCTGCTGCCATGGTGTTGTAATTGTTGTGTTTTCCTTTAAGAGCAAAATCGTAAATGCTCATGCTTACTCTTTCTTCTTGAATGCGTAACATCATTTGATCGCCTTTAATGTAGCCGCCTTTTTTTACTTCGTGTTTCATGGAAAATGGTAATGGGTTAGTATTTGGGTTTAATGACTTCAATTTTTGAGTAATTACTTCATCATCTAAATTGTAAATGAAATAATCACTGATTGTTTGATTTTTTATGATATTGAATTTTGAATTGATATAGTTTTCGAATTGGTAATTGTATCGGTCTAAATGATCTTCTGTAATATTTAGCAACACAGCTACGTCAGGACGAAAACTAATTATATCGTCTAATTGAAAAGAACTGATTTCGGCCACATACCAATCTTTAGGATCTTCTGCCATTTGCTTTGCAATACTGTACCCAATATTGCCCACCAATGCACAACTCAATCCAGCAGTTTTACAGATATGATAGATTAGTGAAGTACAAGTACTTTTGCCATTGCTACCAGTAATACCAATTATTTTACTGTTGCCTTTAAATCTATATGCCAACTCGAACTCACTAATTACTGTTATTCCTTTTGCACGAATGGCTTTCACCATTTCGTTTTTATCGGGAATGCCAGGGCTTTTCATCACCTCAGTTGCAGTTAGAATTTTTTCAGCAGTATGTTTGCCTTCTTCAAATTCAATTCCATTCTCAAAGAGCTCTTGTTTGTATTTGTCTTTTATTGTTCCGCCATCGCTCACAAATACTTCGTAACCTTTTTGCTTGCCCAACAAAGCTGACCCAACTCCACTTTCACCTGCTCCAAGAATTACTAAACGATGTGCCATTTTTTAATTTCACACAAAGCCAACTAAGAAAACAATGAAACAAAGGCTTTGTGTGCTTGGTATGCTTTGTTTCTTTGTGTGAAATTTTATCGAATTTTCAATGTCATAATACTTGCTACAACCAACAACACTGTTATAATCCAAAACCTTACAGCAATTTTATTTTCGTGATATCCTTTCTTTTGATAGTGATGATGCAGTGGACTCATTAAGAAAACCCTTCGCCCCTCACCATACTTTTTCTTTGTGTATTTAAAGTATCCAACTTGAATCATGACACTTAAATTTTCTACTAAAAATATTCCACAGAAAATTGGGATCAACCATTCTTTTCTTACAATAATTGCCAATGACGCAATGATGCCTCCCAATGCTAAACTTCCAGTATCGCCCATGAAAACCTGTGCTGGATAAGCGTTGTACCACAAGAACCCAATACAAGCACCTACAAAGGCTGCAACAAAAATGGACAACTCACCAAGATTGGGTATGTACATAATGTTTAAATAATCTGCAAACTTGTAGTTGCCACTTACATAAACAAACACGCCAATTCCTATTCCAATAATTGCACTTACACCTGCTGCTAAACCATCTAAGCCATCTGTTAAGTTTGCACCATTACTTACTGCTGTAATAATTAGTGTAACAATTAATATATACACAATCCAAGTAAATTGTTCGGCTCCAGGTCCAATCCAACTCACCAATTTGCTATAATTAAATTCATGGTTTTTAACAAAGGGAATTGTTGTAATTGGTGTTTTTACACGTACATATCTTTTCTCAACACCATCAATATTTCTAACCAAAACAGTAGAATCTTTCCCGTATTTTTCTGCTGCTTGTTTTTGATACGCTACTCCAATTACTTCTCTTTCTACCGTTACTGCATTGCTGAAATAAAGTGTTGTACCAATTATAATTCCTAACCCAACTTGACCAATAATTTTTGTAATGCCCGCCAATCCATCACTATCTTTTTTCTTATATGCTTCACCTTTTTCTTTGGCTGACTTTCTAGCTTTTATTTTAAAATAATCATCTAAAAAACCAATTACACCCAACCAAACAGTACACAATACCATTAAGCGTATGTATACTTTATCTAAATTGGCAAACAATAAAGTGGGAATTAAAATACTGAGTAAGATGATGATTCCACCCATTGTTGGCGTTCCTTTCTTTTGCATTTGTCCTTCTAAACCCAAATCTCTAACACTTTCTCCAATTTGCTTTTTTTGTAAATACAGAATAATTCGTTTACCATACACTGTTGCTATAACCAACGAAAGCAATACAGCCATTGCAATTCGAAATGTTAAGAACTGAAACAAGCCAGCTCCTGGAACATTGAATTCTTGTTTTAGCCAAGTGAATAAATGGTATAACATAAATTAATTTCTTAGTTGTTAGATGCTAGTTTACTGTAGTTCATATTACCTGTCATCTATCATCTTAAATTTGTCATCTTAAATTTGTCATCTTATTTTCCTAAAGTTTCAAACATTTCTCTCAGCACTTCTTTATCATCAAATGGAAATTTCACACCCATTATATCTTGATATTTTTCATGCCCTTTACCAGCAATTAAAATAATATCTTCTTTATTTGCTAGACTCACAGCCGTTTTAATGGCTTCTCTTCTATCGGCAATTGAAATGTATTTTCTCTTAGCAGCAGTATTTAATCCTGCTTCCATATCTCTTAAAATTTGGTTGGCATCTTCAGTTCTTGGATTGTCGCTGGTGAGTATTACTCTGTCACTTAAATCGCAAGCACTTTGAGCCATTATAGGACGTTTAGTTTTATCTCTATCTCCTCCACAACCAACAACAGTAATTATTTGCTCATGTCCTTTACGCAATTTTTTTATTGTTGATAGTACATTTTCTAAAGCATCTGGCGTATGAGCATAATCTACAATTCCAATAATTAATTCACTACTTATTATATAATCAAATCTTCCTTCTGCACCACTTAACATGCTTAGTACAGTAAGTACAGTTTCGCTATTTTCTCCTAAACAAATAGCTGCACCATACACTGCCAATAAATTGTAAGCATTAAATTCTCCAATTAATCTAAAGTGTACTTCTTTATCATTCACCAACATTTGCAAACCTGTAAGTGCATTGTCCAAAATTTTCCCTTTAAACGCTGCTACCGTTTTTAAACTATAGTAATACTGTTTTGCAAGTGTATTTTGAAGCATTACAGTTCCTCGTTTATCATCTATATTGCTAATTGCAAAAGATGTTGAAGACAAATCGTCAAAGAACTTTTTCTTAACTTTTATATATTCATCAAATGTTTTGTGATAATCTAAATGATCGTGTGTGATGTTGCTAAACAATCCACCCACAAAATGCAAACCTGTAACTCTGTGTTGATGAATTGCATGACTGCTCACTTCCATAAATACATGAGTACATTTTTCATCTACCATCTTTGCCAACAACTCATTTAAACTTACTGCATCTGGCGTTGTATGTGTTGATGGTATTACAACATTTGCAATTTGATTTTGCACAGTACTTATCAATCCACACTTATATCCAAGCTGTGTAAATAATTTAAATAAAACTGTTGCGATTGTTGTTTTACCATTGGTACCTGTAACACCCACTAACTTAGTTTTTTGCGAAGGCTCATTGTAAAAATTATGAGCTATATATGCAACTGCTTCGTTAGAATTTTGTACTTGTAAATAAGTAATTGTTGTAACAAAATTTTTAGGTAACGTTTCGCATACAATTACTGCTGCTCCTAATTCTATTGCTTTATCAAAGAACTTATGACCATCGGTTTGCTCTCCTCTAATTGCTACAAACACAGATCCTTTAGTTACCTTACGAGAATCAATTTGAATATCATTCACTATAACATTGGTGCTACCATGCACTTCTTTTAAGTGAACTTTATACAGTATGTCTTGAAGTTTTCTCATAATGGCTATTCAGCTTCTTATATCAAAAAATACATTTCCTTTTTTTAGTTCAACCCCAATTCTAATGTTACAATTTGTCCTTTTGCAATTGACTGGCCTGAAACAATAGATTGATTGGTCACTTTACCTTTCCCTTTTATTTCAACTTTCAATCCTAAGTTTTCACAAATCAATACAGCATCTTTTAAACCCAATCCTCTCAAAGCTGGCATTCGATTTACGTCAACCTGCTTTCCTGTAACTGAAAAACCTGCTGTGTTGCTATTTATACTTGCCCATTCATACTCTATAGAACTTGCATCTCTATATTTCAATTTCAGTGCTTTGCTCACTTGTATCAAATCACTTCTATATCCTGTATAACTGTATGCAATACTGTCTGATTTTGTTGGAGCAATTCCTTTAATATTTGATTCCCTTACATATGTTGTATACAACCTATCTGAAATTTCTTTAAACACAGGACCAGCAACACTTCCACCATAAAATACTGCAGCATGTGGTTTATTTTTTATAACAACAACAATTGTATATTGAGGATTATCGGCAGGGAAATAACCTGCAAATGAGCTTTGATAAATTTTATCGCTATATCCTCTATTGCCATTTGCCACCAAAGCTGTTCCTGTTTTTCCTGCAACTTTATAAGGTGTGTTTTTAAACAACTCTCTTGCTGTTCCTGCAGTACAAACACCTTCTAAACAAGCCCTCAATTGTTGTAAAGTTTCATCGCTACAAATTTTTTCCTTCTTCACAACTGGCTTAAATCCTTTTATGGTTTCACCTTCATTTTGAACTTCACTTAACAAATACGGTTTCATCATAATTCCATTATTTGCTACTGCATTGTATAACATTAAAGTTTGCAATGGTGTAATTGAAAGGTTATATCCAAAAGCCATCCAAGGCAATGTTGTTGAACTCCAATATTTACTTCCTGGTTTATAAATAATTGGTTTACGTTCTCCTGTAATATCTATTCCTGTTAAGGTATCCATTTGAAGATTGTGTAAATGATTGATAAATTTTGAAGGCGTTGCTCCATAATTCATCCAAGCCAATTTTGCCATTCCCACATTGCTACTTAATTCAAAAGCTTGCTTCACACTTACGTCATTACGTCCATGTTGCTCACTATCGTAAACTGTTTCTCCATTTATTTTCCAAACGCCACCTTGCAAATTCACGGTACTATTTAAGTTTACTTTTTTATCTTCTAACAAAGCAAGCATTGTTGCTAACTTAAAAGTTGAACCAGGCTCTGAAGGATTGATGGCATAATTATAATCTTCAAAATAGGTTCCGTCACTTCTTATTCCTAAGTTGGCAATTGCTTTTATTTTACCAGTTTTAGTTTCCATTACCATTGCACAACCATGTTCTGCTTCATTCTTCACCATCATCTTCATCAAAGCACTTTCAGTAACTTCTTGTATAAAAACATCTAATGTGGTTACAATATCCTTTCCACTTTCTGGTTCAATTTGATAATCATCTACAGGTACAGAAACTCCACCAGCAATTGATCTTACCAAACGTTTACCTGTTCTACCTTTCAGCAAACTATCGTAACTCATTTCTAACCCAACTTTAAAAGAATCTCTTGCTAAACCTATGGTTCTAAAAGCCAGCATTTTATATGGATTTAAACGAATGCTTTTATTATCTGTAATAAATCCACTTTTGTTTCTTCCTAACCTAACCAAAGGAAAAGTTTTAAGCTCTTGATAATCTCTGTAAGAAATATTTTTCTTTAAAGAGAAATACCTGTTTTTTTCTTTAAAACCTTTACTTAAAATTTGCTTATAAGCATATTCAGATTTGTCTTTAAACAAATTGCTCAAACAATAACTCAAAGAATCTAAATTTTCTCTAAAACGCTTACCACTCTTATCTCTCAGCCCCTCTGCTGCGAAATCTATATACACATCAAACTGTGGAATACTAGTGCTTAACATTTCCCCATCTTCGCTATAAATAGTTCCTCGTTCAGCTTCAACTTCTTCAATGCGTTGATGCAAACTATCGCTCATGCTTCTCCAATATGTACCTTGTACTTGTTGTATATAAAATGCTTTGCCCAACACAACACAACAAAGAATTACTATGCCAATAAAACACAGATACACTCTCCACAATATGTCTTTTTTTATATCCACTATTTCCGAATCAACTATTTTGTTTTTTGCAATTGAATACGCTTAGGCACTTCGTTATTTATTTTCAAACCCAATGGTTCTGCAACTTTCAGCACTTGTGCTTCTTCACTTTTATACATTAACTCACTCTTCACCGTTTTATATTCGAATTGTAAATCCTTAATTTCTTTATTGGTTTTATCGATTGAACGAATTGTTTTATCAGACCAATGTCCATTTGCTATATAGATTACCGCCAACAAACTCAAAAAGAAAAAGAAGTTCATATTGCCTGTTAGCCATTGAGCGTTAAACATGCTACCAATACTTTTAAGTGTAATTTTTTTTTCTTGCACTTGTTCTGTTGTTGTATCAATATCGTTTTTTGTTGCTGCCATTTTTTAATATCGTTCTGCAATTCTCAATTTTGCACTTCTACTTCTTTTGTTACTTTTTAGTTCTGTATTATTTGCTGTAATTGGTTTTTTTGCAATTAGCTTCCAAATTTTTTCTTTGATGGTAGACGCAAAGGGATTGTCTTGTTCCTCTTCAAAACTGCCACTTCTAAAAAAGTTTTTAACTATTCTATCTTCTAATGAATGAAACGTAATGATGGCAACTCGTCCACCAGATTGTACAACATCATTTAGCTGTAACAACATTTCTTTCAAAGCACCCACTTCATCATTTACTTCTATTCTCAATGCTTGAAAAACTTGAGCCAAATACTTATTTGGGTTTCCTTTTACAACAGGATAAATGAGTGTTTTAAATTGATTGATTGTTATATATGGCAAATTGTTTCTATGCTGTACAATGTGTTTTGCCAAAGTTTTTGCATTGGTAACTTCTCCGTACACTTCAAACAATTTATGCAATTGTTGTTCTGAATATGTTTTAACAATATCTACTGCAGATACTGGTTGATTAACATCCATACGCATATCTAAAGGACCATCAAAACGAATAGAAAAACCTCTACTTCCTTCATCAAATTGGTGAGAGCTTACGCCCAAATCGGCCAATACTCCATTTACTTTTTGCACTTTATGTAAACGTAAAAAACGTTGCAAATGCCTAAAGTTGTGCGGTACAAAAACCACTCTTTCATCTTGCAAAACATTCTGCTGAGCATCAACATCTTGATCAAAAGCTAGTAACTTTCCATTGCTAGCTAATTTTTCTAAAATGCCTTTACTATGACCACCACCACCAAACGTACAATCTACATATATGCCATTTGGTTCAATTGCCAACCCTTCTAACACTTCGTTATAAAGAACTGGAATGTGATAGTTTGAAGATTGATGATGCAAGTTTGAAGGTGTAAGGTTATTTGTTTCGTTTGTGTTCATGTTGTTTTCCTTATCCCTTTTAACTTATGCTTTATCAACTTTTTCCGCCATTACACTTGCAGCCAAACTGCTAAACTCCTCTGGTGAAAAATTCTCAAAGAACTGTTTGTACTTATTAGAATCCCATATATTTATTTTGTCTAAATCGGCAGCAAGTGTTATATCCTTGCCCAACCCTGCATATTCTTTTAGCTGAGTTGGCAACAATAATCTTCCTGCACTATCCAACTCTACTTCTGTTGCTCCACCTAAAAACAAACGCTTAAATTCCCTTACATTTGGTTCGAAATCGTTCAACGAACGAATTCTAGCAACTATTGGCTCCCAACTTGACATTGGATAAAGTGTTAAACATTTTTCTATCCCACGGCTTATAATCATACGGCTTTCTCCATCAGGAAGCTGCTTTTTCAAGCTCCCCGGAACGAGAAATCGACCTTTTGAGTCAATTGTTGCTTCGTATTCGCCTAGTAGATTGAGCATTTGTGAATAATAAAAATGTTTTTTACCATTTATTGACACAAAATAACACTTTTTCCCACTTCCAACCCTCAGTTGGTTGATTCTATTTATCCACAAGATAAAAATCAGCAAACCCATTGCTACTGTTGAGTTACAGCCAATTTAAGCTCAACTTAAAGTGAATTTAATGTGAATTACTGTGGAAAAGCAGTGAATGTGCAGGCCAAATAGCATATTTAACTACCAAAGTGGGAAAAAAATACCAATTTTTTTGCATCAATTGTGCATTAATGAAATTTTCAAACAAATAATTTTCTACTCTAGTAGCAATTGTACTAAATCCAACAGTTTTTAAAATTGCATTTTAATGCTGCTTTTAATAAAAAAAATAGGCCAAAACTAGTTTTCGTGGTAAAAAGTGGTAATAATTTAGAGAAATTAGTTGTAAATGAATTAGGCAATAATGTCAAACTATACTTTTGTACACTATGCATCCAAAAAATATTTCAATTGTAGATTATACCTATCATTTGCCAGAAGAAAATATTGCAAAATATCCATTATCAGAAAGAGATGCTAGTAAGTTACTGATATATAAGGATGGGGTGATTGAAACTTCACTCTATAAAAAATTAGATCAACATTTGCCCAAAAAAAGTTTAATTGTATTTAACAATACCAAAGTTGTAGAAGCAAGATTGTTATTTGAAAAATCTAGCGGCAGCAATATTGAAATTTTTTGTTTAGAACCAGATGATCGTTATGGTGATATAACTTCTGCCATGTTACAAAAAGAAAAAGTGTATTGGAAATGTTTGGTAGGTGGTGCAAAAAAATGGAAAGAACCTTTTTTGCAAAAAAAGATTGATGCAACTACTCATTTGTTTGCAAGAATTGAAGAAAAAAGAAACGATTACTTTTTAATTGAATTTAACTGGAGCAATAGCAATTTATCTTTTGCTGAAGTACTACATGACGCAGGTCTTATTCCTTTACCTCCTTACTTAAATAGAACTGTTGAAGAAGAAGACAAAACAACCTATCAAACTATTTATGCAATGCACAATGGTTCTGTAGCTGCACCAACTGCGGGTTTGCATTTTACAGAAAACTTAATGCGGAAATTGAAACATCAAAATGTTGAACCCATTTATGTAACACTGCATGTTGGAGCTGGAACATTTAAACCTGTAAAAGCAGCCACTATGCAAGAGCATGAAATGCATGCAGAATTTATAGATGTTTCTAAAGAATCTATTGAACAATTAATAAGCAATAAAACTATTGTTGCAACTGGAACAACATCTTTAAGAACCATTGAGAGTTTGTATTGGATGGGGATTAAGATAGAAGTTAGAAGGCAGAAGGGAGAAGGTGGAAGGGAGAAGGAAGAAGTTAGAAGGCAGAAGGGAGAAGGCGAAAGGGAGGAGGGAGAAGATAGAAAAGAGAAGGGAGAAGATAGAAGGCAGAAGGGAGAAGGTGGAAGGGAGAAGGTGGAAGATAGAAGGGAGAAGGAAGAAGATAGAAGGCAGAAGGGAGAAGGTGAAAGGGAGAAAAGAGAAGATAGAAAAGAGAAGATGGAAGATAGAAGTGAAGATTTGGATGAACTTTCTATTAAACAATGGGATGCTTATGAATTACCACAAAATATATCAAAAGCAACTGCTTTACAAGCTTTATTGAACTGGATGAATGAACAAAACCTAGACCGTTTAATTTGCAAAACACAAATCATCATTGCACCAGGTTATACATTAAAAATTGCTGATGGCTTAATTACTAATTTTCACCAACCACAATCTACTTTATTGTTGTTGATAGCTGCTATTGTTGGAGATAAATGGAAAGACATTTATAATTACGCCATGAAAAATAATTTTAGATTTTTAAGTTACGGCGATGGAAGTTTATTGTGGAAATAAAAATAAAAGAGCCACAATAATTGTGGCTCTTTTATTATAAACTCATCATTTCTTTAAACTTAACTGTTTGTCGGCGGCTAACTTCAATTTTTTCGCCTCCTTTCAAATCTACCAATAACCCTCCATTAAAATAAGGTTCTATTTTTTCAATCCATCTAAGGTTAATGATGTGTTTTCTGTTGGCTCTAAAAAAAGTTCTTTCGTCTAATCGTTCTTCTAAAGCATTTAACGATTTTAAGATTAAAGGTTTGTTGTTACCAAAAAATACTTTGGCATAATTTCCAACACTTTCAAACAATCGTATTTCGTGCAATTTTACAAACCAACAACGTTCTCCATCTTTTACAAAAACTTGATCCTCTTCTGTTAATGGTCCTCTATTGCCAGCTTGCCCTGCATGTTCTTTTTGTATTTCGTATTGCAGTTTTTGAATAGCATCGCTTAACCGTTTTGGCTCTACAGGCTTCATTAAATAATCTAACGCATTTACTTCAAATGCTTTTATAGCATACTCGTCGTAAGCAGTTGTAAAAATTACACGAGGTGCTTTTTCTACTTCAGCCAATAAATCAAATCCAGTTTTGCCAGGCATTTGAATGTCTAAAAAAATTAAATCAGGAGCAAGTAATTCAATTTTCTCAATTCCTTCATCAACATTGGATGCTTCATCTACAACTTCAATATCGCCATATTGTTGTAGTAACTTTTTAAGCTCATTTCTGGCCAATCGTTCATCATCAATAATAAGTGTTTTAATTGCCATAAAATCAATATTAATTATTGTTTGTTTATAGGTACAAACCAATTAAATAGTTTGCATTGTTATAGTTATAATTGTTCTTACTAAATACTAATGGGCAAAGTTATTTTAGCTTGAACAATTTCATGTTGCGTATCTTTTAATTCAAAACTTGCTTTATTGCCATAGAGTAATTGTAGCCTATTTTGTGTACTAGCAATGCCAAAACCATGCTTGTTATAGCTGCCATTTAGTATACCCGTATTTTGAACAATTAACTCATGAGCATCTCCTTTAAAATCGGAAATTATTTTAATCAATCCGCCTTCTTTTATTTTACCAATTCCATGCTTAATTGCATTTTCTACCAAAGTTTGTAGCATCATAGGAGGTACAGGTTGGTCTAAAGTTTCATCATCAATATCATATTCAATTTTCAATCTATCTTCAAAACGTATATGCTCTAATGCCAAATAATCTTTTACAATATTTAATTCAGTTTCTAAAGTAGTAGTTTCTACTTTAATTGTTTGCATACTACTTCTTAATAAATTACTCAACTCTGTAATGGCAGTTCTTGCACGTTCGGGATTTTCATCAACCAAAGCTCTAATACTATTTAGTGCATTGAAAATAAAATGAGGATTGATGTGAGATTTAATTGTTTTTAGTTCCAACTCTTTTACCAAGCTTTCTAACTTTACTTTATCTACTTCTTGTTTTCTAGCATCTTCAACATAATGCCATATATAATAGATGGATGTCCAAACAAAAATAATGGGAGAATCGGCAAATAAATTGTACACAAAACGCTTTTGAACATTGCCTTTTAAAGATCTATCGAACCATCCCAACCACTGAATAAAAATACTGCTACTTAAACTATATGCCACACAGGTTAATAAAACCAATAAAAAGAAAGTAGCCCACATATTGCCTTTTAACGGTGGCAACAATTTATTTTGATGTAAAAAATACCGCAAAATATGTGTAAAAATTAAGCCAAGAGAAATAAAAAGGAGTATTCGTTTCCAAAAAATTGCACTTACATTTTTCTCAAACCAGTAGGCAAAGAACAACATGGTGAGTGCATAGAAAAACCATCCACCAAACTGACAAAGCCAATATTTCGTTTGAGTATTCTTCATATCGTGTAAAATTATTCAACAAACACACTACAAAAAGTTTAGTATATGATTAGTGGTAAATTGGTTGGGTATTTGGTACAATAGCAATAATTTAATGCTAAACAATCCCCATTTTTAATTGTTAGTTGAATAAATATGGGCTTTTAGCACGTCTAATATACTATTTTTACAAAATAAAATTATTGTGAATGGAGATAACTCCGGGAAAATTGCTTCAAGCAATTAACAACCCTACCGATTTAAAGAAGCACAGCAAAGAGCAATTACACCAAATTTGCGATGAACTGCGTCAATATATTATTGATGTTGTAAGTGTTCATGGTGGACATTTTGCTGCAAGTTTAGGTGTGGTTGAACTAAGTGTTGCACTACATTACATTTATGACACGCCTTACGACCAATTGGTTTGGGATGTAGGCCATCAAGCATATGGGCATAAAATTTTAACGGGCAGACGAGACAATTTTGCCACAAACCGAAAGTACAAAGGCTTAAGTGGCTTTCCGAAGAGAAGTGAAAGTGAGTACGATACTTTTGGTGTTGGTCATTCATCTACTTCAATTTCTGCTGCATTGGGCATGGCAATGGCTGCAAAATACAAAGGTGAAAACAGAAAAAGTGTTGCTGTAATTGGTGATGGAAGTATGACTGCTGGAATGGCTTTTGAAGCAATGAACCATGCAGGCGTTGCCGATGCTGACATGTTGGTAATATTGAACGACAATGGCATTGGCATTGACCCAAATGTGGGTGCATTGAAAGAATATTTAACAGATATAACTACAAGTCCAACGTACAATAAAGTAAGAGACGATGTTTGGAAATTGATGGGGAAATTACCTGTTGGAAAATCTTTTACTAGAGAAATGGCCAGCAAATTAGAAGCTAGCGTAAAAGGAATGGTAAGCAAAAGCAGCAATTTATTTGAAGCGTTAAACTTTAGATATTTTGGCCCTATTGATGGTCACAATATTACCAAGTTGGTTGAAACTTTAAAAGATTTAAAAAATATCCCTGGACCTAAATTATTGCACATTGTAACTGTAAAAGGGAAGGGTTATGCACTGGCAGAAAAAGACCAAACCAAATGGCATGCTCCAGGTTTGTTTGATAAAGTAACAGGAGAAATTTATAAGAAAATACCAACTGCACCGCAGGCTCCAAAATATCAAGATGTGTTTGGACATACCGTAATTGAGTTGGCAGAAATGAACGATAAAATAATGGCTGTTACTCCAGCTATGCCAAGTGGAAGTTCTCTAAAGTATATGATGGAAAAAATGCCCAACAGAGCTTTTGATGTTGGCATTTGTGAGCAACATGCTGCAACATTGAGTGCAGGTTTGGCCACACAAGGCATGAGGGTTTTTTGCAATATTTATTCATCGTTTATGCAACGTGCCTACGACCAAGTAGTGCATGATATTGCCATACAAAAATTACCAGTAACACTTTGTTTAGATAGAGCAGGATTGGTAGGTGATGATGGTCCAACACATCATGGATGTTACGATATTCCTTATTTCCGTTGTATTCCAAATATGATTATCTCTGCTCCTATGAATGAACAGGAATTGAGAAACTTAATGTACACTTCTCAACTAGAGTCTACACAATATCCTTTTGTAATTCGTTACCCTAGAGGTGAAGGTGTACTACCAGAATGGAAAACACCTTTTGAAGAAATCAAAATTGGTACAGGACGTAAGTTAAAGAACGGAAAAGATGTAGCCATTTTATCATTAGGCCATACAGGTAATTTTGTGCAAGCTGCACTAAGAGAATTAAAAACTTTAGGGCTTGATCCTGCACATTACGACATGCGTTTTGTTAAACCAATTGATGAAGTTTTATTGCATGAAGTATTGAACGAATACGATAAAATTATTACGATAGAAGATGGAACGATTGTAGGTGGTTTTGGAAGTGCTGTTTTAGAATTTATGGCAGCCAATAATTATACTGCACAAGTAAAAATGTTGGGCATTCCAGATAGATTGATTGAACATGGCACACCTAAAGAATTACATAGAGAATGTGGTTATGATACAGATGGAATTGTTGAAACTGTACAACTGATGTTAAAAGATAAAATTTATACCGCTACCATTGCTGGATAAATAATCAAAAAGCTGCATTTTGAATGCAGCTTTTTTTATGTGCATTTTATATGGAAAATCCTAAACCCTGCATCAAACCCTTTATGAAAAGATGGGCATTCATTGTTCTAATTCTGCTAAGCATTATTTGCTTAACATATTTTTATTATACAAAAACAAAGCCTTTGCAATCTCCGATAACTAATAAAGTTGTCAAGAAAGAAAATCAACAAATTATTCAAGCAAAAATTCTTCAAGCAAAAAAGTATATAACCCAAAATAATCTGAGCAACCAATACTGCTTTTTAATTAACATGCAATTACCTAGCAATAAAAATAGAATGTATGTAGTGAATTTAAAAAATGATAGCATTGTTGCAAAAGGCTTGGTTGCACATGGAAGTTGCAATACTACATTTTTAAAAAATGCTCAATTTTCTAATACGCCAGATTGTGGATGCAGTTCTTTGGGTAAATATAAAGTTGGTTACAAATACAAGGGCCAATTTGGTGAAGCTTTTAAACTCTATGGACTAGACAGCAGCAACAGCAATGCTTTTAAGCGATACATTGTTTTACACTCTTACGAATGTGTACCAACTGCCGAGCAAGATTATCCTATTTGCAATAGTTTAGGTTGCCCAATGGTTGCACCATTATTTTTACAAACACTGCAACAGTATATTCAAATTTCTAACAAACCCATATTGCTTTGGATATTTTAAACCCGAAATAAATACCCTAGTTCGGGTATTGTATTGTACTAAATAAGTTATTTACTTTATGCTCTAAAAACCATTCAAATGAAAAGAATAAAATTTGGTTTAGCCATTGTAGCCATTTGCTTTGCTTCTGTACAAGTTCAAGCACAAGTAAAAGTAAAATCGGCACCCAAGAAAATCTATTTAAGTTGTAATACCGAAGACCCAATGCCCAGTATTGCAATTGATACAACAAAAACAAATAGAGGCATGGCCGATAATAATTTTCTTTGGGATAATGGAAAAGTATTGGTAGTAAAACTATTAAGCGGTAGTAAAACATTAAAAGATAAAGTAAAAAAATATGCTAGTGAGTGGGAAAAATATGCCAACATAAAATTCAAATTTGTAGAAACAGGAGATGCACAAATTAGAGTGTATTTAGGCGATAAGCAAGGCGATTTTGGTCATGTAACAATGGGTTTAGGCATTAGATGCTTGGAGAGAAGTGCTGCTGATTTTACCATGCATTTCGACACGACTGATTTAACAGAAGAAGCTAGTTTAAAAGGTACTGTACTGCATGAATTTGGCCATGCATTGGGTTTAATGCACGAACATTTTTATCCAAAATCTGCCATACAGTGGGACTCTGCAGCTGTGTATACAAGAAAAAGATTATCTGGTTGGAGCAAAGCCATGACGGATGCTCAAATCTTTAGAAAATTCAATTCATCCTACACCAATGGAACGCAGTATGATCCAAAATCTATTATGCACTATCCTGTTTCTCCATGGGAAACAAAAAACAGATATTCTGTTGGTCACAATACAGAATTATCGGAAGGCGATAAAGCTTTAATTGCCGCATTATATCCAAAAGGAGTTCGCAAACACGAAGTACCAAGAGTTACCATTACCAATGTTGGTACAACCTTAGCTGAAAGCAATGCTGCAAGAGGTGGCCTATGTGTGTATCCTTCATTTACAATAAGCTGTGCAGGTAAATCTGCATCTGTAAATTACGAAGCGTACTTATTAAATGAAGATGATGAATTTTTAGCTTCTTCCAGTAAATCTTATAGCATCAATGGTGCTGCAGGCACTGCTAAACAAATTGTTTTACCAATTGGTAAAACCTATACTTTGAATAAAGTAAAAAAGAATTTTGAAATATTTATTCCGTTTGAAGAACTACCAAGAAATGCTTTAAATAAAAAGATAAAAGTATTTTTTAGAGTTGTTTTAGTAACCGATGAAGAACAAAAACAATTGAATACTTACAACGTAAGCAATATGGTTACTGTGGCTAAAGAAATTCAATAAACACAATATATTACACAAGAAAAAGGAGCATTATTTAATTGCTCCTTTTTTAAAAATATAAATTACTTATCTTACTATCTATAACCCTTTAATTATGAAGAAAAATAAATACATTCTACTTATTGCAATAGTATGTTTAACAACAATGCAATTGCAAGCACAGAATAAAGCTAAATCTAAAACTCCTGCATTTAAAAACCCAAATCGTTTTTGTAGCACCATTCAACCAGAAAGAAAAAGTATGCCATTGGATACCACTATTTCTAGAGCAATGGCAGACAACTATTATTTATGGGACAATGGAAAAACCTTAACTGTAAAATTTATTGGTCAAGGCGGTTCAACTAAACTTAGAGAAAAAATAAAAGTAGCCGCAAAAGAATGGGAAAAATATGCTAACCTAACATTTGATTTTATTGAATCGGGAGAAGCAAATATTAGAGTATTGTTAACAGACCAAGGAGGATGCAATTCTGTTGTAGGTACAAATGCATTATCAAAAGAATCTGATGAAAAAACAATGAATATTGATACAAATTTTTTTCACCAAAATAAAATTTGTTATGATAGATATTTAAATCAAACAATTCAACATGAGTTTGGCCATGCAATTGGTTTATTGCATGAACATTCTTACAAAGGAAAAATTCAATGGAATAAGGAAACTGTTTATAAAGATGCTTGGGATAAAGCCAAGTGGGATAAAAACATGGTAGATTTTCAAATTTTTATGCAATACGAAAGTTTGTATACCAATGGTTTTAGTTACGATCCATTGTCAATCATGCATTATGGTTATCCTGCAAAGTGGACAGCCAACAATGTTGAGATAAAATCTAATTTTACTATTTCAGAAATGGATAAAGCAACTGTGAAATTGTTGTACCCGAAAACAGAAGCTAGATTAAATGAATTTCCAAGATTTATTGTAACCAATTTTAAACCCACAAAAGTTGTTAAGAATGTTGAAAGAAAAGGTTTATTAATTTACCCTTCATTTAATTTATCAACTGCAGGAAGAGTAGGAACAATTGTGTTGGTTGCATATTTATTAGATGAAGCTGGCAATGTAGTTGCTAAGAAAAATGACCCAGACAAAGCCGTTTGTGGAATCTTATCAGGAAAGTTACAACCAGGGTTAAAAGCGTCTATTAATAAGGTGAAACAAGAGTATGAAATTTATATTCCGTTCTCCGATTTTCCTACTAACCAACAACAATACAATATTTCTTTTAGAGTTTATTTAATTGATGAAGAAAAAAATGAACGGAAATATTTAGCTGGAGATTTCATTTCCCAAAATCAAATTAAGCAATAAATATTTGCGACTTTTATAAAAAATGCACTCTTTTAAAAGAGTGCATTTTTTATAGTTAATTTACAATTGAAGTAAAATCAAGTTCTACTTTTTCAATGTAAAACTTGTAGTAACAATTCCGATTTCACCCAACTGTACATTCCCAGCTCTAGTTTGCGTTGTTTTATCTTTTGGAAACAAATCATCCATCATTTTTTCAAAAGGTTTTGCAACTCCACCCCTTACTCTAGTTTGCTCAAAAGATGGACGCAAGTCTATTGGCTGCTTGCTTACGATAACTTTAATAAACTCCTTTCCGGTTAAGCTTGTATAATCTGTTCCCATTGGAATACTTATAATTTGACCTTTTCTAACTGAATAATCTGCAGCAAATTTTAAAGTATCTGGTATCAATACTTTCACATCATTGTCTGGCAATAAATCTAAAATTGTATAATACAATTCACCATCATAATTGCTAGTTATTATTAAACTAAAATCATCATTGGGATACATAATTATTTCGTTACCATTTTGTACCCTATCTTTTGGTTTTATTTCTGCTTTTACAAATGGTGCCAATATTCCTCCATCTTCCATTTTTCTTAAATAACGAATTCGCATTCCTTTTTGAATATCGTTTAATAAAGTTTGCATGGCATCAACAGAAAGAGTATCGCCTTTAGGTACATTAATTGCATAACGAACACTATCATTTTTTTCAATTAAATAAATAGAATCTGTATTGCCATTGCTATTGATGGTGATGGTATAATCTGGATTATCGTTTTTTGATAAAAAAGATTGAGGTTCTAAAAAATTCAACAACTGTTTTTCTAATGCTGTTGCATTTGTTTTATTTTGAATAATGTAAGATGTTGCAAGAGTGCCATAACTTAATCCATCAATTTTTACTTCATATTGTTTTTGCTTGACTAATTTTTTGCTGGCAACACATTTACTTTGAAAACTATTTACTTCTTGTACAACAGCATTGGCAAAATCATTATTTGTGCCTAACTCAAATACTTTTAAAGTAGTACCAATATGAATGTTGTGAAATAAACCTCGATTTATAAAAAATGTGGTGTCGTTAAAGCCATTGTCTTTGTTGTTTAACAACATATCGGCAGTAATAATTTCTTTTATAGGTATATATTGATTGCTAAAAACTTTTAATGCTCCATTGCCTTCAAACATAGGAATTTGGCTAGGTTCATCGGCTTGTATAATTGCTTTTATTTTTTGAAATAAACTATTGTAATTAACATTGTTTGGCAAGGTTGTTATTGCTTTTGCAAATGCATACGATAATGACCCAACTCCTCTTCCACTTTCATCTTTGGTTTCCCTGTTTACTTGATTGGGGCTGCTACCACTAAATACTACTAATGAGCCCATTGTGTTGCTATTCAAATTGTCTAACAATCCAACTTCTGGTTGTTTGGCTAAATCAATAATCACATTGGGTTTGTAATTGTTTTGCTGTAGAGGAAAAGGATCACCACGTACAACACCTGCACTTCTTGTTGCTGTACCACTATGGCAGGCATCAATTACTACTACAACACTTCCTTCAATACCCACTTTATTTCTAATGGTCAATAATTTTTCGGCCAATAAATCGTCTCTAAAATGTTTCTCTCCTTTATAATCAACATTGTCCCATTTTCCTTTTGCATCATAAGGTATCAATGCTTCATCATACCCATCCGCTTCATCTAAAATGCCATCTTTAGCATCATCTTGAATTTGTTGCCCATGACCCGAAAAATGAAAGTAAACAATATCTCCTTTTGAAGCTTTTGCAGCTAAATTGTCTAAAGCTTTAACCATACCAGCTTTCGTAGCTTGCTCGTCTCGTAAAGTATCAATGTTATTAAATGCAAAACCATTTTTTTGAAGTGCTTCACGTACGTAAAACAAATCTCTATCAGAATTTAATTTTCGCCAATCTCGTTGATTGGGATCATACTTTGCAACAGCAACTATTAAAGCAATTTTCTTTTGAGCAAATAAAGCGTTTGTGTACATAAGCATACACAATAAAGCAAAGAAAAAAGTTTTCATATACAACTATTTTAAGGTACACTTCAAATATAAAAAATATAGTACAGAAAAGCTTTAGTTTACAGCAACAGAATTTACTTAGCTTTTGCTTTTAACATGTTGTTTTGTATCAATTGATTGTTTTTAAACATCAACAACTCCGCTTGCAAATTTTTTAATTGCAATTCAGATGGTGTTGCGAAACAGTTTTCTAAATTGGGTTTGCCAGCATTTACCCAAGCGGTGTACCAAAAATCTGCTATAGTTTGGCTTGTGGTAATCAATCGTTCATTAATGGTATTTTTCAACACTACATTGTATGCTTTAGCAAATGCAGTGCTGTATTGCTTTGTTTCTTTTCCATTGCGTATTTGTGTACGAAATTTAGTGGCATCATTCATTGTTGCAGATACTTTTTTCTCTTGCTCTAAAACATTGTTCACCATTGCATAAGAAGTACGAACAGTTTTCCAAATGGTAGCTTCTACATTTGAAATATAGGTGGCTTTATGGGTTGTTGACAAATTAAATTGATTAATTTCAATTTCGGGGATTGTTGTTTCCCAAAGTGCATGCAACCCCTTTTGATTGGTTAATTGTCCATCATAATTTTCTGTTGTATGTAAAGGCACATGAGCATCGCCAATGTAATGACCCAAGTCGTTGGCATAAAATAAAATACTATCTTTTTTACATTGCCTAAAAGCCTCAGTTAATTTGTTTTGCATTTCTACAACTACAAAAGGAACATACCCATACTTATACAATGTATCGGCTGTATACTTTTTTACTGCTTTTTGCCATGTTGTTGGCATTTTATTTTGTGCATTTTCACCATAATATTCAAAGTCTATAAAATGCTTTGCACCTTCTGTAGAGTCGAAACGTTTACGCTTATCTGGCCTTGCAGATTGATTGACCAAGTAATCCATATTGGCATAAAAAAAATTTTGCAATGGTGTAGGTAATTGATAAACTGCTAACTGATGAACTGTTTTATGTACCAAATAACCCCAACTACACAAAAACAATACGCAAACAATTAGTACATTGCACAACAAAAATTTATAAAATGTTTTCATTTTATGAATGGCTATTTAAGCAATTGTAATGTTTTTGTACAAGTTGCTACCAATAGTGCAAGTGTAATTAAATATTTTACCAAAAGAAAATAATTAGTATGAGCAACATGTTAGAACTGCAAAATTTGCAAAAGTTTTTTGCCACTCAAAAGGCAGTTGATGATATTAGTTTTAATTTAGAAAAGGGTAGCATATTTGGTTTACTAGGCCCCAACGGTGCTGGTAAAACCACTTTAATTAGAATGATTACAGGCATTTTTTATCCAGATAATGGAAAAATTATTTTTGATGGTAAACCTTTTGATGCCATTAACGATGCTGTAAAAATTGGTTACATGCCAGAAGAACGTGGCTTGTACAAAAAAATGAAAATTGGCGAACAAGCCTTGTATTTAGCACAGCTAAAAGGTTTGAGCAAAGCCGAAGCCATGGAAAAAATAAAATGGTGGTTTAAGCGATTGGAAATGGAAAGTTGGTGGAATAAAAAAGTGGAAGATTTAAGTAAAGGCATGAGCCAAAAATTACAGTTTGTAATTACTGTTTTACACGAGCCCAAACTAATTATTTTAGATGAACCATTTAGTGGATTGGACCCTGTAAATGCTGGCTTAATTAAAGATGAAATTTATGGTTTAGCACAACGTGGTAGCACCATTATTTTTAGTACGCACCGTATGGAGCAAGTTGAAGAAATTTGTAACCATATTGTTTTAGTTAACTTAGGTAAGAAAATTTTAGATGGAACTGTACAAGATGTAAAACAACAGTTTAAAGAAAATAAATTTAGCCTTAAACTACACCAAACACCTGCAAATATTGAAAGCAATGCTTTTACAATAACTGCACAAAAAGACAATGCTTTAACTGTAAAAATTAATACAGGATTTACCAGCAACGATGTGTTGCAGCATTTCATTAATCAACAAGTTGCGGTAGAATCTTTTAATGAAATATTGCCAAGTTTAAACGAAATATTTATTGGTTTAGTAGAAGGTACAAAAGCAAAAACTAGAGCATTTCAAACCGTTGAATAGAATACCAACTGTACAAGAATGCCCTGCTAAAGCAGGATTTGCAACAAGGCAACTAAAGCTGAATTATAAAACAAAGCTGGGTTCAAAAAAAAAGTATTACAACAACTAACAACATTTTTTATGAATAAGATTTTATTAATTGCTAGAAGAGAATTTTTAAGCAGGGTTCAAAAGAAAACCTTTTTACTTACGACCATTGGTTTGCCTTTATTAATTTTTGTATTTTATGCAATGATTATTTATTTCTCGGTAAAAGCTACAGATAATTTTACAATTGCTGTTGCCGATGAAGCCAATGTATTTGATGGCAAATTAGAAAACAAAGACAACGAAATTATTTTTAAATTTCTAACTGGCGAAACTGTTGAATCACTCAACAAAAAAGTAACCGAAAAAAAAATCGATGCTTTTGTTTTTGTACCCAAAACTTTCAACATTAAAACCACACAAGATTCGCTACAAATTGTATCTGGCAAAAGCATTGGTATAATGACGAGAGAAAAAATTCAGCGAAGAATTAAAAATGCGATTGAAGAAAAGAAATTGTTGGCAAGCAGTGGTTTAACAAAAGCTCAATTAGATAGTTTACAAAAAACAAATGAGGTAACTTTTGCATCTACCGAAGGCAAGCAAGATAGTGATACCAAAGCTGGCATTAGTTATGGCGTTGGTTTTATTTCAGGTTTTTTAATTTACATTATTCTCTTTATTTATGGCAGTATGGTGATGAGAGGTGTTATGGAAGAAAAAACAAATCGTATTGCAGAAGTAATTGTAAGTAGTGTAAAACCATTTCAATTAATGATGGGAAAAATTACAGGAATTGGTACAGTTGGTTTGGTACAATTTATTATTTGGATTATTTTAATGATAGGTGTTCAATTTTTATTGCCATTAATTTTTCCTGACATGATGGGGCAAATGCAAAATGGTGCCATACAACCTGGTATGGCAGGTGGCATGGGTGCTGGCAATGCTGTACAACAAAGTGGAGCTTTGGAGGGCATTATGGCTGGTATTAGTCAAATTAATTGGCCCCTAATTTTAGGTTGTTTTATTTTCTATTTCTTAGGTGGTTATTTTTTATATTCTTCTCTATTTGCAGCTGTTGGAAGTACCGTAAATGAAGACCCTCAAGATGCTCAAAGTTTAATGTTGCCTATTACAATGCCTATTATTTTTGCAATGGTTATTATGACGAAAGCTGTGAACGATCCCAATAGTGGCATTGCAGTTTTTGGAAGTATTTTTCCTTTAACCTCTCCTATTGTAATGATGGCAAGAGTTGCACATGGCATACCAGATGGTGTAACAGTTTTTCAATTAATTGCTAGTATGGTTTGTTTGGTTCTTGGATTTTTAGGAACAACTTGGATGGCAGGAAAGATTTACAGAACTGGCATATTGATGTACGGCAAAAAAGCAACTTGGAAAACCATGTGGCAATGGGCTATGAGAAAAAATTAATCTTTTAATTATACAATAATTACAGAATAACAAGTTTATTAACCGATTTACCCACTAGACGGTATTGCATTTGTTGCAATACCGTTTTATTTTGCTGTTTATAATATCATGAAATTATATACACTGATAGTTTTTCTTCTTGTATTCAATTTTTCTGAAGCTCAAACTTCGACAGATAGTGTATTAATTAAAGCCAACAACCTTTTACAAATTAAAGAAACCAACCAAGCCATTCTTTTATTAGACGAAACAATTAAAACGATTCCGAACAATTTAAATAAACAATCAGCTTTACAATTGTTAAGCAAGGCATACAGTAAAAAAGGGGATGACGCAAAAGCATTGTCTACCTTAAATGAGATGATGGTTTTAAAAGACAGTTTAATTAAAATTGAAACAACACAAACATTAGATGCTTTAAGAGCAGGCTACGAAGCCGATAAACAAGAAAAAGAATTGGCATTACAAAAAGCAAAAATTAACCAACAACAAGTGATTATTTTAGCTATTTCAATTTGTTCGTTACTGAGTTTGGGTTTAGTTTTCTTGTATTTTTCTCGTAAAAAAAATGCACTAAAAAATGAAATGGCCACTGCAATTTTAAAAGAGAAAAACAATGCAGCAATGGCTATTTTAGCGGCAGAGGAAAAAGAACGCAAAAGAATTGCAAGCGATTTACACGATGGTATTGGACAAATGATGAGTGCTGTAAAAATGAACTTATCTAGCCTTGCTTATAAACTTACTTCGTTAACACCACAAGAAGCTGCATTGCTAGAAAAAACAATGGCTTTAACCGATGAAAGCTGCAAAGAAGTGAGAACTGTAAGCCACAATATGATGCCCAATGCTTTATTAAAATCTGGCTTATCATCTGCTATAAAAACCTTTGTAGATAAAATAGACCACAAAAAATTAAAAGTAAATTTACACTCAGAAGGTTTAGACAATAGATTGCCAGATACTGTTGAAATTGTACTCTACAGAGTAATACAAGAAACTGTAAACAATGTAATTAAACATGCCAAAGCCAACCAATTGGATATTGCAATAATTAAAGATGTAGATGGCTTAAGTTGCACCATTGAAGACAATGGCATTGGATTTAATTTCAATGATAAAAATTTAACTGAAGGTATTGGTTTGAAAAATATTCAAGCAAGAATTACCTACTTACAAGGCACAGTTGAGTGGGATGCAATACCCAACAAAGGCACACTTGTAAGCATACATATACCCATGTAAAAGTTTATAATTATTTGTTTAGGAACAAGCAAACAATATCATTTATGCAAAAGACATTTCATACTGATATTTCAACGCATCTAACTCCAACTCAATCTTATTTAAGTCTTGCATAAACTGTTTTTGAGCAGTTTTTTCTTGTTCTGGTAATTGCTTATAATAGTTAATTCCGTCTCTTAAATTTTTACAAAAACTTGCTATGTATTTTTCTTTTTTAGCAAATTGGTTTGTTTGAAAAAAATCTTCTAACTGCTCTTTCAAATAATCAATATACAAATACAATTCTGCAACAAACATATGTGGTCTGCTTGTATTGGTAATTACATTGGTTCTGCCATAAATGTGATCAATCATAGTTTTTAAAGAAACTACTTTTGAAAAATTTGCAATATTTGGACCAGGACAAACATTAACAGCAGTATATTTTTTTAAGAAAATTTCATTGTGCTCCAATGCTGCCGAATTGCTTAATCCAACACATAAACATTCTTTATCTAATACAAACTTTATTTGCTTATTGTATTCAATAGCTGGCAAATTAAGTGTTTGCAATTGTTCAATTTTTAGCTTCTGGTATTTTTGAGATGCTGTGCAAATAGGCTCTTTAGTAAACTCTGTATTAAACGCCAAATGCTTCTCTGTACAAGGGCTACCAGGCTTACCACTTTGTATACGAGCTTGTTTTTCAGCGTCGGCAGTTGTGCCTTTTAAGTAGTGAAAACGAACCCCTAAAGGTGAGTTATAACTCAATACAAGATCACTTGCTTGTGCTGCACTTAGTTTTTGCAAAGTTGCTTTATCAACTGTAGTTGCTTCTGGTACCAATAAAAATGGAGTTCCCCAACCTGTACTTTCAAACTGATAATATTGATGTAAAAACGTATCTTCTTCAAAAGTGCCAATACCACCTTGCACAGAAAAAATGATGTTTGGAGCTGAAGTTAATGTTGTACCATTTTTTCTATTGACTGCCATTTGATATATTTCAAACAACGAAGCAATTAGTTCTTCTTTATTCACTCTAAACTCTTCTAATATTGGACCCAACAAAACCCCATCTGTTGCAAAAGCATGACCACCGCAGTTTAAGCCAGATTCGATTCTAAACTCACTTACCCAAATTCCTTTTTTTGCTAAATACTTTCCTTGAATTAATGCACTTCTATAATCGCTTACTTTTATAATTACTTTCTTTTTAAATGTTCCATTTTCTTGCAAATCAAAGTCGGTACACTTTTCTAAATAATTGTACAACCTTGGGTTCATACCTGCAGAAAAAATTACTGACGAGTTAGATAAATTACTATTTGCATAACCTCTTAATGCAGCAATAGCATCGGAATTATCGGCAATTACTTCACCATCTTTGTTGTAAGTATCTCTATCCACTTTGGTCATAATATTTACATCAATGCTTCCTGCAACAATTTGAGCTCTTAAATAAGTTGCTAATTTTTCTTGCTCAACTTTATTGCTACTTTCAACCATTTGTTGATAGATTTTTTTAAGTGTACTATCATTTGGTAGCATTTCAAAATATTGTACAATATCCGATCCAACTTCAAAAGCTGCTGTTCGTACTTTTTCAATTTGTGATTGTACAATTGCATTTACAAGATTTAAATAATCTGCAATTCTTTTAGCTCTGTAATCTTCTTCATGTGTACTAATAGCAGTGTAAACCTTATCAATCATTGGATAGTAATGGCTACGCATCATTTCAATTAAACGATCTTCCACAATTGAAATAACCGATGAAATACCAAATTTTGCAACTTTAATTGGGCTATCAATTGTGTAAGCCAATCCCATTACTGGTATGTGAAATTTGTGAGGTGATGAATACTGCATAGTGCTAAATGTTGATTGAAGTTTATGCCACACAATAAAAACTTGTGTAGCTATTTGCAAATTCAATCTTTTTTTGGGGCACATAAAATGACCATAGTCATATTCTGTACATAATTGAATATTGCATTAAAAAAATTATTTATCTTTTTATGTCTGGTTTTGGAAGAAACTCATACAGTTGTTGTCTTCCCCAATTTTTTATTCGTTAATTACTTGTGGTGTAAAATTTTTTTCATGAGTTCTTTCGGGAGCATCATTTTTCATTGAGATTCAAGACAATCCTATAAAAATTACAAATATTACAATGGTAGCATCCATACAGAAAGTTCGAGAGTTAAAGTACAATAATAAAAGATAAAATTATCTTTTATTATGACAAATGTCATATTGCAATATGAGAATTCTCAAATAAAAAATTCTTGGTTATTTTAATTTTGTTGTTTGAAATCAACCACACAACAAATGCAAAAAGCATACAAAATCATTCTCACCACATTTCTTCTAAGCGTATTTATCCTATCTACAACAAAAGTTATATTTGCTCAGCAAAACAATTCAACAGATATACAAGAAGAACTAAAAATTCAATTACAAATAAGGCCAAGGGCTGAATTAAGAAACGGTGTATTTACTCCAATTTTACAAGGAGAACAACCTGCAGCATTTATTTCGCAACGCAACAGATTGGGTTTAATTTATTCAAAAGGAAATCAAATTACAACCAGCATAACCTTACAAATGCTGAATGTTTGGGGTAACGATGCACAAGTACAACAAACAGCTAACAACGTTAGTCTTTTTGAAGCATGGGTACAAATGGCTTTATCTAAAAAAATGCAAATTAAAATGGGCCGTCAAATATTATCTTATGATGACGAAAGAATATTGGGTTCATTGGATTGGCACAATGCTGGTAGAAAACATGATGCTGTATTGTTGATGCACGAAAAAGGAAAATTAAAAACACATATTGGATTGGCTTTTAATCAGAATACAGAAAAAGTAAACAATACCTTTTTTAACGATGCACAAAGTCAGCCTTACAAATCTTTACAATTTGCTTGGTTACAATATAAAGTAAATGATAGTTTAAAATTTACTACTTTATTAATGAATCAAGCAAAACAAAAAAGTACCGATTCTTTGTATGCTACTACACAAACATTTGGAGTTAATGCTTTTTATAAAACAGCTAAGCTAAATGCAACAGCTAGTGTTTATTTACAAACAGGAAAATCGAACATTAAAAATGCTGCTGCAATAAATACTTCAGCTTGGATGGCTTCGCTTTATGGCAACTATTCAGTTAGTAAAAAATTTACCCTTGGTATTGGATCTGATTATTTAAGTGGTATGGGTATGGGCAGTACAAGTAACAAAATGACAGCTTTTAATCCACTTTATGGAACACACCATAAGTTTTATGGTTACATGGATTACTTCTATGTTGCAAGCCCACATAAAAATACAGGGCTTTGGGATAGCTATTTAAATGCTTCTTTAAAAGCCGATAAAAAAACAAATTTCCAAATTGCAGTTCATCATTTTGTATCGCCAGTAAGTATTCTCAATTATCAAAATAAAGCAGCAAGTGCATACTTAGGAAATGAAATAGATTTATCATTCAATTATAGCTTAGACAATGGAGCTAAAATTATTGGAGGGGTTGGACAAATGCTGCCTTCAGCTTCTATGAAGTATATAAAAAATATACCAGATAGCAAAGAAATGAAACCCATGCAAAACTGGATTTGGATATCCATTATTGTAAATCCAGAAATAAAACTTTTTAGTCGAAATATTTAAAATAAGTAATCGCACATTAACAATTTAAAATAAAAAAAATGAACAGAAAATTATTGCAAGTCATCCCAATTATGGTAATTATGTTTGCCGCCATTTCCTGCAAAGAAGGAGGAAAAAACAATGCAAGCAACAAAGCAACAATTGACACAGTTACTACAGGAACAGTTACAGCAGAACTTACTGACGTTCCAATGGTACCAAAACAACTAGAATATACTTCTCCTAAAAAAGTAATGGTAGAGTTGGAAGTAATAGAAAAAGTGATGAAGATTGATGAAAAAACGGACTATACTTTTTGGACTTTTGGTGGTAAAGTTCCTGGGAAATTTATAAGGGTGAGAGAAGGTGACTTGGTTAATTTTACTTTGAAAAATATGCCAGATAGCAAGATGCCACACAACATTGATTTACATGCTGTAACTGGACCTGGAGGTGGAGCAGTGGCAACATTGGTTGCTCCTGGCCAGTCTGCTACATTTGAGTTTAGAGCATTAAATCCAGGCTTATTTGTTTACCATTGTGCTACTGGTCCAGTTGGTATGCACATTGCAAATGGCATGTATGGTTTAATTCTTGTTGAACCACAATCTGGCATGACAAAAGTTGACAAAGAATTTTATTTAATGCAAGGCGATTTTTATACAAAAGGAAAATTTGGAGCACCAGGCTTACAAGAGTTTGATATGGAAAAAGCAATTAGAGAAGATGCAGATTATGTGTTGTTTAATGGTAAAGTAAATGCCAATGCAGGAGCCAATTCATTAAAAGCAAAAACTGGTGAAACTGTAAGATTGTTTGTAGGAAATGGTGGACCCAACCTTACGTCATCTTTCCATGTAATTGGTGAAATATTTGATAGAGTATTTGTTGAAGGTGGAAGTTTAATTAATAACAATGTGCAAACAACTGTTATTCCTCCAGGTGGCTCTTCTATTGTAGAAATGAAAATGGAAGTTCCAGGTACATATCATATAGTAGATCATGCAATTTTTAGAGCATTTCATAAAGGTGCAGTTGCACAAATAAAAGTTGAAGGCGATGAAAACCCCAATGTTTATAAAGCCATAAAAAAATAATTAAATTTTATAACGAACGGCTTTATACAGCCGTTCGTTATTTTTTCTGCAATGAAATATCTACTATCTATACTATTTATTTTTTATTTTTCGACGTTGGTAAATGCTCAGCAAAAAACAATTGTCGATAATAAATCAAAACCAATAAAGAGTGGTTTTTATAAGCCATTCTTTAAAACAGGCAATAACAAACCTATAAAAGTGGAAGCATTTTATATGGATGAATATGCAGTTACAAATGAAGAGTTTGTAGAATTTGTAAAAGCAAATCCACAGTGGAGCCGTTCAAAAATAAATCGATTGTTTGCCGATGCCAATTATTTAAAACATTGGGAAAGCGATTATGTAATTGGCGATTCACAAAAAGCCATTTATAAATCGCCAGTAGTAAATGTAAGTTGGTTTGCAGCAAAAGCATATTGTAGTTGGAAGAAGAAACGTTTACCAACTATTGCAGAATGGGAAATGGCTGGAAATGCAGCACCCAAAAACAAAATAACCATGCCACTTACCAAATACATTTTAGAGTGGTATAGGCATCCCAATTCAAAAGTATTGCCCAATGTAAAAACTACTTACAGCAATGTAAATGGCTTGTACGATATGCATGGATTGGTTTGGGAATGGACATTTAATTTCAACAGTTTTTTAAGTAAAGGAGATTCTAGAACTAGTGAAGAAGAAGAAAGAAAAACTTTTTGTGCAGCAGCTTCTATTGAAGTAAATGACATGGAAGATTATGCTGCATTTTTACGATTTTCTTACAGAGGAAGTTTAAGAGGAAATTATTGTATTGCAAACCTAGGATTTAGGTGTGCAGCAGATTACGTGAAATAATCAAAAATATTTTGATACTATTAAATTTATAAAAATGAAAAAATATTTAGCAGCAATTGCTATGATATCAATTGTACTATTATCATGTGGTAACGGAGCTGATTCTAAAAAAGATGCAGCTTCAAATGGTAAAGACTCAGCCAATAGTATCAATGAAGTTATTCCTGCTGAAAGTATTTTTAATTTGAAAGACACATTTAAAACACAGGACAATCAAGATTTTACACTTGATAAGTTGAAAGGCAAACCTACAGTGGTTGGAATGGTTTTTACACATTGTGGTTATGCTTGCCCAAGATTAACAGCAGATATGGTTTCTGTTTCAGACTCTTTAAAAGGTATAGATGTAAATTATTTATTGGTAAGTTTTGATGTAGCAAGAGATACTCCAGAAAGACTTAAAGTTTTTGCTAACGAATCGGGATTGGATAAAAAATGGACCTTATTACATGGCAGCGATGATGCAGTAAGAACACTCTCGGTGTTGCTCAATGTTCAATATGAAAAAGATGCAGATGGAAATTTTTCTCACAGCAATCTTATTTCTGTGTTAGACCAACAAGGCCGATTAAAACTTCAAACAGAAGGTTTAGAAGCCAATCATTCTCAAACAATAAGTACCATAAAAAACTTGGCAAAATCTAAACTTTAAGCAAGCCTCTAAACCCTCTTCCTGCATAATAAGATTGAACTCCATTGTGATAAATAAACACTTTGTTATATCGGAAATCGCCAAATATTGCACCATCCAATTTTCGAATATCATTTGGGGTTTTTAACCAACTTGAAGTTTTGGTATCAAAAGATCCATGTTGTTGCAGTACTCTATATTGCTCTTCAGTTAACATTTCAATACCCATCGTTGTTGCCATATCCATTGCACTATTTGCTGGTTTAAATTCTTTTCGAGCATCCAATGCTGCTCTATCGTAGCAAATACTTCTTCTGCCTTTAGGACTTTCTGTAGAACAATCGTAAAAAATAAATTCATTTGTATTTGAATCAAACTCAATAATATCTGGTTCACCACCTGTTAGTTCCATTTCATTCAAACTCCATAATTTTTCTGGATGTTTGATGAGTTTTGCTTGAACAACAGACCAATCAATATTCTTATGGCGTTTCAGGTTTTTATTGAACCGAGTTTCTAAAATATTCAACAATTCTGTTTGTTGTTTTGTAGAAATTTTTTTGTTGTTTGCCATTGTATCTTTTTATGTTGTATGAATTTGAAATGCAATTTCTTATTTACTAAAAATAAGCAATCGATTATGATTTTATCCGATAGCAGGGCAAACGTATTTAAATTAGCATTTGCTGTAAAAGAACCACTATGATAAAAATGCACTTATTCAAAAAAAATTGCTCAAGCCGCATGGCTTCATAATCGCAACACCACTGATTTTTCTTCTTTGAAAAAATATGCTTCGCATTTTTTCAATTCCAACTTCGTTGAAACCGAAGAAAAAAAGGTGGCTTATGAGATTACTGGTAATAGTGGGATTCTAAAACCCGCTATTAAAATTTTACGTGAACTTGTCTTAATAGTCTGTTGTTTTATTGTTGATTTGTTTTCAACTGTTGATTGGCTGCAGGATTGAGCAAAGTAGCTGACCGACAAAGGAGGGCACTACTTGTGAAAGCCTGAACTAAAGTTGAAAAAAATACTACATTTCACAGCCCCAAAACTATACAACCATTGCTGGTATTGCATCTACAACAGTTGGTTTACTTGTACCTGTGTATTGAATAATGAGCAGTTGAGGCTCGTGTACAATTGTATTGGTTATTGTAAATGTTTGATAATTGAATGATATTGGCAACACTGTATATCGCATTTTTTGATGTGGCAAATGCAACTCATCTAACAAACTAAATTTTTCTTTTTTATCAATTTCATTAATAAAATGTTGAGCAGGTTTTATTTTATGTTGCAAATAATAATCGATTGCCAACAACTGATGCAAAGTTTTATCATCGGCATAATGTTGTTGTATAAACGCATTGGCAATGGTGTAAATATCTAATGCGGTATACGAAAAAAAGCTGCTACGAGTTTCAAAGAATTGCCCTAACTCTAAAAAAAAGTTGAAAATACTATAGTTGGCAGTAACGTATTTTAAAGTTTGTAGCAATCGTTTTTTATTCCAATAAATTTCAAGTGCATGTTCTAGCTTTACAATATTGGCCAATTGTTCTTTACTTAAATAATTGCTTTCTATAATTTGATAGGGTGCAACAGGATCGAACACAAAACCATGCTGTTGATATTTTTCACGAACGGGTGTACCTTTTAAAAATTTAAGAAAACCCAATTGTAATTCTGGAGGATACAATTTAAACACTTCTTCAAAACTGTTTTTGTTATCGTCCCAATAATCTAATGGCAAGCCTACAATTAAATCGAGGTGCATTTCTACATGATCTTTCAATTTAAGAATGACCTCTTTTGTTTTTTCAAAATTTTGTTTTCGGCTAACTTCTAAATTGGCTTTTTGGTTTACGGTTTGAATACCAATTTCAAAACGAAACATTCCTTTAGGAACTTTATCTATAATAAACTGCATAATTGCAGGATGCAAAATATCGGCAGTTATTTCAAATTGAAAAACAGTATCGGGTTGAGCATGGTCTAAAATAAATTGAAAAACTTCTAGCGTAAAATCTTTTTTAACATTAAAAGTTCTATCTAAAAATTTAATGGTTTTGCCATACTTCATTAAATACAACAAATTGCTTTTAATATGCTCCATGGGCAAGTAACGAACTCTATTGTCTAAGCTTGCTAAACAAAATTCACACTTGTATGGGCAACCTCTCGAAGTTTCTATATACAAAACTCTATTGGCTAAAGTTGTTGTATCATCATTTTGATAAGGGTTAGTGTTGGCGTATAATTCTAAATCAAAATTTGTAGAATGTTGATGATATTGAATATCTCCATTTACTTTTGAAACCAAATTTGCTATTTGGTTTACTTGAGGATATAGTTGTAAAAATTGAGTAAAAGGAATTTCACCTTCACCAACAATAATATAGTCAATATAGGGTTGTTGAATTACGTCGCCCCAATCGTAAGTAACTTCTGGTCCACCAACTAAAATTTGTGTAGTGGGACTCATCAATTTTATGAGTTTAGCAACTGCCATTGTTTGTGTAATATTCCAGATATAACAACTAAAACAAACCACCTCAAAAGTTGAACAAAAATTAGCCACTTCTTGTGCATCTTCTTTTATAGTAAACTCTTTCCAGCTGAGTCGTTCATCATTTTTATTCAACTCGTACAACAAACGAATTGCCAAATTCATGTGTATGTATTTGGAATTGAGTGTAGTTAATAAAATACGTGGCTGTTGCATGGTGCAATACTAAACCCTTTTTCTGATTTTTTTATATTATACGTTTACTAAATAGTTACAGTAATACACTTTTCTTGCGGTTCTGTTAAATAACCAATTGGTTGTATAAAAGCTTCGTAGCCATTGGCTTTTAGCAATTCTTGCACTATTGCTAAACCTTGTGGTTCTACAGCAATTAATAAACCACCATTTGTTTGAGGATCTGGCAAAGTTTGAAAAGCTTCCATCACATTTACACCAGTTTCAAATTTTACTTTATGGCTATAACCATTCCAGTTTCTAAAAGTAGCATCTGGCACAATGCGTTGAGCTAAATAATTTTTTATGGATGGCAATATTGGAATAGCATTGTATTGAATGGATGCACTACAATTGCTGCCTTCTGCCATTTCAATTAAATGTCCTAAAAGTCCAAAACCTGTTACATCAGTTAATGCGGTTACAGCATCTATTTTCCCCAAAGCTTCTCCAATAGAATTTAGTTGTGTTAGTTGCTGATAAAAAATTGGCAAATCAGTTTCTTCTAACAAACCACGTTTTGCTGCTGTTGCTAAAACGCCTACACCAATTGGTTTTGTGAGTAACAATAAATTGCCTGGCTTAGCTGTATTGTTTTGTTTAATATGTTCTATGGCAACTGTACCATTTACACTTAAGCCAAAAATTGGTTCTTTAATGTTTATACTATGTCCACCAGCCAATGGTATACCAGCTTGTTTACACATGGCTTTTGCACCAGCTAAAACTTGTTGTGCCAATGCAGTTGGCAAAACATCTACTGGCCATCCTAAAATTGCCAATGCCATTAAAGGAGTTCCACCCATTGCATATACATCGCTAATGGCGTTGGCGGCTGCAACTTGTCCAAAAACAAATGCATCATTTACAATTGGTGTAAAAAAATCGGTAGTGCTAATAATGGCTTGTGTATCATTAATTTTATATACAGCTGCATCATCGTTGGCACTGTTGCCTACCAATAATTCCTTAAATATTTCTGATTGATTGCCTGCTAAAATAGTTGCCAACACTTGTGGGGCAATTTTACAACCACAACCTGCACCACTTGCAAATTGTGTTAATTGTATTGGTTCGTTATTTTCTGTTGTTATACTTGTTGACTTTTCCATTCAATAATTTTACTTGCATTTAATGTTGCATTGATATCGTTAAATTCAATTGATTGAACCATTGGCTCGTTGCCCAATTTACTTTTTTTATAGTATTTATCGTAATACTGTAATAACAATGCAAAACAATCTTTTACATTGTCTTCTAATAAAAAATTAATAGCCGTTTTGGTTTCTAAGCCTCCCAATCTTTTTTTAATTCTAAGGGTTGCATTAATTAATTCTGCTTTTTCAAATTTGCCGTAAGCCGATACAATAAAATTTAATCTTTCTTCAAAAGGAATGTTTACCAGCAAATACGGTGCTGCTTGCATTTGTTTAAAAAATTCCATAGGTATGTTAATATTACCAATTCGCTGACTTTCAGCTTCAACCCAAATACAATTTTGTGGAGTATTGGAAATTTTAATTAAAGCCTGACGCAATTCCAATGCCAGTATATTTTCAAACATTTCTGTACTTGGTTGTGCAATCATTCCTAAGCTACCAAATGCCGAACCTTTGTGATTGGCCAATCCTTCTAAATCTATTACTATTTGTTGGCGTTGCTGCATAACCAATAGTGTTTCTGTTTTTGCACTACCAGTAAATCCTCCTAAAACTTGTAATGGATATGGTGCAATAAATTGTTGCAATGCCCAATTTCTAAATGCTTTGTAACCGCCTTGTAATGTATATACTTTAAAGCCATACAAATCCAATAACCAAGCAATGGCTGCACTTCGCATTCCTCCACGCCAACAATGTACTAAAACCGTTTTGGTATTTTTTTTTTGCAATAGTTGTTCAACTTGTACAACTATACTTTTCATGTTGGGTCCAAAATAATCTAGTCCTATTTTAATGGCTTCTTCCCTACTTTGTTGTTTGTAAGTTGTACCAACAACTTTACGTTGATCGTTGGTAAATAATGGCAACGAAAATGCTTTAGGAATATGTGCATGTTCAAATTCTGCAGGGCTTCTTACATCAATAATTAAATGCTCTGTTGCAAGGTTTAAGAAACTGGTTACATCAATTCTATTTACTCCCATATAAACAAATATATTTAAAGGAAATTTTAGAAGCCATTTAAATTAAAAATCTGTATCCACGCTTTACTGTTAGATACACATTTATTGCAAAATTTACTATAAATCTAAAACAATTCTACCAATTATAAATTCTTCAAAGAATATTGAAATTGATGAAAAACTAGTTGAAGAGAATGAATTGCCAACTTGAATAAAATTTCTTTTATACCAACTTTTCTTCAAGCTGCAGTTGAAGTTGCACTAATATTATATTGGCTTGCTGCATATCAAAATCAACATGATTCATTTTTTTTACGCCCATACTTGTTAATTCAATATGAACATCAGGCGTTATTGAATGATTGCCCAAGCATGCTTTTGAACATGCCAATGGGCAACCATCTATAACAATAATCTTCCTGCCTGAAGTAGCAGTACGTACTAGCTTCTTTACATTGCCACCAACACCTGCAATACACGACATTTCGGCAACGTTTTTTCTATCTAACTGAACAGCTAAATAATTAGCCATTTGTGCAGCACTAGAACATCCAGAGCAGGAATACACCAGGGGATTTTGATTCGTTATTGGGTTTTCGATAGGAATATTTTTTTGCTCCATTTTATTGACCACTAGATCTTTAAAAAATTGGAACTTCCAAAAAATATGTGTGTTAACAAACATTTGCCAACGTTGAATGCGATTGAATAATGGAGAAATATATTGTTCTCGGCTCATTTAACTATTTAAATTTTCAACTTTAATTGTATTGTTTTCTTAAAAATGATGACAGATTTAATAAAATTATTCGGTAAATATAACAATAAAAGATAACTTTGTCTTTTATTGTTACAATTTATTTTTATGTTCCAAAATCGGCAAAAAGTATTTACGCTACTCTTACTATTAATGGGCTTTTTAAGCTACTCTTTTTTCTTGTACACCAAATTGCCCATACAAACAAGTGAGGTAAATAAAGATGCAGATGCTGGTAAATTAATTTGGCAAAAATACAATTGCAATGCCTGCCATCAAGTATATGGACTTGGTGGATACTTAGGTCCAGATTTAACCAATGTTTACTCTACAAGAGGCTCAAAATATATACAAGCATTTTTAAAAACAGGCACAGGAGCCATGCCTCAATTTAACTTAACCGAAACTGAAACAAGTATGTTACTGGCCTTTCTAAAAACCACTGATGCTTCGGGCAAATCTGATCCTAAAACTTTTATACGTAATTACGATGGAACAATTGAACAGTAATAAACTCACCACTTCAAAACTCTTTATTCTTACTGGTGTAGTGCTAATTGCTACAGGCATGTTGTTTGGTTTAACAGGAGCTTTACAATATTTAGTTCCCAGTTTTATAAAGCAATATGTATCGTTCGAAAAAATTAGACCCTTGCATGTTTCGTCTGTTGTATTTTGGATAATATTTGCAGCAATTGGTTCTGTACTCACTTATTTACAAGAATACACAGGAAAAAAAATTTACTCTCCCCTATTGTTAAAAATTCAGTTTTGCATTTTTGCATTTACAGTTTTAATAATTCTCATTTCATATTTTTTTGGTGTTTTTGGCGGAAGAGAATATTGGGAATTTCATCCTTTATTGGCATTACCCATTGCAATAAGTTGGATATTATTCATCATAAATTTTTTAAAATCGATTGGAAGTTTTAAAAATATACCTGTTTATGTTTGGATGTGGTTAACGGGTTTATTCTTTTTCTTATTCACTTATATGGAATCGTATTTATGGTTGTTTCCTTATTTTAGAAACAATGTAATTAACGATATGACTGTGCAATGGAAATCCTACGGTTCTATGGTTGGTTCTTGGAATATGTTGATTTACGGTTGTAGTATTTTTTTGATGGAAAAAATTAGTGGTAGCAAAAAATACAGCCATGCACCCATTGCTTTCGTTTTGTATTTTACTGGCTTATTTAATTTAATGTTTAATTGGGGGCATCACATTTACACATTGCCTACCTACTCTTTTGTAAAGCATATTAGTTATGTTGTAAGCATGACGGAACTGTTTATTCTTGGTAGAATAATTTGGCAATGGAAATCGTCCGTAAGTACTGCACGTAAACATTATCACCATGCTGCTTACAGGTTTTTAGTAGCAGCAGATATTTGGATTTCTCTTACTTTACTACTAGCAATAGCAATGTCTATTCCTGCAATAAATGTATTTACACATGGTACACATATAACAGTTGCACATACAATGGGAGCAACAATTGGCATTAATACGTTTTTATTGTTGGCATTTACATTTGACATATTGCAAAACAGTTGCGTTTCTATAAATAAAAGTTTAAAATGGATTAACAGTGGTTATTATACAGCCAATATTTCATTATTTGTGTTTTGGATTAGTTTAATTATTGCAGGAATATTAAAAGCAAAGTGGCAAATGAATGATGCCAAAATTCCGTTTGCAACAATGATGTTACAACTTAGGCCCTATTTTATACTTTTCTTTATTTCTGGAATTGCATTAATCACAGGATTGTATTTTATCATATTCCCTTTATTAAAAAATCAAACCATCTGCTATTACAGAAAAGTAATTAAGAAAGGTGCAACCAAACAACAGAAAGATTTTTCGTTGTATGCTATAGATTAATTTCAATTTTATATTCACATGTTAACACTTACAAAAATATTTCATTTTGAAATGGCACATGCCATACACGGATATTCTGGTGCTTGCAAAAATGTACATGGTCATTCGTATGAATTACATGTTAAAGTATCGGCAGCAGTAAATGATGAAGCATTTATTCCTGCTCCAGGTTTTTTAATAGATTTTAAAGAAATTAAAAAAATTGTTACAGAATTGATTGTTCAAAAATTTGATCATCATTTACTTTTGTCTGAAGATTTTTTAAAATTGAACCCAGCCTATTTAATTGCAGAAAATCTAATTAAGTTTGAGGCTGAACCAACAGCAGAAAATTTGTTACTTTACATAAGAAATATTTTGAATGAAAAATTTCCAAAAAATATTGGACTAACACATTTAAAATTATTTGAAACAACAGATTCGTATGCCGAATGGGCAAATATTTAAATAACAAACCCTTCTTTAATCATTTAAATTTGAGTACTTTTCTCATACAATAAAACTATGTTTTCAAAAGCAACAGAATATGCACTTAGAGCAACAATTTATATTGCTCAAAAAAGTTCGGCAGAAAAAAAATTGAGTATTGGTGAAATAGCAAAAGCCATTGATTCGCCAGTATCGTTTACTGCAAAAATCTTACAATTGCTTACACCAAACAATAAACTAATTAGTTCAGCTCGTGGGCCACATGGCGGTTTCTTTATTACAGAAAAAGCAAAAAAATTGCCTGTTAGAGCAGTGCTTACAGCAATGGGAGAAAGTGATATTTTAGATAAATGTGTACTTGGTTTAAACAAATGTTCTGAAAGCAAGCCTTGCCCCATGCACCATCAGTATAAAACAATAAAATATCAATTAATTGGTTTATTTGAAACAAAAACTATTCAGCAATTGGCTGATGATACTGATGGTGGCGATGCTTACTTAAACAATACGAGAAGATAAAAATTATCCAACTAAATAAGCCAATCCAGTATTTACTGTTCCATATAAATCGCTTACTTTTTTAGTGCTACATACGTGTTGAAAAAGATCTCTCACTGCTTTGTAATCGTTGTGTATAGGACAAGGATGTGTAGCTGAACATTTGCTCAATCCCAAACCACATTGATTAAACACCTCTCTACCATCTATTGCAAACACAATATTAATAATGGGTTGTACCCGTTGTATGCTGTTAATATGAAAGCCACCAGTTGGTCCTTTTGAACTATTAATAACATTTTCTTTTACCAAAATTTGCAATAGTTTTCCAACAGTATGTTCACTGGCATCAATGTATTCAGCAATTTCTTTAATACTTGCTTTTTGACCTAAATCAAATTTAGAAGCAAGATAGATAACTGCTTTAATAGCTGTTTTACAAGTAAGACTTAGCATTTATCTTTCATTTAAAAATTCACGACCTTCTTCTGAAATCATATCATGATTCCAAGCTGGGTCGAAAGTTAAGTTAACAGTTGGTTCAAAATCGGGAAAAGCTAATTTCAAACTTTCAGTAGCTGCACTAGTTATAGATTCTCCCATAGGGCAAAACTGAGTGGTGAGCGTCATTGTAAAATAAATAAGGTGTTCAACTTCGTCAAAATCTATTTGATATATCAATCCTAAATCTACAATGTTCAATCCAATCTCAGGATCCATTACTTCTTGCAAAGCTGCCAATGCAATAGTGCTTTTAATGTTATTGTTAGAAATTACATTCATAGTACAATTTTCGATTTATGCATCAACAGTTTAACAATATTGCAATTATACAACACAGAACAAATTACCAATAAAAAAGATGCAATTTGTACAAGTAGAACAACACTAAATACAATTCCAACTATGAATAATACAAATCCAATTAAGTAAAAAACAGCCATCCATTTAAAAAGAGTTTCACTAAATAAATCTTTAGGATTGGGCGTTTTCCCTTTCCCTGCTAAACGATGGTAGGTTCTGTTCCAAATAATGAAAGGCAACGTTTTATATGTCATTCCTAAAATAATTGCTGTAATCCAACCAAAGAAAATTACAAATCCATAGCTAATTAATAAATTTAAATTACCCAAATTAGTTGCAAGTATTCCAACAATAATAATTAACAAAAAAAGAATAGGTAAACACATGATTAATACAGACAGTAAAGATATTTTCATTTGTGTATCAACTTTTTTACGAATTCTTGCTTGATAACTTTTGCAACAAAAATTACCAAACAATACAATACTAATTGAAATAGCAATTAAAGGAATTAATAAATACACAATGGGAAGTGACAATAAAAAAGCAGCGATAAAAAACAACAATCCTCCATTGATTAAACCATATATCCACCAAAGCTGATTATTATTACTGTATTTAGAAATTAAAAACATAGGAATAAGCCTTGACCCAACTCCAATAACCAATAATAGAAACCAACCTACAATTCCAATGTGTGCATGTAGTGGTAAATAATCTAAAGAACTTTTAGGCAATACATTGTAAGAAAAATTGTACAGCATTAAAACACCAAGTATAACTGTTATTAACAACCAAAGAACTGCTGTAAAAACAAAATAAGCATGCACATTTTCGTTTTTACTTTTTATCATGCTTACTGCTAGATTAATCAAATAACAAATGATGGATGCTACAATTAATAAGCCTGCCAATTGTGTAAAAAAACCCATATTGAAAACATAAAAACCATATACTAAAATAGGAATTCCAACTGCAGCAAATGCAAACGATAAATAAGCCAATGTATTGCTGTACAATTTTCCTTCTATCATTACTGGCACCAATTGATGGCTAGCACCAAGTATCATCATTGTACCCCAACCCAATGCCATACTGTGAACAATTGCAAGATTGTGAGGTGTAAAATAATGTGTATGTACATTACTTGAAGAAAGCAACAACAAGATGGTTGCAACTAAAAACGCAAATGCTCCATAGGCATAAAAAGGCAACACAACTTTATGAGAAGTGGTTTTTGTATCGCCCATATTGGTAGAAGCTGGAAACATCTTAATCTTTATAAATTAAAAGATGAACTTCTGAATCGCTAATTTCTTGTATCCGATAATTGAAACCTTGTTGCTCTAATTCTGGCAATAAAAAAACAGGAATTCTTTTATGAAACACAAACAATGCTTTGCCCAAAGGCAATGTTTCTAAGGCTTCTAATATGGTGTGCATGGGTAAGGGCATTTCCAATTGCCTAACATCTATGGTTACTAAATTGCCTTCAAATTTTTTTATTATTTGATTCCAACCTTCAGCATAATTTTTTTCTTGTTCTTTTACTTCTTCAACTTTATTGTCTTTTCTATAGAAATAGGTGTTGACCAATTCTGCATGAATTGTTTCAGCATAAAATTCAAAACCTTGATTGCCCAATAA
>ERZ724527.74-NODE-74-length-46065-cov-14.239948_pt1 | contig 46065 bp, 70 predicted proteins | sample MGYA00376060_ERZ724527 | MGnify/ENA primary metagenome ERZ724527 (study PRJEB28724, sample SAMN07190886) | activated sludge metagenome | isolation source: activated sludge of sewage treatment plant in Hong Hong | place: USA: Christiansburg, Virginia | collected...
CGCTGGGGACGACGGCACCGCCACCGCTGGGTACGCCGGCACCGCCACCGCTGGGCACGACGGCACCGCCACCGCTGGGGACGGCGGCACCGCCACCGCTGGGGACGGCGGCACCGCCACCGCTGGGCACGACGGCACCGCCACCGCTGGGTACGGCGGCACCGCCACCGCTGGGGAGAAGGGCCGGCTGGTGGTCACGTGGTGGGACGACAAGGCGAAGCGCTACCGGATCACCGTGGGGTACGTCGGTGAGGACGGGATCGTTGAGGGCAAGGCGTACCGGTGCGATCAGACCGGCCGTCTCGTCGAGGCGTCGTCGTGACCGCCGCCGCATGTGCCGTGTCCATCGTGACCTTGAGCGCCTTGTTTGCGGTGAACGCCCCGTCTGGTGAGCGTCACCGTGCCCTGGTCCCGCACACCGATGTGGTGCGGTCAGCGCGTGGTGGTTGGCGGTGGGTGGTGTCGTGGCAGCGGTCAGGTCACGTCCGTACCGGTCATGCCCGTACCTGGCTGGGTGCGTGGTGGGCGGCATGGAAGGTCGGACGGTGAGCGCCAACTGGTTCTACCTCGCCGGGTCCTGCTTTGCCTTGGGGACGCTGATCAACATGCGAGGCGGACGATGAGCGGCGACAAGGTGCTGTACGTGATCGGCAACGACAGTGGGGCCATCGGCGCACGGTTGGACGGCCTCGGTCCGTTCGACCATGAGGAACTGCTCACTGCCGCCCAGGAGATCTTGGACTCAGAACTCCACGGGGACGACGGCTGTGACTGCACACCCGAAGGCATCGTGGCCGACTCGCGAGTGGTGATCTACCGGGAGCACCTGACCAGCCCCGACGGCTGCGGGTGTGAAGACGTTGGCTGGTTCTGCGATCAGGGCGACGGGAACCGCTCCGCATGGCTCTGGTGGGACGCATGACTCCCCTCCTGTTGAACGCGTTGCTTGATGCCCTGTTGTTTCCGGCTGCGTTGACCGTGGCTTTCGGGTTGGTCGGCTGGTGGCTGCGACGCCAGTGCGCGACGGAGGGACAGCGATGAGCGCCGGGATGCCCATGACGCGCCGAGAGCGGCCGGTAAAGCCGCGTGTGCCGGTCACGGTAGTTATGCGTTCCTGCTGCCGCCACCACCGCCAGATCGTCTGCTTCCCCACGCTCCCTGGCTACCGGCATACCGACTGCCCTGAGGCCGAGACGTTCACCGCTGCGTGGACGGAGGCCAACTCATGACCGCCTCGGCTCTGTCTTCCGGCCAGTACGTCGTGGTGGCGTTCGTGTTCCTGGTGGCCGCCGTGATGGCGGTGGTGGCCAGGCGCGCCACAGCAGGAGAGCGGGGATGAGCGGCGGCGATGTGATCTACGGCTACTGGCATGACCGGGCCGTGGACGGCGAGCAGATCTGCAACCACTACGCCATCGACATCGGCGGCGAATGTGGGAAGCCGGACCTTGGAGTCTGGACGCCTCTCGTCAAGCAGCGTGAGACGTTCGCCGGTGTGATCGCTGGCGACGTGGTGTGGATGGCGAAGCTGGCACGGGGCTCCTCGTGGCCTGGCGAGATGGCTGACGCCGTGGATCAGGCCGCTCGCAGGGTGATCGCCCGCTTCGGGTCTGACGCAGACCTCGCGGTGCTGGAGGCCGAGTCGTGACCGCCCTGATCCTGGGAGTCGATCCAGGCCGGAAGGGCGCGCTGGCCCTCATCGATGACGAGGGCCGCCTGGTCGACGTGCACGACATGCCCGACGCCACCGGGGCCGCCCTCGGTGCGCTGATCAGGGTGCTGCTGGCTGATCACGCCCCGCACACGGTGAAGGTGGCGTGGGTGGAGCAGGTCGGTTCGATGCCCGGCCAGGGCCACATGAACGTGTTCACGTTCGGGGCCGGCTACGGGGCGCTCCTGGGCGCCCTGGGGGCCTTGGGGGTGCCGGTGGAGCTGCGTACCCCGAACGTGTGGAAGAAGGCGATGCGGGTCACCCGGGACAAGGCCGGGTCCCGTCAGCGTGCGGCTGAGCTGTGGCCGTCGGAAGCTGCCCGGTTCGCCCGGGTCAAGGACGACGGGCGCGCCGAGGCGTGCCTGATCGCCGAGTACGGGCGGCGCTGCGGGAAGGGGACGGCATGAAGGCACCCTTCCCGTGGTTCGGTGGCAAGCGCCGGGTCGCAGATGTCGTGTGGGATGCGCTCGGCGACGTCGACAACTACGTCGAGCCCTTCGCTGGTTCGCTCGCCGTCCTCCTTGAGCGGCCGACGTGGCATCGCGGCCAGGCCGAGACCGTCAACGACCTTGACCGGTTCCTCGCCAACTTCTGGCGCGCACTTGCCGCCGATCCGATGGCCGTGGCAGAGGCCGCTGACTGGCCGGTCAACGAAGCTGACCTTGAGGCTCGGCACCTGTGGCTCGTCAACGAGGGCCGGAGTCGCCTCGAAGCAATGGCCGCAGACCCGGACTGGTACGACGCAAAGGTCGCCGGCTGGTGGGTATGGGGAATCAACTCGTGGATCGGATCAGGCTGGTGCGCCGGGACCGGCCCGTGGCGGCTACTCGCGGACGGTTCGGTGGGCAAACGCCCGCACCTCGGCAGCGCCGGGCAGGGCATCAACCGCAAACTCCCGCACCTCGGCGACGCCGGGCGGGGCATCAACCGCCAACTCCCGCACCTCGGCGACGCCGGGCGGGGCACGTCGTCGCAGGGCGACTTCACTTCGGGGGGATCAGGCGCACCTGCCGTTCAGTGGGACAACCCGGCACCGGACCTGCCGCCGATGTACGGCTACCTGATGGCGCTCGCTGCCAGGCTCCGCAAGGTCCGGGTCTGCTGTGGTGACTGGTCCCGTGTCGTCACGAACGGTGCACTCAGCTACGGGTCGACCGTCGGCGTGTTCCTCGACCCGCCCTACCTCGGCGACGTACGCACTGCGGACCTGTACGCAACCGACGACCACACGATCGCCCACGAAGTCAGGGAATGGGCGGTCTGCAACGGTGACAACCCCCGCCTGCGGATCGTGCTGGCCGGCTACTCCGATGAGCACGACGACGCCATCCCGGGAACGTGGACCCGACACCGGTGGAGCGGGACAAAGGCATACGGGACAACCCGCCAAGCCGAGGCGCAAGACGGCAACTTCGCCAACCGCCACAACGAGGTGCTGTGGATCTCACCGCATTGCGCCTCAACACCTGACGACAGTGCGCCGACCCTCTGGGACGCCTCGTGACCCGTCTCCCCGCTTCCCCGATGGTCGCCACCGAGCTGACTGCCGCGCTGCCGCCCGCGCCCACGTCGATCCTCGACCGGGTGTTCCCGCTCGACCAGTGCGAAGAGCTGGCGTGGGTCCCGGCGGCTCCGATCTACGGCGAGTGGAGCTACCAGGCGGTCGCCTCGTGACCGCTCCAAACAGTCAGGGCCGCGAGCACGGCACGTCTGCCTGCTACGCCTGGGGGCCTGAGCCTGGCGCCGGGAAGGGCTGCCGGTGCGAGCCGTGCAAGGCCGCCCGGAAGGCCTACGACAAGCGGCTCAAGCAGCGTGCCGAACCCGGCTACGTCGATGCCACCGAAGCCCGCGAGCACGTCGCCGATCTGATGGCCCACGGCATCGGGTTGAAGCGGATCAGCGCGCTCACCGGCCTGTCTGGTGGCGTGCTGTGCAAGCTGATGTACGGCACCCGCACCCAGGGCCGTGGGCCGTCCAAGCGGATCCGGCCTGCCACCCGTGACGCTCTGCTGGCGGTGAAGCGCACCGACCACGCCGACGCCGGGCTGGTCGATGCTCGCCCGACGTGGAAGGTCATCGACCAGTTGCTCGCCGACGGGTGGACCAAGACGGCGATCGCCCGGCGCCTTGGTCAAACGAGTTCCGGGCTCCAGCTGTCCCGCGACCAGATCCAGGCGCGCCACGCCCGCACCATCGCCGCGCTGCTCGACGAACCGGTACCGGCCCGCCGTTCGCGATGGGGTGACCGAGAGGCTGCCCAGATCGACCGGGCGGGGGAGCGGCGAGAGAAGCTCCGCAAGGCCGCTCAGGCTGAAGAGCGGGCTGACTACCGGCGCCGGGCGAAGATCCGCGAGGCGCTTGAACGGGGCGAGGACCCCTACGGGCTGCCGGACCTGTTCCGAGCGGCGGGCGAGTGGATGCGCCACGGACCTTGCCGCCAGCCGGATGTGCCGACGTGGCTGTTCTTCCCGCCCGCCAACGACACCCAGGTGATCGCCCGAGCAAAGGCCGTGTGCGCCACCTGCCCCGTGCAGACCCAATGCGCCGCCGCTGGATCAGGCCAAGAGGGGATCTGGGGCGGACTGACCGAGGCTGAACGGTCCCCGCTGGTGGCCGCCTCGTGACCGCCACCGCGTTGGCCGCCGACGGCCGCGAGGTCGTCCTCTCGCCCACGGGCATCGATGCTCTGCGCCACGTGCACCGCGCCCATGCGGCTGGCGGGTGGGTCGGCGCTGCCTCCCTGCACGCCGCTAGCAGGCAGAAGCTGCTCGACGCCGGGCTCATCGAATGGTGCGACGACCGCCAGCACGTCCTCGGGCTCACCCTCGCCGGGTTGGCCGCAATCGAACAGATCGACTCTTTGAAGGGACCTACGCCATGAGCGAACCAACTGAGACGGTGGTGGTGGATGACGCCAACGCCGCACACAAACTGATCGGACGAAGCATCGGCGGCGTGGAGTTGGTCTCGTTCTGGGCTGGTTCGCAGACGTCGTTCTTCTGCGGTCCCAACGGCTCGACGGTCGGTGAGTTCTTCAAGTGGGGCGAGTCGGTCGAGGTCGATGCGTTGCCCCCGGCGACCATGCGGGTGCACCTGGACGACCTGCCAGGCCACACACTGCCAGGCGAGACGGACGCCATCGAGGGGGTCCGAGTAGACGGCGACACGATGGCCTTCTACGGGACCAACTGGTTCCACCTGACCGTCGTGGATCACCAGGTGGAAGTCCTGGCCCCCGTGCCCGTAGTGGAAGCACCCGACGAAGTGACGGTGCGAGAAGCGGCCGAGGCGCTGATCGCGATCTACTCGCCGCTCGACTTCACCGAGCCGCGGATCGCTGAGGCGTGGGCAGGCCTCGTGAACGCTCTGGCTGCTGATCGGGGTGAGGCGCGATGAGCGTGCGTCCGATCTTCGCCTGGTTCGACCTGTGGGTCGGCGTGTTCATCGACCGGCCCAACCGTCGCGCCTACATCTTCCCGGTGCCCATGCTCGGCATCGTGGTCACCCTGGCTGATCGGGGTGAGGCATGAGCGGCGAGAGCGCGACCCTCCTTCCCGCTGAGTCGATGGCGCTCACCGTGGCGTTAGCGCAGGTGCTCCGTGGGGAGCCGCCAGCGACGAACGTCGCCATCCTCTGCGTGCTTGCCCTTGCCCGCCTGGATGGTCGGCATGACTGGTCCGACGTGGCGCATGAGCAGGCCCGAGAGATCGCAGCCGAACGGCAGGGATTGTGACCCCGAACAGCGTGGTCCCGTTGCGCCCCTTCTTCACCTTCTTCGGTGGCAAGTGGCGGCTGGCACCGAAGTACCCCGCGCCGCTCTACGACACGATCGTTGAGCCGTTCGCCGGGTCCGCTGGCTACTCGGTCCGGTACAACGCGCCGAACGTGGTCCTGTTCGATGCCGACCCGACCATCGTCGGCGTCTGGCAGTACCTGATCGGCGTGAGCGAGCGCGAGGTGCTGGCGCTGCCCGATATCGCCCACGACCGCACGGTGGACGACTACGGGCTTTGCCCTGAGGCCCGCGACTTCGTTGGGTTCTGGATGAACAAGGCCATGACGGCTCCGTGCAATCGGCCGTCGAAGTGGCTGCGCTCAGGCATCCGGCCCGACTCGTCGTGGGGCGTCTCTACCCGTGAGCGCATCGCATCGCAGCTCGGTCAGATCCGCCACTGGCAGGCCATCAACCAGCCCTGGTACACGGCACCCGACATCGAGGCGACGTGGTTCATCGACCCGCCCTACAAGGTTCGTGGCTCCCGCTACCGGTTCGGCTCAGACCTCATTGACTTCGACAAGCTGGGCGAGTGGTGCCAGGCCCGTTCCGGCCAGGTGATCGCATGCGAGAACGAGGGGGCCGACTGGCTGCCCTTCGTCCCGTTCGCTGATGCCAAGACCGCTCGCTCCAACCGCAGCGCCGAGGTCGTCTGGTACGGACCAACGGGGGAGTCGCCCGATCCAATCCCGCAACCGACCCTGTTTGGAGACCCGTCGTGACTGCCTCTGCTGGTGCTGACCGTTGGCCCGCCGAAGTCGTGGAAGCCGCGAATCAAGCCGTCGATGCGGTGTTGTCGGCCGAGGTCTCATGCTCGTGCTTGGACGCCTACAAGCGGATGAGCAAGCCAGACCCGTCGTGCAGTTACCACGCCATCGCTTGGAACGGTGGCGTGGAAATGCTCGCCCGTGCTGCGCTTGCTGTGGTCCCACCTGACCCGAGACTCGCCCAGATACAGGAGGACGCAGTGTGGCTAGCGAAGCTGGCGAGCGGATCATCCTGGCCCGGTGAAATGGCGCATCGGGTCCAGACGGCCGCTGATCGGGTGATCGCCGCCTGTGGGTCCGATGCCGACCGCGCCATCGCCCGTCTGTTGGCTGGGGGTGGGGAGTGAGCCGCCGCAAGGGCCATCCCGACGCCTGGTGGGCGATCCACAACCTGATCGCTCACCCGATCTCCGAGGTGTGCCACTGGATCGGGCGCTTCGGTGACTGGCTCCACGACGCCACCGTGCCCGAACACGAAGAAGGAACGGGACGAGGATGACCGACCCCGACTCGCTGATCGCCTTGTGGGCCGGGCAACCCGAAGCCGACCTCACCGCCGACATCGCCGAGATCATCACCAAGGTCGGCGCCGACGATCCGGGCGCCCTCGCCGAAGAGATCGCCTACGTCGTCATGCAACACGGGATGCCGGTGGACAGGAGCGAGACGTGAGCGGGGCGGGGCTGGTGCGTGGTGATGCGCTGGCGATCCCGTTGGGGGACGCCACCGTGGACCTCGTGGTGACGTCCCCGCCCTACTTTGCGCTCCGCAGCTACACCGATGGCGGCGAGCATTACGACGGGCAGATCGGCTCCGAAGCCAGCCCGACCGCGTTCTTGGAGGCGTTGTGGGCTGTGACGGCGGAGTGCTGGCGGGTGCTCAAGCCGGGCGGGTCGCTGTTCGTGAATCTCGGCGACAAGTACGCCGGGACGGGCGGCGGCAACGGTCAGACCGGGATCGGTGGCCCGAAGGTGGACGGCGACCACGATCACCGGACCATGCCGAAGAACAACACGAAGCAGACCAGCGGGTTCGTGCGTGCCAAGTCGTTGATGGGTTTGCCGTGGCGGTACGCCATCGGGTGTATCGACGGGCAAGCAGACCCGGAAGGGCGCGGCTGGATTCTGCGGTCGGAGATCGTGTGGTCGAAGCCGAACGGGCTACCCGAGTCAGTCACGGACAGGGTGCGCCGGTCGCATGAACAGTTCTTCCACTTCACGAAGGAAGGCCGCTACCACGCCGACCTGACGGAGATTCGGCCGCCGGCGGCCACCGCTGATCCCGATGACCCGTCGTACCGGGCGAACAAGTCGAACAAGCGGCGCAAGGGTCTGGCGACACCGCCCGGTCAGTCGGTGCCGTCGCTGCACTCGGCCGCCCGGGCCGCCACGGCGGACACCGTTCTCCCCGGTTCCGTGTGGTCGATCCCGACCCAGCCGTTGCAGGTCCCCGAGTGGTTGGACGTGGATCATTTCGCTGCGTTCCCGACGGAGTGGCCGCGCCGGCTCATCCTCGGATGGTCCCCGCCCGGCGGCGTGGTGTTCGATCCGTTCGGTGGGACCGGTACGACCGCCATGTGCGCCCGTGCGCTGGGCCGGTTCGGTGTGTCGATGGACCTCTCGGCCGACTACCAGCGGCTCGCCAAGTGGCGGATATGGGAGTCAGGGCAGGCCGCGAAGGTCGCAGCCAAGACCGACGGGGAGCGGCAGGCGGAGTTGTTCGGGTGAGCGACGTGACCGGCGCTGACCGCGACGACGACGGCTGGGTGACTGAGGCCGAGTTGCGGCGGTTGGCTGCGGCGGGGGTGATCCGGCCGGTGCGTGGGTTCGTGGCCGGGAAGCTGCCCCGGATCGCCATCCACACCGAGCATCGTGCGGCGGTCCTCGCTGAGCACCGTCACGGCTGCCCCGAGTGCGCTCTACCGCCCGACTGGGTTCCGGTGGCGGGTGGCGTGCAGACAGAACTACAGCTAACCAACAAGACGGAGACAACGACGTGAGCACCGAGCCGTACTACTCGGACGACCTGGTGACGCTGTACCACGGCGATGCGATGGAGGTACTGGCGGGGCTGCCGTCGTCGTCGGTGGCGCTTGTCGTGACCGATCCGCCGTACGTCATCGGTGCGGTCTCGGCCGGGAACCTCGCATCGAAGTCGGGTGGGTGGGCCGACATGATGAACAGCGCTCACTGGTTCACCGCCTGGTATCGGGAAGTCGACCGGGTGCTGCACTCCACGGGGTCGATGTGGACCTTCGCCAACTGGCGCACCCTGCCCGTGGTGATGCGGGCGGCGACCGATGCCCGGATGGCGATCACGTCGCTGATGGTCTGGGACAAGGAGTGGATCGGCCCCGGTGGGCCTCAAGGTCTGCGGCCGTCGTACGAGGTGTGCGCCCTCATGGCGCAACCTGGCTTCGCCCTGCCTGACCGTGGCACGCCTGACATCTGGCGGCACAAGGTCGGGAGCTACAAGCCCCACGGTCACCCGGCCGAGAAGCCCGAACCGTTGGTGCGCCGGATCATCGAGGCCTGCGAGCTGCCGCCCGACGCGGTGGTGGTCGACCCGTTCGCCGGAAGCGGCACGACGCTTGCCGCCGCCCGCGCCCTTGGCTTTCATGCCATCGGCATCGAAGCGGAGACACGGTGGTGCGAAGTGATCGCTGACCGTCTGGCTCAAACCGAATTGTTCGCGTCGTGAACCGCTTCGACTCCACCGGTCACCCGCTTTTCCTGCCGTCGCTGGCTTACATCGACGCCGATGGTGAGCAGCGGTTCTATGGCGAATGGGTGCCGTGCACGATCGACCACTACTACACGTTGGCCCGCTCCGATCTCAGCGCCATCTACGCCACCCGCACGGACCCTGGCCAGGTGGTCATGACCTCGTGGTGTGACCGTGATTCGGGCGTGCCGACCGTCGCCGCCGTGGATCACTGGTTCTACGGCAAGCGCCAGCCGTCCGAGTTCTTCCGAATCGCTCCCACTTCCCTGACCCCGGGCGCGTGAAAGCGGCGTCTCACCGGGGGATGGTGCCCGATGAAACGCCAGGGGACGGCGAGCTATGAGGAGGCGGGGTGGCTACAAGCGCCAGTGTGAGGCTCCACGCCCACCGACCCACAAGGCCCGGTAGCAGCGGACCTGGACGCTCACGGGGGCGTTGGCGGCGTTGCCGTAGCGGGCACGGTCAGCAGGGCAGATCGATCCGAAGGTGCCGTTCAGCATCTGTGCCAGACCGCCAGCGGTGGACCGCGGGTTCCGTGCACGCGGGTCGAACCGGCTTTCCCTGTCGATGATCTTGCACGGGAAGTCTCCGGGCCACGCGTCGCACACTCGGATGCCTTGGACGCACCCGTAGCCACGACACTCGCGGGCGGCTGCCACGGCGGCGGCGTAAGCGAGCAGTCGGGCGTAGCGCTGTTGCCGGGCGAGTTCGGCCATCCAGATGCGCCGGTTGATGTGGGCACGCCAGCACGGGGCATCGGCGGGGCGGCACGGGTCGGCCTTCGCTGCGGTGGTGGGGCGTTGCGGTTGTTGCGGTTGGGCGCCTGCCTGGGATTGTGGGATAGCAACCAAGGCGGCGAAGACGGTCAGGACGGTGGCGGTGACGATGAGGGCGCGCCTCACGGGGTTCTCCGATGATGGACTACAGATGCGCCGGCCTGTTCGCCGGTTCCCCGGTGGTCGGGGGCATAGCTGGTGACGTTGTGTCAGCAGGAAGGGGGCGGGAACTCGTCGAGGACCCGGATGCGGATGCGGTCGTTGACCTCGGCGCGCTTCTCCGGGGTCAGCTGCGCGTACTTCGCCAGCTCGTCGGTCGCGGCCGAGATCGCGCCGCGGACATCGGCCCGGGACTGGGTGCGGGTGGCGCAGTCCTGTTCGGCTTCGTGCCACAGGGACCCGACGTAGAGCACCGAGGCGATGATGGCGAGGGCGGCCAGGACCCTGCCGGCCCACAGGAGCCGGAAGTTCAGCCGCTCGGACCGTGCCGCCAGTTGCTCGGACAGGGCACGGCCCTTGCGTTCCTCGGCGAGCACGTCGAGCACTTCGCGCATGTCGGCGCGCTGGCCACGGAACTCGGTGAGCAGTTCGGCGGCGACGCCGGCGGCGGTGGCGGCCAGGAGGTCGGTGGCGGCGACCTGTTCGGGGGTCTGGGGTTCGTCAGGCATCGTCCGGGTGCTCCGTCGTCGGCTTCGGGCGGGTGGTGTAGAGGGCGAGTGCCTTGTCGGCGGCACGGGCGGCACGGGCGATCTGTTCGTCGAGGCGGTCGAGGGCGTCGAGAACGTCGGCCTTGGTGGTGGCCGGGACCGTGGCCATCACCGGGCCCCCACGGCGTGCTCCAGGGCGTGCGCGGCCCGTTCGAGGATCGGGGCCATGCGTTCCTGCTGGGCGATGATCCGGTCGTAGAGCTCGCGGTTCGCCTTCCGCTCGAGGTCGAGCTGCTCGCGGTGGGCGGCGATGTCGGCGTCGTACTCGGCCTTCAACCGGGTGCGGTCCTTGAGCAGCCAGCCGATGATGCCGGCGGCGAGCACGCCGGCGAATCCGAACTGGGCCCAGCCGCCGGGGACCGATGACGTCGGTTCCACCTGGGCGAGGACCACGAGCAACGCGAGGAGCATCAGCGGACGCGCCCGAGTCGAGCGAGGGCTTCCACGCAGTCATCACCGAAGGCGGCGGCGAATACGGGCATGAAGATGTCGCCCCCGACGAACTTGGAGGACTGCACACCAGGCGCCACGACCGCATCGGCTGCGTTCCATAGGCGGTCGAACCATGCGGCCTTGGCGAACGGGAGCAGGCAGACACCGTTGGCGTGAGCGACGAACCGCGCCACCCAGGGGGCGGGCTTGGAGTACGGCGGGTTCATCCACACTCGGCCTTGCCACGGTGCGCTCAGGCCGTCGTCAGCCATGGTGAGGTACCTCGCTGCCGGTACCCACTCGATGCCGCCGGGTGGTGCCGCTACGTCCAGGTCGAACGTGAGGCCAAGGCGATCGAAGAACAGGGGGGGGGGTGTAGTAGTCATCGCTCGTGGCCTGGGTCTGGCCCACCGGGAACAGCGGCGCTTGCGTTGCGAGCGACATCGGCTCAGTGCTTCCCGAGGTTCCGGAGGGCGTCGAAGAAACGGGCATCAACGGTGCTGGTGCGGTCGTTCTTCTTGCCGTCAGCGGTGGTCCACGCGGCCTTCGTCTTGAACGCGACGACGGCGGCGACGGTCTTCGGGCCGTAGATCCCGTCTTGCTTCGCGCCGAGCAGCCGTTGGAGGTCGGACACCTGGGTGGGTTGCCCGCCCTTGGCGTAGATGCCTGCGTCGGTGGCGTTCTTGGCGAACGTGCGGAACGGGCGCGGGGCGGGTGGCAGAACCGTCTGGTCGTAGGCCGGCCCGGGGTAGGAGAGGATCCGCACGGTCGGGGTGCCAGCAACTTCGGCGTGCCAGTTCTCACCGGGGACGGGCAGGTGGAGCCCGTAGCGGTGGACGTTCGCGACGAACCAGCGGAGGTCACGGCCACCAACATCGGCGGCCTTGCGCTTGCCGTGGTTCGACCGTCCCGGCAGGGCGGTGGTCGGGTGGCCCTTGCACCCGGAGTCGCACTCGCGGCCAGGGCAGCGGTCGTGGCGCAGGTCCCATTGGCGGCCCGGGTCCCGGTAGCCGGACACGAGGGTCAGGCCCTTGGCGGGTGCGTCTTGGAACATGGTCCACAGCCGGTCCCGCAGTGGGCGCTCCAGCTCCCCGAGATCCTTGGGGTTGGATCGGGGCGTGTTCGGGCGGGCGCAGCTCACTGGTCGTTGGCCTTGATGTCTTCGTAGGCCCGGAACGCTGCGGTTTCCTCACGGATCTTCGCCGTGGGTTCGGGGGTGACCTTCGTACGGGTCACCAGACCGGCCACGATGACCACCACGGCCATGATGGCCGCCTGCTGGTCAGCACTGAGGTTGAGGCCGAACGACACGCCCAGGGCGACCAGGGCGGCCACGAGGGACACGATGACGGGTTCGTTCTTCACTGGTTCTCCTTGGGTCAGGCGCCGGTGCGCCACAGGTCGAAGCCTTGGATCGTCCAGCCGTAGCCGGATGAGCTGGCGTTCTTGTTGGGGTTGGTGAACACGAGGGCGATCAGCCCGGAAGCGGCGACCGTGATGCCGGTCTGTGTCGATGCTTGGTCGCCGGTGTTGCTGCCGGCGTACCCGTCGACTTCGGTCAGAGCGGTGCCGCCGAGGGTGGGCAGGATCTTGCCGCTGGCCGAGGTGTTGCGGCGCACGAGGCGGAAGCTGTAGGTCCCGGCCTCGAGCAGCACGTAGTAGGTCCACGACTCGCCGCCGGAGCTGGTGGCGCCGGCGGAGTATCCGCCGTAGAACACGGCCGAGAACGTCGGGGTCCAGGTGGTGTACGTGTTCGGCGGCGAGGTGGCGCAGCTGATGGAGATGCGTCGGGGCCAGGCGAGTTGCCCGTAGGCGGCTGCATCGGTCGATGCCGTGCCGTTGGCCAGCCCGGTGATCTTCTGCGAGCCGAGCGCCACCGATCCGGACGGGGCGGCGAGCTCGTCGAGGTGGAGGGCGTCGGAGCCGCCTGTCTTGTGGCTGGTGGCGTGAGCGGTCGGGGTACGGCTGTTGGTGACCGAGGCGTCGCTGCTGTCGAGCTTGGCGGCGAGTGCTGAGGTCAGCCCGGTGATGTCTGCGACGGCCGCGCCGTGCGGGTTGCCGGTGGCCTGCGAATGGTCGTAGGCCGTCTTGCCACGGTCGCCGCGGTACGCGGTGGTCGACGTCTCGCCCAACTCCACACCGCCACCACCACCGGGGGCGGATGCGCCGACGTCGAACGTGATCGTGGTTCCTTCGACGGGGCCGGCGTCAAGGGTGACCTCAGTGCCTTCGACCGGGCCGGCCTCGAGTGTGACGTCGGTGCCTTCCACGGTTCCGGCGTCGAGCGTGACCGTGGTGCCTTCGGTGGTGCCGACATCGAGTGTGACGCTGGTTCCCTCTACGGGGGCAGCGTCGAACGTGAGGTCGTCAGGCATGGCGGGTGACGTCGGCCTTCACGGCGAACTTGAACGTCTCGGAGGACTTCCGGCCCACGCCAAGGATGGTGTCGTTGGTGACTTCGACGTCCACGATCCATCCGCCGTCAGCCATCGTGGCCGTGGTGGCCCGGGGGAGGACCAGGACGAGTTTGCCGTCTTCGAGTAGCCCGGTGTCTTCGTCGATGTCGAAGTCCACGACGGTGGTGTCGTCGGAGCGAAGACGGGCTTGTGCGACGTATTCCCAGTCCGAATCGGTGAGGTCTTGTGCGACACCGCCGACCTTCACGACGATCGGCTGCGGTGCCCGGAAGTCGTCGCCTTGTTTCGTGGCCCACTCGGGGAGAGTCATAAGGGGGTGCTCCTAGTAGCGGGGGTTAGGGTTCGAGTGCTGCGACGCGGGCTTCGAGCGCCGCCATGCGGGCATCGACGTTGCGGGCTGCGGGTGCCAGGCCGGTGCCGATCGCCTCGTAGTCGACGGTCACCTCGGACGGGTCGCCTGCCGTGGTGTCGTCGGCGGGTGCGTCGATCGTGAACGTGGTCTTGTGGCCGTCGGCGAACACGACCATCGGGAAGGCTTCGGGGTCCGCCGGGATGCCGTCCGGCATGAACATGTTGAAGACGGTGCGGAACCCGTCGGCGTCGATCGACCGGCCCCGGTACCAGATCGGTTGACCGAACGGGTAGGAGCCTTCGAACTCGGGCGGCAGGTACGCCTCGTAGGGCGCCACGAGGTAGTCGAGCGGGATCAGGAGCGCCCCGTAGATGTCAGCGTCCTCGAGGGCCTGGACGGTGAACCAGGCGTCTTCGCTGGGGATGTCGGCGGCGGACGGGTCGGAGGGGGTGCCGGGTGCGAACGCTGCTTCGACGATCACCTGGAACGGCGTGGCCGGGGCGGGGGTGATGTCGGCGACGGCGCACCCGAACAGGAACACCCGGCCGGGGTAGATCCCGGGCACGAGCGAGGTCGGGTTCCATCCCGCGACCATCGGGATCCGGTGGGTCGCCGCCGCTCGCATACCGGTGCCCGTGTCGATGACGTCGGCCAGCTGGTCGAGGTCGTAGATGTCGGCCAAGGCACCGGTCCGGTCAGAGCCGAGACGGACCTGCTTGGCGCCGATGCTCTGCGGGATGAACAACCCGGCCGGGGCGCTCGGGTCGGTCGAGTTCTCGAACCCGTCAAGGTTCCAGCCGATCCAGATCGCCGAAGCGAAATCGGCCGGACCGTCGGTGCCGCCGCAACCCAACGTGATCTGCGTGCCGCCAGCAACCGTGACCGGCGTCAGGGCGCCCTCGGTGGCCAGCGCGAACACCGACGGCCACAGCTCACCCGGGAGCAGGACCAGGACCTTCGTGCCGCCCTCGGCGGGGGTGAAGTCGTCGCCCCACTCGTAGGCCTCGTCCACCGACCAGTCGTTCGGGACACGCTCGCCCTCGTCGACCCAGCCCGGCCGGTACGACACCCGGTAGATCGGATCGCCAGCCTCCAACGACAGGGTGGCGGCGTAGAGGATCACCGACGCGGTGAGCTGCGAGGAGCCGCTCCCGCCGCCGGCCACCGTGATGGTCAGTCCGTCGCCATCCCCATCGCCGGGGAGCTGGATCGTCCATTCGTCTTCGGTGGGCGGGGCATCCTCGGGTTGTGCGGTCCCGATCCGGCCGCCAACCCAGTCGTGGCCGTCGAAGTTCAAGCGCCACTGCGACCCGGGGATCAGGGCGGTCTGCACCGTGGACCAGGTGATGGTGCGGGTCGCGCCGGTGCCGGTGACGGTGGCGGGGATGGTTCCGTCGGTGCCGGCCTTCGCGGTGACCGCCCCCGGGTCGTACGGGTCGCCAGCAGCGTCCTTCCAGTGGAAGACGCGGGCTTCTTGGAGGCCGGGTGTGACTGCCCAGGGCCAGCGGACGATGCGCGACGGAAACCCGGGGTCAACGGTCATGGACCGCACCGTCCCTGAAGGGTGGCCCGTGAGGCTGGATGCAGACGGGAGCTACAGGGGGCCGTCGGGGCGGATCAGCCAGCGGACTTCGAAGTCGACGGCCCCGACACCCGACGGGGTGTGGAGAGACACGAACGCGTGCGGGGTGCCGCTCTTGAGTACGGCAGGCACGGAGAGGGCTCTGGAGGCGAACCCGCCGAGGCCGATCACCTCGTTGGCCGGGAAGACGTCGTCTTCCGAGAACGGGAGGTCGCCCGACGGTGGGCCGGCCGAGATGTCGAACGGCAGGACCTGGATGGTGAGCCGGAACGGCTGCCCCTCGTAGTCACCAGCCGGGAAGCTGGGAAACGGCGATGCCCCGTCGAGGGTCACCGACACGGCACCGATGCACCCCTGGCGCTCATCCCAGTCCGACGGGACCAGCCGCTGCGAGATGCCGTTGTCGGTGCCTTCGGCGGTCACCGAGAACGTCTCCTTGCCGCCGATGCGCTCACCGCCCGACGGAGTCCAGTACCCCTTGTACGTCTTGATGGTCAGGTCTTTCACCCAGCGCAGCACCTGGCCATGCTGCGGGCGCCTCTTCTCATCCTCATGCTTGTACGGGACGACGACGTCAGGGAACTCGTCGAGGTTGTGGAACGCCCGGGCCGGCTGCGGATCAGCCTTCTGGCGGAGCTCCGCGATTCGGACACCGTGCTCGCCGACGTCGCCCTCGAGGGACTGCCCGGTGCGGGGCGGCCTGGACATCAGCTGGCCGCCGGCTTGTTCAACGTCCACGCCATCGTGTCGGTGGGCTGGTCGATTTCGATCTCGACGATCTCCCAGTATTCGTCGAGCGGGTCGGGCCAGCCGTCCGGGTCGTAGACCCACACCCTGTCCATGACGTCGATGAGGTCCAGCCATTTGCAGTCGATGCCTTCGGCTTTCACGACAGCGGCCTCACCGGGGTTCTTGATGAGGTTCGTGGCGGCCCAGCCGTCGACCTGGGCTTGGGTGGTGAGCCCCGACTCGGCGGCCCGGACACCTTGCAGGGCGAAGCCGTCCATGCCGGCGGTGTCGATGGCGCGGCCCACGATCCCTTCGGGGCCGGTGGCGAACAGGTCGTTGACGAGATCCGTGGAGTCCTCGTCGTCGTCGATCAGGGTGCACGTGGGCGGTCGTCCGTCAACTGATTCGGCGGTCAGGGTGAACAGGTCGGGGTCGATGTCTCGGCCGCCGGCAGGATGGAACGTGCGGATCGTGCGGGTGTAGCGGGTGATGTGTTCGCCGATGTCGAACGCGTCGGCGGCGATCATCTTGGCGAGGGCGTCCCAGCGGATCTGCGGCTGGCCTTTCTCGTCGGCTGCGAGCTGCCCGGTGATCGGGGCATCGACACCGACGTTGAGGTCGTTGCCGGCCCCGTTGATCAGGTTGGCGGCGATCCGGGCCATGTCCAACTGGGGGGCGGTGTCGTCGGGGAGGAGGTCGCCGAGGCTGTACTCGTCGGCGAGCAGGGTCTTCAAGTTCTTGATGGTGGCGGTGCAGTGGTCGACTTTGATGGTGCCGCCGGTGAGGCCCCGGAAGGTGGGGTAGACGGCGATCTGCGGCTGCGTGGTGCCGTCCACGGCGATCGTGCAGGTGACCGTCGTCCAGACGCCGCGGGGGGTGGTGGCTTCGATGCTGGCGGACGTGTACTTCGGGGTGGCCGACACGCCGGGGATCGTGACCCCGATGAGGACGCCGGGGTCGACGAGGGCGGCGATCTTCACTCGGGCGGCGATTTCGAGGGTGAACGCGGTGTGGAACGCTGTGAACAGCAGCGGCTGCGACAGGGACTGGCCGGCGACGAGGACAGCGGATTGGGTGCCGGTCTCGGAGTCGGTCGGGTCCAGGGTGGCGGTGGAGGGGGACTCGACGCCACCGGGGGTGCGGCCGATCCAGTTGGCGAGCCCGTCGTCGAAGCGAGGGTTGAGGAAGAAGTTGACGACGGCCGCTTCGTCGGCGAGGACGGCCCGCTTGTTCAGGTAGGCGCCGACCCACTCGGTGTCGAACACGCGGGCCGCGTCTTTGGTGTTGCGGCGCCGTTTGGTGATGGGCCCGACGAACATGAGCCGGCCGTTGCGGTACTGGGCGACCTCGCGCATCCAGCGTTGGCATTCGGTGAGGGTGTCGCGGTCGTTGCGGGCGACGGCGAGGCTCGAGCGGGACCCGTCGTTCTTGGTGCGCCGGATCCGGCCGACGTTCGCCTGGTGCAGGGTGGCGGTCTGCTGGCCGAACCGGGTTTGGATGAACGACTCCCACACGCCTTTGGCGTCCCACAGGGGGTGCCCGGGGTGGCGGGGTGCGGGCTGGGCGTAGACGACCGGCGCGACGGCCGTCTCAGCGACCTCGGTGGCCGGGGCGGTGAGCGTGTTGGTGGTCATCGGGTCCACATGCCGGTCGGGTCCCAGGCGATCACCAGGTCGTCGCCGGTGAGCAGCTGCGGGGTGATGATCCCGGTGCCCGGGTCCCGCACGGGCCAGGTGAGCCACAGCCAGTTGAGGGTGTCGTCGGTGCCGTCGCCGACCTTCACGTAGACGGCGACCGATGAGACGGCGTGCCCGGTGTGCTCGGGGGCGAGCGCCCCGAAGTTCACGGTGTCGGCGCTCACCTGCCACGCGCCGGTCACCCATGCCCGGTCGATGCCAGCGACCGCCTGCCGCACGTACCCGTCGCACACCAACTCGTTCGCACCCGGCGAGAGCGCGGCCAGGTAGGCGTCGGCGGCGACGGGCGCGGCGGTGGACTCCTCGGACATGAGGGCCACATGCACGTCGAACGTGTGGGCGTTCTCGGGTGCGACCCTGTCGAGGAACAGCTTGTGCTTCAACGCCGGGAAGGTGGTCACAGCAGATGGATCTCCGGGTCGGCGAGGAACGTGGCAGTGATCTGCATCACGCCCTTCTTGGCGTTCAACAGGTCGCGCTTCAACGGCCTCGGCCGGCCGATGACCTTCACCCGCCCCCACCCGGGCGCCCACATGTGCAGATCAGCGTCCCGGTCCCGATACGACATCCACACCGCACGCACCGCCATGTAGGCGAGTTCCATGGAGGCGGCGTCGCCGGTGCCGCATATGCAGGTGAACACGATCGCCATGTCTCCCTGCCGGTCGATCGTGCGTTTCGTGCCGTCGACACGGGTGTACGGCATGTCCTGCGGGTCCGGGTTCAGATCACCGAACCCGTCGACCTTCGTGATCCAGAACGGCGCGAACGGGTGCCGCTCCACGCCGGCCAGAAGGACGTCGTCGAGCTGGGCGGCGTAGGTGTCGCCTTCGGTGGGGAGCATGTCGCCGTCGGGCATCAGGTGCGCCGGCCTTTCGTCGTCGCCGCCGACAGGCGGGCTGCGAGCTCGGCGCCGACCACGGTGGCTGCGGAGCCGGGGGTCATGCCTCGGGCGTCGATCTTCGGGGCTTCGACGTAGATCCGCTCGGGCATGGCGTGCGCGATGGCCCGGGCCAGCTCTGGGTAGTCGATGGTGTGCTGTTGGGTGGCGCCGTACGGGATCTGGCCGGGGATGATGTTCGAGATCCCGACCGGGTTGTGAGTCCCAGCCCAAGCAGCCATGTCCTTGAACATCGGATCACCCTCAGCGGACGACGGAAGGTTGCCGACGGCGAGGGCCACGTTCCCGACCGGCACGCCCTTGTGCCCCCGGGGGTCCCAGTCGGACGGGTGGTGCTTGCGGGTGAACAAGGCGATCAGTGCCTTGGACCACTTCGCGTACTCGGCGGCACCGAGCTTGCGGTGAGCGGCGTCCGCGGCGAGCACAGCATCGATTGCCTTCTGCAACGACGTCGGCTCGGGGTGCTCGTTGCCCTTGTTGCCGGTGCCGTCACCTTTCTTGCCCTGACCACGCAACGCCCGCTTGATGGACGTGTAGTCGGTCGCGTCGGACCCGGTGCCCGTGTCGGCACTTTCCTTGTCGCCGCCGATCGACTTGGTGCCCTTGGCCGGCTGCTTCGTGCCAGTGCCGCTGTCCCTCAGGAACCCGAAGATCGAACCGCCAGAACCGCCCCCTGAGCTGCCGCCCGCCGGCGGGGTGAAGGCGTTGCGCATCGCGGCGGCCAGGTCGTCGACCTCCTTCTTCGTGTTCCGCAGCCGGGTGCGGAGCGTGCCCTCTGTGGCGAGGGTCGCCGACAGGTCCTTGAGCGCCCGGTCGTGCTGGTGCACAGCTTCCTTGGCGACGTCATCGGCGTGCGCGAGTTCACCCTGGGCGGTGACGTACTTGTCCTTAGCGTCCTGGACGTTCTGCCGGGCACCTTGAGCGCTGTAGATGGCATCGGCGACGCCCTGCTCGCTGTCCCGGACCCCTTGGACGGCCGACTGGATCGCGCCATGGCTGGCCACCACCGCGTCCTTGGCATCGATTACCCGCTGGTTCGCCGCTGCGACGGCGTCGATCTTCTCGGTCAGGGTCTTGTGGGCTGCCTCGAGGGCGGCGTCGGCTGCGAGCTGCACGCCGGCCACGTTCTGCACGGCGGTGTTGAGTTTGTCGTTGGCGGTCGCTTCGTTCTCGGCCGCGGTGGTGACCTTGTCGTGGGCGGCAACGACGGCATCGGAGCCGGCCGCCCCGTTGACGGTGTTGCGGTCCAGGGTGGCTTTCGCCTCGGCGGCGGCGTTCTGGGCGGCGTGGAGCCGGCGCTCCGCTTCCCGGATGGCGATCTCCGCCTCGGTGCGGTCATCGGCGGTCGAGCCCGGCTTGAGGTTCGCCAGCTCAGCTTTCGCCTTCCGGAGCCGGATCTCGGCCGAGATCACATCGTCGGCGGCACCGCCAGCCTGGTCCTGCAAGCCAGCGAGGGTGTGCCCGTAGTCCCGTGTGGCCTGGTCCAGTTCCTTCTGGGCATCGAGCGTGTTCTGCTGGGCTGCGGTCAGGTCAGCTTGCGCCGTGGCGACGTCCTTGAGGGCGGCCCGCATCGCGTCCGAATCGCCGGCAGCGGCACGCTCAGCCTCGGCAAGATCCTTGGCCGCGGTCGCCACGTCATCGACGGCCTGCGCAGCTTGCTTCTCGGCGTCGATCTCGGCGCGGACACTGGCTGCGGCCTGCTTGCGGGCATCGACCACGGACTGGATCGCCTGCTGCAACGACCGCTTCGAAGCGGCAACAGACCGGTCAGCGGCCTCGGCGGCACGTTCCGCATCGACGACCGCTCGGGCAGCGTCGCGGAGAGCCCGCTGCTTTTCGGCTACCGCGGTGACCGCCGTGTTCACCATGTTGGTGGTTTCGAGCAGCCGGCTCTGAGCTGAGGCCTGCGCGCCCATCGACGACGACGCCTCATGGACAGCGTCAGCCAGGGACCGGTGCTTGGCGGCGGATTCGCCGGTGGTGGTATTGAGCTGCTTGGTGGCGTCGCGTTGCTGGTTCACCCGTTCGGTGGCACCCACGTACTCGCGGCGCAGGTTCCCCAGGGCCACCCCGGCCTTCGAGAGCACGAAGCTCGGGTCCGCAGCTGCCGCAGCGGCGAACAGCCGGTTGAAGTCGGCGGCCGATCCAGTCACCCCGTCGCGGATGTCTGCGATCGAGATGCCGAGCGCATCGAAGGTAGCCCCGAAGTCGCCAGCGAAGTCGACGAGCGACTTGTCCGTGAACACGTCCTTGACCGCTTCGCCGGTCGACAGCGCCTGGTCGGCGACGGCCTTGATGCTGTCGGCGAGGGCCCTGGCCCGTGCCGACATGCGGGCTTCCTCGTCGGTGACGAGGTACATGCCGTAGGCCAGGCCAGCTACAGCCGCACCGCCAGCGATCGAGGCGTTGCCGAGTCCACCCATGGATTCGATGGCCTTGCCGATCCCGGACTTGAGGTCCCGGGCAGCGTCGACCGCTGACCGCCACCCGGACACGAGCTTGGGGACCACGTAGGCGCCGGCGAGAGCGGCGACCGTGAAGGCCTGTAGTGGTGCTGGGATCTTCTGAAACCCGTTGGCGGCGAACTCGACGGCCTTCGCTGCCAAGGTGAGCGCCGGGGCCAGGGACCCGCCGAGCGATTCGGCGGCGTTGTCGAACGCGACCTTCATGCGGGCGGTGCTGGTGGCGTTGGCCGCGGCTTGCCCACCGAACTGCCTCTGGAGCTCGCTGAGGATCACGCTTTGGGCACCGGCGACGTCGCCGGACTGCACCATCACCTTGATCTTTTCGCGCTCTTCGGCGGTGAAAGAGACTCCGGCCCGAGTCAGCGCGTTGACGCCCTTCACCGGGTCGTTGAGCGCCTTGCCGACCTGCAGGGCCGCACCTTGGAGGTCGGTGCCGAGCAGGCCGGTGAGGTCGGCAGCGGACTTGAGTGCCTGTTCGAAGGTGTCGGCACCCCTGATCTTGGTGAAGGTGCGCAGGACGTTGGCGCTGTGAGCGACGACCTCATCGTCGACGGCAGCAACCTTCGACAGCGACTGCACCATCTTGTCCTGCTGGGCGGCAGAGACCTCGGCGGCGTTGCCCGTCGATTTGATGACCGCGGCGGTCTGGGCACTGACCTGCTGGGCCTGTTCCAGTTCGTCGACGACCTTACGGATCCCGATGCCGACGCCGATGCCGAGCAGCGCCGACTTGAGCGACATGCCGCCTTTGGCGGTCCGTTCGGCCTGCGTCTCGGTGGCCTTGAGGTCTTGGTTGACCTTGCGGAGGCCGGTGCTGGTCTGGTCCCAGCCGGTGCCCATCTTCTTCTGGGTCTGTTCGACTTCGGCGCCGAGCTTCTTCGTGTCGGCGGCGGCAGCCTTGGTCCCGCGGCTGTAGTCGCTGTGGTCGAGGCGGAGCGCGACCGAGATTGTGCGCCAGCCGTCCATGCCACGGACCGTGGAGGCAGAGCGGGCTACGTGGCTGGATGCAGGGGGGAGGCAGCCCGGCAGCCCTACGACCGACACCGGGCCGCGGGGTTTGCGGCTACCTGCCCGTCAGACCGCCCAGATCGACGCCTCCCGGGCGGACAGGCGCGATCCGGCCAGCAGTGCCGGAACGCCCAGAACGGCACACAGAGCGAGGGGCGTCGGACGGGCGCACCCGTGGCCCTCTCTAGACGTTCACTCCGTGCTTGCGCAGCTCCAAGATGAAGTGCAGGCGCAGCCCGTGATGGTTCCCGTTCGACGGCACCGGCGTTGCGTACCCGTCAGGGGCGGTCAGCTTCGGATGCTTGCCCCGATAGGACAGCTCCCAGCCGGCATCGACAGCGGCACGGACGAGCGGCCGAATGTCCTTGTGGAACTTCGGGATCCCGCCTGGCCGCCGATTCGTCACGACCCGACAGCCCCGCCCGGGTCGCCGTCCTCGGCATCGGGCGGCACGGGTGGTTCGCCTATCGGCTCCGGCGGCTCCCGGTACTCCGGGTTCGGTTTCAGGACCAGCTTCCACCCAGGATTGTCGGCGTGCGGGCCCTTACCAGCCTCAGCGATCGCAGCACACGCCGGGCAGAACTCGCCGCCCACCGTGAACGGCTTCACCTTCGCCTCCACATGGGCGCCCGTCTCCGGATCCAGCACCGGGTGACCCAGCTCGTCGTACTCGCGCCACTCGGCCGGCACCTGCCCGCACCTGCAGGTCGCCAGATCCCGGGCATGCCACGCCAGGGCGGCGTCCTGGTCCAGCTGCGGCCAGTCCAGGAACACGCTGTACGGGATGCCACGAGGCCCGCAGTAGCCCATGATCAGGGCGAAGCGGGCATCGTGCCTCAGCCTTTTCCCAGGTCACCCATCCACGTCGGCTCCGTGGCCAACAGCTCGATCGTCTTGATGACCCGCACCTGGTTGGCCTGCGACCAGCGGGAGTACAGCTGGGCGGCCATCTCGACGGTGATCGTCGTCGTCGGGTTGTCCGGATCATCCGAGTAGGTGATCCGCACCCCAGCGGTGGAGATCAGCGCGGGCGGGTAGGTGTCCTCGTTGAAGTCTGGGACCGCACGGTTGTCGCCGGCAAGGGTACGGGCATCGTCCTTCTGCTGCTTCGTCGGCCGGTGATCCAGGCGCAGCTTCTCGATGACCTTCACCGGAACCTGTTCGACGTGCAGCGTGTACGACGGCACCGTCTGCTCGAGTTGTTCGAGGGCGGCTTCGGCCTGGTCGAGTTCACCGGTCACGGTGGCGAGCGTGTCGGCGTCGATCGTGGACTCGGGGTGGGTGACTGCCTGCACCCTGGCGCCAGCGACACGGTCACGGAGCTTGGTCACATGCTCGCGGGCTTCGTCGACACGGTCGATGTCGTTCGGGTCGATGGCGAACGTGATGCCGACGGTGCGGGGCTTGGCTGCGACGGTGATGCGGTCGAAGTTCTGGTCCATGGGGTGGTGCTCCTAGTAGCTGGGGGTGGATGGGGTGGTGTGGGTGTCGGCCTGATCCACCCCTGGTCAGGCCGACACCAACCCTGGGGAGGGTCCGGCCGTACGGGCAGACGGCCGGACCCAGAACCGGTTGGGTGCCTCAGGCGGCGATGAGGACGTTCTCGTGGAAGTCGCCGTCGTGGGTGAACGCGATGGTCCAGGTGCCGGCCTGCCCGGGGGCCGTGTTCGCGATCGACACGGTGTTCACGTAGGCGGGCCACACGTCGACGACGCCACCGGCGACGAGGCCGTCGGCGGTGCCGCGGGGGGCGTGCACGAGCCAGCCGGTGTCGCCTTCCTTGGCCTTCATCGTGTTGAACAGGTCGTAGGTGTCGGCCGTGGACTTGTCGCCGCGCTGCATGGTGAGCTCGGCGTTGTCGGTGCCGGCGAGGGCGGGGAGGGTGTGGGTGGAGGAGGCGGTGACCGGGGTGGATTCGATGGAGTTCGCCTTGCGCATCGGCGACTTGGGGGTGAGGAGGGCGTCGCCGAGGATGACGCCGGCGGCGAGTTCGGCGACGGTGGGGGTGGCGGGGTTGGCGATCGTGGTGACGAACAGCCACTGCGACTGGCCTTGGGGGTTGTACTGCTCAGCCATCGGTGGCCTCCGGGTTCAGGGTGTCGGGGTTGGTGGTGCCCTCGTTGCCGGGGCCAGGCAGGGTGGTGGGGGGATCGTCGGGCGGGTCGGGAAGGGTGTCGAGCAGGGCCGCGTCGGTGCCGGGCGTCTGGTCGCTGCCTTGGTCGGTCCAGGCGTCGATGGGCAGGTCGGCGGCGCTGTCCGCCCAGCCCTGGTGGCGCATCGTGCGGGCGGTGACCTCGTCGAAGTCGCGACCGTCGGGGGCGGTGGGGTGGTAGAGGCGCACGGGGGCGGGCTGGTCGGCCATGCCGGTGATCGTGGAGGCGACCGTGGGGGCCGCTGCGGATGCAGGCGGGGGCGCGGTCATGCCTTGGCGATGTCGAGGTCGTAGTCGTCGACCGTGTTCGCCACCTCACCCTGCAGATCGAGGCCCGAGTCGACGACATGGGTGCGGCCGACGCACTCCCAGCCGGTACCGGCAATCGGCACGGCCCGGTCGAGGAGCGCTGCGCCGAGCCGATGTGCGACGTCTTGGGCGGCTGTGCGTGCCGTCCCCGGGGTCTTGGATCGGGCGACGCCACGAATCCGGACCCGCACGGTCGCGCCCTGTTCGGGGATCGCGACGGTGCCGACCCTCTGGGTGCCGGGCGGATGCTCGAGTACCCCGTACACGGCCAGGTTCCCGGGCGGGGCGGTCAGGTCGCCGACGTCGAGCCCAGTGGTCCGGAGGACGACGAGGACGGCGTCGTGGACGTGTGCGACGGGGATCACGCGTCGGGCTCCACGGTTTCGGCGCCGCCACCGTGGGGGACGGCGATCTTGTCGGCTGCGTGCAGGAACCCGGCCTCGATGAACGTGGCGGCCGGGCCGAAGTGCGGGTAGGCGGGCTGGTCGTAGGTGCGGCCAATCGAGTCGGTGCCAACGAACCCGAGCTCCAAGCGGAGGCCTTGTGGCTTGTTCGTGCCGACCACACCGATCGACTGGCCTGCGAGCTTCACGGTCTTGCGGGTGATCGACCTGCGGTAGTCGCCGGTGGGGGCGTTCGGGCCCGGCCGTCCGCCGGCGTTCAACATGACCTGGCGTTGCAGTGCGGCAGTCCAGGTGACGACCAGCTTGTGGGCTTGGCCAGCGATCTGGGTGCCGAGGTGGGTGAGGTCGCCGGCGGCCTTGTCGAAGTCGTCGCTCATCGTGGGATCCCGGGGGCGTCAACGCTGTCGACGACGGTGAGGTGCCGGAGCACCGGATCGGGCCGGTCGTCCAGCTCGGTGACGGTGAACTGGCCGCGCCCGGTGATGGTGGCGACGTCACCGACCAGGACGCCCACGACAGCGGCCGAGAGGCGCAACGTCCGTTCGGGGACGGTGCGTTCGTCGCCGCCGGCCATCGAGTCGTGCGGCGACTCGGGGCGGCCCAACGAGCACGGACCGGCCCAGACGGGGGTGCCGGCGCCGGGGGTGATGGAGCCGTCCGAGTAGGTGTCGGCGCCGGGGCGGGTGATCACGCAGCGTTCCGTCAGGCGGCCCTCTGCGGTGGCCCTGGCCGTGCCCGGGATCACTGGCCTGTCACCTGTTCGATCAGCCCGGCGATGATGTCGATCGTCGCCGCGTACTGGTCCGCGGTGACTGGCAACTGGCGTTGCTCCATGAGCTCACGGACCAGCAGCGGGTCGATCGTGCGGACGAGGGCCGCAACCTCGGCAGGATCGAACTCGATGGGCTGCCCCTGGTCCACCTGTTGGACGATGGCGACGCCTTCGATGACCCCGACCCCGGGGCCGGTTTCGATCGTCAGCACGGTCGCCTGGCCGTGGCCCATGGCGAGGGTCAGGGCGTGCGTCTTGGACGTGAGGTCCTTGCCGTCCACGACGAGTCGGCCGCCGACCGGGGCGGCGTCGATACGGAACGGGACAGCGGGGGCGGCTTCCATGGGAGGCGACCGTGCGCCACCCGGGCGCCTCAGGTCAGGATGCAGCCGTGCGAGGGGTGCGCGGCTGACGGGCCTGCCTCGGCTGCCTCGTGGCCTTCGGGGCCGGTGCCGCCAACGGTGTCCGCTCCGGGCCGACGCTGGCGTCAACACCGTCAGGGACAGCGCCATCAACAACGGGGAGCATCGCCCGCCTGCAGTTCGGGTGGGAGATGTCGATGACGTCGTCCAAGGCGACGATCAGCCCGTCAGCCAACGTGTCGTCGTCGTGCCCGTCGACCCCGCAGTCGGGCCCGTCCGCGTACTGCACGTACTCGATGCCGTCCTCGCGGCACTGGGTGACGGATCCCCGGTTGTACGCGGTCGCTGTGGTGGTGCGCACCACGGTTTCGGCGTAGTCGGCCATCGCATGGGTGGCACCGTTCGAGTAGGTCACGGAGAACATGCCCTGATCGGCTGCCACCCGGGCCATGTCCTTCCCGGCCTGCACCGCCGTCTGCGACTCCAACAGGCCGGCCCTCGTCGAATCCTCTGCCCATGAGCGCAGCGCGGCCCGGGTCGACTGGTCGATGTCCTGGAGGTTCTCGGCCACATCGGTGAACGTGCGGGTCGCCAACTCTTGGACGGCTTCCTGGTGGGGGAGGGTCCAGGCGAAGTCGTGGCCCAGTGCTTCGGCGGCGAACTGGCCGCCAAGAGCGTGGATCTCCGGGAGGGTTCCGGTGAGCCAGTCGGCGGTGGCCTGGGTGAGCCCGGCGATGGTGGCCTTGGTGGTGGCGATCAGCTTGCGGATCTTCGACGCCTGCCCCGCCCGACTGGGGTCATCGATGATCGCCGCCAACTGCCGCTCGAGAGACGCCTGCGCCTGCCGGTAGACGTCGATGAGCTGTTGGGCGGCAGCATCGTTGCTGGGCGGCTGGGGCATCAGTTGGGCCGCACCGTGGTGGCCGGGTTCACCGGTCGGCGGTCGGCCCGCAGATCGGCACGGAGGCCAACGTGGGCAACCCGGCAGGGGCCTCGGGCCCGTCGCCGATCCGGCCGGTGAGGTCGGCGATCTGGGTGGCGATCGCGGCCATCTGGTCCTTGCTCACCGACCACTTCGCGTCGCCAGTCACCTCGAACGTGGCGTAGCTGGACTGGAGGTCAGCGAGGCGCCGCTGCAACAGCACCCGTGCCGCCTGTAGCGGGTCCTGCGTGAACCGGGCCAGGGTGGCGTAGATCGTGTCGTCGTCGGGGGTGGAGCCGACCCAGTCCCGGACCTGCTCGACGAGGTCAGACATCGGTGGCACCGGAAGTGGGGGACCCTGGGCCGCGGCCCTGCATCTTCTCGGCGATCGCCGCATGCAGCTTCTTGGCGCCGAGGCGTCCGTCCACGTCAATGCCGGCGGCCTTGGCGTAGGCGAGCAGCGCTGGCTTGTCGGTGGCGATCTCCGACAGCCTGTCCGCGGTGAGCGGCGGGTCGAGCGGCTCGGCCGGCGGTGCGGCCTCGGGCTGCTTGGCCGCGGGATGCTGGGTCCGGGCCGACAGCTCAGCGGCGATACGGGCGGCGATGTCTGCGCCGTCGAGCCCTTCGGCGTGGATCTCCGGCGGATGGAGCGTTGCCCCGGACGGTGCGGCGGTGAGGTCGGCGGCCGTGCCGCTGTAGGAGTCGACGGAGCCCGCCAGCCCGGCCTCCGCGTCCTTCACGGCCTGCTCGGCCCGGGTCACGGCGGCCGCTGCATCGAGTTCGGCCAGCTCGGCCAGCTCCAGGTCGCTGAACGACCAGGCGCCCGGGTTGGTGATCAGCGCCGCCACCTCTGCGGGGGGCTGCTCGTAGGCGGGGCCGAACCATCCGTGGCCCGGGACATGCACGTTGCGGATCAGCTTCGCCATCAGGGGATCTCCGTGGGGTGGGGTGGTGTTCTTGGTGGCGACGACAGGGATCGAACCTGTGACCTCCGGGTTATGAGCCCGACGAGCTACCAGCTGCTCCACGTCGCTGCGACACGTGCCCGGCCGGCCCCACTACCAGGACCGGCCGGGCACGACATCAGGGTCAGACCGTGGCGACCACGAGGGACGTCGGGTGGTCGAGCACCGGGATGCCGACGGCGTTCACCGTGGTGAACACCTTCCCCGGGTTGCCTTCCTTCTGGGTGAGAGCCACCAGCCCGGGGGCCTCCGTCGCATCCAGGAGGCCGGCGGCGACCAGCTCCAGGGCCTCGAAGGTGGTACCCCACTTCGTCTCGCCGAGGAACCCGCGGGGGAACATGGCGATCGCGTCACGGGGGAACGTGTCGACCGTGGTGTAGTCGCCCGTCTCCGGGTTCGGGACCTCGATGCGGGTGCGACGCACCGGGACGATCTGCGGCAGGCCGCGGCCGGCGAACACGGTGTTGACCTGGTCGGCGGTCAGCCCGAAGGGTGCGCCGTAGGCGTTGCCGTACTGGTTGCGCAGCTCCTCGGACTTGAGCAGCTTCGGGAGGGCCAGGTCACCGACGAGCATGACGTCGGGGGCGATCTCGGCGAGCGCCGCCCACTCGGTGAGCTCACCGGAGATGTCCGACGTCTCGTCCCACGGGGTGCCGGGGGTGACGAAGTTGCTGTCCGGGACACCGAAGTCGGCCTCGAGGTGGAGGCGGCCCTCGCCGGACAGCGTGAACTTGCCGGTCGAGATGACCTGACCGCGGGCGATCTCCATGCGGTTCTTGATCCGCTTGAAGCCACGGACAGCCTTGTCGAGCACGGCCCGGAGGAGCGCCTGGTCGATGTTGGCGCCGCGCAGCTGCTCTTCGAGGAGACGCCGGTACTCGCCGACGAGGTAGCCCTCACCGAGGGCCGGGATCTCGCCGGACGTGGTGGAGGCTTCGGGGCCGGAGCCGATCTCGACGGGGGCGTCGTAGCTGCGGAACCGGGCGGCCTTGTTGGTGTCGGTGACCCGGTCCATCTCGTAGCGGATGTCGGGGACGGTGTTGTCGGGGAGCCACTGGTCGAACTGGGTGGTGGGCACCTCGGGGAGCTGGCGCACTGCGTTGGTGACGAGTGCCTGGTCGATGAGATCAAAGAGTTCCATGGGTCAGGCTCCTCAGACGAACACGATGGACGGGACATCGGCCTTGAAGCCGGCGTCGATGGGGGTCGGGAGCTTGGCCTCGTAGATGGCACCGAGGACGATGCGGGAGGCGCCGACGTTGCCGGTCGTCTTCCCGTTGGTGGGGATGGAGTCGAACAGGAGCCCGGCGCCGACCTGGCGGCCGTCCGAGGATCCTTCGGCGCCACCGGCGGTGGTGACGGCGACGACGACGGTGCCGGTGCCACCGGTGGGGGTGGTGGTGAAGTCGCCGAGGTCGGTGTCGGCGTAGGCGCCGCCCTGCAGGGCGGTCACCTTCCACGAGGACGGGGCGACGGTGAGGCGTTCCACGGCGAGGTCGCCGGGGGCGAAGTCGGCGAGCGCTTCGAGGGCGGCCAGGACGTCGGCGGCGGTGGCGTCGTCGTCGAGGCTGCCGGTCGTGTGGCCGTTGAACGTGGCGGTCCACGAGGTGAGGCCGGAGCCGCCTTCGGTGAACGTGACGGCCTCTTCGGTGCGGTTGTCGCCGCCGGAGTAGGGCCCGTAGAGGCCGGTCGAGGTGACCTTGCCGAGGGGGGTGAGGGCCGGGATGTGGCCGGAGGCGGCGTCGGGGAACAGGGCGAGGTCAAGCGTGCAGCCGACCTCGGTGATGTCCGATGGCTTGACGATGCCGCCCTGGTCGGACCCGGGTCCGTAGGCGGTGGTGCGGACTGCGAGGTCCATGGCGTGTCTCCTGGTGGAAGGGGGTTAGGCGGCGTCGGCCGGGCGGGGCTTGAGCCCGGCCGCGATCAGCGCTTCACGGCCACGTTCGGCCGCGGTCTTGGTGGTGCCCCCGCCGGCGGGCGGGGTGCGGGGCGGGGTGAACCCGGGCGGCGGGGGCGGGGTGCCTTCGTCGGTTCCGGTGGTCAGGAACGTCGGGTGCTTCTCGGCGAGGGCCTTGATGGCTTCGGCCTGGTCGCCGTCGCCGAGGAGCTTGCAGGCGTCGTCGATGAACTTCGGGTCGAAGTTGGCGGCGAGCAGGGCGGCGACCGTGTCGGCCTTGGCCTGGACGGCTGCGGCCTGCTGCTCGGCGGCTGCGGCCTTCGCCTTGGCGTCGGCCAGCTCGGCGGCGAGCCGGGCGTTGTCGTCGAGCTTGGACCGGTCTTCGATGGCCTTCTGCTCGGCGAGGTAGGTGTCGACCTCGGCCTTGGCGTCCCTCGCGGCCTTGCGGGCTGCTTCGGCTTCGCGGGCCTGGACGATCCGGTTCATTTCGGCATGCTGCTCGGCGGTGAACTCGACCTTGGCCGGGGGTGCGCCACCACCGGTGCCGCCGCCCGCGTTCGGGTCTGGGTCCTCAACGGTGAGGTTGAGCCGGGTGTGCGGGCTTCGTCGGATCATCGCTTGGGTCCTCTTTGTTCCTGCCCCATGTCGCGGCCATGGGCTGCCGCCCCGTTTGTCGGATCCGGGCAAACCGTTCCGTCCCAGGAGGGCCGGTCACCGGCGATCGTCAACGGGACAACGGCCGGTCGTGTGGATGCAGGAGGCGGGGCACTACAGGATTCGGGCGCGCCGAGGCAGCACCCCACCCGCCGGCAGGTCAGCCCAGCGCCACGGTCGCCATGCCGGTGATGGGGCCGACGATGCCGTCCATGTGGTCGATCGCAGCAGCGACACCGGCACGGGCCACATCAGCTGGGGGCAGCGTCTTGCAGCTCGCCCACATGGCGCCCATGGCGCACGCCGCCCCAGTACCGATCGCGATGTACGAGTGGATTGGTAGGGCGAGGTGGTGGGTGATCTCCCACAGCCACGGCCCGTAGGCGAGCAGCCCGCCGTTGTGGGCCATCCAGCCATCGTCACCGCAGCCATGTTCGAGGGCGATGTCGGTGATCGCCTCGGCGATGGCCTGCGCCCAGTCGTCACAGTCGCTGGCGGATCTGGCGTCGGGGGCGGCGTCGGCCTTGAGGTGCCGGGCGGCGAGGGGGATCAACGCCATCCGGCCCGCGATGCCGAGCACCGCGTGATCGTCGAGGCCGACCTTGAGCTGGCGGATCTTCGCGATCGGGGTGACGATCTCCGACGCACCCGACGAACCGCTGTCGGCTGCCAGGTGGACGATCCCGGCGTCCTGGTCCCGGTAGGCAGCGACGACGGTCACCGGTGGACCCACCGTCGGGTCGACGGGGACTGGGTGGCGAAGACTCTGCGGCGGCCGTGCGGTGCGGTGAGCGGCACGTCCCAGGCGATGGTGAGCCAGCGGGCCCGGAGCCAGCGCAGGAGCATCATGCCCCCGCGCCTCCAGCGCCGGGCTGGTTGGCGGGCAGATCGACTCTCGGCGGCGCTGTGGCCGTGCTCGCCGGCGGCAGGTCGAGGCCGAGCCAGTCGGCAGCCAGCTGCTCGGATCCGGTCGAGTTCGCCACGTTGAGCGCTGCGGCCGTGTCCTCGCCGCGGATCCGGTCGACCTCGGCCTGGGCGTCTTCGATCGGCAGACCAGCGGCCACCAACATCAGGACCCCGGTGTGGGTGGATATGGCGTGGGCCTGCAGCGCGGCACCGACGAGCTCCACCGTCTCGGCGAGGTTGGTGGGCAGGAAGTTCCCGAAGATCATCCGCACCCGCGGCGTCGGCCCCGGCTCGAGCACACCGGCCACCTGGGCGAGACGCTGGGCCATGCGGAACAGCAGCTCGTACTTGGGTGCCCGGACGATGCGCATGACGGCGACGATCTGAGCGAACGGAGCGAACTTCAACGCCAGGGCGACCCCGGTGATCGGGGCGGTCGTGTCGGCACGGCCCAACATTTCGGCCGGGACACGGCTGGTCTGCCACCAGCGGTCCTGCAGGCGGTCGCCGTGGGCCATGAGCTGCTGGAGTCCGGCGGAGAGGTCGAGGACATCCATGCGGCCGTCGGCGCCGACCCCGTAGATCCGCCCCGGGGCCATCACCGAGCCCTCGGGGACAGCGGCACCGCTGAGGGCGATGGTGGGATCGCCGAGGTAGCGGCTGGCCTTCATGGTGTCGGTGTCGACGGTGGCGATGTCGTCGAGGATCTGGGCCCCGGCGTCGATCACGGACCGTCCGAAGTGGTCCTTGCCGGTCGGGGTGCACGGCACGTGCACGACGGGGATGAAGTCGCAGCCGAGGTCGACCCGGTCGTGGGTGACGGTGGTGGCGCGCTCGATGGGCCAGGGGGTGTGGACGTCGCCGGTGATGTCGCTGGTGGCCCAGGTGGCGTCGGTGACGATGCACGTGAACGGCGACGGGGGGGTCTTGTTGTCGCCCTCGGTGACGTGCCACGGGTACTGGCGGTAGATCCGGCCGTCGGGGCCCTGCGTCTCGTTGCGGGCCTGGTCGAGCATCGGCCGGTCGGCGGGCATGCCGTCGGGGCCAGCCCACGCCACGTCACCGCGCGCATCGACGGTGAGCCGGGTGGCGGTGATGTCGACGATCTCGAACACGATGCGCCTGGTGCGCTTCTCCACCGTCGACGTGCCCGCGGCATCGGTGCTGGTGTGGTCGTAGTCCCAGCAGAACTCGAGCCTGCCGGGGAAGCCGCCGAGGCCGCCGTCTTCGTCGAGCATCGGGAAGTAGAACCCGGGGTCGATCACCTGGATCGCCGGCCAGTCACCCTGTTGGGGCCACAGGATGTAGCAGCCGTCGCCGAGTCCGGCTGCGTCGTGTTCGCCTTCGTCGACCCGGGCCGGGGCCTGCGCGGTGTCGAGCCAGCCGCGGACGGCGTCGAGCCGGGCCTTCGCCCCGGGCTGGGCCTTCACGGCCTGCTCCCAGGCGTCCACGGTGGCGGTGGCCTGGGCGTCCCATGCTTCCTGGGCGATCTTCACGATCCGCTGCTCGATCTCGCTGGCATCAGGGCCGGCGTCGGCTGGCCGGTCGGTGAGCTGCGGGCCTTCGGTCAGGTCGTCGTCGGCGCCGTCGATCTGGATCGACCAGTCACCGAGGACACCGGCGACGACACGGTCAACGAGGAGGTCGGCGTCGCCGTACTCGCGGTGCGTGTCCCGCTTCGTCTGCGTCGTCGTGTCAGGCAGCAGCTGGCGGGCCACGTTGCTGCGATAGGCGGCCCGGGCCAGGTAGGCGGCGAGACGGCGCCGGTCAGCAGCGGGCACCCACGTCGCAGCCTGGACACCGGCCTGATTGCCGGTCCCGTCGCCGACGATCTGCTTGTGAGACAGCGGCGACCACTGGTCAACGACGATCCGAGAAAGGCCAGGCACCCGCCGACCGTGGAGGGTTGGGGGCGCGGGCGTGAGGATGCAGGCCGCTACCTACTGCCGCCCAGCGCCTGGTTCACGTAGTCGGTGGTGGTGCCTTCGGGGGTGGCGGCCGGCGGATCGTAGAAGGCGAGGAGGAGAGCGTCGGCGTGGTCGGTGGAGCGGCTGATCCGCTTGCGGAGGTCGTCCTTGGATTCGATCTGGATCCGGCCCTTGACCTCCCGGTACTTCGGGGCAGCCAGCTCGTTCAACGTCTCGTCAGCCACATCGGTGAGGTCCCAGCGGTGCTCTTGGGACAGGACTCGGCCGACCTGCCACCACAGGTAGGCCCGGAGGTTCACGAACTTCTCCGCCATCGGCTTCCTGTCCTCCGGGTCCTCACCGGGCGCAGCCTCCGAGACGACCACCGGGACGACATCGAGCTTCGGGAACGTGCGGCGCAGCGGGGCCACCAGGCCCCAGCCGACCCCGATGCCGTCGATCTTCAACCGGGTCGCACCCGACTCGCGGACCGCGTCCTCGATCAGCTGCAGCACGATCTCCGGATCCGACGACTGCACCGACCACTGTCGGCCGGCCCGCATGCCCTGCCGTTCGTAGACCACGGTGACGTCACCGGCGTCGGAACCTGCGATGTCGGCGCCGAGCTCCACCGGCACCCGCAACGGGCCGACGTCGATCGTGTCGCCCTGGCAGGCCTTGATCCACGACCACGGCACCGTCCCGGTGGAAGCGTCAGCGGGGAACCGGCCGAGCACCTTCGACGTGTACAGCGGCGACCCGACCCCCCACTTTTTCGTCTGGTCATCCAGCCACGTCTGCGACGGAAGCTGGAGCCGTAGCTCGGACGGGACCCATTCGCCGGTGAAGTTCGGGGTGTCAAAGATGCTGATGGTGATCACCCACCAGCCCTCATCTGACAGCCCCGAGGTCCCGTCGTCGGGTGCCCCGGTGCAGATCGTGGCGAACTCGGAGGACGGGTCGTCGGGGTTCCCGATGGCGAGCATGCGGGCGTCATCGTTGGTGCCCAGGGTGCCGGCACCGGTCCACAGGGCCGGCGGGATCCCGCACGCCTCGTCGAGGACGACGAGCAGGTAGCGCTCGTGGATGCCTTGGAACCCGTGTTCGTCGTGGTCGGCGGGTTTGCGGCCGAAGGCGACCAGTTCGGCGCCGATCTTCCACTGGGCGTCGAGGGTGACGTACCCGTCGAGGCCACCTTTGCGGTGGGCCCGGGCGATCTCCTTCCACAGGATCGCCTTCACCTGATGATCGGTCGGTGCCGAGGTGACGGCGGAGGCTTGGCCTACCGGGTGGGTGTCGATCCAGTGCGAGACGAGCAGCCCGGCAGTGAACGACTTGCCGGGCCCGTGGCACGCCTTCACCGCCACCTTGCGATGGTCCCGCAGCGCTTCGGCGATCTCGACCTGCTTCGACCACAGGTGCGCCTCGAGCTTCTCTTTCGCCCACCCGACCAGGTCGGTCAGAAAGGGATCAGGCTTCGGGTACAGCTCGCCGTCGAGGTCATCGAACGTGATGCTCATCGCAGGAGGCCCTGTGGTGGGAGGAGGGTGCCGTCGGTGCCGAGCCAGCCGACCTGCTCGCCGTTCAGCCACAGGGAGCCGCCGGCCCGTTGGGAGCAGGTTGTGGTGCCCCGGGACTGTGGGATGTCGACCGTGTAGCCGTTGCCGTGCGCCCTCGTCGCCTGCTCGACGGTCAGGGGTCGCATCTCGAGCATGCCATCGGCGTGCATGGCGACCAGCTCGGCCTGCACGTCGTACCACTCGACGACCTTCACGGCGTGGGTGCGGCCGAGGTTGTTGCCGTCGGCCATGGCCGCCGTCTTCGCCTGGTGGAGTTCGGTCCACCAGCGGTCGAACCCGTAGCGGGCCACGACGGGGAGCAGCTGTCGGGCGAGCGCGGCACGGGCCGAGTCGGTGAACGACACCCGGGCATGGTTGGCGTCGGGTGGCCGTCGGGTCGCGGACAGCCACAGCGGCTCGCCTTTGAAAGGGACTCGTTCGGTGATGTCGAACCAGGCCATCGAGAACTGGTTGCGATGCAGCACCCCAGGGGTACGCAGCGACCAGCAGACGGTCCGTTTCCCGTAGTCGAAGTACGGGCCCGGTGTGACCGTATCGAACGGTGCCGGCAAGGTGAGCGTCACGACCCGGGCTCCCCGCTCGCGATGGCCCGCAACGCTGCCTGGACGACCGGGACGACCTGGGGGTCGTCGAGGTCGCGGCCCAGACCGGAGACGATGGAGCGGATGGCGGTCCCGATGGTGCGCACCTGGTCTTCCCGGAACCGCTGCGCCCGCTCCTCCAAGCCGATGTCGGCGGCGGTCTTCAACAGTTGGCCGTGGAGACGGGTCCAGTACCGGAACCCTTCCTCGTAGGCGTGGAGACGCTGCACACCCTGAGCATCAGGGCCAACCAGGCCGTCCTCGTCGACGACGACGAACCGTTGCATGGAACCTTCGCTGGTGGTGTTCTCAGTGAACGACCACCGGGACTGCACGGGGAGTTCGTCGAGGAGCCACCGGTACGACATCGACATGGCGCCGGCGTAGTTCACGGCCTGCTGCAACTGTTCGACGCCGGTCATGGCCCCGATGTGGCCGAGGGCTTCGGTGATGAGCTGCCCGACTTCGCCGAGGGCCCGGGTGCGCGCCATGCGGGTGCTGGCTGCCGCTTTGGCTTGGGGGCTGCCGCCGCCGTGGTAGCGGCACACGAGCTGCCCGGGGGAGGCGCCACGCAGGCACGGGTCCCCCAACCGGTCGATGCGGCCCTCGCGGCGATTCACGATGTGCCCGGTGCAGTACACGTGGATCTCCCCGCACACCTCACCAGGCCGACTGGGGGCGTCCATGGGGCGGACGTAGGTGCAGGGTTGCCCGTCGTAGGAGAGTTCGACACGGTTCCCCGCGGGGCGATGCGCGGCCATCACGAGGCCCGCGATCGTCGGCCGGAGGGCGCATGGCCGAGGTGCAACATCCCGCAGTGCTGGCACCTGTAGGCGCACAGCTTGTCGCCGCCGCGGGCCACCTGCTGGCGGATGTGCCGCTTCACCTCCGCCCGGGTTGTGTACGTGCGTTTCCCGGCGCACTGCCGTGCCGGGTCATCGACGAACCCCGACGTCCACGGTTCGATCGGGGCCGCCATCACTGGGCCCCCTCGCTGACGATCTCGGCGATCGTGGAGGCCAGGAGCGGCGCCACCCCGCCATCCGGGCGGATCACCACCGCCACATCCGGGTCACCCGCCCAGATCCTGTTCACCTTGGCCACGGTGGCTTCCGTGAGGTGCGGCGTGATCAGCGGGCCGCGCTCGTCGGCCAGCTCGGGCTGCTTGTCCACCGGAAGTGCTTTGCGGATCTCGGCGGCGAGCCGGTGTGCGGACCAGCGGGGCCGCCCACCCGGGGGCAGCTTCCCGCCTTCGACGTCGCTGATGGCAGCGGCCAGCCAGGCGGACTGCATCTCCGGGTCCACGATGGCGGCGACCACCTCGTGATGTGCCCAGGACAGCTCCGGCCGGCGGCGCTCCATCGGCACCCGGTTCGCCACCGCCACCGACCTCTGCAGCGTCGCTCGGGCGTCGAGGTCCTTGCCTTCGAGCGCTGCGTACACGGGCGCCCAGTCGCCGCCGGCGTCTGCGGCGAGCGCCAGGAGCATGTCACCGGTCTGCCAGCGGCAGGCGGCGGTGATGTCCTTGAGGGTTTCGAGGTGGCCGATGGTGGCCTCCCAGTCGACTGGCCCGGTGATGGACGCGCCCATCGGGGACAGCGACACGCCGGGCAGCTCGGATTGCACGTGGTCCGGCCGGGACAGCTGGGGCGGCCCAGGGTGGTGCACTGGCAGCGAGGCTTCGATGGTGTCGGGCGTGTCGGTGTTCATGCTGCGACCTGCTTTGGTGGGGGGCCGGGGGTGATGGAGCCGACGGCCTTGTCGATGCTGTGCTGGGAGGCGGCGTTGGTGCAGGGCTCGCACCGACATCCGCGTGCGAATGTGGAACGCCTGCCGTGGGTGGCGCCGTCACCGTTGCGGTTCGGGACCGCGGTCGAGCCGGGCCGGTCGAGTTCCATGAACCACCTGGCCGCTGCCAGCCGGTACTGGGGGCCGACGGTGCGGCCGTCCTGGACCCAGGCCCGCCGGATCCAGCGCCGCTCCGCTTCACCGGTCCCGCCCCACACGCCGTCGTCGATGTTCAACGTGACGGCGTAGAGCAGGCAGGTCTCCCGTTCGGGGCAGGTGCGGCAAATGTCTTTCGCTGTGGCGGCGTGGTTGTCGGCGCCGGGCTGGCGGGTCGGGAACCACAGATGCACACCCGCCGGCCCATCGGCGGTGCCGTCCACCGGGGCCGCGCCACGACACGCCGCCGCTGGGCCGGGTGGGGTTGGGCGAGCGCTGGGCGCGGTCATGCCGGGGCCTCCGTTCGCTGGGCGGTCGAGAGACTGAGGTCGCCGTGTTCGTCGATCCACAGTTGGCGGACGCCGCGGACCACCGTGTAGCCGCCGTCTTCGGTCTGGACGTCGACCCGGAACGACCGATCCCAGCCGGCCGGGGTCTTCTCGGCCTCCACGGTGATCTGCACGCCGCCGGTCCGGATCTGCGCCAGCAGCGGCCCTGGGTCGGGGGCGGTCATGCGCTCATCAGCCCGGTGGAGGCGTCAACGTGCTTGTCGTGCTCGTGACGGGCCAGCTTGTTGTCGACACACAGCCCGGACTTCCAGCCGCAGACGCACACAGCCATGCACCGGTAGAACTTCGGGTTCCGGGTAGCGTCCTCGATGGCGTCGAACTTGTGGCCGTTCATCACTGCACCCCCAGCCGTGCGGCCTGGGTGGCGAGGAGCGGTTCGACGATGGCCCGTTGCCGGCGCTGTCGGGTGATCGAGGCGACCAGCTGGTCGATGCTGGCCGGCGGCACCATGGCGACCAACCGGTCGATGCCATCAGCCCAGGTCCATCGGGGGAGCCCGGCCCATTCGGAGTCGGCACCGTTGAACGGCGTGGAGTACACGACGGGCTGCCATTCGGCGTCCCCGATCCACTGCGTCTTCACAGCGTCGTCGAGCAGCAGATCCCCGCGCACCAGCGACTTGTCCGCGGTGGTCACCATCCGGTCGACCAGGGCGGGGAACCACTCGTTGAGCCACGCCTGCTTCTCCGACAGGCACGTCGCCGACGTCGGCAACGGCTTCGTCACCACCCACACGTCGTGCCCGGCCTCGAGCAACGCAGCCACACCCTCCAAGGCGCCGGGCGTCACGGGCAGCCCCCGGAACCAGCCCGGGCCGTCCACCATCGCCCGCGCCTTGCGACGCTGCTTGCGCTTCGGCATGTGATCGGTGAAGAACCGGTGCCGCTGGTCCGGCGGACCATGCACGCCCTCGTCGAACTGCCAGCCCTCAGCGACGCACCGGCGGTGGAACTCGGCATCGAAGTCCGCCAACGGGCCGTCCAAGTCCAGGAGGATGCGCAGGGGGCGGGGAGTGGCGCCTTCCTGGGAATGGTTCTCATGATCGACAGGTTGCACCGCCGCCAGATCATCGACCGGTGAGATGGGCGGCGGGCTTCTGATCTCCCACGGCGATGGGTCGAGGGGCTGGCCATCGAGGGTGCCGGTGGGCGCCTCGATGGGCTTGCCGGGCTCGAGCGGCCAGGGCCACGTGGGGGGCTCAGTGAACCCGAGCTCGTGGAACCTGGGCGGCGGGGTGCGGGTGGGGTCGGTCATGGTGTCTCCGTTTCGAGCCAGGAAGCCAGGCAGGCGAGCTGGCAGAAGTCGCGGTCCTGGCGCAGTGCCACGCCGTTGATGACGACGCCGCGCTCGAGGCGGGGGCCGCGGTGGTTGGGGTTGAGGGTGGTTGGGCATGCGGCGCACTTCATGCGAGCTCCGGGGGGTCGTCGTCGAGGAACAGGGATTCGTCGGCGGTGAGGTCGTCCGTTTCGGGGGACGAGTTGGGCGCTGGGGGCGCTGATTTGGTGGGTTTTGGTGGGGGGACGAAGTTCGTCCCACCCCCGTAGGGGGAGGGGGTGTGGGACGAGTACGTCTTCGGCGGCTCGTCCCTGGGGGTGGGACGAGTAGGGGACGAGTGGGACGAGTAGGCAGAACTGCCGTCTGCGACGTCCATCGAAACGTCATGGGGTGCCGTCTGTGGGATTGCATGGGAGACACGGGGATCGTCTTCCTGCCGGTACGGCCGGACGATCATCCACGAGTGCTTCCTGGCGTACGATTCACGCTCGATGTGGCCCTCGTCGTGGAGGGTGGCGAGCGCTTCCCGGAGGATCGTCGCCTTGCCCTCGACGGCCTTCTCGATGTCGCCGGAGGAGCTGCCCGGGTGGTCTTCGAGCCACCGGCTGATGCGCTCCATGTAGATGGTGCGGCGGGGGTTCCCGCGGTGATCCAGGGATGGGGAGTCCGAGGCGGTGAGGGTAAGGGTGACGTGGCCGAGGAGGTCATGGGCGAGGTGCACGAGCGCTGCGGTCTCGTTGAGGGCACGGGTGCCGTTGCGGTCCTTGGCCACGATGAGCTTGAGCACGCCGTCTGTGGTGCGTGATGGCGGCGTCGTGATGTCGACGCGGTAGCTGGCTCCGTCGATGGCGGCTTTCTTCCGCTGGGAGCCGATCTGGTGGGTGGGTGAGCCTGAGGAGTCCTTCGGCAGGTGATCGATGACGATCACGGCAGGGTCGCGTCTGGCGATCCAGCGGGGGAACGCCCAGAACCAGCGCGCCACGTCGTCGTCGTCGTTGCCTTTGACGCCCTGGGCGGCCATGGCTTCGCCGGTGGAGTCGAGGACGACGAGCGTGGGCCGGTGTTCCTCGAGGAGCCCGGCGAAGGTGGCTTGGGCCGGCGGGCCCCATCCGGTCTGTGGCGCCAGGTAGACGAACCGGGTGGTGATGGCTTCGTGGGTCACGCCGAGCGACACGAGGCGGCTGAGGATGCCGTGGGGGCTGTCCTCGAGGTCGATGAAGATGGTGGTGTTCCCGGCCGCGAGCTCGTCGCGGATGGCGGCGAGCGCCACCCAGGTTTTGCCGCCGCCGGATTCGCCGAAGATGGCGTTGGTGCGGCCGGGGTAGAACAGCGGGGGCCCGCCGGCGACGGCGAGGATGGTGGGGCTCGGCGGTTCGTGGCCTTCGGCGAGGATGGTGGCCAGGTCGATAGGCGCCCAGTCGGCCCGGGCGTGTTCTTCGACTTCGGCGGCGGCTTCGATGACGGCCGGGTCGCTGGGGTCGCCGGCGGTGGGCGGCTGGGGCCGGCCGATGAGGTCCGCGATGGGGTCGCTGCGCCAGCCGTCGGCGGCGAGTGCCCGGGCTGCGGCGCGGTGGTCGCCCTGGTGCTTCGTGGCTGCGAGGTAGCCGAGCTTCGTGTAGGTCTCGTCGGCGTGGAGGTGCGGGTGGGAGCTGGTGAACACCTTGAGGATGTCGGAGCCCTTGTAGCCGGTGGTGGCTGAGGTGCCGTCTCGGCGGTCCTTGCCGGGCCGGGTCCAGTGCTCTTCGCCTTCCCGGTCGGTGTGGTGCAAGGTCCAGCCGTCTGTGGTGAGGATCTCGGCCCAGGTGACGGTGGCGGCCCAGAGGTCGCCGGGCCGGTCCCCTGCCGGCTGGCTGGTGGTGCGCTGGGCGGGTGCGGGTGCGGGCTGCTCGAGGAGGGCGAGGAGCCAGCCGGGTGCGGGGGCGGTGTGGTCGGGGCTGGATGCTTCGAGTTCGTAGCGCTGGCCGTTGGCGTGCAGCGATGGGGGTGCGACGACGAAGCCGCCTTCGCCTCGCACGTCGAGCCCGGGGCCGAGCCGTCCGCTGGCCGAGTTGGTGACGATCTGGCCGTTCGTGGGCCAGGCGAAGTAGAGGTGCCGGCCGCCGGAGCCGGTGATGACTTCGTGGGTGTCGGGGAGCGGGCCGTAGGCGTCGCAGAGGTCGGCGAGTGTCTCGTCGCCGATCTTGTCGCCGGCGACGTCGACGTCGAGCACCCAGAGCCCGCTCTCGGCGCCGGTGACGATGCCGATGCCGTGGTCTGGGGCGTTGGTCCACCAGTGGCGGATCTTCGCTTCGTCGGTCGTGCCGTCGACCTGCCAGGCGGTGAAGCCTCGCGGGTACTTCTGGCCGGGTGGGATGGGGATGACTCGCCAGCCGCGCCGGGCGTAGGCGAGCGCCTGGTCGAGGCTGGTGGTGTCGAGCTGCACGGCGTCGGACATCACCGGCCGGCCTCGTTGGCGACGACACGGGGCGGCTTGAGCGCTTCGGCCCGTGCGACACCGCGCCGGTAGGCCGCGCTGCCCACGATGGGTGCGCAGATCGGGCAGGTGTCGGTCTGGTGGTTGGCCATCGTCCCCGCCGAGGTCGTGAGCCTCGGTGACCGGCGGTCCGGTGCGGGGTAACTCCGTGAGCGGGCAGGCGGTCCTTGTCGCCTGCCCGCTCGTTCCGGCCGAGCCAGGGGAAACCAGGCCGGAGAGCGTCGGTCAGTCGTCGGCGAAGATGTCGTCGACCACGGCCTGGCTGACCGGGGCAGGCGGCGTGTACTTGGCCTGGTACTGCTTCGGGGGGTTGTATCCACGCTGGGTCGGTTCGCCGTCGCCCGTGTAGGCGATGGCGAGGGTCCCGCCGACCTCGATCTTCGAGGCGCCGGCGGCCTTGACGGCGGTGCGGACGGCGCCGAGCGACGTGTCGGGGCGGCTGCCCTTGAGGTACACGCGGCGCGCCCCATCGTCACCGGCGTCTTCGGCGATCTCGGTGTCGAGGGTGACGATGACCTGCATCATCGGGTTGCCGTCTTTCCAGCGCTTGACCTCACCGGTCTGGATGTCGGTCTGTGGCTGGGCGTCGATGGCGGTGACGGTGCCGGCGATCTTGTCGCCGATGGCGGCGAAGCTGAACGACTTGCCGCCACCCATGAGGATGGCGTTGGGGTCGTAGGTGGTGTCGGTGCTCATGGTTGCGTTGCTCCTTGGTTGGTGGTCACTCGGTGCCGTCGATGACGGCCCGGGTGGTGGTGTCGCCTGCGAGGTAGCGGGCGGCGATGTCTTCGATCTCGTTGGCCTGGTCGGTGGTGAGGGAGCCGAAGATGGCCCCGGTCTGCCACGACGGCTGCACGTCTTCGCCGAGCCCGCAGGCGATGGCGGTGCGGGTCTTCGTCTCGTTGGTGCCGAAGGCGAGGAGGCAACGGAGGGCCGCGAGGTTGATGGCCAGGGTGCGTTCGGTCATCTGGCCGGCGACGACGGTTCCCCACGGGCGATGCAGGCGCTTGGCGTCGGCACCCCAGGCGGCGGCGGTGGCCTTCTGGTCGGCGTCGAGGTTCTTGGCGGCGGTGCGGACGGCGGCGGCTTCGTTGTCGGGGACGATGACGCCAGGGTCGGGGGTGGGCCATGTGGGGGCGCCTGCGCTGGTGAGGGTGGCTGCGGCCCGTTCCGCTTCGGCCGCGGCACGTTCCGCTTCCCGTTCGGCCACCGGGTCGGGGCCGTCGGGGTCGAGGATGAACGGGGTCTCGATGCCGTCGAACGTGTACAGGTGGGCTTCGAGGCCGGTGGCCTGGTCGAAGGTCCATGGCGGCTTGTGGGGGGTGCCGTCGGGCCATCCCCGCACCAGGGCTTCGCGGTCGTCGGCGCTGATGGCCTTGAGCCGGCCCTTGATGGCCTGGGCCCGCATGTCGTTGACCGCTTCAGGCAGCACGTCGGCCACCACCACGGGGTTGCCGGCCGGTTCGGTGTTCGTGTCGGCGGGAACGTCGGACGTCTCGATGGCCGTGGTGACGAGTTCGGTGGCGAGCTTCTTGGCCCCGTTGCGCCGCTTGCGGACCACGAGGGCGAGGTCGACGATCTCGGCGCCGGTGATGAGGTCGAGTTCGTAGATGGTGCAGGTGCCGGTGCCGAGGGGGGCGTGGATGAGCAGGCCGATGGCCTGGTCGATGCCGGTGAACGGCTCGTACCCGTCGGGCGTCCACCGGTGGGTGGCCTTGGCGTAACCGGCGAGCTGCGCGGCGGCCGGGATGTGCTGGATGGTGCCGGTCTTGAGGTCGGCGATGCGCAGGGGCTCGCCCCAGGGTCCGGCGGCCACGAGGTCGGTGCGGCCCACGGCGTCGAGTTCGGGTGCGATGAGCGTCGCTTCCACGAGCTCTTTCGGGAACGTGAGCCCGGCTTGCTCGAAGGCGTCTGCCATGGCGAGCACGTCGTCGAGCCACGGGGCCGGCGGGAGCAGTCCGGTGTCGAGCACGAGATGCTCGAGGGCGGTGTGCATGGCGGTGCCGAGGTCGGCTTTGAGCTTGTCGCCGCCGTGGAGTGCGGCCCGGTTGGCGACGGCGGTGAGGCTGGTCTTGTTGTCGGGGTCGGCGTCGTCGAGGAACTCGGGGTGGGCGACGAGGCCGGCGACGAGGAGGCGGGCACGCCAGATGTCGAGGCCGGCGGTGTCGTCGAGCGTCTTGGCCAGGGTGGACATGCGGGTCCAGGAGCGCACCTTGCCGGAGACGGGGTGGGGGAGCCGGTAGCGGCCTTGGCTCATCGGCGGGGTGGGTCGGGGGATCTCGTTGGCTGCGGCCCAGGCGAGCAGCGCGAGTTCGTCGGGGCTCGCTGCCGGGTGGAGGGGTGCGGCGAGCTCGGGGGCGTCGAGGTCGAGGACCGTGGCGCTCACGCGACCACCGGCACCAGGTTGGCGGTGGCCCGCTTGCTGCTGCGCCGCTCGGCGTCGTGGGCGAGGAGCTGGTCGACAGTGGGCTGGTTGTGGCAGTCGATGCCGCAGAGGACGTTGATGGCGGCCTGCTGCACGGGGACGGTCAGGTGGCAGCGGATCCGGTGCACCTTGGCGAGGTCGGCCCACTGCTGGTCGCCCCAGTTGGTGTCGAGCCAGTGGGCGAGGTGCCGCCAGTCGTTGTGTCCGTAGCGGTGCTGGTCGGTGACGATGGCGGCGGCGACGTCGTAGCCGTGGTTCCGGGTGATGTGGGCGTCCCAGATTTCGCTGGCGGTGGGTGCCCCGTCGGTGCCGATCTGGGCGAGCATGGCGAGGGTCTGGGAGCGGACGGCCATGGACGGGTTGGGGGTGCCGGCCCGTTCAGCGAGCCGGGCCCAGGCGTCGCTGAGCCAGTGCTCGCCGATGGCGGCGATGCCGGGCCAGTTGTCGGTGTCGTCGAGGTTGGCGTGGCAGGCGACGATGGCGCCGACGAGGGCGGTGGCGTGCCGCTTGTTGTCCCGGGCCTGCTCGACGGTGGCGATCAGGCCGTCGATGCGGAGGCAGCGCTCGTAGTTCTCCTGGCGCATGGCCCGGGAAGCGTCATAAGCGCTGGCGACCTGGGCGATGCCGGGCCATTCGTTGCTGCTCGCGGTTGTGGTCATGCTTCACCGCCAGCGGCGATCATGCGGTCCAGCAGGTCACGGGCCGACGCCTGCAACTCTGTGACCGTGGGGGCGAGCGCTTCCCAGGCGGCATCCCTGGCGGCAGCCCTGGCGGCAGCCCAGGCGGCATCCCAGGCGGCATCCCCGGCGGCAGCCCTGGCGGCAGCCCAGGCGGCATCCCTGGCGGCATCCCTGGCGGCATCCCTGGCGGCATCCCTGGCGGCATCCCCGGCGGCAGCCCAGGCGGCAGCCCTGGCGGCAGCCCAGGCGGCATCCCCGGCGGCAGCCCAGGCGGCATCCCAGGCGGCATCCCCGGCGGCAGCCCAGGCGGCAGCCCTGGCGGCAGCCCAGGCGGCATCCCCGGCGGCAGCCCTGGCGGCACGAGCATCATTACGTACCGCGTCGATCGCAGGGCGGATCGACGGCACATCCATGCCCGCTCGGAACTCGGGCAAACCGGCCATCGTGTCGGCCTGGGCATCGAGCCCAGCGAGGCGCAGCCAGACGGGGGTGCAGGTGCGGACCAGCCAGTCCATCGCCATCCACGCCCGCCGATCCTCCACCTCGGGGGTGGAGGCGGTGCCGATCAGCTTGAGGGTGTACGGCTTGAGGAACTGGCGGTCGGTGTCGTTGAGTGCGTCGTTCCAGGCTCGGCCGAACGTGGCGAGGACGGGGGATACGCAGGTGGGGTGGTCGGAGTGGGGTTCTCCGGCGAGGTAGGCGGTGGCTTCGAGGAGGCACATGCCGGCGTCGGGGGAGCTGTGTCCTCCGGCTTCGAGCGTGAGCTTGTCGAGGTCGATGGTTCTGGGTGTTGCGGTCATGGTGCCCCCTGGCTCCAAGTGGTTGGGGTGGTGCTGGGGACACTCTCGCGCTACGGAACAAAGTTTGTCAAGAAAAGTGAGAAAGAAGTTTGGAGGGGGTGCCCGACGGTCGGATCGTAGGGGAACGGGCGGGGGCATGCTTGCTAAGTAGCACTTGACAAACTTTGTGGCGTAGCGCGAGAGTGCGGGCATGGTTCGCATCGAAGGAACGATCACTCCGGCCCAGCGTCGGCGCATCCGTTGGGGTGAGAACCTCACCGCCCAGCTCGCCGCCTGCGACCTCACCGTCAAGCAGCTCCACCGGGCGCTGATCGACCGTGACGTCGACGTGTCGACGCAGGCGATCTACTCGTGGCTCAAGGGCGACACCGCCCCGAAGCCGGAGACGCAGGCTGTGCTGGCCGAGGTGCTGCACACCCGTGCGCACCTCCTGTTCCCGGTGGTCGCTGCCTGATGGCCGAGATCACCCCCGACATGGAGGCGTGGATCGAAGCGAACCCTGCGCCGCCACTCACCCCGGAGCAGGAGCGGCGCACCGGCCTGCTCATCCGCGCCGCCCTCGAGCAGCCAGCGGCCGCCGACCCCACCTGACCGCCGGCGTAAGCGGGCGGAATGTTGTCGATCATCGCCTGCGACGGCACCGGGAAGACGCCCTGCACCTGCAC
>ERZ724527.77-NODE-77-length-45153-cov-8.879485_pt1 | contig 45153 bp, 42 predicted proteins | sample MGYA00376060_ERZ724527 | MGnify/ENA primary metagenome ERZ724527 (study PRJEB28724, sample SAMN07190886) | activated sludge metagenome | isolation source: activated sludge of sewage treatment plant in Hong Hong | place: USA: Christiansburg, Virginia | collected...
GTTAATAGATATTCAAAAATTAGTGATACGCAAAAATCCTGACGTACCCAATGCCTTACAAGTTAATGCCATTGTGTTTAACAAGGCCAATTTTGCACAGCCTTTACCTGCACTTAAACTGAGCTTTTTAGATAAAAGCCGTGAAGTTACTGCCTCACGCGTGTTTCAACCTAATGAGTATTTACAGGGGGAAAGCTCGCATTTATTACGGCGTATTCCGCCCGAAACCCCTATTCATATTCAATTAGACATTGTTAGCCCTAAAGTTGACATGAATAGCTACAAAATGAAGCCTTTATTTAAATGATACAACCGCTACGCTTGGGTCAACACCTCATTGACCCTTTAATTCTTGCACCAATGGCGGGTGTTACCGACCGTCCTTTTAGGCAAATTTGCAAAGAGCAAGGCGCAGGTTACACTGTTTGTGAAATGGTCACCTCTGATACCAGTTTATGGAAAAGTGCCAAATCTAGCTTTAGAATGAATCATGAGGGCGAACCTAGCCCAAAATCAGTACAAATTGTGGGTTATGACCCCCAAATGTTAGCCCAAGCGGCACGTTTGAATATGGAGCGTGGTGCTGACATCATCGACATTAACATGGGCTGCCCTGCCAAAAAAGTCTGTAATCGTTTGGCAGGTTCGGCACTGATGCAAGATGAGGCCTTAGTGGCACGAATTTTAGAGACCGTGGTTAAAGCTGTTTCGATTCCCGTTACCCTTAAAACACGAACAGGCTGGAATCGAGACAACAAAAACGGCCTTAATATTGCCAAAATCGCCGAAGATTGCGGTATTCAAATGTTGGCTGTTCATGGTCGCACTCGCGCCGACAAATACGAAGGCCAAGCCGAATACGACACCATTTCAGCCATTAAACGCGCTGTCAAGATACCTGTTATTGCAAATGGTGACATAGATTCACCAGAAAAAGCATTAACAGTGCTGCAACAAACGGGCTGTGATGGTATCATGCTTGGCCGCGCAGCCCATGGCCGCCCGTGGATTTTTCGTGAGATTCGCCACTATCTAAATACCTCGACTTTATTACCACCCATGAGCTTGGAAGCACGTGCTGCTGTCATTACTGGGCATATTTTTGCTTTGCATGACTTTTATGGTGATGATTTAGGGGTTCGTTTTGCCCGCAAACATATTGCATGGTATGGCGATTTTTTAGACAATAGTAGGCCGTTTGTGCAACAATTTCACAAGCTCACGAGTCGCCAAGCGCAGTGCGATGCAGTAAAAGACTTTTTTGCTGCTCAAATCTAGTTTTTTAAGCCAATCTTCATTTCGTAGGGTCAATATGAATAGTCCTAAATCCTCTATTCCAGTTCCACAGAGCGATGCTGCTTTACGTGTTCACGTTGAACGCGCCATGCGCCATTATTTCGCCCAGCTTCACGGTGAAAAACCCTGTGATGTGTATGAACTTGTGTTAGCGGAAGTTGAAAAACCATTATTATCAGTGGTGTTAGAATTTACACGCGGCAACCAAACTAAGGCTGCCCAGTTGTTAGGACTTAATCGCGGTACATTACGTAAGAAAATGAAAACGCACGGTTTTATTTTTGATTAAAGTTGTTTAGCTCCTCCACCTGATAAGGGGGAGGCTGGGAGGGGTTATGTGTCATACGCAAACCCCACCCTAACCCCACCCTTATTAAGGGAGGGGACTTTTTAGTTAAGCTTGACAACTAAACTCTCCCTAAAAAAGAGGGAGTTATTCTTATCGCTTTCTTCGCCGAGAATCTCCATGCAAGTCACCCGCGCCCTCCTTTCTGTGTCTGACAAAACAGGCATTGTTGAATTTGCCCGTGAATTAGCTAACAGTGGTGTTGCTTTATTATCCACTGGTGGCACTTATAAACTCATCAAAGAAAATGACATTTCTGTACAGGAAGTTGCTGATTACACAGGTTTTCCTGAGATGATGGATGGTCGGGTTAAAACCTTACATCCTAAAATTCATGGCGGTATTTTAGGTCGTCGTGGCATGGATGATGAAGTCATGCAGCAGCATGAGATTGGTCGTATCGACTTAGTGGTCGTTAATTTATACCCTTTTGCACAAACTGTTGCTAAACCTAATTGCACTTTAGAAGATGCTATTGAAAATATCGACATCGGTGGCCCAACCATGGTGCGCTCTGCCGCCAAAAACAATGCTCACGTGGGTATTGTGGTTAATAGCAGCGATTATGCAACCGTGTTAGCCGAAGTTAAAGCAACAGGTGGTTTAAGCCAAGCCACACGTTTTGATTTAGCGGTAAAAGCCTTTGAACATACTGCCGCTTATGATGGCATGATTGCCAACTATTTAGGCCGCTTAGTCACTGAGCCTGCTCAACAATTTGCGCGTACTTTTAATACCCAGTTTATTAAAGCGCAAGATTTACGCTACGGTGAAAATCCTCACCAAAAAGCCGCTTTTTATGTAGAAGCGCAACCTAGAGACGTTAGCATTGCGAGTGCTAAACAGTTACAAGGCAAAGAATTGTCTTATAACAACATTGCCGATATCGATGCCGCCTTAGAATGTGTTAAGTCATTTGTAAAACCTGCTTGTGTTATCGTTAAACACGCTAATCCTTGTGGTGTGGCGGTGTCTTTAGATGGCATTAAAGCCGCTTACGATTTGGCCTATCAAACCGATACCGAATCGGCTTTTGGTGGCATTATTGCCTTTAACCGTGAATTAGATGCTCAAACGGCACAAGCCATTGTAGAGCGTCAGTTTGTAGAAGTAATTATTGCCCCTAAAATCAGTGCCGAAGCCCTTGCCATTACCGCCACCAAACAAAATGTACGTGTATTAGAGTGTGGTGAATGGTCAGCCGAACGTGCTCAACAACTCGATTACAAACGAGTTAATGGCGGCCTATTAGTGCAAGAATTAGATATCGGTATGATTACTGAAGGTGACTTAAAAGTTGTTACTAAACGCGCCCCTACCGAAGCCGAAATACATGATTTGATTTTTGCATGGAAAGTGGCCAAATTTGTTAAATCAAACGCCATTATTTATGCCAAAGGCCGTCAAACCATTGGTATTGGTGCAGGACAAATGAGTCGTGTGAATTCAGCACGTATTGCTGCGATTAAAGCCGAACATGCAGGGTTACAAGTTCAAGGTGCTGTCATGGCTTCTGATGCTTTTTTCCCGTTTCGTGATGGTATTGATAACGCGGCCAAAGTAGGCATTAGCTGTGTCATTCAACCAGGTGGCTCTATGCGTGATGCCGAAGTGATAGCCGCCGCTGACGAACACGGTATGGCGATGGTGTTTACTGGCATGCGCCACTTCCGCCACTAATTATCAGCCACTAAAGGCTTGGTTATCCAAGCCTTTTTTGTTTTTGAGGATTGAAGATGAATATTCTTATTTTAGGTTCGGGCGGACGTGAACACGCCTTAGCATGGAAATGCGCTCAAGACCCACGTATTAGCAAAGTTTTTGTAGCAACAGGCAACGCAGGCACAGCAACCGAAACTAAGTGCCACAACATCAACGTTGATATGCTCAACAATGAGGCACTGATTGACTTTGCTCAACAAAACCAAGTGGAGTTAACCCTTGTTGGCCCCGAAGCTCCTTTGGTTAATGGCGTAGTTAATGCCTTTAGAGCCGCAGGCCTCAAAATTTGGGGGCCGACACAACACGCAGCGCAGCTCGAAGGCTCAAAAGCTTTTGCTAAAGACTTTTTGGCGCGTCATCACATTCCTACCGCTTACTATTCTGTGTTTACCGACACCAACGAAGCACTGGCTTATGTCCGTGAAAAAGGCGCACCGATTGTGATTAAAGCCGATGGTTTAGCCGCAGGTAAAGGCGTGATTGTTGCCATGACTTTAAATGAGGCCGAAGAAGCCATTACCGATATGTTGTCGGGTAATAAATTTGGTAGCGCAGGCGCACGCGTGGTAGTTGAAGAATTTTTGGATGGTGAAGAGGCCAGTTTTATTTGTATGGTTGATGGGGTTAATGCCCTAGCAATGGCCACTAGCCAAGACCATAAACGTATTGGCAATGCCGATACAGGGCCAAATACAGGCGGTATGGGTGCTTATTCCCCTGCACCTGTGGTTACCCCAGAGATTCATGCGCGCGTCATGCGTGAAGTGATTATGCCCACTGTACAAGGCATGGCGGCAGAAGGCCATCCTTATACAGGCTTTTTATATGCAGGCTTGATGATTGACGCAACAGGCGCACCTAAAGTTATAGAATTTAACTGCCGTTTTGGTGACCCCGAAACACAACCCATTATGATGCGTTTACAATCATCTTTAATTGAATTAGTTGAAGCAGGTTTGGCACAACAATTACCTAGTGAAGCACAATGGGATGCTCGCCCTGCCGTTGGCGTGGTCATGGCAGCTGGTAACTACCCTAGTGATGTACGCAAAGGTGATGTGATAAGCGGCTTAAACAGCAGTCATCGTGATAGCAAAGTGTTTCATGCAGGCACGAGCCTAAAAGATGGCCAAGTGGTGACTAATGGCGGTCGTGTATTGTGTGTGACCGCATTGGGTAAAACCGTGAGTGAGGCACAAGCCAATGCGTATCGTCACCTAGCAGACATTACATGGGCCGATGAATATCACCGTACTGATATTGGCTATCGTGCCATTGCGCGTGAGCAACAAGCACAGCAACAGCAGTAAACGTCTCACATTCCCTCCCCTAGTTTAGGGGAGGGTCAGGGTGGGGTATCACGTTTACCCCCTCCCAACCTCCCCCTAAATTAGGGGAAGGAGTTAAATGCTCTCAATTCTTAAACGGATTAAACGTCTTACCTAAAAAATAACGCGCTGATTCGGGCATTGGGCGCATACTGCTAGCAATGACTTTATTAACCACCCCTGGAACACAGACAGGCTTGCCTTTCATTACTGCTTCATAAGCCTCTTTAACAACAGCATCGGGTTGTTGCCATAAAATCGCAGGCAAATGGTTTGCTGTGTCACGGGTTCCCATCACATCATGAAACTCACTATGGGTAAAACCAGGACATAAAGCGGTCACATGAATACCATACGGCTTTAATTCCATGTCTAAAGACTCAGAGATATTTAGCACGTAACTTTTTATGCCTGTATATAACAAGCTCGCCGCAGGTGGCGAAAAAGCCGCTAATGATGACAAATTTATAATTCTCCCCCAACCACGCTGTTTCATGCTCGGTACAACGCGATGCGCTAACTCAGTCACGGCGGTAACCATTAACTGAATTTCGTTAGCTAATGTTTGCCACGGTGTTTCGGCAAATGCCGTTTTACCCGATAATCCTGCATTATTAATAAGCATATCAATCACTATGCCCTGCTCTTGTGCAAAGGCCATAATCGCGGCAGGGGCTTTGGCATCGGTTAAGTCAGAGGCAAAAACCGCACACTTAATTGGATACTGTTGTGTTAATTCATGAGCCAATTCATTTAAGCGTTCAGCACGGCGTGCTACTAATAATAAATCATAACCTTGGGCAGCTAAAAACTTGGCAAAACTCGCACCAATACCTGCGGAAGCACCTGTAATTAACGCTGTACGTGTCATAATAATGTCCCCTTAAATTTAACTCAATCATGCTGATTGCATGGCCATGTCTATATCTTGTATCTTAAACCACAATCATACGTTTATTTTGACTAGAGTATCATCCTAATGAATAGCAAAACCTCATCTGCCTCTAAAATCGACAATCATGTTTATAAAATATTTCCTAATGACTTAAACGCCAAAAAAACCGTGTTTGGTGGTTTGATTATGAGTATTGCCGACCGTTTAGCGGTAGTGGTTGCCGAACGCCACAGCAGCCAAACCTGTGTTACCGCCTCGGTTGACTCATGGCATTTTGTTGCACCTGCTAAAGAAAACGATACCCTGCTATTTAGCGTGGCCATAAATAAGGCGTGGGGTTCTTCGATGGAGATTGGGGTAAAGGTTGAAGCAGAAAACAGTTACGAAGGCACAAAACGTCATATTGTGTCGGCGTATTTTACCTTTGTTGCCTTAGATGATGAGGGTAAAACCGTGCCAGTCCCTGCGCTTGTGCCACAAAACGACAAAGAGCAACAACGCTATGAAGCAGCCGAAGTACGCCGTCAGGCGCGGTTGGCGGTACGCGAGCAATTAAAAAAATATAAGTAGGGGGAAAGCCTTGTGGTTATTCCCAAGCAATTTCAAAATCTAATTAACCCCACCTAACCTCCCCTTACAAAAGGGGAGGAAATATTCATAGATAAGAGTGGGGCTGCAATTTAGGCAAAATACCTCACTTCGCCTTTACCTGTCACGTTATCAACACAACGCAAACAAATCTCAGGATGTGCTGCATTACTACCCACATCAGCGCGATAATGCCAACAACGCACACACTTAGTATGAGTCGATGGCGTTACCTTCACATTTAAGCCTGCAACTTCTGTAGCCTGTCCTTCGCCATTGTTTGGCAACAAAGTAGCTGAGGAAGTAATTAACACAAAACGTAACTCATCGCCCAACAAAGCTAACACCTGATGCAACTCTGGCGAGACATACAAAGCCACTTCGGCTGATAAGCCCGAACCCACTTCTTTACGATTACGCGCGGATTCAATTTCTTTATTAACGGCGGTTTTGACGGCCATTACTTGCTGCCAATAAGCACGGGTTAATAAGGGTTGAGTGCTGTCTTCGGGCAAAGTAGCCAAGCCATCATACCACTGGGTTAAAAAGACCGAGTCAGCACCCGCTTTAGGAATTACTTGCCAAATCTCGTGCGCTGTAAAGCTCAAAATTGGCGCAATCCAACGCACAACCGCTTGAATAATATGATACAACGCGGTTTGTGCCGAACGCCGTGCCAATGAATCCGCTTGGGTTGTGTATTGACGGTCTTTGATAATATCTAAATAAAAACTGCCTAAATCTAACGAGCAAAAGTTATGTAGCTTGTGATAAATCTGATGAAATTCATAAGACTCATAGCCAGCCACAATATCTTGTTGCACCTGTGCGGCACGGTCAACCACCCAACGGTCTAAGGCCAACATCTCATTGGTAGGTACTAAATGTTGTGTTGGGTCAAAACCTGCCAAGTTAGCTAACAAAAAGCGCATGGTGTTACGAATACGCCGATAGGCATCGCTCATACGTTCTAAAATAACTTTAGAAACTGACATTTCGCCACTATAGTCGGTGGCAGCAACCCACAAACGAATAATATCCGCACCTAGCGTTTTCATAATGTCTTGAGGTGCAACCACATTGCCTAAGGATTTAGACATTTTGTGGCCTTTTTCATCCACCGTAAAACCATGCGTTAATACCGTTTTGAAGGGTTTATCGCCATTAGCCGCTAAAGCTGTTAATAAAGACGATTGAAACCAGCCACGATGTTGGTCAGAACCTTCTAAATATAAATCGGCAGGATAACGTAAACCATCACGACGTTTTAATACGCAAGAATGGGTAACGCCTGAGTCAAACCAAACATCTAGGGTATCAGTCACTTTAATATAATTTGGGGCATCATCACCCAATAATTCGGCTGCGTTAATATCCCACCACGCATCAATGCCTGCTTGCTCAACTTGCACAGCCACTTTTTCAATCAACTCAAGGGTTTGAGGATGCAACTCACCTGTGATTTTATGCACAAACAAGGCAATGGGTACGCCCCAATTACGTTGCCGTGAAATACACCAATCGGGACGGTTATTAACCATCGACACAATACGCGCTTTACCCCAACTTGGTAACCATTGCACTTCGTCAATGGCTTGCATGGCGGCATCACGCAAGCCTTTTTGTTCCATGCTAATAAACCATTGCGGCGTAGCTCTAAAAATAATCGGCGTTTTGTGGCGCCAGCAATGCGGATAGCTATGCTTAATTTTAACGTGAGCCAACAAACGCTCGTTAGCTTTGAGAGTTTCTAGAATAGGCTCATTGGCTTTGTTTACGTGCATACCTGCAAATAACGGCGTATTGGGCAAAAACACGCCATTGTTGTCGACAGGATTATCCACTTTAAGGTTGTATTTTTTACCAATCACAAAGTCGTCTTGACCATGCCCTGGTGCGGTGTGTACTGCGCCTGTTCCTGCATCGGCAGTCACATGTTCACCCACAATCACAGGCACAACACGCTCATAAAATGGATGCTGTAACGCGACCAATTCAAAGGCAGCACCTGCAACCTCGGCCAATACCTGAATATTTTCGGCTTGATAACGTGCCAAAGTCGCCTCATACAAAGCCTGAGCCAAAACTAAGGTGCGAGTTTTGGCCTCAATATCGGCTTGTACCACCACATACACTAATTCGGGGTGTAAGCTCACCGCTTGGTTGGCAGGTAAAGTCCACGGCGTGGTTGTCCAAATAACAAAATCAACCGCACTTGGAACACTTGATAATCCTGCACGTTGCGCAAAATCAGCTACATCTTTAACCGCAAAAGCCACATCAATAGCATGAGATTGTTTTTCCTCATATTCCACTTCGGCCTCAGCCAAAGCAGAACCACAATCCATACACCAATGCACAGGCTTTAAGCCTTTGTGCAAATGGCCATTGGCGGCAATGTTGCCTAGACTACGAATGATGTCGGCTTCTTGCTGAAAATCCATGGTCAAATACGGATTATCCCAATCGCCTAATACGCCCAAACGCTGAAAGTCAGCTTTTTGATTGGCAACATGACCTAATGCAAATTCGCGGCAATGTTGACGAAACTCTTTGGCAGTGACTTTATCGCCTACTTTGCCAAACTTTTTTTCTACATTTAATTCAATCGGCAAACCATGACAATCCCAACCTGGTACATAGGGCGCGTCAAAACCCGACATAGTTTTAGACTTTATAATAATGTCTTTTAAAATTTTATTAACCGCGTGGCCAATATGAATATTTCCATTAGCGTACGGAGGGCCATCATGCAAAATAAACTGTGGGCAACCTGCACGGGCAGCACGAATTTGAGCGTAGAGTTTGTTTTGTTGCCATTCGCTCACCCAAGCCGCTTCTCGGTTGGCCAAATTAGCTTTCATGGCAAAATCTGTTTCGGGCAGATTAAGGGTATTTTTATAATCAACAGTCATGGTTTACTCACTTAAATTGGCTCATTTACTCTCTCGCCCTATAGGAGAGGATTTATTTCAAAATAATCACGCGTGGCTTGTACATCGTTAGTAATAGCCACTTTTAACGCATCTAAAGAAGCAAAATTGGTTTCGTTACGCAGTTTATGACAAAACTGTACCCGTATTCGACGACCATAAATATCGCCATTAAAGTCTAAAATATGGACTTCGATACGATTTTCTGTGCCGCCTACCGCAGGACGTGTTCCTACATTGGTTGCCCCTAACAAAGGTTTATCTCCTGTTAGTCCCCATACTTTTACTGCATATATCCCTGCCACGGGTGACACATGGCGGTTAAGCGATAAATTTGCAGTCGGAAAGTCTAAGGTGCGGCCAATTTTATCGCCATGTTTAATATGGCCAGCAATACAATAAGGTCGCCCTAACAGTTGATGCGCCAAGGCAAAATCCGCTTCTTGAATCGCTTGGCGAATCCGTGTTGAGCTAATACGTTGCGATTCGTTAGTAATCGTGGGTGTACTTTCGACACTAAAAGAGTGCTGCTGCCCTGCTTGTTGCAGAAAGCCAAAATCACCTGAGCGGTCACAACCAAACCTAAAATCATCACCTACCACTAAATGCTTACATTGCAAGGGCAACAATACTCGCTCAACAAAGGCTTGCGCGGTTAATTTTCTAAACTCTATGTCAAATTTAATCAGCAACACATAATCAATGCCCAAATCGCGCAGGGCTTCAAACTTGTCACGCCAATCCATTAAACGTGGCGGCGCTTTTTGGGGTGCAAAAAACTCTTGCGGCTGCGGCTCAAAAAACATCACCACACTAGCTATTTTTTGCGCCTTACTAATGGCTAACACACGTTGCAAAATCACTTGATGGCCACAATGTACGCCATCAAAATTACCAATCGTGACCACACTAGGTGGTAATTGCTGTAGGTTTTGCCAATGTCGAAGAAGTTGGGTCATGCTAATTCATCTTTAATAATGATAACGACATTGAGCAATAATAACGCTGTCTTGCGTCACTTTGTAAACCAAACGATGTTCTTTATCTATGCGTCTTGACCAATAACCAGTCCAATTGTGACGTAACGGCTCTGGGTCACCAATACCTACAAATGGCTGGCGTTGAATATCTTTAATTAACATATTGATGCGCTTTAAGACTTGCTTATCTTGTTGCTGCCAATACAAATAATCTTCCCATGCTGTTGTAGCCCATGCCAACATCATTCGTCTAATAGCTCTTTATGGATAATGTTATTAGCCTCAATTTCGGCAATCGCCTGATTTAAACGTTGAGCATTTTTTGGACTCGCCATCAAATAAGCCGTTGCTTCATATGATTGAAAGTCTTCTAAAGACATCAATACGGCAGGCTTACCATTTTGACGAGTAATTAGCATCGGGGTATGGTCATCATTGACCTTATCTAGCATATTAGCTAAATGATTGCGTAATGCGGTATAACTTATTGCTTGCATGATAATACTCCATCAAGTACATGTTCTTATTATTGTACCTATGCCAATAATAATCAATGTTTTAACTCGCGCCATTTAAAACCCACCAGTGTTAATACCACTAAATAGGTTGTTGCACCTGCCACACAAATAGCCGCCAAATAAGCCAATTTATGGCTTGTGGCCATGTTTAACCAATAATTTGCCTGTGGTGTCATCCAACACAACACAGCCACCATCGCGCTATTAGCCACAGCATAACGCACACCTAAAGCAACCCAATGCTTTTGCAAACGAAAAACACCTTGTTTATGCAAGCCTCTATACAATAATCCTGCATTTAAAAAGGCCGACAAGGTACTCGCAAACGCCAAGCCTACATGCTTAAAATGCCACACCAACATTAAGTTAAACGCCATATTACTGACCATGGCAATAATACCTATCTTAACGGGTGTTTTGGTGTCTTGACGGGCGTAATAACAGGGCGCAAACACCTTAATTAACATAAAGGCCAAAATACCACCCGATAAAGCCTGCAACGCCGCAGCCGACATTTGTACATCATGCTGCGAAAACTTACCATGATGAAATAACGTCGCAATCATAGGTTGCGCCAAAATCAACATCGCCAACGACGCAGGCACACCCACCAACACAATCACTCGCAATGCCCAATCTATCATGGCTTTAAATTCATCGTTGGACTTTTGGGCGTGTTTAGCCGATAAAGACGGTAAAATGACCGTGGCTACCGCAATGCCAATCAGCCCAAGCGGCAACTCGGTTAAACGCTCTGCGGTATATAACCACGACACCGAACCCGAAATTAAAAATGACGCTAAAATTGTATCTAACAACAAGTTTATTTGACTAACAGATACGCCAAACATCGCAGGTAACATTAAGGTAAAAATACGTTTTACACCTTCATCAGCAAAGTCCACCTTAAATCGCGGCAACATACCAATGTTATACAGCGCAGGAATTTGTATGGCCAATTGAGCCACACCCGCAATCAACACCCCCCAAGCCAACGCCATAATGGGTATTTGTAATAAAGGAGCCAAAAATAAGGCACAGGCAATCATCACCAAATTAAGTAATACCGAGGTAAACGACGATAAGGCAAAGGCCCCATAACTATTTAAAATTCCGCCTGCAAATGCCGTTAACGAAATCAACAACAAATAAGGAAAGGTAATTTGCAGCATATCGGCCGCTAAATGAAACTTTTCGGGGTCGTTGCTAAATCCAGGCGCAAAAATCCACATAATTAATGGTGCAGCCAACACCGCTATTACCGTAATAACCATTAAAATAAGCGATAACGAGCCTGCCACTTTACTAACTAAATCACGTACAGCGGCATCATCACGCTGCGTTTTATATTCCGATAGCACAGGCACAAAAGCGTTTGCAAAAGCCCCTTCTGCAAATAATCGCCGCAAAAAATTAGGTATCTTAAAGGCCACCAAAAAAGCATCCATCATACGGTCTGCGCCAAAGGTATTTAGCAACACCATGTCACGCACTAAACCTGCAATACGTGACAACATAGTCATGGCACTCACGATAAGTGTAGAACGCCAAAGACCTGATTTTTTAGGGGTAGAAGACGAAGCATCTTTTTGAGGAATAGGAGCTTGAGACATGGAATTGGCAATCAATAACAGGCAAGGGCTAAGATAGTAGCGAATTATGGCCTCAAAATACACAAAAACGTAACTAATCCATTAAAAAGTTGGGATTGAGCTTGACTTAATTGGCTACGCTCGGCAAAATCCTACGCCTGATTTTGGGCTAATGCCCGTTAGTGAATTCATAGGAGTGCCACCGTGGCCAATTCTGCACAAGCCAAAAAACGTGCGCGCCAAAACGAACAACAGCGTAAACATAATGCTAGTTTACGTTCCATGGTGCGTACTTATTTAAAGAAAGTCGTTAACGCGATTGCAACTGGAAACAAAGAAGCCGCAACTGTTGCTTATACTGCTGCTGTTCCTGTTGTTGACCGTATGGCTGACAAAGGCATTATTCACAAGAATAAAGCTGCTCGTCATAAGAGCCGTTTGAACGCTCATATCAAAGCAATGGCTTAATTTTTTAAGTTATATGTTGATAATAAAAAACCCGCCTAGTGCGGGTTTTTTATTGCTTGACATTCAACCAAAACTTATTGATAATTATTCTCATTAGCTTTTGTATTGAGAAAGTCATCATGTACATTTGTGTATGTCACGCTGTTACCGATAAACAAATTAAAGCCTCTGTAGAAAATGGCTGTTGCTCTTACCGAGAAATTCGTGACTGTCATAAAGTAGGTACAACCTGTGGCCGTTGTGTGCCAGAAGCACGTGAGCTTATCAACAACACCCTCGCCGCCTTAGCCGTTGACGTATCTTATGCTGCGTAAATAATAAGCATTTGTTTTTGCAATCTAATCTTCTAATAAAAGTTACATTTAAAGGCGTTTTTACACGTCTTTTTGGCTTACTCGTCTTCTATATTTAAGCTACCCTATTTAATACTCATCTATCCTAATGGAGCTAACAACATGAAAGGCGATACCCAAGTCATTGCTTATTTAAACAAAGCATTAAGTAACGAACTCACCGCTATTAATCAATACTTTTTACATGCACGTATGCTTAAAAGTTGGGGTTTTGAAAAACTCGGACAACATGAATACATGGAGTCTATCGACGAAATGAAACATGCCGACAAACTTATTGATCGTATTTTATTTTTAGAAGGTTTACCCAACTTACAACATCTTAACAAGCTGTTTATTGGCGAGAATGTTGAAGAAATTTTTCAAGGTGATTTAAAGCTCGAACATCAAGCCCATCCAGATTTAAAAGATGCGATTACACATTGCGAAAGCATTGGGGATTATGGCTCTCGTGAGTTATTTGTTGCTATTTTAGAAAGCGAAGAAGAACACATTGACTGGCTTGAAACACAGCTTGAGTTAATTCAAAAACTAGGCATACAAAACTATTTACAATCAGCAATGTAGGTTTTAACCCTCACTCTAGCTCTCTCCCATAGGGAGAGAGGACTCCCTCGCCCTTCGGGAGAGGGTTGGGGTGAGGGCTAAATCAAAAAATCAACACACCATCACCAAGAAGCATTTTATGGTAGTTGAGTTTAACCACTCCTCAGCCTCCCACCCCAAATAACAGACAAAAAAAAGCCCACCGAAGTGGGCTTAACAGGGGTTCAACCAGAGAAAAACATACCATGTACTCGAAGCTTGATTATGCGCCTAAATGTTGCTAACACTGTTGTTGCGCTGTAAGTGTTATGTCAACAGATTGTTAACTTACATCGTTTAATTTTAATTTACTGCGGTTTTTTTGCTTAATAGGCCATGTCATCATAAATTTTGCGCCGCCTAATGTGGGGCTTTGCTCTACTTTCATATTACCGCCAAACCAAAAAGCAATACGCGACACAATAGATAAACCCAAACCATAACCCCCTGATGCACGGGTACGACTATCATCTAAACGCGTAAAGGGCTGAAACACACGCTCACGGTCTTTCTCGGCAATGCCCTCTCCATCATCTTCCACCGAAATATAAGCACAGCTATCGTAAATCCCTGCACTCAAACATATTTCGCTGTTGGCATAGCGCGTCGCGTTACCTGCCAAATTTTGTAATACACGGTGTAAATAACGCCGCTCAGCTTCGGCTATCGTGCCTTCTGGCGGCAAACGTACACTAATTTTTACTTTACCACGCAAGGCCTCGGTTTCTTTGGCCACTTGTTGTAATAGCTCGGCCAAATCCACTCGTTCAAAATTAAGAATAGGAATACCTTGCTCTAATTTGGCATAAGTCAAAATTTCATCAATTAATTTATTAAGCTCATCTATATCGTTATCTAATAAAGCTAATTGACTAAAACGGTCGTCATAGTCGTCGGTATCGGCCAACATTTCCATGCCAAAACGAATCCGCGCCACAGGCGTTCTTAATTCGTGTGATACTGCACGTGTTAATTCACGCTGTGAGTCTATAAGACGCTGAATATGCTCTGCCATGCTGTTAAACGAGTACGCTAACTGGCTCACCTCATCTCGGCCATACACTGCAGCACGTGCGCTTAAATCACCGCCACCAATGCGTCGAGCTGCCCCTTCTACCGCTTTAATCTTTTTTTCGAGCGGATGAATAATCAAATAAGCGGCGGCAGTAATTAATACCAAACTCATGGCCAAGATAATTAAGAGTAATTGTACGGGCATCCAATCAAATAGGCGCATTGGCCCTATCACTAACACCTGATTAAACGCAGGCATGGGCGCAATAATACGCACCGAAGAATTACGCGTTGCACCACTTTCTTTTAGGGCTAAGACTACTTCTTTACGTTTAATTCGCGCACGTTGGTCGGCTTCTAAGGCACTTTTTTCGAGAGGAACAATTTGTAAAGGAAACGGAAAGTAGCTTTGTAGTTGTTTGAGGCGTTGGCTTTCTGAACCGCGATAATGGTCTAAGTCATCCAATAAAAAAATAGCCATTGCTTTGGCTTGTTGCTCAGAGACTTTGCTCATGGTTGCGCGTATATAAAGCTCGTCTTGTTGCGAAACCATGCTGTAAATATCGGCATAATCATAATTTTTACCAATACGCACCACGGCTTGGCCTTTGACTAAGCGTGCGCTTTCGTTACTGGTAAAATCGGCTTGTTTACGATTAAGTAAAATGATTTTGCTATCTAATAACACACTGGCTTCTTCGAGCCATGCTTGTCTAAGTTCGGGGGTTTGCTGCCTTGCTATGCCAATGGCAATTAATCTAAAAAAGCCCGTCGCCATGCTTTCACGGTATTCGGCAGCACGATAGTCATTAACGACTTGCAGCAAAAGATAGGTACACAAAGCGACGGCACTGATAATTAATAACAGGCCGCCGTAAATGCGTACAAAAATACTACTAGGAACAAGATTGGGCAAGTTAACCGCCTAAAGACTCTTTCACAAATAAATAGCCTTTGCTACGCACGGTTTTAATACGTTTGGGGTTTTCGGGGTCATCACCAATTTTAGGACGAATACGCGAAATACGCACGTCAATAGAACGGTCTTGGCCATCGTATTCAATACCACGTAAACGCTCAAAAATATCTTCACGCGATAAAATACGCCCTGCATTAGAAGCCAATAACCATAACAAATCATATTCGGCACTGGTAAATTCAACTAATTCATCGCCTAAGTTTACCGAGCGGCCGCCATTATCAATAACTAAGTCATCAAACTCTAAACGCTGTGGGGTATCTTCTTCGATGACTTTATCGGTACGACGTAATAAGGCACGAATACGCGCTAACAACACCCGAGGTTGTGCAGGCTTGGCCACATAGTCATCTGCGCCCATTTCTAAGCCTAATACCTGATCCATGTCATCGGTACGCGCCGTTAACATTAAAATAGGATGATGATAATGCGGACGCACTTCGCGGCAAATAGTTAAACCGTCAGAACCCGGTAACATCACATCTAAGACCACTAAATCGGGTTGCTCAGATAAAATACGGCGAATGGCACGATTGCCGTCAGTTTCGATGGCGACTTGCATACCATTACGAATTAAATATTCTTGAGTTAGGCTTGCCAAACGTTCGTCATCTTCGACAATTAAAATACGCGGTAAACGTTCTTCTTGTTGGCTCATGATTCATTCCTAGTTGTGTTGATTGTTCATAATGTAACGCACACTTGCTTAATGTGTCCAAACATCAATATTAAAAGCGTTAGTCATCTGTGCATCATAGTCAATTCTGTTACAGTTACAAAGCACTAAACAGCACTTGTTTACCAACACACCACGAAAAGCCTGTCAAGACTAAAAAACTGATATATTTTTTTACATTAGGCTCCTACAAAGTCATCACTAAGTTATAATCGTGTAACACCTTGAATCCCTTGTTTTCTTGGTCTGTTTAGCCTGCTTAATGCGTTAATTTGTCTAAATTTGCCCCCTTGCAACTTTTTCAAAAACCGCTTATCTTGTGCCGAAATTAGAAAGCACACACTATAGCTTGTGTTTTAAACACCTTTTTACATTAAACATAAACAAATCATTTTGTCGCTATGGCTATTTTAACTTAGCTATGGCAAAGACTTTTTGTTTTTAAATTACTAGGAAGCCTATATGACGATTTCTGCACAGCGTTCTTTTGAGTCTTCAGAAACTCTTGCTACTGCGCCCGGCCAATTACGTGTCATTAAGCGCAATGGAACACTGGTTTCTTATGATTCAGGCAAAATTGCCTTTGCCATTAGCAAAGCTTTTTTGGCGGTTGAAGGCGGTTCGGCGGCAGATTCTAGCCGTGTACATCAACAAGTTGCCCTCTTAACCGACGCTGTAAGTAATACCTTTAAACGTCGTATGCCTAGTGGTGGTACGGTACATATTGAAGAAATTCAAGACCAAGTTGAATTAGCGTTAATGCGTGCTGGTGAGCAAAAAGTAGCTCGCTCTTATGTAATTTATCGTGATGAACGCAGCAAATTACGTGATGTGGGCATTGCTAAAACGCATCCTACATTAACCGTCACTTTGGGTGATGGCACACGCCAACCTTTAGATTTGGGTCGTTTAGAATTATTGGTCAATACCGCGTGTGAAGACTTAAGTGGTGTTAATGCCCAAGCGATTATTGATGAAACCCTTAAAAATTTATATGACGGTGTACAAGAAAGCGATTTAGCCACCACGATGGTGATGTGTGCGCGAGTACATATTGAGCAAGAACCTAATTATACTTATGTAACTGCCCGTTTGTTATTAGACCAATTACGCAGTGAAGCCTTAGGCTTTTTAGAGATTGCCGACAAAGCCACTCAAGCCGAAATGGCCGAGTTTTATCCTCAAGCCTTAGTAGCTTATTTAAAGCGTGGCATCGAATTAGAATTATTACATCCTGATTTATTAAGTTATGACTTGGCGCGTATTGCCGATGCCATTGAGCCAATGCGTGACTTTCAGTTTACCTATTTAGGCTTACAAACCCTTTACGACCGTTATTTTATTCATAGCCAAGAAGTGCGTTTTGAATTGCCACAGTTATTCTTTATGCGTGTGGCGATGGGCTTAGCGATGAACGAAGCCGACAAAGAAGCGCGTGCTATTGAGTTTTACCAAGTATTGTCTAGCTTTGATTATATGGCATCAACGCCTACCTTGTTTAATGCAGGGACATTACGTCCACAATTATCAAGCTGCTATTTAACCACTGTACCAGACGATTTATACGGCATTTACGATGCGATTCGTGACAATGCCATGTTGTCTAAATGGGCAGGTGGCTTAGGTAATGACTGGACTCCTGTTAGAGCCTTAGGTGCTTATATCAAAGGTACTAATGGTAAGTCTCAAGGCGTTGTGCCGTTTTTGAAAGTGGCAAATGATACGGCTGTTGCGGTTAATCAATGTTTTGCACCTGATACTTTATTGCATACTGCCGACGGCGTAAAAGCGATTCGTGATGTTAAAAAAGGTGATTTGGTCTTAGGTATTAGTGGTCAATATCGTGAAGTATTACAACAATTTGTGTATAACCAACATGATGACATGGTGGCTATTGATGTTAAACACAGCATCAACCCGATTGAAGTCACCGCTGGTCATCCTTTTTATGTGATTAAAAATGTGCCTGTTGGTCAAGCCAACGAACGCACTATGCGTCAATTAAGCAGTGGCTCAATTCAAGGCGAATGGGTTGATGCAGGCTTATTAAATACGGGCGATTATGTCGCCCAAGTGATTCCTACCGAAGTTGTGCCTGTGGCTGGTTTTGATGCCGATGATGCCCGTTTGTACGGTATTTTGTTGGGTGATGGTCATTTAAGCAAAGATGGTAATCAATGGGGAGTGTCTGGTAATCCACAAAGTGATGCTCATTTAGCTTTTGTTCAAAGTTACTTGGCTGAGCGTGGGATTCACAGCTGGATGACACAACGTGGCGACACCTATCAACAAATTCATTGGGCGGCAGGTCGTGGCGTAGTACGCAACACAGGAACTGGCCGCTTTGTAGGTGCTGGCGATAATACCCTACCTTTTAGCCATGATGATTTATATGACGCTCAAGGCAACAAGCGTATTGCGCGCCGTTTTAGTCATCTGCCACAAACACAAACCTTAGCCTTAGTACAAGGCTTGTTAGAAACGGATGGCGGTGTGTCACGTGGCAAAGAAATCTACTTTACCAATACCTCACAAGCCTTAGTTGAAGGTTTACGTTATCAATGTTTGCGCTTGGGTTTACCAACGGCTGGCCAATACCGCGAACGTGACCAAGAGCATACAGGCACACGCAGTGATGGCTCACAAATTCAATTTAATGGTGTGGTGCGTGCTTATGATGTGCGTATTCCTGCTGTTAAACAACTGGCAGATTTAGTTGGCTGCCAAGCCATTACCAAACGTAATTGGCTCACCCACAATGGTTTTATTTTTAGTCGTATTCGTAGTATCAAACCGATTGCGGTTAAGCCGTTTGTATTCGACTTAATTGTTGAGGGAGACGAGTCTTATATGACTACCTCTGCCCTTGCTCATAATGGCGGCAAACGTAAAGGCGCAGTGTGTGCTTATCTCGAAACATGGCATTTAGACATTGAAGAATTTTTAGAACTGCGTAAAAACACAGGTGACGACCGCCGCCGTACTCACGACATGAATACTGCCAATTGGGTACCCGATTTGTTTATGCAACGTGTCTTTGATGACGGTGATTGGATGTTGTTTTCGCCGTCTGATGTACCTGATTTGCATGATTTATACGGCAAAGAATTTGCGGTGCGTTATAACGAATATGAACAAATGGCAGCTAATGGCCAAATGCGCTTATTCAAAAAAATCAAAGCCCAAGATTTGTGGCGCAAAATGTTGTCTATGTTGTTTGAAACAGGCCATCCGTGGGTCACCTTTAAAGATGTGTGTAACTTACGCTCACCTCAACAACACGTAGGCGTGGTGCATTCTTCAAACTTGTGTACAGAAATTACGCTCAATACATCACAAGATGAAATTGCCGTATGTAACCTAGGTTCAATTAACTTAGTGAATCATGTGACTGCTAACGGTTTAGATGTTGCTAAATTAGAAAAAACCGTTAAAACTGCGGTACGTATGTTGGATAACGTGATTGATATTAACTATTACGCCGTACCACAAGCCAAAAACTCTAACTTCCGTCATCGTCCTGTCGGCTTAGGTATTATGGGCTTTCAAGATGCCTTGTATATTTTAAACACCGCCTACTCTTCCGATGCAGCCATTAAATTTGCTGATGAATCAATGGAAGTGATTAGTTATTTTGCCATTACAGCATCTTCACAATTAGCCAAAGAACGCGGCAGTTACAGCACTTTTGAAGGTTCGTTATGGAGTCAAGGTATTTTGCCTATCGACTCTTTGCAAAAAGTGATTGATAGTCGTGGCGAGCGTTATATCCAAGTCGATACCAGCCAAACCTTAGATTGGGCAAGCCTACGCGCTACTGTGCAAGCTCAAGGTATGCGTAACTCTAACGTCATGGCGATTGCGCCTACCGCCACCATTTCTAATATTTGTGGTGTGGCACAGTCTATTGAACCGACCTACCAAAACCTATATGTTAAATCGAACTTGTCAGGCGAGTTTACGGTGGTTAATCCTTACTTAGTCAATGCCTTAAAAGCGCGTGGCTTGTGGGATGCGGTGATGGTGAACGACCTCAAATACTACGATGGCTCGGTACAAAACATTGAGCGTATTCCTGACGACCTTAAAGCTTTGTTTGCGACGGCCTTTGAAGTTGAGCCTAAATGGATTGTTGAAGCGGCTAGTCGTCGTCAAAAATGGATTGACCAAGCACAATCACTCAACTTGTATATTGGTCATGCGTCGGGCAAAAAATTAGACATCACCTACAGAATGGCATGGTTTAGAGGCTTAAAAACCACTTATTACCTCCGTGCGATTGGTGCAACAGCAGCCGAAAAATCGACCATTAGTGATGGTGCGTTAAATGCAGTTAAGTCGGTACGTCAAGAAGAGCCTGTGGCTGAGTTTGCTCAAGCGGCACCAGTGCCTTTAGCTTGCTCGATTGACAATCCAGACTGTGAGGCTTGTCAGTAAGTTGCTATAGTGACTAAGATATTTTTAGGAGTATCTTAGTCTTATAAGTTGTAGTGAGGACATCACCATGATTACATTGGCTTTAAATCCAAGTAATACAGAATTAGCTTTTTTACTTGACCAAGTTGAGCATGGTGAAACTATCACCTTAACCAAAAATGGCAAACCCATTGCACAAATTTTGCCTTTTAATGCACAAGTAGCTGTTTCGACTAATGAGAGCCGCTTAATTGGTAAATGGCCAATTGGCTTACTCAAAAACAAAATAGTGATTACTGATGATTTTGATAAGCCCTTACCCGACGACATCCTTGATGCGTTTGAAGGCAAATAATAATGTTTAACTGCTTTTTGCTCGATACACACACGTTTTTATGGATGGTAGCAGATGACTCACGCCTACAACCAGCCGAAAAACATCTTGCTGTAGCCGACAAACTGTATTTAAGCGTTGCCTCATGGTGGGAAATCGCCATTAAAATCAATCTAGGCAAACTAGATTTTGACTATGCTGAATTGCTCATTATTGCCGATAAAATGGGTTTAAGTACCTTAGCAATTAAACCTCAGCATTGCCAAAGATTACTCACATTACCTCCACATCATAAAGACCCTTTTGATCGAATGCTTGTTGCTCAGGCAATCGCTGAAGATATACCCGTATTAAGTCACGACGAACTGCTGTCACGTTATAGCTCACTCGTTATATTGTTTTAAGAGAGATACCACCATGTTAAACTGGGACGACTTCCATGCAGAAGAAAAGCCTAAGGCCAAGACACCAACAACGCCAACTGTTGCGCCACAAACAACTGCGCAAAACGCAGCTACACCGTCGCCTACAGTGGCACCACTTCAATCTGTCGCAACCCCTGCTGCCCTTGACCGAGCAGAAGCAGCTATTGCTGCTTTAGACGTTACCACAGGTTTAGAAGAACTCGAAATGGGCGCAGCGCGTATCCAAGTTGACGACAAACGTATGATTAACTGTAAAGCCGACTTAAATCAGCTTGTACCGTTTAAATACGATTGGGCATGGCAAAAATACTTAGATGGTTGCGCTAACCATTGGATGCCACAAGAAGTCAACATGACCAAAGACATTGCCCTTTGGCGCAGTGCGGACGGTTTAACCGACGACGAGCGTTTAATTGTAATGCGTTCACTGGGTTATTTTTCGACCGCTGACAGTTTAGTGGCTAATAATTTGGTATTAGCGGTTTATCGTTTAATTACCAACCCCGAATGCCGCCAGTACTTATTGCGTCAAGCTTTTGAAGAAGCAATTCACACTCACGCCTACCAATACTGTATTCAGTCTTTGGGCATGGACGAAGGTGAAGTATTTAATATGTACCGCGAAGTCCCTACCGTTGCCAAAAAAGCAGCATGGTCTTTAAAGCATACACATTCTTTGTCTAGTCCTACGTTTAACACAGGCACACCCGAAACCGACCAAGAGTTATTGCGTAACCTGATTGGTTTTTATGCCGTTACCGAAGGGATTTTCTTTTATTGTGGTTTTACTCAAATTTTGAGTATGGGTCGTCGCAACAAAATGACTGGCGTTGCCGAGCAATTTCAATATATTTTGCGTGATGAGTCGATGCATCTTAATTTTGGTATTGATGTTATCAACCAAATTAAAAATGAAAACCCGCACTTATGGGATAAAGCATTTCAGCAAGAAGTGATTCAAATGATTTTGGAAGGCACTCAACTCGAAATCGCCTATGCCCGTGACACCATGCCGCGGGGTGTATTGGGTATGAATGCCGCGATGATGGAAGAATATTTACAGTTTATTAGTAATCGTCGTTTAGTCCAACTTGGCTTGCCCGAACAATTTGTGGGCGTTAAAAATCCATTCCCGTGGATGAGCGAAATTATGGACTTACGCAAAGAGAAAAACTTTTTTGAAACTCGAGTTACAGAGTATCAAACAGGTGGCGCTTTGAGTTGGTAAGTTAAGATAGGAGCCACTTTTTGGGTGGCTCCCTACCCTGCACTTTAGAAATGTAAGGGGTAAGTCCATCTACACTCTAACTAAAACTTAAGACTAACTCATGCTAAAATAGCACTAATATAGAATTTTTTATTTTAAAGGGGGTACAAATATGAATTCATCTTAACAAACAAACAGCCCGAAGGCTGCTTATTTATTAACGGAGCAGAGTTGCCTCTGAACTCGTAGGGTGGTACCGCGAATCTTAGGTAACTCGGCTCCATAAATCAATGTATTTAGTCTGCTTATCTTAATAACTGATAAGTGGAAGGAGCTTTTATGAATATTCATAAACCTGCCCCAAAAGGCTTTAGATGGGTCTTTTGTCGTTATAGACGTAAAAAAAACAGCCAAGAGTTACTTGATGCTCATGCCTATGGTTATGAGTCATGGCGTTTTTTAGTGCGTTCCAAATAAGCAGAGGTATCTAAGATGATCACTGAAAATATAGCTGTAGCAGCTAAAAACCGTCATACGATTATGCTTATTGCAACGGAAAAAGACAGTTCAATTGAAACACGAGAAGCTGAACCCTACAGTTATCGTATTGAAAATGGCAAAAAATTCTTTTATTGCTACGATGTTAAAAAACAAGGAATCCGAAAGTTTCTTGTATCCAACATTATTTCAGCAATAGAAACAACTCGTCCCTTTACCCCTAAATGGCCAATAGAGGTTTAAGGCTTTCGTTATCTTGATGGCTTGACTATAAAACATCAAGCCATCAAACCAAGCACTTGCTTGCTTATTATTTTTTGGCTATATTGGTACGAATGTACCAAGTTAAGAGCAATGTAATAATGTCCCATCTCAGCACGCAAACCATTTTAGACTATCAAAAAATTGGCGACCCTGTAGCCGATGCAGTCGTCGATTATTTATATCAACACAAACTACGCGCAACTAATATTTGGCAACTGGTGCAACAACAAGCCCAAGCAGGTAATGCCCAATGCCAAGCTTTGTGTGATGAAGCATTTACCGTACCTCAATGGGTCAACTGGCAACAAATAGAACACGGTGCGCACGTTTTTTTACGTTCTGCACCCGTTGCTTTGGTGTCTTTTGCCTTAGGTGCTTTACCTTTAACCTATGCTGTGCCTAATATCGCTCGTGTCTTAGCCTCAACCAAACGCTTAGAACAAGATGCCGTCAGGCGTTTATATGAAACAGGTTCTATGGTGGCCGATGTCTTAGCCAAAGATGGACTCAGAGCCGACGGTATTGGTTTAAATTCGGTATTAAGAGTGCGCTTATTACATACCTTTGTGCGCCGTCATGTCGTCATCGACGATGCCAAAAAAGGCTTATCTTTACCGTTGGCAATTAACCAAGCCGAACTAGCATGGGTCGCTTGTGGTTTTAGTCATGTGGTTTTATCAGGAATGCAAAAATTAGGTGTGTATTTAAGCGATGATGACCGTCGCGCGTATCAGCATTTATGGCGTTATGCTAATTATTTGATGGGTGTACCCGAAGCCTTATTAAGCGAATCCCCTCAAGAAGAAGCACAGCGTTATCAACAACTCAAACTAGCTTTATCTGCACCCGATGATTGTGGACGTTTATTAACCGACACCTTAGCACGTTCATTTGCAGGGCAAGCCCCCTTCTATTTACCGCGCCGCGAATTGGCGGTATTAAGTAGCCTTGTTATTCCTGATGCCGATTTAATTACTGGTTTAGGGGTAAATTTATATCCCGAACGTCATTTGTTACCTGTTGTTAAAGCCTTAGTTTATGCAGCAAGTCGCACAACAACGTTAGCCACAAGCCAAGTAGCTGATTGGGGACGGGACTATATTCGTTATGTGTTAAATGATGGTTTAAAAGGTCGTATGGCCGATTTTCAAATGCACACCTCGCATTAAAATGCCCTCTTTATGGATATGAGGATTGACAGACTAGGCAGAGTTAGACAGCATCGCGGTTTGGAAAAAACAAAATTATGCGAGGAGTGAACTATGTTTAGTCGTGACCATTTAGTGATTGGAGCATTAGGCTTTGTGTTGGGTGGAGTAGTAACCACTGCCAGTATTAGTACAATTTTATTAACACAACAAAAAGAAGAAAAAAGCTGCCCTCCTGCTACCGTTGCGCCTCAAGCAATAACACAACCCGAAGTAACTGCACCGCCAGTTAACGAGATTCCCCCTACGCCACAAACAACAACCCCACCACCAGCACCCGTTGCACTGGCAGAACCTGTTAAGCCTGTTGCTGCACCTGTCAAAAAAGCCCCACCACCACAAATAGACACCTCTAAAATTAAAGGCATTGCAGGTGAAGAAGCCGATAAACGCCTAGAAGACCAAAAACAATTGCTGGCGCGTAAACAAAATCTACAATCCCAATTACAAGATAGCGAAGAAATTATTCGTCTTAAAGAGCAACAAATTAAAGAAATGGAAGCCAAGCTACAAAAATAGCCGCGCGTTTAATTGCACAAAAATGAAGAGGGTTATGAAATAATAGCCTTCTTTTTTATACTGGCAGGCTCATGCCGCAACAATCACTGTTAAAAGGTTTAGCCCTGTTAAGCCTCTCTGCCCTGCTATTTGCCACAATGGGGGTGCTAATTCGTTTAGCCTCACATAGCGTGGATAATGTCACGGTGGTTTTTATGCGTAACTTAACAGGCACATTAATCCTGTTACCATTTGCACTTACCCAAGGCAAAGCATTTTTTATTACCCATAAACCGATGATGCACTTATGGCGTGCATTAGTGGGCTTGGCAGCAATGTATGGTTTTTTTTATGCCATTGCCCATTTGCCGCTGTCTAATGCGATGGTGTTTACTTATTCTTCGCCTGTGTTTATTCCTTTAGTTGCATGGCTATTTTTAAAAGAACATATTACGCCGCTAATGTTAATTGCTGCTTTAGTGGGTTTGGTTGGGGTGATATTAGTCGCTAAACCAAGCACCGAGATGTTTAACTGGCTTAGCGTTGTGGGCATTAGTTCGAGCTTTTTTGCGGCCATGGCTTTTGTTACGGTAAGAGCATTAACCACCACCGAACCTGCTACTCGTATTGTGTTTTATTTTTGCTTAATTGCGACTGTAGTCTCTGCAATACCCATGTATTGGCATTGGCGCGTGTTAACACAACAAGAGCTAATTTATTTAGTGGGTGCGGGCAGCTTGGCGACTTTTAGTCAAATTAGCCTTTCAAAAGCATACAGCTATGCGCCTGCGGGCAAAATTGGCCCTGCTAACTATTTAGCGATTATTTTTGCAGGTGTTTGGGCGTGGATTTTGTGGGGAGAAGTGCCAGACCATACGGCACTAACAGGTATGTTATTAATTTTAATTGCTTTGTTATTGTGCTTGCCTAAACGTCGTTAATTAAAGCGCGATAACAACCAAGACTCAACAACTGCCACCAAGGCCGAAGCAACAAACAACAAAGGGACAGCTAACCATAAGCTGTACCCTTTTTGCACCGCAAAATAAACACCTGTTGCCAAACAAGCCCAAAAACTTAAATTAGCAACCAGTTCATTTAACCTCATGCTAATTTATTTTTTAGGAAGCTTAGCCATGAGTTTATTTAACTCTTTAGGATCCATATCGGGCATTTGCATTCCTTGAGGCATACCTCCCCCCATACCGCCACCTGCACCAAATTTATTTTGCAAACCCTGCATGCCACGCAACATTTTAGTAATGCCTGAGGGTGTGGCTAATTTTTTCATCATTTTAGCCATTTGGGTATGCTGTTTAAGCAAACGGTTTACATCTTGAATTTGTACCCCTGCTCCCATTGCAATACGACGCTTACGCGAGCCGTTAATGACATCAGGTTTATGACGCTCTAATGGGGTCATGGATTGAATAATCGCTTCCATTTGCTTCATCATTTTTTCGGGTGCGCCACCTGCGGTTGCTTGCTGCATTTGTGAGCCGCTCATACCTGGTAATTTATCTAAAAAGCCCGCCATACCGCCCATGGCTTTCATTTGCTGAAATTGCACCAACAAATCTTCCAAATCAAAACCGCCGCCTTTACGTAATTTTTTGGCAATTTTTTCGGATTTTTCTTTGTCTATTTTACGTTCGACTTCTTCAACCAAGGATAAAACATCACCCATGCCCAAAATACGTTGTGCAATACGGTCAGGATAAAACGGCTCTAAAGCTTCTAACTTTTCGCCAATACCCATAAATTTAACGGGTTTACCTGTAATAGTACGCACCGATAACGCCGCACCACCACGTGCATCACCATCCATTTTAGTCAAAATAACGCCCGTTAACGGCAAGGCATCATTAAAGGCTTTAGCTGTATTGGCGGCATCTTGACCTGTCATGGCATCAACCACAAACAAGGTTTCGATGGGTTTAATGGCTGCATGTAATTGTTGAATCTCGGTCATCATGTCGGCATCAATATGCAAACGACCTGCGGTGTCAACAATGACTACGTCATAAAACTTTAATTTGGCTTCGGCAATTGCCCCTTGTGCAATGCTAATCGGGTTTTCATCTTTATGAGACGGATAAAAATACGCGCCTACATCGGCAGCCACCGTTTCTAACTGCTTAATGGCCGCAGGACGATAAATATCACACGACACAACTAATACTTTTTTCTTATGACGTTCTTGTAAAAACTTAGCTAATTTGGCAACAGTGGTGGTTTTACCAGCCCCTTGTAAACCTGCCATTAACACAACCGCAGGAGGAGCGGCGTGTAAATTTAGCACTTCGTTAGCATCACCCATCGTGCGTACTAACTCGTCAAATACCAACTTAACAAAGGCTTGACCCGGTGATAAGGCTTGCATAACCTCTTGGCCAAGTGCTTGGCTACGAATACGCTCAATAAAGTCTTTAACCACCGTTAACGCAACGTCGGCCTCTAACAAAGCCATACGCACTTCGCGTAAGGTGTCTTTAATATTATCTTCGGTTAATTTGCCTGTTCCTGCCACATTACGTAAACTTTGGGAAAGGCGTTCGGTTAAATTATCAAACATAGTGAATCGCTTTTTTGTCTTGTCAAAAATCTAATTATATTTTCCTCGTACTCAGCCTTTAGCTTGATTTAAGTAGAAGAAAATCCAAAAATATTGCTAAGGATAGGCAAAATGCTTACGTTATGCTATAGCTAATACCCCTGTTTACGCCAAAAAGCCGCTATAATCGCCGCTTTCATCTATTATCTTGGTTTTTAGGACTATGATTGCTCAACTTGCAGGACTTTTAGCCATCGCCTGCTATTTTTTAGCATGTGCTTTGTTAGGCCGCGCCTTAATGACACAACAAGCCCCCTCCAAAATGCTAATTTTGAGTTTAGGTGCTATTGCATTGCCGTTACATGGCTTTAGTATTATCGAACACATTTACCAACATAACGGTATTCACTTAGGGCTTTTTAATACTTTATCGCTTATTGGTTGGATAATTGCCTGTTTACATATTGCTATTAGTAGTTATCGACCTTTATTAGTGATGAGTTTATTTGCCTATCCTGCGGCAGCATTTGGCATATTAGCATCTATTTTATTTTATGCACCGTATCAGCCATTAACTGATTTACCCAAAGGTGCAGAAAGCCATATTATTTTATCTATTTTTGCCTACAGTGTTTTATTTTTAGCGGCCTTACATGCCATCTTATTAGCGATACAAAATAACAATTTAAAAAACCATCGCCATAAAAGCCAAAATCCTTTATTAAGCATTATGCCACCGCTACAAACAATGGAATCGGTATTATTTGATTTTATTTCTTTTGGTTTTATTTTATTATCGTTAGCCATTATTAGCGGCTTTATTACCTTAGATAATATTTTTGCTCAACATCTACTCCATAAAACTGTGTTAACTATTTTGGCATGGTTTATCTTTGGCACTTTGTTAGCTGGGCATTATTGGCGTGGCTGGCGTGGTCAGCGTGCGGTTAAATTTACCTTAATCGGTTTTGGTTTTTTACTACTGGGCTTTTTGGGTAGTAAAGTTGTTTTAGAGCTTATTTTGCAAAGAGTTTAAACACTTTTAATTTGACTTGATTCTTTAAAACAGATTAGATACGCACACTTTATTAGGTATAGGGTTTTTCACTTGGACGACAGTCATAGTTTGGGCTTTTTGTTTGGCCTATTGTTTTTATTTTTAGTGGGTTCTGCATTTTTTTCGGCTTCCGAAACAGGCATTATGACCTCTAATCGTTACCGACTTAAACATCAAGCAAAGCTTGGTAACAAAACGGCACTACGTATTCTAAAACTATTACAACAACCAGACCGCCTGATAGGTGTTATCTTAATTGGTAATAATACGGTTAACAATTTAGCTGCTGTGGTTGCCACCCTCATTGGTATAAAAATCTTTGGTAATGTTGGCGCAAGTATTGCTGCAGGCGTACTGACCTTTGTCATGCTCGTTTTTTGTGAAGTAGGCCCTAAAACCTATGCCGCTAGTCACCCAGAACGCATATCAGGTTTTGCCTCACATATATTAGCTTTTTTATTAAAAGCTATTTATCCTTTAGTGTGGTTATTAAATAAAATCACTAATCTACTGTTTCAACTTAATACTCAAAACTCTGACAAAAAAGACAAACTCACCCGAGAAGAATTACATTCTATTTTACATGATGTATTTTTACCGACTAAACATCGTAATATGTTATTAGGTATTTTAGAATTAGATAATATTACTGTTAATGATATTATGATTCCGCGCCAAGAAGTGCTTGGTATTAATTTAGATGATAGCGTGGACGATATTATAGATATATTACGCACCACGCATCATACACGATTACCTGCTTATAAAGGCGAACTCAATAATATTGTAGGCATTTTGCATGTGCGTAACGCAACACGCTTTTTAGGTCAAGAAAACCTAACTAAAGACGAAATTATGCAATATGTTCGTGAGCCGTATTACGTTCCCGAAAGCACCCCTCTTCAAGCCCAATTATTACAGTTTCAAAAACAAAAACGCCGTTTAGGTTTAGTAGTTGATGAATATGGTGTGGTGCAAGGCATTGTGACTTTAGAAGATATTTTAGAAGAAATTGTGGGTGAATTTACTACCAACATCTCCGAAAACCATCAGGATATTTTACCGCACAGTGATGGCTATTTTATGATGGATGGCAGTTTAAGTATTAGGGATATTAATCGCTCAATGCACTGGAAACTTCCTACAGATGGCGCAAAAACGCTTAGTGGTTTAATTTTGGAGCAGCTAGAGACCATTCCAGATGCGTCGGTGGGTTTGCGTTTAGATAGCTTTTATATTGAAGTGATGCAAATTAGAGACAACACTATTAAAGCCGCTAAAATTAAGCAATTGGTGTTGGCAGAGGATTAGCAGACCTCACCCTAGCCCTCTCCTAAAAGGAGAGGGAATACAGCCCGCGTTAAAGATTTTTTGTGGGTTTCGTACCTCAACCCATCTTTTAGGACTTACGCGGTTATCGCTTATTTGTTCACATTTACCCCCCTGCCTTTGGCATCCCCCTTATTAAGGGGGGACTGAGGGGGGTGAAAACGCGATAATTTTGGCAAAATGCGTAAGTCATATACTTGTTTTTTCTTTTACAAACTTAACAATCGCCTCTGTAGCCTCTTGGGTTGAGGCGCATAAATGCGGTAAACTAATAAAACCATGAATATCGGGGTAATGCTCGTGTTGAGTGCTGTTACCTGCGGCTTTAAGTTTTTGCACATAGGCAAAACCATCTTCACGCAAAATATCAAACTCACCCGTTATCATTAAACAGGGTGGCAAATTATTAAAGTCTGTGGCAAATAGCGGCGACACCTCTTCTTGGTATTTATCCGCCTGAGTGCGAATATAACAATCGACAAAAAACTGCATCATGTCTTTGCTTAACACGGGCGCATCGGGATATTGCTGCACACTTTGACTGGTTAATGTGGTATCTAACACAGGATAAATTAGCACTTGTGCCAAAATATCTTGACGATATTTACGTGCTAATACTGCCGATAAATTTCCACCTGCACTATCACCCATCACAATAATTTTAGAGCTATCGACATCAATTAAAGCGGCGTGTGTTTTAACCCATGCTAAAACGGCTTCACCTTGTTGCACAGGCACAGGATATTTGACCCAAGGTGCTAGGGCATAATCGACGGCTATTAAGACACAATTGGTTAATTTTGCTATACGTCTACACAGTGCATCATGGGTTTCTAAATTACCAATGACCCAACCACCTGCATGAAAAAATAAAATAACAGGCAAATCAACATCCAAAACAGGATAATAACAACGCACCGTCACATCACCCGCCTCACACGGGATTTTTTGCTCAACAATACGTGCCATTGTTTCATTTTTACCAAACAAAACACGCCCCAATAAGGGGTTTACACCTGCTTGCTGAAATGACTTTAAAAATGCGTCAGGTGCTTTAGTTAAGTAATCTGACGAGGCGGTTAGTTTGGCGAATAAACGAGTGCGTAAGGGTAAAGCTTGATATTTGGACATAAAAAACCTTGAATTTGATTCTAAGACTTGTTGACGTTTACTTAAACTATCCCTTCAACTCTCAGGGAACGTTTTTAAGCTGGTTGAGCGGAGTCGAAACCACTGATTGACACTTCGACTACACTCAGTTTGCATGGTGAGGTTTAAGTTGAGTTTGATAACGCTTAAAGTTTTGAACATAGTGCAACGCGCTCATTTGCAACATTTGGGCTTGGGCATCAGAAATACTTTTAACCACTTTGGCAGGTGAACCAACCACTAAAGAGTTATCTGGAATTTGTTGGCGTTCGGTTATAAGCGCGTTGGCACCAATAATACAATTTTTGCCAATTTTGGCATGATTTAACACCACGGCATTAATGCCAATTAAGGTGTTATCGCCAATAGTGCAGCCATGTAACATAACTTTATGCCCAACCGTCACATTATTACCTACGGTTAATGGCACACCACTATCGGTATGTAACACCGAGCCATCTTGAATATTAGTGTTTTCGCCAATGGTAATGGTGTCGTTGTCGGCACGGATAACTACATTAAACCATACACTAGCGTTGTTTTTTAATACGACCGAGCCAATGACGGTGGCGTTATCGGCAATCCAATAATCGCCCTCTGTTTGTAGTTGCTGCTCACCTAAACTGTAAATCATTTATTTTCTCTCATTAGATTTCTCCTCCACCTGTATACCCCACCCTAGCCCTCCCCCTAATTTAGGGGAGGGAAAGTCAGTCACTTACGTTTTAAAGGATTTGGCCAACGCCATTCAATGTCTGCGTCATATACCTGACGCATAAACTCAACAATCATAAAACCTGTTAAGCCCCAAATAACATAACCTTCGTGGTTAAAACTTGGCACGGCAATATTTAAACCCATGTATTTTACTTTGTGTTGATAATTGGGTTTTTGCTGCAAAAAAACATCCAAAGGTACGGTAAAAATACTATCAATTTCGTCGGGATTACCACGCAACGGTGGCATTTTATCTAACAAGCCAATAATGGGTTTTACTTTAATGCCTATTTTTGAGGTAAATAAACCTAACTCGCCTACAACGGAAACATCGTGTGGTTGTAGGTCGATTTCTTCTTGAGCTTCGCGTAAGGCGGTATGAATAATCGACGTATCGGAGGAATCACGTTTCCCCCCCGGAAAGGCGACCTCGCCTGCATGGCTTTTTAGATGCAAAGCACGTTGCGTCAAAATTAATCGCGGCACATCTTCTCGTGTTAAAGCCATGAGAACAGCAGCATCGGCTTTATGCGTAGTGTTATCGTTGGGCAAACGAGTTAATAATTGTTGCAACATGGTACTATGGTTCTAATTTTCGTGATTTATAAATAGTACGGCTTTTGTTAGTAGGCAGACAAGTGTTTTCTCGTTAGAGTATCTGTATTACACCCTCACCCCAACCCTCTCCCATAGGGCGAGGGAGAAAAAATAGCCATTACCTCCAAATTGGAAGCAATAATGAAATTTTGTAGTGCTTGTGGTAGCCCTGTAGTTCAAAAAATCCCCGATGGCGACAATCGTTTGCGTTATGTGTGTGAGCAATGCGAGACGATTCATTATCAAAACCCCAAAATTATTTGTGGCTGTTTGCCCACATGGGGCGACAAAGTGTTGCTATGTAAACGGGGTATTGAGCCGCGTTATGGTTTTTGGACGCTGCCCGCAGGTTTTATGGAAAATTTGGAGACCACCCAAGAAGGCGCGGCGCGTGAAACATGGGAAGAAGCGCATGCTAAGGTGAATGTTGGGGAGTTATATTGTGTATTTAACATTCCTCAAATTAGCCAAGTATATGTGATGTATCGTGGTGAAATTGTTGATGGCCAATTTGGTGTAGGCGAAGAAAGCATTGAGGCTGGCTTGTTTAGTGAAGAGGCTATTCCGTGGGATGAGTTGGCGTTTCCTAGTATTAAACGTACTTTACGTTATTATTTTGCCGACCGTAAACTTGGCCAGTTTCCTGTCAGAGTGGAAGATTTGGTGCGTGGTAGTCGGGATTGATTTTTCGTGGGTTTAGGGATAAACCCACGTTGTTTTCTTGCTAAATATCCTTTGAAAACAAAGAAATAATATCGTCTATAGGTAATACCTTATCATACCACTCCTTCCGAATTTCTTTACTTTGCACATCATTTTTGATTCTTTTTAAGAAGCCCTTAAAGTCATTATTCATGCCAGAGAGCTTGTTCAGCATATCCCAATCTAAATTATCTTTACGTAACGCAGGATATATAATTTCGGAGGCATCAGGTTCTTGGATATCCAAGGCGATTACACCTATACCAAAAGATGTAGATAATCGTCTAAGCTCATCACGAAAATCTTCATTTGTGGACACGTGAGCTGCTACCAAATAAGACTCATTTGCCCATGATGAATTCGATACCGTTTGAAAAAAAGACTCTCTCAAATTACTCAAATTTAATTCACGTTTTAGCTCAAACGAATAAAATCGAAGCGAAGTATTGCCAACTACGGTACTTAACTCAAAAACATCAGCTTGCCAATCTTCCAATGGAAAATAACACCCTACAATATCTGGATGTACCCACTCCCCAAACTCTTTTTTGTCTGAGGTATGATGGCGTATCGTCTTTGTATAAACTTTTAAATGTATAGATGCAAAATAACTCAACAAAGGATGCAAGTCTTTCTCTAAAAAATCATTTTTGGAAACACTTTTACTAGAGTTCATAAAGATGAGTGGAGGGCTATTATTTTCAGTGATTTTGATATTTTTTAAACTAAAGCGAGTAGGCCTCGTACTTGCCTTTGAAAAAACACTATCCACATTACTTTGCATATCCACATAAATACGCGCCCCCAATGTTCGTTCAGGCGTTTTACCATTTGACCCTAATAATGTGTCATATCCTTTTTGTATCGCAAGCTGCCACATTTCTTCAACCGATAACGGCTTATTTTCTTCTTGTAAGATTTTATGTGCTAACTCAAGAAAGCCAAATTTACTCATAAATAATCATCCTAATCGTTAAGCATAGCGTGTGTAAAAACACAAAACCTAAGAATATTACTTGTTAATTGTGGGTTTCATACCTCAACCCACACTACCCACCTAAAGCCACAGCCTACAACTTAGCCACTTTCGCCCTCGCCCCATGCAACTTTTTATAATTATCAATTAAGCGTTGATGTCTGTCTAAGCCTTCTAACTTCATACTGGTAGGCGTTAAGCCATAAAAACGCACGCTGCCATCTACCGAGCCAAGCACAGCATCCATACGCTCATCGCCAAACATGCGTCTAAAATTAAACACATAATCATCTAGTTCTAAATCATCGTCTAACATCACCTCTAACACCACATTCATACACTGATAAAACAAGCCACGTTCAACGGTGTTGGTGTTGTATTGCAAAAAGCTTTGTACCAAATCTTTGGCATCTTCAAACTGTTTTAAGGCCAAATGAATCAATAGCTTTAGTTCTAAAATGGTGAGTTGTCCCCACGGCGTATTGTCATCAAATTCAATGCCAATTAAGGTGACAATATCGGTGTAATCATCCAAATCACTCTCTGCTAAATTCTCCAGCAAAGCTTCAAGCGCAGCATCATCCAAACGATGCAAATTCAAAATATCCTCCCTAAACAACAAGGCTTTGTTGGTGTTATCCCAAATCAAATCTTCAACAGGATAAACTTCGGAATAATTGGGTACTAAAATTCGGCACGCGGCTGCCCCTAAATGGGTATATTCGGCCATATATACTTCTTTGCCCATGTCTTTAAGAATGCCAAAAAGCGTGGCCGCTTCTTCTACATTGGCGTTTTGGCCTTGACGGCTAAAATCCCACTCAACAAACTCAAAATTGGCTTTGGCACTAAAAAATCGCCACGACACCAAACCGCTAGAATCAATAAAATGCTCAACAAAGTTATTTGGCTCAGTCACGGCATTAGTTTGAAAGGTTGGGCGCGGTAAATCATTTAAACCTTCAAAACTACGCCCTTGCAGCAACTCGGTTAAACTACGTTCTAATGCCACCTCAAAGCTAGGATGCGCGCCAAACGAGGCAAACACACCACCTGTACGCGGATTCATCAAAGTAACGCACATCACAGGAAACTTGCCACCCATAGACGCATCTTTGACTAATACAGGAAAGCCCTGCTCTTCTAAGCCTTTGATACCTGCCACAATACTTGGGTATTTGGCCAACACCTCTGCTGGCACATCGGGCAAGGCCATTTCGCCTTCTAAAATCTCACGCTTGACGGCGCGTTCAAAAATTTCGGATAAACATTGCACCTGTGCTTCGGCAATGGTGTTGCCTGCACTCATACCATTACTTAAATACAAGTTTTCGATTAAATTTGAAGGAAAGTACACCACTTCGCCATCGGACTGACGCACAAAAGGCAAGCAGCAAATACCACGTTTGACGTTGCCTGAGTTGGTGTCGTACAAATGTGAGCCGCGCAATTCGCCATCAGGGTTATAAATTTCGCGGCAGTATTCATCCAAAATTTCTTTGGGAAGTCTGTTTCTAAAGGCAGGTTTAAACCATTTTTCGTTGGGGTAATGTACAAACTCGGCATTGGCGATGTCTTCGCCCCAAAACTGGCCATGATAAAAAAAGTTACAGTTTAACCGCTCAATAAACTCACCTAATGCCGATGCGAGTGCGCTTTCTTTGGTTGCGCCTTTGCCGTTGGTAAAACACATCGGTGAATGAGCATCACGAATATGCAAAGACCACACGTTTGGCACAATATTGCGCCACGAAGCGATTTCAATCTTCATCCCTAAATTAGCCATAATGGCCGACATATTGGCGATGGTTTGCTCTAGGGGTAAATCTTTGCCCAAAATATAGGTGCTATTGGTTGAGGCAAGGCTGGGCATCAACAACGCCTGTGCGTCAGCGTCAATGTTTTCGACATGTTCAATGACAAACTCTGGGCCCGTTTGCACGACTTTTTTGACGGTGCAACGCTCAATAGAGCGCAAAATACCTTGACGGTCTTTGTCAGAGATATCGGCAGGTAGCTCAACTTGAATTTTAAAAATTTGGTTATAGCGATTTTCGGGGTCAACAATGTTGTTTTGTGACAGGCGAATGTTATCGGTAGAGATATTGCGCGTTTGACAATACAGCTTTACAAAATACGCAGCACATAAGGCAGATGAAGCCAAAAAATAGTCAAATGGGCCGGGTGCAGAGCCATCGCCTTTATAGCGAATCGGTTGGTCGGCGATTACCGTAAAGTCGTCAAACTTGGCCTCGAGGCGAAGGTTGTCAAGAAAATTGACTTTGATTTCCATGAGAGTACCTAAAATATTTTATGAATAGCCGTAATGAGTCGCCTGTATGGAGCATAGCGAAATACGGCACAATATATCTTTAAATCAATAAGTTAACTTACCCGTGTTATCACACAGGCTACCTCTCTAGCTCTGCATCACTTCGCATTCTTATACATAAAGTTTTCTAACGAAGTTTCGGCCAAGTTTGTCCAACCATGCGTTAGCTGTCTAAACGGTTTCCAAGAGGCATAAATCTTTTTAAACATTGGGTCGGCAGCAGATAACTCGTCATACAACGCAAAAGCCGCTTTTTGCCCTGCCTGCATAATATCATCAGGATAACGATGCAAAATAATGCCATGTTGATTCATCAAACGCACTAAGGCTTGTGGATTACGCGCATCATAAGCGGCCAACATCATCATATTTGCTTCTACAGTGGCCACCTCAAACGCGGCTTGCCATGCTTTGGGCAACTTAGCCCATGCACTTTGATTTACATAAAAACTAAGCTGCGGCCCTGCCTCCCACCAACCCGGAAAGTAATAATGCTTGGCTACTTTGTATAAGCCCAACTTTTCATCATCATACGGCCCAATCCACTCGCTAGCATCAATCGCACCACGTTCTAAGGCAGGATAAATATCTGCCCCTGCAATGGTTTGAGGAATTGCCCCCAAGCGTGACATAATCTCGCCACCAATACCCGGAATACGCATTTTGAGGCCTTGTAAATCTTTAAGGCTATTGATGGGTTTTCTAAACCAACCACCCATTTGTGCGCCTGTGTTACCGCCTGCAAAATTGACAATATTATATTGCTTAAATAACTCGCCTAATAATTGCTGACCACCCGCCTGCGAATACCACGCATTTTGTTGACGTGCCGTTAAACCAAAAGGTAAACAGGTATCAAACGCAAAGGCTTTACTTTTGCCCACATAATAATAACCTGCGGTATGGCCACATTCGACCGTGCCATTACTCACCGCATCTAACACTTGCAAACCCGGTACTAATTCACCGCCTGCAAAGACGCGAATTTGAAATTTACCATCGGTGAGTTGTGCGACCCGTTTAGAGAGCATTTCGGCTGCGCCATAAATGGTATCTAAACTTTTAGGAAAACTAGACGCTAAACGCCATTGAATGCTGGGTTGAGTCACAACAGCAGGCGCGGCAATAGCGGCACCGCTAACTGTAGCTGCACCCAACGCGGCTATTTTTTGTAATGCTTGACGACGTTGCATAATTATTTTCCCTGATATTCTTTGGCAATTTCTTGCATTAAACGAATCGCTTCATCGGCACTAGCAGCTTGGCCACCTACGTTAGATAAATCATTAATATTATTAAATACCGAAGGCGAGTTATTAGCTTCATGACGCACCAAATTAGGATAGGCCATTAACACAATCACCATCGCTAATTGCAACACAATAAAAGGAATTGCCCCTTTGTATAAATGATTGGTATTGATTTCTTTGGGAGCAACACTACGCAAATAAAACAACGAAAAACCAAATGGCGGCGTTAAAAACGAGGTTTGTAAGGTCATAGCTAACAAAATACCAAACCAGACGGGGTCGATGTTAAGTTTATGAATAATAGGCACTAACAATGGCACCACAATAAACACAATCTCAAAAAAATCCAAAAACATGCCCAAGCCAAATACCATCAAATTGACCACCAACAAAAAGGCAATTTCGCCCGCAGGCAGTTGGCCAAACAAATGCTCGACCCATAAATCGCCATTTAAAGCTCTAAACACTAAAGCAAACAAACTTGAGCCAATTAAAATAAACATGACAAACGAGGTCAATTTAGCCGTGCCGTCTAAGGCTTGATGCAACAAAGAAACACTTAAACGCTGTTTAGCAATAGCTAACAACAACGCCCCTGCTGCACCCATTGCACCTGCTTCGGTAGGTGTGGCTAGGCCAATAAAAATCGTGCCTAAAACTAAAAAAATCAACACTAAAGGTGGCACTAAAGCATTTAATAAACTACCCCATTTAATGGGTAATACTTCTTTGGGGGCAGGCAACCACTGCGGCTTGGCAAGCGCGGTTGCCCCTATAAAAACAGCAAATAATAAAGTGAGTAATAAACTAGGATACAACGCCCCTAAATACATATCGCCGACTGGCACGGCCAAAGTATCGGCCAAGACAATTAATACCAAAGAGGGAGGAATGATTTGTGCGAGTGTGCCTGAAGCCATAATCACGCCGCTAGAAATAGCAGGAGAATAGCCTTGGCGTACCATCATCGGGAGCGAAATTAGCCCCATCGCCATCACGCTGGCCGCTACAATGCCTGTGGTTGCGGCCAATAATGCACCCACTAAAATCACCGCAAAGGCCAAGCCGCCACGCATTTTGCCAAACAGTTGATTAACCGCATCTAGCAAGTCTTCGGCGAGTTGGCTTTTTTCTAAAACCAAACCCATGAGGGTAAAAAACGGAATCGCCATTAAAGTTTCGTTACGCATAATGCCAAATAAACGCTCTGGCACAGCTTGTACTAATTCAATAGGCAATGCGCCTAACATCACCCCTAGCGCACCAAAAATTAAACCAACGGCGGCCAACACAAACGCTACGGGATAGCCTGTTAACAACAACGCAAACAAGGCAGCAAACATTAACGGCGCGAGCCAACCCCAATCGCCTGTCATGTTGGCTCTCCCTTAGCAATAATCAAAATACGCTTACCAATCTCGCTTAACACTTGCAAAATTAACAAAGCAAAGCCCAAAGGAATAAGTAATTTAACAGGCCAACGTGGCAAGCCACCTGCATCAGCAGACATTTCGTTATGTTGCCACACCTGCATAAACTCTTGCCAACCAAGCCACGCCAAGCCAATAGCCACAGGCAATAAAAACAATAAATGCCCTGCAATATCAATCATGGCGCGAGTTTTGGCAGACCAATGTTTAGACAGTACATCAACACGCACATGTTGGTCGGACTGTAAGGTGTAAGCCGCGCCTAACAAAAACACCGCCGAAAACAAGTACCATTGGCCTTCTAACCAACCATTAGATCCAAAACCAATTTTGCGCGCAATGGCAGTAAATACCGACAGCAACACGGTGGCTAATACGAGCCATGCGATGCCTCGACCCAATGTTTTGTTAAATGCGTCTATAGCAAGACACAGTTTGTTTAATCCATTCATAAATAATGAGCAAATACAGAGCAAGAAATGGGCTTAGGCATTGCACCGCAATTAGCGCGTTTTGTGAGGATAAAGGCGTTAAAAACGCCTGAAATGCGAACAAATAAGCGATAACCGCCTAAGCCATAAAGAAGTAGCCGAATAATACGCGCTTGGGGGGTGTTTTTGTACTTTAATTTAATTTTAGCTCAAAAAACTAATTGACTTTTCTGTCACACAAATTGTCAGCAAAGCGAATGATTCTGTGCTTTATTGTGTCACTATCAAACCATCAAGCAACATTATTGTACAAACACAATGCAATAAAAAATCTAACTGAGGAGCAAACAATATGGCTTCAACATTTATGGGGCAAGCACAAGGTTTTGGCCTTGCCATTTTAACGCAAATGGCCAGTAGCGAATGGCCCGACAAATTTAAACTGCGTAAACCTATCGAAAAACTATTGTATCAAGGTAGCAAAACAGGCTTTCAGGTGATGACTAAAGTCAGTCGTCAATTTGCCAGCTCAGGCAAAGCACAAGGCCAAGCAACCCGTTTAAGCACCAGTGCCACTAAAGGCGTTTTTGATTTAAGCATGTCTGACGAACAACAAATGATTCGTGACAGCTTGAGTATGTTTGCCTTCGAGGTGCTTCGTCCTGCAGCACATGACTGTGATGGCAACGCGGCTATTCCTGCTCAACTATTAGCCCAAGCGCAAGAACTAGGACTGATGTATTACGCTGTTCCTGAAGCATTGGGTGGCATGGCAACCGAAGACAACACCACCACCCAAATGTTAATTTTAGAAGACTTAGCCTATGGTGACATGAGCATTACTGCTGCGTTATACAGTGCGGTGAGTGTGGCTAATACGCTGTCGCGTTGGGGCAGTGCCGAGCAACAAGAGCGTTATTTACGTGCTTTTGCCTCCGAAACTCCACCTCAAGCCGCCTTAGCTGTGGTCGAAAAAACACCGCTTTTTGACCCATATAAACTCAAAACCACCGCTAAATTAGTCGGCAGTGATTATTTGTTAAATGGCGAAAAAGCCTTAGTGTTGGTAGGAAATGAAGCCGAATTATTTATTGTGGCTGCTGACGTAGATGGCACACCTGCCCTGTTTATTGTTGAAGGTGGCACAGCAGGATTAACCACCACTAACGGTTCGGCAATGGGTTTAAAAGCAGCATCTACCCAAAACCTGATATTAAATAATGTACGTATTCCTGCAACTAACCGTTTACCTGCCACCTTTGACTATCAAGCCTTTTTGGACTTAGGCGCGTTGGCATGGTGTGCGTTGTCGGTAGGTTGTGGCCAAGCGATTTTGGATTATGTGGTGCCTTATGTAAATGAGCGCGAAGCCTTTGGTGAGCCAATCAGTCATCGTCAAGGCGTGGCATTTATGGTGGCAGATATGGCCATTGAATTAGATGCAATGCGTTTGATGACATGGCGTGCGTGTGCTTTAGCCGAACAAGGCAAAGACTTTCATCGTGAAGCTTATTTAGCGCGTATTTTATGTGCCGAAAAAGCCATGAAGCTAGGCACAGATGCGGTGCAATTATTAGGTGGTCACGGTTTTACCAAAGAGCATCCTGTGGAGCGTTGGTATCGTGATATGCGTTGTTTGGCTGTTATGCACAGTGGCTTACATTTATAAATAAATTCCCCTCACCCCAGCCCTCTCCCCATAGGATAGGGAGTCCTCTCCTATGGGGAGAGAGTTAGAGTGAGGGCAAAAATTGAGGACACACAAAATGTATTTAGAAAACCCAAAAAAATATAGCATGTTAGTTGAACAAGCGCATCAAGTCGCACTTAATGTTTTGCGCCCTATTTCGCGTAAATACGATAAAGCCGAGCATGAATACCCTAAAGAGTTAGATATGCTGGCCTCGTTACTAGATGGCATGAATGAAGGCTCACCTAATGGCGCAGGTGCAACCAGTGCCACAGGTGGCAGTTCTAACAGCAATACAAGCGAAATCAAAAACGGCGCAAATTTATCGACCGTGATGGGTATTATAGAAATGTGTTGGGGCGATGTGGGTTTATTGCTTGCCATGCCGCGTCAAGGTTTAGGTAATGCGGCTATTGCTGCTGTTGCCAACGAAGAACAACTCGAACGTTTTAAAGGGACGTGGGCAGCCATGGCGATTACTGAGCCAAATTGCGGCTCTGATTCTGCTGCGATTCGCACCACCGCCACCAAAGATGGCGATGACTACATTTTAAATGGCGAAAAAATTTATGTGACTTCGGGTGCGCGTGCCGATAGCGTGGTGGTATGGGCAACTTTAGACAAAAACATAGGCAGAGCCGCTATTAAATCCTTTGTGGTAAAACACGGCACACCGGGTATGGAAATCGCTCGTTTAGAGAAAAAACTCGGTATTAAAGCCTCCGACACCGCCGCCATTACTTTTACAAACTGTCGTGTTCCTGCTGCAAACTTGTTAGGTACACCCGAAATTGATGCTCACAAAGGCTTTGCTGGTGTGATGCAAACCTTTGATAATACACGCCCTTTAGTGGCTGCAATGGCCATTGGTGTGGCTAAAGCGTCTTTAGACCGCACCCGTGAATTATTAAAAGATAACTTGTCGGTTAATTATAGTGCCTTGCCGATGCAAGCCTCTTTTGCCGAAGCCACGCTCAATCGCTTAGAAGCCGAATGGGAAGCCGCACGGTTGTTAACACTTAAAGCCGCATGGTTAGCCGATAACAAAATCCCTAACTCTAAAGAAGCCTCAATGGCCAAAGCCAAAGCTGGCCGCGTGGCTAACGAAGTAACGCTAAAATGTGTTGAGTTATGCGGTGCATTAGGCTATGGCGAAGATGAGCTGTTAGAAAAATGGTCACGCGATTCTAAAATTTTAGATATTTTTGAAGGCACACAACAAATTCAATTGTTGATTGTGGCACGTCGTGTGTTAAATAAAAGCTCGGCTGAGTTGAAGTAAATAGCAACTATAGAAGCCTATGACTCAACATAGGCTTCTATATTTATAGCGCACTCAAATCCAACACCAATTTACCTTGAACTTTGCCAGACTCACTATGGGCATGAGCTATTTTAATATTGCTTAACGTATAACTTTGCTCAATAAATGTTTGTAGTTGATTACGCTCAATTAAACAGGCAATTTGTGCCAAATCAACACCTGATGCTTTAACCCATGCAAAGGTATAACGCTTTTTAAACCCCAACACTTTTAAAACAGGATTAAATTGCGTTGCAAGCAAACTCATAGGGTTAACCACATTACTCACCACTACACCATTTGGGTTGAGTAAATGCTGATAACTAACAAAAGGCATATCGGCAACCACATCATAAATCACATCAAATTTTTGCGATATATGACGTATATCTTGTGTTTTATAATCAATAGCCGCATTAGCACCCAAACCTAAAACCAAATGATGATGCCGTTCACTGCAAATTGCAGTTACGTTTGCTCCTAAGGCTTTGGCTATTTGCAATGCAAACAAACCCACACCACCCGATGCTCCATTAATTAATACCTTATCGCCTTGCTTAATATGTGCTCGGTGCATTAACACTTGGTATGCCGTTAATGCCGCTAAGGGTATCGAAGCCGCTTGCTGATGGGTAATATTTTTAGGTTTATGTGCCAATGTATCGGCTCTAGTCACTGCATATTCGGCATACGCCCCACTTTTAGCAAAGCCTGTCCATGAAGCCCGTTTATTGGCATCTAACAAACAAAAAACTTCGTCCCCAACCTTAAAATCGCGTACCAATTTGCCTACTGCAACAACAACACCAGAAGCATCATTTCCTAAAATTAATGGAAATTTTGAGCCTAATAATGCTTTTAATTGCCCTTGCCTAATTTTCCAATCGAGTGGATTAATGCCTGCCGCATATACTTTAAGTAAAACCTGATTATCCGCCATGACAGGTTGAGAGTAATTGTCCACATATTGCAATACATCGACTGAGCCAAATTCCTTAATAACAATCGCTTTCATCTATCCTTAACTCCTTAAAAATTGCTGTTACACAAACTGCCCTGCCGCAAATCCTGACGACCATGCCCATTGAAAATTAAAGCCACCTAACCAACCCGTTACGTCCATCACTTCACCAATAAAATACAAACCTTGTTGTTTGTTACTTTGCATAGTTTTGGAGGATAACTCGCGCGTATCTACACCGCCCAAAGTGACTTCGGCTGTGCGATAACCTTCTGTACCAGATGGCTTTAATTGCCATGCTTGCAAGGTTTGGGCAATACTCAACAATACACTATCGGGTATTTCGGCTAATGGTGTTTCGGCATAACTAGGCCAAGACAAGGCTTGTAACTCAAGCACTAAACTTTTGGCCAAATGCGGAATTAACTGAGTACGCACTAAGGACTTAGGGTGTTGTTGCTTTTGCTGTTTTAGCCAATCTTCTACATTCATCGTGGGCAATAAATTAACACTAATGCTCTCACCCAAGTGCCAATAATTTGACAACTGCAACACCGCAGGCCCACTCAAACCGCGATGGGTAAATAACATATTTTCGTTAAAACTGGTGTCGTCCTTGGCTGTCATGGTTACGTCTAAAGCTAAGCCCGACAAACGCTCGGTGACTGCTTTAAAACTGTCACTAAACATAAACGGCACTAAGCCTGCGCGTGTAGGCAACACCTGATGACCAAATTGCTTGGCCACCTCATAACCAAAGCTACTCGCCCCCATTGTTGGAATCGACAAACCACCTGTAGCAATCACTAAAGACTCACAAAAAAATTGACCTTTATTGGTGTTTAACTCAAAACGAGTTTGGGCTTGGTCAATCGGGGTGATTTTTTCTACTGTACAATGGGTTTGAATCGTCACTAGCTTAGTACGCTCACACTCGTTAACCAGCATGGCTAAAATATCTTTGGCGGAATCATCACAAAACAGTTGACCATGTTTGCGTTCGTGGTAGGCAATACGATGTTTTTCGACTAAAGCAATAAAATCCCATTGTGTATAACGATTAAGTGCCGAAATACAAAAATGTGGATTTTCAGACAAGTAGTTTTCGGGCTCTACAAACAAATTGGTAAAATTGCAACGTCCACCGCCCGACATTAAGATTTTTTTGCCAATTTTATTACTACTATCAAGCACTAACACGCGGCGACCTCGTTGTGCTGCCGTAAAAGCACACATTAACCCCGATGCACCGCCACCAATAATAACTACGTCAAAATGACTCAAAAAAATACACTCACATAAATGAGTCAAAAGACTCTATAAAACATCAAACTGTTAGAAAACACCAAATTACCACAAAGGCAAATCAAATCTTAACTGCCTTAGATGTGCTAATTTTAACAGAGATTACACTCTGCCTAAAGAAAAGGAAGCAGCACGCAAAAGAGCAACTATACTTAGCAACACAGTCATTATCTTTTTTGGTGTTATATTATGGATCTCTGTACACGACAAAAAAATATTTTAAGTTGAAAAGGCCGTAGGTAGCCGC
>ERZ724527.78-NODE-78-length-44927-cov-10.602313_pt1 | contig 44927 bp, 44 predicted proteins | sample MGYA00376060_ERZ724527 | MGnify/ENA primary metagenome ERZ724527 (study PRJEB28724, sample SAMN07190886) | activated sludge metagenome | isolation source: activated sludge of sewage treatment plant in Hong Hong | place: USA: Christiansburg, Virginia | collected...
CCCCACACACCAACCCGAACACACCTCAACACACTGGACAGCCGGGTAGCAGCCCCCTGAACCCGCAACGAGCACCCCACCACACCCGAAACCAACCCCCCCTCACACCAAAACGGCCTTCAGGCCGCCAACACCGGAGAAACGTGCCGGATCGCGGCTAAACGCCAGGATCCCGATCGCAGCGGACACCGAACCCCCTGGCGAGTTGAACGACTTTGCTACCAGCGGTGCGACGGCGTCAGCTATGGCCACCTTCTTGAACAACCCTACGAGAATCAGCCGCAGGCCAGAGAGGATGTCGTGCTCATCGGCCCGTCGCCGCTCACCCTGAATCTGGGGAAGCAGATGCTGGGCACGCTCGATTGGGCCAGCAACAAGTTGAGGGAAGTACGGGACGTAGAGAGCGAACGTGACCGGATTCTCTTCGGGTTCGATCCTGCGTCTGAAGACATCGAACGTGTAGCTGATCGTCTGAAACGTGTAGAAGCTGATCCCCACGGGGAGGAGGATCTTCAGCAGCGGGAGGTTCGGCTCCAAGCCGAACGTCCGCAGCAAACTTGCGGTCGACTCCACGAAGAACCCGAAATACTTGAACGTCACCAGCAGGCCAAGGTTGACGACCAAGGAAACCAAAAGGAGCTGCTTACGTAACGGCTCGGCAGCTGGTCTCATGAGCCGGGAGACGGTGTAATCGACCGCCGTCGAGACGAGAATGAGTCCTAGGAATCGCCAATCCCAGAAGCCGTAGAACACGTACGAGGCCAACAAGAGCCACGCGTTCTGCTGTGGAACCCGCCTCAGCACTCGATAGACGATCCAAACCACGGGCAGAAACGCCGCGTACTGAAGACTGTTGAAGAACATGCCAGGTCCTGCCGGGAAACGGGGTCCTATCGAAGCGCCGCTGTGCCGGGCAAGGCGAGCGAGTGCAGCCTAAACTTAGTGGAATGGTCCGCTGAGAACACTAACCAGGATCAGCTCCTGAGTACCTCACGGTAGATGGCCTCGACCGCGGCGGTCGCGGTAGCGGCGCTGAACCGCTCGAGCGCCGTCGCTCGGCTCTGTTCGCCGTACCGAGCGCGAAGGTCGGCGTCCTCAATCACTTCGATCAGCGCCTGGGTCAGCTCTCGCTCGGACCCGTCGGCCACAAGGCGTCCCTCGTGGTCGTCGGTGACCATCTCGGGGATGCCGCCCACCGCCGTGCTGACGATGGGGAGGCCCAGCGTCATGGCCTCCATAAGGGCAACCGGTAGGCCCTCGTGATGTGAACTGAGCATAAACACGTCGAGCGCAGCCATCACATCGGATGCGTCGGACCGGAAGCCAAGAAACCGAAACCGATCGCCGAGGCCAAGCTCGACGTGCAGCAGGTTGAGACTCGATTCCAAGGGCCCCTGGCCCACAGCGAGGAAGACCACGTCTGGATGTTCGGCGAGCGCCCGCTTCGCCGTTGCAAGCATCAGCGGGTAGTTCTTCTGCTCCCGCAGGTTGGCAACCGTGCCGACGACGATCGCATCAGCAGAGATTCCGAGGTGCTCACGAACCCGCTGGCGCTGGTCCAAAGACTTGAGCACCACGTCGGCGTCGATACCGTGCTCCAGCACCCGCACCCGCGCCTGAATCCTCGCGGGCATGGTTGACCGGCAGTCGGCCGACACCGCTAGGGCAGCATCGTTGAGGCCGAACGTCGCCCGGTTCACCCATCGTGTAGGGGGCGTATAGCGGTCCCAACGGTTGTGCTCGGTCACCACGACCTTCACGTGCCGGTTGGCGACCGAAAGCACCAGCCTGGCGATGGCACCAGGAAGAGGGGAGTGGATGTGAAGGATGTCGATCTGGCCATCCTTCAGCTCGGCAAGGAGGTCCCGAATCCACCGTGGGTCCATGATGCGCCCCGAGCCGAGACGCTGGACCGGGACTCCCTCGCTGCGCAGGTCCTCGACAACAGAATGCGGCCGGTCGACGAGGTAGGCGGCTCGATATGAGAACGCAGTCCGGTTACCCGCTCGAGCGTGGTTGAGCAGCAACTGCTCCATCCCACCCTTGCCCAGGCCCTTGGCCAACCAGAGCACCGCAGTTGGGGTATCTGCTTCGTACCTGCGAGGGCCGATCGGGGGGGACTGGCTCACCGTCTCATGATTGCCGGGTGCGTCATCGCAAGCAAGATGGCTTCATTTCTACGCCAGCTAAGTAGCCCGGCTGGGGCTGATCGTACTCTCCGAAGCACGACCTGGCTTCACCTCAGTCGACGAGGTCAGGGCCTCCTCTTCGGGTTCGCACCTCAGAATGTTCTACGCGCACAAACTTCGTCCTTCGAGCCGACTGCCGATACCATCCGTTTCGTGCATCAACCCCCTGGCAGGTGCCTTGCCCGCAATTCGTACGACTCGGACTACAGCTTTGTGCAGAACGGCTTTCTGCCGCCTCGCAAGTCACCTCGACGAGAAGCTGCTCGATGGGAGCCTCACGACACCTCGCTTCGCGCCCGCCGCTGGCGCTCTCATCGCGAGTTCGACGAGATTGTGATAATCCGCCAATTCGTGAGCCAAGACCTGACCGAATTGGCTATGAACGCCAACCTTGACGCACTCAGAGCAGCGGAACGCCGGTCAGCCGTTTGCTGCGCATGGACGTGGGGGAAATCTCCGGCTACGGGAGGGATCGCTGATCCTACAACGTTCGGCGATCAGCGACTGCAGCAGGATCAGAGTAACGCGACCCTAGTTCAGTGCGGGTGATGCGAATCGTCGACCACGGCCTTGTCCCACCACCGGAGTGGGACATGTTCGTATCATCGAGCCCAACTGGGTGGTTCTGGCATTCGCGTTCATGGATCGATTACACCATCGCTTACGGCCAGGATACGTCCCCATGTGGGTCGGTGTTCACCGTGCGCGATGGGGAAGACCGAGTTGTGGCGGCAGCTGTCGCCCTGGTTGAAGAGTCTGCGATCGGCGGTACCGAGGCGACGTCGCGCTCAATTGGTTTCGGAGGAGGGCCAGTGTGGGTCCCTGCGGTCTCTCCCGAGTTGGATGAGGCGACGACCGCCGAAGCGATCAGGTTGTGCTTTGATCACCTTTCAAAGATTGCCTCGGCCGAGGGTGCGGTGTCCGGCTCAACACGGCTGGCATCGATCCCTACTGACGCCGCCACGTACCAATCCGCTGTTCGAGTGGCCGCCCTGCGCAATGGATGGGCGGAACGTGGAGGCGCCACCCAGGTCCTCGATACTTCGCTTCCGGTTGATGTGATTCGTCGAGGAATGTCCAAGGGCCACCGCTCCGCTATTACGCGCGGCTTGCGGTCGATGTCGGCGGCGCTCACCGACCCGAGTGATCGCAAAGCCTTCTCTGCCTACCGTGAGATGCACCGCCGAGCGGCGGGTCGTTCGACGAGGCCGCCGCGGACTTGGGAACTGATGGAGAACTGGCTCGCGGACGGAACTGGGCTCTTGTTCGGGGCCCGTCTCGCTAGCCAATGGGTTGGTTTCAGCTACGTGCTTGTCTCGGGAAGAAGTGCCTACTACGCCTCGGCGGCAAATCACCCAGATGTTGAGGGCCAGCCGATTGGACACGTGCTGCAATGGGCGGCGGTCGAGGAGCTTGCCCGACGCGGCGTCGTCTCCTACGAATTAGGTCAGCAGCAATTCGCCCCCACTAGTGCGAGAGCCCCATCACCCAAAGAACTCGCAATTGCCCGCTTCAAGCGCGGCTTTGGGGGACAGACTGTGCCCGTGGTGGAGCACGAACGGTTTTGGGACGCGTCGGCAGCTGTGTTGGTTCTGACGCATCGGGCCGAAGAGTACGCTGCGACACTCAAAACCGAGGCCTCACCCGATTGAGAGAGTCCGGCGCGCCGAGGCGCTTCTGTCCGCTCTTCGATTCTATGACAGTCGGCTGCGGACCGGCATGATCCATTTGGCTTGATGAAGAAACCCCGTCGAACTGGCAGCCGCTCCCGAAGAAGCAGCTACGAGATTTCACCGCTGGTTGCGCAATCGAGCAGCAATCGTCTTGAGTCGAGAACAAACACCATAGCCTTAGCCATCGGCATCACCGACAGAAAGCAGGGAGCAGTTGTAGGTCGGGTTCCTATGTACTAGAGAAACGCCGCTCGTTGCCATGACGTTTTGGATTCCGTGGTCGTTCACCATTGCAATGTATGAGCGTGTCGATGCCAGAATATCCAAATTGTTCGAAATGAACTGTTCGAGGACTCGCTCTCCAAAAGGATTTGCCAAAAACAGTAAGTACCTCGCCTTCGGGAGTTTGAGCTGAGATGCGTCGCCCACGTCGAACGTACAGCGCCGACCGGCCTTTGGGAACTTTTCCTGGTTACGTCTTGCGTCCTCTATCAGCGGAGCCTCAAAGTCGAAGCCTCGCAAATCAGCGAATTCGTATCGAGTCGCTGCGTACAGGGTTTGGATTCCAGTTCCACATCCGACATCAAGGAAAGTCAGAGTGTTGAGCTGTGTGGTTTCTTCAAGGGTTTTTGTGATCCGATCAAGGTTTCGCAACCACATCACCATGAAACAATTGGCGTCGTCTCGCGACCGGTACCTGTTAGTGAACGATTCGACTCCTACCCTTGTGCCTCTTAAACCATGGCTACGTATCCAGACAAGGTTGTAGACCTCGTTCCATGCTCGCAGGGCCGGTGTTGGGGATCCCCTACTAAGGTCTACGTTGTAGCGCACAAGGGTGGATGGTAGTCGCTTTCAGACACAGCTTCCACCGACCGGTTGGAGATCGTGATTGCGGCCAGTACTGCAGACCGGCCCAAGGCCGAAGTCGGATGAATTCCAGGATCAATCGGGGTAGCTGAAGTCGCCCTTAGCGGCGCAACCCCACTCCCATCCGTCGAGAAGAACCCCACCTGCCGTGTCGCAGGTCGAACTTTGCTCGACGAGATCTGCGATACTTCGCACAACGTCGATGCTCGATTCATTACACCAAGAATGGGCGTAATCAATCCGTTCAAGTCGTCCCCCAGCACGAACCGACAATTTATCCATCGCTTTTCGTAGACTGCTGACGTCGTGGACGATCTGGACGTAAGGTTCAATGATATATGGATAGTTGGGTCGGTCTTGCGGATGGCAGAGGTCAATCACGTCCAGCCCCATGGAAAGAGCCTCTAACCCCACGCCACTTCCATGTTGGACCACAGCCTTCGCTCCATGCCGTCGCAAATAGGTGGAGGTGTCTGGCGCGTCAATTATCTCCCAAGCTGATGGAAACATCCGCCGGTACGCATGTGAGCGCATTCGAGGGTGTAGGGATACTTTGATGGGAGAACGAATGGCGTGATAGATGACATCGATATCGCCTTGTATCACCTCAGGGGCGGACGCCGCGTATACGACAGAAGATGAATTTGGCGGCGTCGCGTGTGACACCGGCTCGCCTGGGTTGCCGACAGCAGCTAAATGGTCGAGCGGGGTGGCGCCGAGGCCTCGGTAGAATTCGACCTCCGACGCACCACGCAACAGCGCCCAGTTGGTTGGAAGATCGTGGTAGAAGGCGTTGTCGGCGGTAGGGGCATGAGGGATGTAGTACGAGCTGACATGCTGATGATGGACAACAGAAAGAAGCGCCCGGACTGAAGCGTTGTTCTGTGAACCGACGATGACGGCACGGATGCCAGCGTTTCGAAACTTGACCTTCGCAATGCGACGCCTGAAGGTCTCCACTTTAAGTAACTCATCACGAAGACCGAAGGGCTCGCCAATATTGGCGGTCGAGAGAGCACCTGCGAGGTCACTTTCGACTCGTCTAACGTTTTGCCGGACACTCTTGAGCGCTCCAATTCCTAGCGGGCGGAGCCGGATGAACTTGGGTTTCCCATGTCGTTTAGTGAACTCCTCTGTCAAGGATGCCATTATCCGTCCTGTCTGGACGCTGGTCCCAACCAGGAGCACTGGGCCAACGCGTGTCAATCGAGGGCCAGCCCGAGGTGCGATCGCCCGAGCGATGGCCCGAGCACGATCCAGCACCTCTGTTGCTGCTCCCCGATCGGCGCTCACAGGAGCATGTAGCAACATCATTGCCACTTGCGGGAGCGCAGACCATGCGAGATCCTCTGCATTGACCGAATCGGGTTTCGCCATGGTGAAACTCGGCGCTTCACCAGCCGTCCGGGTCACGATCGGATCGGTCTCCCAGTCGGCACCTGCATTGATCTCGCTCATGGTGATGGAGACCTGAAGCCGATGGGTCGAGTTGTCACGGGACGTTGTTGACGCGGGGTTCGATTCCCAAGACCACTACACAGGGTTGAGAGAGTCGCTCCTTCAAACCAGTGAGTCGGCGCCTGTTCGATGCTGGGAGCGCATGGATGCGGCCTCGTTGCGTGACGCGACTGAAAGGTGAACATCGGCGGTTCCGGTATCATTTCTTCCCTAACATCTGACGCACGGTGTTTCGGTCGTTGGTCATGTCCCCCACGTCGCTCCGGTTGCATCAGCGGTCGGTTGGGCCGACGTCGATGTTCCCGACGTGACCCCGGTTTGTTGATGGGGGCATGGAAGAGAACACTGTCATCTGCTAGAAACTCATCTTCGCCTAAAGTGTCTTGTTTAGAACGTCTAGGCTCCGCCAGGAACCCCGTCGCTATGGTGTCGTTCAGCCAGCCGAGGTCCTGCTCTCCGACATCATCAGCGGTGACCGACCTCAGAATCAGTCGCTCGGTTTCGATATTGATGGGGATTGACACGAATCAGGCCAGCCGCTGGAAGCCACTATGGGCGGTGCCGTTTGGCAAGTGCGCAAGCAGCGCCTCGTCAGACTCGATCCCTGCAAGGGTGTCGAACACGGGGCTCAGCGTGTCGAAATAGCCGTCGAGAATTTCCGAACTGTGGGCGACTGAGGCGTACGTCGCAGTTCCCGCCAGGTAGCCCCGGGCGAGCATCTCTTGGGTGACGAAGGTCTTCACTGCCAGCGGGTTGAGACCGCCAATCAGATAGCTCCCCAGAGCCGGGAGCCCCAGTGTCTGGATCGGGAACCCTGCCGAGTCGGCAAGCTCGACCCATCTCCTCCGGATCTCGAGCCCGATCGCGTCGATTCGAGCGGGAGCATCCTCGACCCGCATTGCGGCAAGGCTTGCAAGGCCTGCAGCTGGGCCGATGCGTTCGGTCCAGAAGGTGCTTGAAATGAACGTATTCTGAGCCGCCTGCATCACCGATTCCCTGCCGATGACGGCGCTGATCGCGTAGCCGTTGCCCAGCGTCTTCCCAAACACAGCAACGTCGGGTTCGACGTTGTGCACCAGGTGAAGGCCACCCAGATTCTTGCGGAAGCCCGATGTGCATTCGTCGAAGACCAGAACGGCATCATGGCGAGATGCGGCAGCCCGGACGCCGTCAAGGAAGCCAGGGTCAGGCTCAGCGGACCGCTCGACCTCCATAAAGACCACACCGATCTCGCCAGTTTCGAGCAGTGACTCAAGTGCGGCCAGGTCGTTGTAGGCGAAACCGCGAGCCGATCCCGCCAGGCCTTGAGGCACGCCGGCGGGATCCAGCCCAGGTAGCAGGTGGGTAGCCAGCGTCGACCCCTCCGTGAGATTGGCCGCCAAATACCAATCGCTCCACCCGTGGTAGCCGCAGAACGCGACTCCATCTCGACCCGAGGCAGCCCTAGCGATTCGGACGGCCACTGCACAGGCCTCGCCGCCTGAGCGGGCAAAGCGAGCCATGTCGGCCCAAGGATGCAGGTCGACGAGTTGCTCAGCGAGCCACACCTCTTCCGGACAGTTGAAGGTCGACATATTCCCGGCGGTGACGGCCGCACTGACTGCCTCGTCCACCTTTGGATGCCCATAGCCCAAGATGTTGGTTCCCACCCCCATGAGTCCCACGTCTACGTACATCCGGTCGTCGAGATCCCAAACCCTGCAGCCCTTCGCTCGCGAGAAGTAGGAGGGCCAGCCTGATGGGAGGTGCATCTCGGCTCGTTTGGACAACAACATGTTGCCACCGGGGATCACCCGCTTCGCGCGCTTCCAGAGCTTCTCACCCGTGCCCATCGAGGCACCGCCGTCTCGACCAAGATGTCGGTTTCCGGCGAACAGCGACGGATCCGAACGCATCAACTCGGCAACGGCCTCGAAGCTGAAGCGATTGTGTCCGAAGAAGTCGAAGACAGTACCTATGACCTCAAGGTCTTCGGGCTCGTCCAGCGTGACTCGTTCATCGGGTACCGGCTGCGCGGCTTCAAGAACAGCAGTGTGAGTATCCGGATCCCGCTGCATATATGGCGTGACGTGTTCCCGGTCGTACGGCTCGGTCGCTTCCGCCCTTGCCCGCCTGAGGGCCTCCATGGTGAAAGCCTCGACATCAAACCCATCCGGGAACGACTGACCAGTTCTAAGGTAGTCATACTGCTTGGTCGCAAGTTCCGAGAGGACCCGATCGACCAATTCGGGTGCAACTAGCGGGCAATCTCCGGTGATCCGGACGATGACCTGGGCGTCGGTCGAATCTGCTGCTAGCCCGAAACGATCGAGGACGTTGGTTTCGCTGCCGCGGAAGCAAGTCACCCCGAGACGGTCAGCGAGAATGGACAGTTCGTCGTTGGCCGCGGTGTCAGGCACGGCCAGGACAACCTGATCAACCAGCTCCGCACGAGAGAGCCGCTCGATCAGATGCTCAAGAGCGGGTTTCTCAAGTACCGGGCTGAGGACCTTCCCTGGGAGTCGAACCGAACCCATGCGCGCCTGCACAATCGCCACCACGTGTTGGTCGGTGTAGAGGCTCATGGCGAAGTCACGATCGTCCAGCTACGCGGATCGCACTGAGCAGCAGGTGGATAGGGAAGTGCTTCGAGTTCGGCAATCAAATCGTCGTCCAGTGGTGGGGAGTTGAATGATGCGACCATTTCGCGAAGCTTAATGACTGACTCGGCTCCGACCAACATGCCGCGGATTCCTGAGATCGCCTTGACCCAGCCGATCGCGAGGTCCCTCCTCGTCCTGCCGGCGCGTTGCGCCAGCTCAGCGAACGCCACGACGTATGGACGCAACGGCAAAGTCGGGCCGACGAGTTCCAATGGGTCGGCTGCAAGGATGCCCTGAAGCAGCACGCTTCGCACATAGACGATCGTTCCGGTTGAGGCGGCTGATGCAATCAAGTCACGGGTGAGACGACGATCGAAGAGGTTGAGGGGCACCTGCACCACGCCGATACGAGGGTCGTCCACAGCCGCTTCGAACTCGGGCAAGTCGTATACGGATGCGCCCAGACTGCCGACTTGTTCACCCACCAACTCAGATGCAGAGGCGACTACGCGACTCTCGGGCCGCAGCACTTCCGCCGAATCGTGGATGTAGAGCACGTCTACGCGGTCGCGTCGCAGATCTTTCAGCGATTGCGATAGGGATTCCGCTGGGCTTCGCTTCGGGTCGAGCTTGGTGTGCACCGGTAGGCCGCACCTTGACTGGCCGATTGCCTCTTCCGCACTCCCGTAGACAGGCGCAGTGTCAAGGGCGGCTATGCCTAGCGTCGGGGCCAACTCAAACAAACTCGGACCAGCCGGTTCGCCAGCCTGATCTAAGTCCCTCACGATCCCGTACCCCGACTGGAACTGCGCAGTGCCCAAGATCAGCACAATCCGTTCATCCATCTCAGTCTCAGTCATAGGCTCCCATCTGTACTAAGAACGAAACCGACCACGGCACACCTCGGGCGATCAGGCGGAACAGGATATTCACGACGACACCTCAAGCTGATCTACCTGAAGATGCCCAGCGGACCGTCTGGATTATACATGCTGAATGGCAAGCCCTCGTCTCCGACTGGTCGACCGGGCGCCAGGAGTCAACGCAGCCCCCTCATCATGTCTGCACCCGTTGGGATCGAGCCAGCCATACGGACTGCTCCCCTACGGGCCAATCCCTGCTGCCGACGCAACCTGTTCGAACTGGGCCGCTAGCGTGTGCACGAAATTGACATACCTGAACGATGGACACGACAGAGCAGGCGGATGAAGAAAAGCGGTTCGACGGTTGATTGACGTGACCCCGCTCCGAGTTGCTTTTCGCGCCGACGCGTCGATTGAGATTGGCACCGGCCACGTGATGCGGTGCCTCACGCTTGCATATAACCTCAGGGAGCAGGGAGCAGACTGCAGCTTCATCTGCCGGTCACACCCTGGCCACCTACTCAGTCTGATCCGCAAGCATGGGTTCGAGGCTCATAGTCTGCCGGTTGTCGCCATTCATTCCTCTGCTACCGATCAAGAGCGCTTTCCGTATGCGGATTGGCTGGGGGCAGATTGGGTGGAGGACGCTGACCAGACTCTTGCTGTACTTGGTCCGGTGCAAGTCGATTGGCTAATTGCCGACCACTATGCAATTGACGAGCGCTGGGAAAAACGCGTCCGTAACAGCACCAGTAAGCTCCTTGTGCTCGATGACCTAGCCAATCGACCGCACGATTGCGATCTCCTCCTCGACCAGACACTTGGACGCAGCTCCGCTGACTATAACGATTACGTGCCCTCAAGATGCGTAGTGCTAGCAGGGCCGGAGTATGCGCTGCTGCGCCCTGATTTCGCATCTTTGCGGGCTGTGAGTCTCGAACGTCGTGCTTCGCCAAGGTTGGGGCACCTACTCATTACTATGGGTGGTGTGGACAAGGCAAACGCCACTTCCAGAGTACTCGCTTCGTTGGCCAGTTGCGCCCTACCTGTGGATTGTCGCATAACCGTGGTGATGGGCGCTCAAGCACCGTGGATACGCGAGGTGCGAGAACGAGCGGACGACTTGCCCTGGCCAACCGACGTTCGTGTCGATGTCCGAGACATGGCGCACCTTATGACGAATAGCGACCTGATGATCGGTGCAGCGGGTAGCACTACGTGGGAATCCAGTTGTCTTGGGCTCCCGTCGATAGTGATCGCCGTAGCAGAAAACCAACAGCTAATTGCCCGAGCGCTCGCACATGCCGGAGCTGCTAGATCTTCTACCGTGTCGACAGTTACTGATGATATCAACTGGTTTTTGAAGCCAACGGCGTCCACCCCCTTTAAACTGGCCGAGTTTGGTGACGCGGCGGCTAAGGTTACACGTGGCCGAGGGGCATCACTTGTTGGCCAAATGCTATTCGCGGAGAGTAAACTTTGAAGCACGCCATCCTCTGTGTCCGAAGTTCGTCGCACAAATAGTTGCCACGATTAGCCGCAACGCAACCACCAAGCTGCACTCAGTGGAGCGCCCGCATCACCATGAACGCCTCCGCTGCGTGGAGTCCAACCGTATGCCCGCGGTGACGTGCAAGGTGTTCTAAGTGGCTCAAGCTGCGCGAATGCGGCTCGTCCCGCAATTCCAAGCCATAGGCCGCCAAAGCACGCAGCTTTAAATCGATATAGCCACTGATGTCAATGTACAAAACGGGCAAGAATTGACTGGACGTTGGACTGGCCCAGTCGGTACTTGACATGATTTCAAAGGTATACACTTCTCTGACGTGGTGGTCCGGCATCGGCCTACATGCAGTCATAACAGCCTCATGGGTTACGCGATGGTCCACGTTGAGGTCGCCACTGTGATGGGTATAGATCACCTCAGGCTCAAACGCGGACAGGATTCTCTCCAGTGCCCGGACAACTTCAAGCAGTACCACACCATCCATCTGGTTGTCTGGGAAATCGAGATAATTGACCTCGGATATACCGAGAATCGCATGCGCCTCCCTGGCGGCGCGGACGCGATCGTCCAGATCCGTGCCAGATTGGTCCGGACGAGACGAGAGGCCATCCGTAAGGAAAACAGCATTCACAGTATCGCCTTCGGCAACATGACGAGCAATGGTGCCGCCGCAACCGAGGGCCTCGTCGTCCGTGTGAGCTGCCACAACCAGTATCCGTCTACTCAATGAAGGGCTCCCAGCACGCGAACCTCCCGGCAGGTATGACCGAGCCCATGCGTCTATGGGGTAAATTTCTGTAGCGGCATGGTGGCAGACAGACATCTGCTTTGGCTGGGCAAACGAAGTTGTACGACGAATGTCGAGTGCGCGTTGGCCAATTAACGATCACATGTCCCCGGTCTCAAGTCCAGCTACCTCGTCGAATGAAATAGTAACACAGGCGCTCACCTTTCCATTGGCCAGCCTCGCGTCGGTCAGTTCAAGCCTCATATTGCCATAGTCAATGAAGGCGTGAGGATAGTCTTCCGCATCTAACATTCGTATGAAGTCGAATACACGATTGCTATCGGCGTCTTTTGCCATTTCGCTCTGAGCCGGTGTTCGGCGTTCGAATAGGGTAGCCTCTCCACTCTGAGCTGTCGGAGCAGGGTTATTATCAATTATCCAGCGGATGACTTCACAACTTTTCCAGCCCGCCGTTTCATAGATAGATTGAGCGCTGCCAGTCAGCTCAAGTGGACGTTGAGCGTAAACAGGCCCAGCGTCCATTTGCTCAACCATCCTTAGGGCGGTAAGTCTCGTACTTGTATGACCAGCAAGAATGAGGTTCTGCAGCGGTGAGCCGCCCCGGCCGTATGGCACGTCCGTCATGTGAAAGCAAACACATTCGTAAGTTTCGTATATTTCGGATGGTACATACCAGTTCCAATGAAGAAAGAAGATGTAGCGCGGTCGCATCTGGCTGAGGGTATCCTCGAGGCCAGATTTCGTTGATACCCAGCGCCAATCTGCCGCCAAGCTCCCTTTCAAGTCGAGGTACGCATCATAGTGCCACATCCTGCTGCTCGCGACGATGTATCCGTCACCCGCTTGAAAGCGAGCTGGCGCCATTCTACGTTCTCCATTCAATCGAGGGAAGTTCATAACCCACTATGTTGTAGTACCGGCCATGACCGTCGATCCAGCGACGCTCAACCTCATGCCGCTGGAATCCCAGCCGGACGTGGAGACGCATAGATGCAATATTGAACGGTAAGACTTGCGCCTTCATGCGACGTATCTTCGTTTCCGAGAAGACATAGTCGAGAGTCAAGGAACACATTTGAAATCCGGTACCGCTCCTGGCCCCCGGGGCGGTGTGAAAGCTCCATTCGGCTTCATCCCCATCGTCCATTCGCGTGACATTCATGAATCCGACCGCGACACCTTCTGATTCCATGACCATCAAGTGGATGGTCGGATCCTCGATTGCCCGTTCATACCATGCCCTGTGCGCTCCCAGAGTGACGACGTCATTAGAAAACATGCAGTTCCGAATCTCGGGAGTGTTGCGCCAGGTGAGCACCGGAATTAGGTCTGCATAGGACATGAGGCGGAGGGCGGATTGTGACCCGTGGTCGCTCACTCTATGCCGGCAGGGAATTGGGTGACGCGAAATAATCGACCACCACATATTGTAGCTGAAAGCAACGATATCCAGTGCTTGATATCCGATGCCGACTCACCATTAGGGCCGCGACGGATAGTGGCTTTGATTCCGAGTGTGGTAGGCGAGCCTGGTTGCAGCCAGATCATTCCAGGCCGAGATTGTGCGCTGCTCACTTGAGACATGCTAGCCGAGAGGGCTACTCTGGGCCAGCGCGGCGGAGAACGCTGCACTGGTGGTATCAGCGCCGCCCATGTTGAGACCGATGAACAGTATTCTGGTTTGGTTGACCCGTTTCGGTTGCCGCAGAGACGCAGGGATAATCGGCTGGACGCGAGGGGATCGGGAGGGCCGTCCAGAACGAGATTGGTTCTTCAACGTGATCTTCAAGAATGTGCACCTAGTGTGCTGTCAGGCTGATTCGGTGGATAATTCGGTTCCGAGGACATCGGAGCAGTAGCCAGCGAGGCGTTCGAGGATCTCGTCGGCGGTCTTGTGCCACACGACCGGCTTCGGGTCCTCGTTCCAGCGGGCGACCCAGTCCTCGATGTCGTCGGCGAGTTCTTTGACCGAACGGTGAGCGGATCGCTTCAGCTTCTTGGTCGTCAACGCCGAGAACCAACGCTCGACAAGATTCATCCACGACCCGTAGGTGGGGGTGAAGTGGAAGTGGAACCTCCGGTGGCGTAGCAGCCAGCGTTGAATCTTCGGGGTTTTGTGGGTCGACAGGTTGTCCAGGATCACGTGGACATCGAGCTCGTCGGGGACTTCCCGGTTGATCTTGTTCAAGAACTTCCGGAAGTCCTCGGAGGTGTGAGATCCCTTGATGTCAGTGATCACAGTGCCCTTGGCGATGTCCAACGCGGCGAACAGGTCACAGGTCCCGTTGCGTTCATAGTCGTGGGTCGCTCGTGCCGGGGTGGTGGGCAGCATCGGGAGTGTCGGGGCGGTCCTGTCGATCGCCTGGATCTGAGGTTTCTCGTCGACGGCGAACACCACTGCTGCGACCGGTGGGTTCATGTAGAGGCCGACGATGTCACGGATCTTCTCGACCAACTGCGGGTCGGGAGACACTTTGAAGGAGTCCTCGACCCACGGTTTCAGGCCGAACGCCCGCCAGATCTCCGAGACACTCTGATGGCTGATCCCGTGCTTCTTGGCGAGGTCGCGGGTGGACCAGTGCGTAGCGTTCTCGGGTGCCGATTCGAGGGTCTCGATGATGACCGCTTCGACGGTGTCGTCGCCGATCTTGCGTGGCGCCCCCGGTCGTGGGGCATCAACGAGCCCGTCGAGACGGTCCTGAGCGAAACGGTGACGCCACTTCGACACCGTTGCCGGGTTGCAGCCCTGATCGGCCGCGATTGCGGTGTTCAGGACTCCTGACCCGGTGAGGTGAGATTTGTTGGTGTGTCGGGGGTTTGGGCTTGTTTGTCGCGGCATAAGTGCGATAATAGGAGCAAGGGTTCACGGCGTTTGGCGGGTGCGATGGCGGTCACGGTTTCAGGCAGGGAATGGGCCATGGCGCCGTTGCCGATGGGTCCTGGGGGGTCGATACCGGTCGGACCGGGTGTGGATGTTCTGATCGACGAGGATGGTGCCGGGTCGGTGTTCTTGTGGGGGATGGCGGCCTGGTATTGGGCGGCCGGTGACGACTCGGCGAGACGTTTGGCGGCGGTCCAGTTGGTGAACGCCCAACACGCATCTCAGCGTGCTGTTGCTGAGGTTCTGGGTTTAAACGAGTCGACGTTGTGGCGGTGGCGTAATGACTACAAGGAGGCCGGGACCGGCGCGTTGGTCAACGAACGGAAGGGCCCGAAGGGCCCGTGGAAGCTGACCGATGACATGGCCGAGTCGATCGTTTCCAAGCGCGCAGGCGGGGCATCGTTGCGGGATATCGCTGACCGTCACGGTGTTTCGACTGACACGGTCCGTCGGGCTTTGGCCTCCAAACAGACCCCCGAACCAGATCCCGAACCCGAACCCGAACCCGAGTCGGGGTCGGGGTCGGGTGTTGGTGCCGTTGGCCCGCCCGGAGGACCGTGAGACCGAACGCCAAGCGGCCCGCCGTGGCGCGCTGGCCGGAGCGGCACCGGTGATTTGTGAGGGCGCGAGCCTGCCGTTGGCCGGTGCGTTGGTGATCCTGCCGGCGTTGGCGGCCACCGGGCTGTTGGACGCGATGGACACCGTGTTCAAACCTGCCAAGGCGGCGTTCTATGGGATGCGGTCGTTGGTGTTGACCCTGGTGTTCGCCAGCTTGGTCGGCGAACCCAGAGCCGAGGGGCTGACACGCCTTAACCCGGTTGATCTTGGCCGCCTGTTGGGCCTGGATCGGGCACCGGAGGTTCGTCGGGTCCGCCAACGGATGGCCGCCCTCGGTGAACAGAACCGCGGCGATGAGCTCTTCAAGGCGCTCGCTGACCGGCACATCAACAACAACCCTGATGCGTGTGGGGTGTTCTATGTCGACGGGCACGTCCGCGCCTACCACGGCCAGTCGAAAGTCCCGAAAGCCCATGTTGCACGGATCCGGATGTCGATGCCCGCCGAGTTGGACACATGGATCTCAGATGGCCGTGGGGACGGGATCCTGGTCTGGCAGGCCGAACCCGGCGCGTCGCTGGTCGGCGAACTGAAACGGGTCGCAACCGAGATCCGCGAACTGGTCGGCCCCAACCGGCGGCCGACGATCATCTTTGATCGGGGTGGCTGGTCCCCGGCACTGTTCGCACAACTCGACGCGGCCGGGTTCGATATCGCGACCTACCGCAAATACAAGGTCACCCCCGAACCCCGTAACCGGTTCACAGAACACCAACTCGTTGACGATCTGGGTCGGACCCAGACCTACCTCCTTGCCGACCGGAACGTCCGCCTCCCCTACACCCACAACAAAACCAAACGCCGGTTCGATTGCCGTCAGATCGTCCGCCTCGACCCCACATCCGGGCATCAAACCCAGATCATCACCACACGCACCGACCCCGACCCCGCCCCACTCGCATACGCCATGTTCTCCCGCTGGCGACAAGAGAACTTCTTTCGCTACATGCGAGCCCACTACGGGCTCGAAGCGCTCGACACCTACACCACCATCGGCGACAACCCGGAACGGACCGTCCCCAACCCGGCCAAAAAGGCGGCGGCGAAACACATCCGGCAAGCCAAAACCGAGCTCGCCAAAGCCGAAGCCATCGAAGGCCGCGCACACCTCAGCCCCGGCCGGACCGCCGCCGGGAACAAGATCGTCGCCGACGCCCTCGACATCCAACGCGCCGAACTCGCCGACCTCAAAACCGCTGCACGGGCCATCCCCGTCCGCGTGCCCGTCACCGACATCACCCCCGCTGCCGCCCGCCTCAACGACAACACCAAACGCATCCACGACGCCATCCGCATGGCCACCTACAACGCCGAAACCGCCCTCGCCCGACTCCTCGCACCCCACTACACCCGGGCCAACCACGAAGCCCGCAGCCTCCTCCACGAAATCTTCACCAGCCCCGCCGACATCCACACCCACAACAACCAACTCCACATCACCATCGCACCGCTCTCCAACCCCCGCCGAACCCGAGCACTCCAAGCACTCTGCGACGACCTCACCGCCACCCAAACCCTCTACCCCGGCACCAACCTCACCCTCACCTACACCACCAAAAACCTCTGACCCCCCCCATTGCACCAACTATCCGCGTGGGTCAGGAGTCCTGGTGTTGGTCTTGTCGCTGTCCGCGCACGCCAACACGATCCGGCAACGCAACGCCAACGCTTGGGACGACGAATGCCGTCGCGCCCACCTTTCCAGAGTCTTGCGTTCGTTGCCGGACAGGGTGATCTGCACGGTTGGTCGTCCACGTCGGGCCATAGCGGTTCCTCCACATGATGGTCGGTTACACCCCGACCAACACGCCCGAACCGCGAAAATTCCCCGTTCCACCATTTTCTTTACGAACTAGCCTGACAGCACACTAGAGGGAGGCGATGTTGCTCACCAGCACCTCGGGCCGTTGCGAGGTGGGATATTCGCTCGGGGGTCGCGTCATGGATGCCACATCAGTTCGGAGGTGATTTGCTTGGTCTCGGGAAGATCGAGCCATTGGATGCCGGTTAGGATGTGAGTCGCTGCGGTTTCTGGCCTGTTCGAGTTGCGCTGGCTTCGCTGCCGTCTAACATCGGAGAGGTTGCATGACGACTCAGATTACGATTGATGGTCGGGTGATTGGCCCGAAGAACGCTCCTTATATCATTGCGGAGATGTCTGCGAACCATAATGGTGATATGGAGGCTGCGTTTCGAATCATCCGCGAGGCCAAGACCGCCGGAGCTGACGCTGTCAAGATTCAGACTTATACGGCAGATACCATGACTCTCGACTCGGCCTTACCCGACTTCCAGATTGAGGAAGGCCTTTGGGCTGGCCAGACTCTATTTGAGCTGTATGAGCAGGCCCACACGCCTTGGGAGTGGCATGCTCCCATGTTCCAACTCGCCCGCGAGTTAGACATTACGATATTCAGCTCACCCTTTGATTCGACTGCGGTCGATCTGCTGGAGGACCTAAATGCCCCGGCCTACAAGGTCGCGTCTTTCGAAGCTGTCGACCTCCCGTTGATCGAGTACATCGCTGGAACCGGGAAGCCCATGATAATTTCAACCGGTATGGCGGACGATCAGGAAATCCGAGAGGCAATTGGTGCGGCCCGTAGTGGTGGCTGCAGTGAGATCGCAATTTTGCATTGTGTAAGTAGCTATCCCGCCTCGCCTGCTGACTACAACCTTCGTACTATCCCCAGCATGGCGAATCGGTTCGGCGTGGTCACTGGCCTTTCGGATCATACGATTGACAACGTGACGTCCGTCACGAGCATTGCTTTGGGTGCGTCAATTATTGAAAAACACTTCACGCTTGACCGGTCCGGGGGCGGGCCAGACGATAGTTTCTCTCTCGAGCCTTCAGAGCTTGCGGGTCTCTGCCGTGACAGTAGTACGGCGTGGAGGGCGCTTGGAGAAGTCGAATACGGGCTGAGGCCGAGCGAAGAGGACAATGTCATGTTTCGACGGTCTCTCTATTTCACGAGCGACCTCCAGGCTGGTGAAGTCATCCCGGCCGGTTCGGTCCGTAGCGTTCGACCGGGCTTTGGCCTGCCTCCGAAGCACCTGGCCGACGTGGTCGGTAGAGTCTTGAAACGAAGCGTGAAGGCATCGACACCAATCTCGTGGGATGACCTTGGGTCGTAGGTAAGGGGGCGACGTCCCTGAGGTGTTTGGTGGGACAGGTCCCCGTGACTTCGATCTCGGAGCAGAAGAGTGCGGTAGTTCCGGGGATTTGGCTAACTTCGCATCGGTGCTCGATGAGTCAGCATTGTAGGGCCGAGACTCATTTGACCAGCGAGGCCAGTACAGCGACGACGCGGTCCTGCTCCGCCTCCGTCAGGTCCGGGAACATCGGCAGGCTGATGAGCTGCTCATACGCCTCGTCGCACGCGGGGAGATCGCCGGGGTCAACGTCAATGTCGACGCTGATCGGGTGGTGGTGGATTGGCACAAAGTGGACCTGCACCCCAATGTCAGCAGCACGGAGACCGTCGAAGACCCGCTCGCGATCACGAACGCGAACAGCAAACAGGTGATACCCGTGGGTGAACCCCTGCGGTGCTTCCGGCGGGAGCACCACCGGAAGTGGTGCGAGCATTGCTCGGTATCGATCCGCCAACTCGTTTCGGCGCTGGATGAAGGTGTCGAGCTTCGCCAATTGAGACAGTCCCAGAGCCGCCTGGATATCTGTCATCCGATAGTTGAACCCAAGCTCGCTGATCTGGTAAGCCCAGGCCCCGCGATCGGGTGTTCGCTCGATGTCGTGACTACGGAATTGCCGCAGCTCATGAGCGAGACTGTCGTCATTGGTCGTGACAATGCCGCCCTCACCAGTAGTGATCGGCTTGACCGGGTGGAACGAAAACATGCATAGGTCACTTCGAGCGCAGTTGCCGACAGGACCATCGGGCGTCGATACTCCGAGTGCGTGAGCGGCATCCTCGATCACAACCCGGGGCCGGACCTTCATGCCCCGAAGGTCCACGGGTAGACCGGCATAATGCACGGCTACAACCGCATCTGCTTCAGCCGGAATCTGGGCCATGTCGAGGTTCAAGGTTTCGGGGCGAATGTCCACCAGACCGACACTCGCTCCGACGTAGCGTGCGCAATTCGCGCTAGCCATGAACGTGAGTGGTGAGGTGACAACCAGATCGCCAGGGCCCAGCCCCGCAACTACGGTACAACCGTGGAGGGCAGCAGTTCCGCTGGAGAAGGCGACTGCATGGCGTGCTTGTACTCTTTGGGCAACCGCCTCTTCGAATGCCTCGACCGCGGGGCCCTGCGTCAGCCAGGCTCCGCGAAGCACAGCTTCCACCGCGCTGATGTCACTCTCGTCGATCGACTGCCGTCCGTACGGTATGGGGGAGTGCGTCATAGCGTGGCGAGCAAATCGCGGAGTTCGTCGACGTCGAGCCACAGGTCGTTCGTGTCAGACCGGTATGCGAAGCCGTCAGGCAGTGCCTTGCCCTCCCGAAACTCGGCAGACTGCCAGTAGTCCAGCACCGGCGTGATGACGAAATAGTCGTCGAAGGCTTGACCGCGGCGGGCGTCGTCTTCCGAGATCATCTCTTCGTGCAGCTTCTCACCAGGCCTGACTCCCACGGTGTGAATCTTCGCATCGGGTGCGATGGCTCGAGCGAGATCGATCACACTCGTCGAGGGGATTCGAGGAACGAACAGCTCTCCGCCAACCAGTCGGTTGAAGCTGTCGACGACGAACTGCACCGCCTGATCCAGTGTGATCCAGAATCGTGTCATGCGCTCGTCTGTGACGGGCAATTGACCCGTCGCTGCGAGCTTTCGGAAGAGCGGAATGACGGAACCGCGGCTCCCCATCACGTTTCCGTATCGGACCACACCGAATCGGGTCTCGCTGTGGCCGGCGTATGCATTGCCTGCCACGAGGAGTTTGTCGGAGCACAGTTTCGAGGCTCCATAGAGGTTGATAGGCGACGATGCCTTGTCCGTGGAAAGGCCGATGACCCGCTCCACGCCGGAGTCAATGCAGGCGTTGATCAGATTCTCGGTGCCCATGACGTTTGTCCGGATGCACTCAAATGGGTTGTACTCGGCGGTGTCTACTTGCTTCATCGCCGCCGCATGAACCACGGCTTCGACGCCATCGAGGGCCCGTGCAAGCCGGTCCGCGTCCCGGATGTCTCCGATGAACCATCGAAGGCGAGGATCGTCGCCAATCTCGGTTCGGAATTCGTACTGTTTGAGTTCATCTCTGGAGAAGATGACTAGCCGTTGGGGATCGAGGTGTTCGAGCGCGTAGCGCACGAATGCCTTACCGAAGGAACCCGTCCCACCTGTAATCAGGATGGATCGTCCCTCTAGATAGCTCATAGGCCTGGTATCCTTCCGGAATGCTTTTTCGAGTCGGTCAACCACCACAAGGTGAGAAGCGATTGAGCCATCGGCCGTGGTCGCCGGAGCATATTGGACATGCCCGGTTGAGTTCTGAATGTTCACCGCCCGACTTCCAGGTTCCGGAGGCGAGGGTGCACAAGCTGCAGGTGGATCGAGGGAGCGTACCAGCGGGCCGATTCGCACAGCGAACTTCGACCCGAACGGACTCGACCACGCCCGTGGATGGTTGAGCTTGAGGTCTTGGGTACAGGAAGCGGGTTGATCATGGATGTAGCAGGTTCGCTTCGTATGTGCCTTCCGGCCTTGCTCGTGGTAGGTCGGCAGGTTCTAGCGGGCATAGCGGAACCTCGGCCTGCGGAACCGGCTCGTTAGGTGGTCTGACAATCTTCCTGAATGGGTTGCTGAGTTTCGAGACATACCGCGCAGACGGAAACAATCACTTGTTTTGAGAGCCGAAATAGAGAGCCTTCAATCACGGCTTGACAGTTGGTATGCGCCGAGCGGTCCATCGCGCCAATCGGCCAGCTGAGCGGCGAGCGAATCCTAGGAACGCGTTGCGGTTGGTACCGATGCGCAGCATCGTGCGGCGTCGGGGTAAGAAGAGAACGTTGGTGGGGCTTAGCATCAAAGCGGAACGGTACCCGTGAGCGATCATCAGTTCTCGGACCGAGGCGTCGTCTATGGCAGTCAGGACCTCAACCCAAACCAGTGGGCGAAGGTCAGCCAGTATGTCTGATGCGCCTTGAAGCACGGCTAGCTCGCTGCCTTCAACATCAACTTTCAACAAGTCGCAATGGGTGCTGCGGAGCGAGTTTAGGGAGATGACCTTCACCGGTCCGCTCGGGTCGACAGACATCCGCGTAGCGCCCAAGTTTCCCTGCATCGGTACCGGCGCTGCCCCTCCGGGAGAACTTCCGATCGCTTCGTTGCGCGATGTAACAAGTGCCGTCACCGAATTCCTGGCGATATTAGCATTCAACAGCTTTAAGGCAGGAGGGTAGGGCTCAAATGCAGTGACGGCAGCTTGACCGGTGAGCGCCCAATAAATCGAGTGGTTACCGATGTTGGCTCCGACATCGATGATCGACGGCTTGGGAGGCAAGAAGGCATCGACGATGCTTAGCTCGATTGCTTCATAGGGCCGGTCCGTAGCACCTATCCTGGCGCCGATGTCATCCCCGCTGGGAACGTCCAGTGTCATCTCGCCGCCCGTTGGAAGCCGTGCGCTTACGGCGTCGGTCATCTGGCGTTGTTGCGGACCGGCGTCGTCGGTCTGACGTGACTCTCGTGCTGAGCCTGCGTTCGAATCCGCTGTTCCGGGCGAATCGCCGCCCGTACTCGAGGTTCCCATGCCATCAGCTTAGACGCCTTGTGGCGCACTCGAACCATTGGGTCGTACAGATGGCACCAGAACCGGTGACGGTCGGGCGTCCGGTGGGTGTGCTGTCCTGACGCAAACAGGTTGGTTCAGGCTTCTCATGTCAGGGACCAGCCAGGTGTGCAGGCGCGTCCTTGGTGACCACCTTTCGGTGTTGTGCTCCTTGATCTGTCAGGTAGGAGTATTCGGACCGAAGACCGTCCGGACTGCTTGGAACAGCCCCATTCGATGATCTTGTCAAGTGGACCGCCTGCAGTAGAATTCATTGGCATCGGTGTCCGTGTGATTAAACACCTGCGACTGACCCCAAGGTCAGCCGAGTCGACCACGCTTTACCATCCGCTAGATCCAATGCCTTGAACGGGACGTTGCGGGTGGCGCTGGTGCCATGTTCATTTCAACCCGGAGAGGGAGAGTGCCTCGCTATAGAACGCGTTGGAGTTGGAGAGCTGCGCAGGCGTATCGAATGCCTTCACCTGACCGTCCTGGATTACCATGATCCGATCACAAATATCGAGCGTCGACATGCGATGTGCGACGATGACGATAGTCATGTGCTGTTTGAGTTCCACAAGGGTCTGACGGATGAGTCCCTCGCTACGCACATCTAGGGCGCTGGTCGGCTCATCAAGGATGAGGACCTCCGGGTCTTCAACTAGCGCGCGGGCGATACAGAGCCGCTGCTGCTGGCCCCCGCTGAGGTGTCCGCCCTGTTCTCCTACGGCCCGTTCGTATCCCTCCGGAAACCCGACGACTTCGTCGTGGAGGTGTGCGAGTCGAGCGGCGCGTTCAATGTCTTCATGGGAGACGTCGTCTCTCATCAACCTGATATTGTCCGCAACGGTTCCGGCGATCAAATGAGCCGCCTGAGGGACAAGGGTGACCTTGCGAGCCCACTCATCTCTCGACATTTCGATAATCGGTCGGCCATCTGCGAGGATAGTGCCAGAAGTGGGATCGCGCAGGCTAAGTATTAGTTGAACCAGTGTTGACTTGCCTCCGCCAGAAGGCCCTATGACCCCAACCACCTCACGCTGGCGAACGGTAAGCGAGACGTCCTCAAGGACCCTTTGCTCGCCGTGGTAAGAGAAGTTTACCTTCTCCAGCACCAGATCACCGATGTGCCCGACTGTCTGCTTGCCATCGTGCTGTCGGCCAGCCTGATACTGACTTAGGTTGAGCTGGAGTTGTTCAACGAATGGCAGTGATCCTGCAATGGAAGAGTAGGAGTTCTGAATCGCTTGGCCGTAACTCAGAGACCGCAACATGATCAACATGACTGCTCCGAGGGCAGCGACGTTGCTGGCATTCGAGAGAGTGATACCTGCCAACGCACCAACGAGGGCCAGATAGGCCAGTGTTGAGTAGAGAGGCACCACGATCGCCCTAGCAAACAGCAAGCGCCTCTCGGCATCGGCGCTTTCTGAGACCAGTTCGTCTACGACACTCGCTGCCTGATTCTGGATTCGGAAGATGTGTACTTCCTGGCCAAGCTGGGACAGGTCATTGAGGGATGACGCGAAGCGCATTCCCGCGTTCGCTGCCCGCTTCCCGCGACGACGAACAGCTGATCGAAGCGGTCGCAACGCAGACCCGAATACGAGAGCAGCAGCCATGACGAGAAGCGAGCCTATCGGGTTGACAACCACGGCCATACCAAGAAGGGCGATGAGGTTGAACATAGAACTGACCCCGAGGGTCAGGCTGTTGACCAATTGAGAGCCTTGATTGGTGAACGTTGTTAACAGCTCCTGTAGCTTGCCTGAGTGGTCAGCCTGCTGTACCGGCCAGGAGGCAAACAGAAACGCTTGCGCCAACGTTCGTCGCGTGTCCGCTGCAACCGACGTACATAATCTTGATGTCTGAGCGGCTACCCAAAGCGCTAGGGCACACCTGATCAGAATCAAACCGAGCCCTGCGAGGATCGCCTTGTTGAGGCTTAGTGTCCATTCCCTAATGAGATCGATCTGCCCGGTATCGTCGGTAATGGCGAAGGCGGCCCGACTCACCACGACTAGAAACAGAGCTTCCGCTAGTCCGCCTGCGAACGACGTGAGTGCTAGACCCGCCACGGTGCGCCGACGGTCGCCAAGGAAGTTGTTGAGCGGCGCCCACATGTTAGAAGCCGATGAATTCGCTCGGGCGGCTTCGATCTGTGCAGCGCCACCAGCGTACATCCGGCGATACGCTGGAGAGGTGGCGTGGACGTTCCGAAGCGGAGCCGGGGCGAGGGGCCCCAAAGAGTGTGTTCTCCGCGACTCCACCTAGTGTCACCTCAGGCACGAGCGGGTGCCTTCCGGCTGCCATGTTGAACGACTTTACGCAGCGGACGATTTCGCATAGCAGCAATCTACCAGTCGCATATCGGCATGCACCTAACCGTGACGGCTGCCTCGGCGACGGTCACGCAATGCGCGAGGAGAGCAGTTCGTCATACAGGTCTCTAAGGCGCGCCGCGATCCGGTCTGGAGTTCGATTCTCGGCGACGGCTCCGGCCCGAACGCCTGCAGCCGCAAGGCTTTGGGGGCTGCTCCTAGCAGTGAGGATGGCGTCGACGATGGCTGACTGACTTCCGGGCTCGATCACCCAGCCTGAGCGGTGCTCTCGCACCGTCGTTCCGATTGGGCCGATGTCGGTGGCGATTACAGGGAGATGCTGCGAATAGGCGTCGTGCAGCACCCCACTTTGAGCGTTGATAGATGTATATGGGAGTAGGACGCAGTGCGCTTGGTCGTATAACTCTTGCCGGCGCTGGTCGGTCACGAACCCGATCTCCGTGGTGAGGTTGCCGAGGTCTCGCTCGGCGGCTGTCACAGCGGCCTCCAAACTTGGCTCGCCCCGTCCAGCGATGATGAAGCGGATCTGTCCTGCAACGTCTGCCCGCTGGTTTAGATGACGGATGGCCTCCAGCATGACCATCACGCCCTTGTTCCGCCGGAGGGTTCCGAAGAACAAGAAGGTGAGCGCTCCGCCCTCGACCTGCCCTGCCCTTTCGGGCGCTCGAATAGGCATGGTGATCGGGAACGGAATCGTATGCACGAGAGATGGGTCTACGCCGAACTCTGTGACCAGTTGGTGCCCCAGCTGGTCGTGCGCGACCACAAGAGCGGAGCTCGCTCGGTACCCGCGCCGGAGGAGCGAAGTTTCCATGGTAGGAGGGAATATCGAATCATGCGGACGAACGTTGTGTACGGACTGAACGACGATCGACGCCCTGCGTCGAAGTAGCGGGATAGCCGCCCAATCGGTGATCGGGTTGTAGGTGTGGATGTGAAGCAAGTCGAAACGCCGACAGCGGACCAAACGGCCGCGTCGAGCGCTTCGCTCGATAGCAGTCCACCCTCTGAGCGCAACGGTGTCTTTGCCCCTACGCTCCGTGGCGGGTGGCGGAAGGTCACGAACCAGGGTGAAATCAGGGTGGCTCCGGGGCTCCAGGGGATGACCGAATCGCTCCGAGATGCTCTCCACGGTGAGGTCCAGATCGGAGGCGCGCGCCAGCTCTTCGGCCAGCGCCATCTCTCCAGCGTTGTCAAACGGTGCATACCAAAACACGCTGGTCACGTCGGCCTTCCAATGGTGTTGACAGTGTGCCCGAGTAGACTAGGGCGGCACGCCCTGTCGCCGGGAACGGTGAACGGGGAACGCAGCTTCTACGACGTAACATTCAGTGAGAGGGAGCCGATGCCAGGTGAGCCGGAGTTTTGGAACAAGGGGTTTCTCGTCCGGCGGCAGGTCCTCGAGAAGGCCCGCATGATTGGTTACCGACGCCAGGTTCTAGCGGGAGATCTTGCGCCAGGCGATGTCCTCTCCTCGAAAGGGGTTGGGGATCTGGTCACCGACCCAGCCGTGGTTTCTATGGCCGGCGACTTGCTTGGTGAAACTCCCCAGTACTTTGGCGATGGGAACGTCTCGGTGCGGTCGACCGCGCGGGGTTACCACAAGGACAATGCCGACCGGTACGATTCATCGGCACCCGATTGGCGAAGTGCCTATCCGATCCTCCGAGTTGGAATTTACCTCCAGGACCACCGTCGGCACTCCGGCGGCTTAAACGTTCGTCAGGGGTCCCATTTAGTCCCAATGCCGTTAACTTACGAGTGTGAGGGTGATTTCGGGTAGGTGGGCTGGTTGTGGCCAGTCGGCGTGAGCCGCCCGTTTGACGTGCCACTTGGTGTACTTGCGTTTGACGACGCGGGGAAACGATCTGGCTCGTCGTTTGGGGTTGAGACGCCGAGCGAGGAGGGTGGTGGCGATGTTCCAGAGCCTGGCGAGTTCCAGCTCAGGGGGAAAAGCCGCCCTGTTGGGCGGTGTCTCGGGCGATCCTGAGTGCGGCAACGAACGAGACCCGGTCTGGGTCTCGGCCGCCGTTGACCTCGACGTCGGCCATCATCAGCCGGATGGCGTAGTGGCAACACAACATGGCCCACAGTTCCTGGTGGACCAGCTCCGGTGACTTCGACCGCAGCACACCCCGAGCACCACGCTGATGGGTCTTCAACTCATCGAAAACCGTTTCGATCTCCCACCGCTGCCAATACGCCGCGGCGAGGTCGCCGGCATCAATGTCGGCGGGGTCCAAGACGGTGGTGATCAACCGGAACCCGCCGTCGGTGTTGTCGTCACCGTCGGTGTCGAGTGTGCCGTTGTCGACGGTGTAGTCGATCACCCGCACCCTGACCGGGTTCGCTTTGCGGCCCGCCCGGCCTCCACGGCGGATCTCGCCGAGCCATGACCCGTCACCAAGGTCCTCCACGAACACAGGTTTCAGGTTCTTCTTGACCCGCCACAACAGATCGGCTCCGGTCGCTTCGGCCCGAACCCACAGGTCGTAGCCATAGAACCCCCGATCGGCGATCACCAGGCTGCCCGGTGTGAACCGGTCGACCAGCCCTTTCGACAGGCCGACCTCCGACGTTGTGTACGGGCCGATCTCCGCGTCCAAGATCGCATGGGTGCCACACTCCGCGACCGCGACCAGGCGGGCCAACGGAAACGCGGAACGTTCACCCTTGGACACACCAGCCCGACCGAAATGCTCATCATTGGCGGTCGTGTCGGGCACATCCATCGTGGTCCCATCGATCGCCAACAAACGCCGGCCACCCAGAAAACAGTCGTCCCAGTCCGGTTTGCCGATCGGCACAGCACCCCGACGGAACAACATCTCCAACGGCTCCGGGCCCAACCGGACACGGGCCTTGAACAACGCCACCTTCGACGCCATCTGCGGCGGACCGTCACCACCCTGGGCCCACACCAGCCCCGAAGACACCATGCCCAACACGTCCTCATAGGACCCGTCAGACCAAAGCGCCAACCCCAAACAGAAATAGGCCATCACCCGGGCCGGGAGCGCCCTCACCCGCTGCTCCTTCCGGCCACACGCCTCGACCACCTCATCGACAAGCGCTCGTGAGAACGCCTTCTCCAACACTCCCACCGACACCGAATCCGCCAACTGACCACCGGCAACAGCCGTTCTCTGTCCAACACGAGCCATCCGCCGATACTACACCCATGTAGTTCTAAGTTAACGGCATTGCATTTAGTCCCGGATGTTCGCACTGGGCGGACTCACTACCTGGGCACGCGAGTTGGTGACGTGGTGGCTTGGAACCTCCGAACGACTCATAGTGGGAACGGAGTTGTCATCCGGCCCGGCGTCCCCCTGGCCGTCTCACCCCGGCTCGCTGGACGACTTCCAGGTTGGCTGACATGCGAACCACAGGTTGAGCGCGTAGCGATCTTTATTACCTATGGGGCTGCCGGCGCCCATTTGGACCGTTACATCGACTACCTGCGATCTCGCACCTATCAGCGGTCGACCTGGAGCGGGTGCCACTGGACTCCCGAAGCCCGAGGTCGAGCAGAAGCGTCTGGCCTTGACCTTCTGGAGCCTTGGTCCGAGGGTTTTGGAACTACCGAATCCTCTGACGAGTATCGGCAGCTGGCATACTGACAGCGAGTGGTGCCGGTTGGCGAAGTGTCGTCGGGAGCGGGCACGCTGTCGGATGGATGGGCTAGGGGCACGCTGCGGGATTAGTTGGTCGTTTGGGGTGTGTGGCTTATGGTGTAGTTTCAGTCGCCGTGCCAGTCGTGTTTGGTGATCGGGATTGTGTCGAATTGGGTGTCGGCGATCTTGACGCCTTTGGGGTAGACGTGGGCATCGTAGGCGGCTTGGATTGTGAGCCCGCCCTGGGTTGTGGTGGCTGAGATCAGGTTGCCGACGGTGTAGATGTTGGTGAGGGGGCGGCCACGCCAGTTGATCGTGATGAAGCTGAACATCCGGTGCTCGATCTTGTTTCATTTCGAGGTTCCAGGCGGATAGTGCGCGACGGTGATCTCGAGACCGGTCGCCTCCCCCAATCGGGCGAGGTGCCATTTCCAGGCTCTGACTCGGTAGCCGTTCGACCCTCCGCAGTCGGCGGTGATCAACAGCCGGGTGGCGTCAGGGAACTTGTGTTTGCCGAGGGTGTCCCACCATTTGGCGATTGCTGCGACAGCAAACTCGGAGGTGTCGGCGGTGTCGCCGACCGAGACCCATCCTTGGTTGCTGGTGACGTCGTAGACCCCGTAGGGGATGGCTTTGCCGAGGGCGGGGTCGGGGAAGTCGTGGACGTCGGTGCGGGTCGGTTCGCCTTTGGGCTGGTATTCGGCGCCACCGTTGGATTTGTTGCCCAGCGTCTCCTTCTTTTTGGTGTCGACGAAGATCACCGGATCGTCGGTGCTAATGAACTCGGAGACGAGTCCGGACAGGTAGTGGAACTGGCCGTCACGATCAGGGTGGGTTGTCCCTTCGGCTTGTTTCGATGGGGCCTGCAACGAGTAGCCGTTCTGGTCCAACAGGCGTCGGACAAGCTCTGCTGACGCCTCGAAGTGAGTTTCGGGGGGACAACGCACGCGACCGGTGCCGCCAAGCAGACGTTCGAGCTTGCGGACTGTCTCTCTCATGCCCAAGTCGTTGCAAAGCTCTGATCGACACCTTGATACGATAAGCCAAGTGGTGGCGCTTCGTCGTTCGCTACGATCCACATTGACCGAACGAGGGATCGCTGGTGCGCATAGTTCTCATTGACCTCAACGGCCCATTCGGTCCGCTTCGCTCCTACGTTGAACTCGTCCCCGCTCTCATCGAGCGTGGGATCGAGATCGATTTCATAGTTCCTTCCCGTTCCCTCCCATTGCTCGACGAGCTCGCCCCCCAATGTTCGACACTTGTAGTCGATCGACCTCACTCGCTGACGCGGGATTGGGAGGTTGGGCGAGCGGTACGCCGTCGACTCGGGGAGGGGGGCAATATTGTTCACGCCAACTCCACGTCTGCCGTTCGTGGTGCATCTGTTGGCGTCCTGGGTACTCGCGCTCCAATGGTTGTTCATCTTCGAAACTCCCGCCTGTCCAGACTTGAGGTAGTCATGCTCAGGAGCCTGGCATGCACGCCGAACCCCGTGCGATATATCGCCGTTAGCGGTGGGGCGGCCTGCACCATTGAAGGCCTGCCTAAAGATGCCGTAACCGTCCTGGGGGACGCGGTGTCTGCCCCGCGTGCCAGAGGAACACGCGGGCTGAATGATCCTGCACGCGTCGGATTGGTCCTAAACCAGCAACCAACGAAGGGTCTTGACATATTCGTCGAAGCTGTTGCGAAGTTGGCATCTTCGAATATTCAATGGGAGGTTTTCGGAAGTGCAGGGATCGTCCCGCCTCCTGCCGGGTATGTGGCCGAATCCATGTCTCGACTCAGCCAGATGGGAGTGGCGGATAAGGTTCATTTTCGAGGCATAGTGCCCTCAATGACGGCCGAGTTCCAGAAGCTGGATGCCTTCTTGATAACATCGCGACGCGAGAGCTTCTCACGCGTCGCCGCTGAAGCTCTTATGTCAGGACTACCTCTTGTTGCTCCAGTCATACCAGGTTTGATCGAGACGGTCGATGGCGGTCGGCTCGCTCACATGTATCCATTGGCTGATGCAAGTGCGGCCGCTTCGGCGGTGCAAGTGGTACTAAGTGACTATCACTCCGCCCTTAGCATGGCCCAAATCGGGATGCGGTGGGGGGAAAGCAGGTTTTCGGCAGATGCGGTTGCAGGCGAAATGCGTAAGTTGTACACAGAACTCTTGGTCAGACCGACGTCTGCCAGATCTCGGTCGTAATTGCCCCTGGAACACACGGCCTCGCTAGAGCGTAGGTGCCATTTGAGTCCATTCGCGTCCGGATTTTGATTCCGGTTGCTGCTGGCGGGTGTAACGGATATACGGAGTTGGTCGTGGGTATATGTAGATGACACGCAAGCCATGCGAGTGCGACTGAAGGCGAAGGTCAGCCCTCTGAACTGCTTGTACAAGCGTAACCCGAGGTCCATCAAAGTGGCCGATACCTTCAAGTTTCGACGAGTTGCACGGTCACACGGGGAGGAGGGTGGTCGAGCTTTAGCGGCTGCCCGACGTTGGAGCTCCGTGGGTTGCTTCGGATCAACTTACGGTTAGCGGGACTACTTGGGCTTCGGCTCGTCAAAACGTCAAACGCCCAGCTCGCCCTGTGTGCCAGCCGCCACAGATCAGGGGTTCCCTTGGCTGAGCGACCTTGTGTGAACCGGTCACTCGTCCGTCAGGAACAACCGGCAGCCGCGCACAGCTAGGATCCACCCCGCTGCACGGGCGGCACTGTCTGGGCGGACCAAGCCATGGCGGATTCCAAGTCCGAACCTAGCAACCATACCGAAGATTCGGAGCCGAATTTGATTGCTAAGCCATTCCTGGAGCACGAGAAGGCCGTACTCGAATGTGGATAAGCCAAGACAGGAGTGAAACGCCCGTTGTGCTGGGGGGGCTATTTGGTGTTTTGATAGTGGTTGGCTTCGCCGCTGTCGGCGTGAACAATTTGGACCTCGACGAGTGGTCGGGGATCTTTACGCTGACGACGTTAGTGGTGGTCACGCTCCCCGTGCTTTCATGGATCTCGCGCAAGGAAAATGACCCGACCTTAATGAAACTCCTCGTGTGGGGCATGTTGGCCACCGCCGTCGGCGTGATCGTCCGCTATTTTGTGTCCAAGGTCCTCTATGATGATGTGTCAGACGCTGGAGGGTACTCCAATGCGGCGGGGGAACTCGCACAACTCTTCAAACAGGGCGTGATGACCAGCGTCCCTCCGGGGTTGGAGGGCCGTCCCGCGGAGACTCAACGCGTTGCACTCGTGTTGTCGTTCGTATACCTGGTCACCGGCGCCTCCCGTTGGGCTGGCAGTGTTGTCTTTGCGTGGTTGGCGTTCGGCGGCAGATTGATGATGTGGCGCGCCCTCAGGCGAGCGGTGCCCGAAGCTGATCACAAGCGCTACTTGCTGTTGCTGTTGTTCTTTCCTTCACTGCTCTATTGGCCAGCATCGATCGGCAAGGAAGCGCTCATGACGTTTGCGCTAGGCGTAGTGTCGTATGGCGCAGCTCTTCTTTTGTCGGATAAGGTTAAAGCTGGGAGTATCCTAGTATTTGTGGGAGGGATCGCTGGGCTAGTAATAATTCGGCCGCACTACGGGGCACTTGGAGTGTTGGCACTTGGGGTGGCGAGCCTGGTGGGGACTTTGCGAGGATTTGGCGGCGGAGCGGGCTTGAAGTCGACCCTGGTCCGGGCTGTTGCGGTGTGTGTGCTCCTGGTGGTTGCGGTGGTCGTGCTTAGCCAGACCGCCAGGTTCTTTGGTGACAAGGGAAGCGAAGGCGGTGTCGGCGGCGTGCTTGAGAAGACGCTTGATCAGACCACCACTGGGGGGTCAAGTTTCGACCCGCCTGCCGTCAGCGACCCGACGGATCTACCGGCAGCAGTGGTGACGGTGTTCTTTAGGCCGTTCGTTTGGGAGGCTGACAATGCCAGCACGGCGTTCGCTGCGCTGGAAAGTTTGGTGATGGTGGTGATGGCGGTGGTGAGCTGGAGGCGGCTGGCGGGAGGCGTCCGATTGATGCTCCGCCGCCCATATCTGGTCTACGTGGTGACGTTCTCGAGCGGGTTCATTGTAGCGTTTTCGTACATCGGCAACTTCGGGATCCTTGCTCGCCAGCGAACGGTGATGTTGGCGTTGATGCTGGCGTTTCTTGCTGCTCCGCCAATTGCGAAGGGCAGGGGCTTTCTGATGAGCGGATCTACCCGTTCTGACGGCCGGGAGTCGGCGCCGGTAATGTCGTCGGTTCAAGTTGGGGCGTCATCCACGGAGGTGAACGCCTCGAACATCCGGCCCGCACCGAAAGTGACTACATGATCTCCACCAAGGTGACCGCCGTCCTGCGGCGTCGCTGGCCAATTCTGGCCATCTCGTTCGTGGTGGGCTTGCTCGCTGGCGTTGTGTCGTCGCAGCTGGCCCCCAGCGACATCGTTCAGCAGTACCGAGCCGAACAGGTGGTGGTGGCCAATGCATCTGGCACCGGAGGTGTTTCGGTGCAGCAGGACAGCCTGAAGGTGACCCGCGGGGAAATTCCGACGATCGCTGCAGAGGCGTTGGGCGCGGGGGAGCGATCCGACAAGCTGGCTTCTGAAATGTTGGTGACGGTGGACACCGAGAGTCAGTCGATCACCATCGCAAGTGTGAATGTGGACCCTGATCTTGCAGCACGGCGCGTGAACGAGATGACCAAGGCATTTCTCGATGTAACCAACGGTCAGCGTCAAGAGGCCGAGCGGGTTCGCGTAGAGCAGTTGGAGGAAGCGGCAACCGTCGCCGAGATGGATGTCTTGGCTTTTGATGAGAAGTATCCCGACCTGACCGACCCCAACGTCCCGGGGCCGGACCCTGAGACGGGAGAGGCGGCCCCAGGAAGTGACGGCCCTGACCCGGCGCTGGTCTCGCAGCGTCAATCGTTGTCCGACGCGGCAGCGCAGGCACGTTCGGAAGCAACCGTGCAGAAGGCCCAGTTGGAGTCGACCCAGCCTTATCAGACCTTGGGTGAACAGCAGCCGAAGCGGGACAAGCGCGGCGCCTTTGAGGTACCCAACAGCCTGCCGCTGCGGGCATCGTTCCTCGGGTTCTTTGGTTTGCTACTCGGAGCGATCCTGGCGCTGGTTCTGGAACGTCTGAATCGGCGGATCGATACCCGCCCAGAGTTGGCCGAGGCGTGCTCGTTGCCGATCATCGCCGAGGTTGGTTTCGTCGCCGAGAAGCGACGACCCACGTCCGACGGGGCTCTGGTGCTGACCGGCGTGTGGGCCGAGGCGTATCGACGGGTTCGGTCGGCCATGCAGTTTGTTCACGAGCGCGGGACACTCGTTGTGTCCGGCCATGGGGGGGACTCGACCGAGGCGACCAAGGTTGGGGTAGACGGGGCGGAACGCGGCGGTGTGTTTATGATCACCTCGACAGCACCTGGGGAAGGGAAGACCACCTCGGCGGCGCTGACCGCCCAAGCCATGGCCGAGGTTGGTGTGAGGACGCTGCTAGTGGGGGCCGACTTCCGTCGGCCGACCCTGGCCGGCGTGATGGGCGTGGAGCCCGGAGCGACGATCGCCGACCTGACCGGTCCGGCAGAGGGCCGCCCGACGGTGGATCAGGTGGTACGGCCTACCAAGTTCACCAATCTGTACTTGGCATTGGCTGGCCAGCCAAGCCGCGACGTGAGCGAGTTGATCGCCGCCACCAAGCAGTTGGTCAGCCAGGCCGCAGCGCAGAACGCAACGGTGATCATCGACACCAGTCCGCTGAACGCGTCCAGCGATGCGTTGGACCTGTTGCCGGTGGTGGATCACGTGATCATGGTGGTCCGCTCGGGCCGAAGCACCGAGAACGATTTGGTGGAGTCGGTGGATGCGCTGGAGCGCGTGGGGGCCAACGTGATGGGCACGTTGTTGGTGGGCACACCCAACGCCGGACGCCGTCAGGCCTACTACTACGACTATTACTCGGTTGAGGGCCTGGATGGGCCCGGCGACCCGTCGATGCCGGTTGAGGCTGAGGGCTCGTTCAGCGCAACCAACCCGTCCAAGCAGCCCGACGGCGCGACCCGATCGGACACGTCGACGCAGACCGATGAGGTGGGCAGCGCGCCTTGAGCGCCATTGACCGCAAACAGGCCTTGGCAGGTGCCGCGCGGCGCGGCTTGAAGCGGTTCGCCGGGGCCGCCGATGCGGTGATGCCGACCTCCGGGCTGGTGGTGCTGGCCTACCACCGGGTTGGTGGTGCTGGCGCCTCGCAGATGGACCTGCCACTCGATCGGTTTCGAGATCAGATGGCCCAGCTGGCCGACACCGCACGGGTGCTGAGCCTGAACGACGCAGTGGACGAGTTTGCGGCCGAGCGTACCGACCCCAAACCAGCCGTGGTGCTGACGTTTGACGACGGCACCGCCGACTTCGCCGATCACGTTGTAGGGGTGCTCGACGAGTTCGAGCTTCCGGCGACGGTGTACGTGGCGACCGAGCCGGTGCTGACCGGGGAACGTTGGCCCGATGGCGCCGCTCCGCTCAGCCGCGCTGCGCTCACCGAGGTGGCCAACCATCGGCTGGTGACTATCGGGTGCCATACCCATTCGCACTTGCTGTTGGATCGGGAGCCGCCGTCGGCGGTAGCGGCGGACCTAGATCGGTCGATCGAGGTGCTGATCGAGCTGACGGGAAGCCCGCCGCTGCACTTTGCCTACCCGAAGGCGCTGGCGCCTTCGCTTCAGAACGACGCCCTGGTGCGCGAGCGGTTCGACTCGGCTGCTGTGGCCGGGACTCGACCCAACCGGGTGGGGCGCACCGACCCGTACCGGTTGGCCCGGTCGCCGATTCAACGATCGGACACCCCGCGAGACGTGGCCCACAAGTTTGCCGGTGGCATGCGCCTGGAGGACGACCTGCGTCGCCTGGTTCAGCGCGTGACCTACCGGGGCGCTCGGACATGAGTCGCGCTGGGGCGCCGATGGTGTTGCACGTGACCACCACCGATATCAGCCTGGAGCTGTTGCTGGGGCCCCAGCTGGAGGCGTTTGCCGCCGCCGGGTGGGACGCGATCGGCGCGTCGGCGCCGGGGGAGCACGTGGCCGCGCTGGAGGCGCGGGGGATCCGCCACGTTCCCGTCGAACATTTGACCCGCAGCATGGATCCACGCGCCGACTTGCGAGCTGCCAGGGAGCTGTACCGGCTGTTCAAGGCCCTCAAGCCCGATGTGGTGCACACCCACAACCCGAAGCCGGGCTGGCTGGGCCGCCCGGCGGCGAGAGCGGCGCGGGTGCCCGCGGTGGTCAACACGGTGCACGGCCTGTACGCCCAGCCCACCGATGGCCTGGCGCTTCGGAGCGTGGTGCGGGTGCTGGAACGCGGGGCTGCGACATGCTCGCACGCCGAGCTGATTCAGAACCCCGAGGACACGGCCACGCTGGCCCGGTGGGGCGTTCCGGAGCGCCGCCTGTTCAACCTGGGCAACGGCATCGACCTAGGGCGGTTTGACCGACGCGAGGCGATGGCGGGGGAGCGCCGCGAGCTACGCGCTGAGTGGGGGGTGTCCGACAAGACGCCGGTGGTGGTGACCGTCGGTCGGCTGGTGGCCGAGAAGGGCTTCCGAGAGCTGTTTGAGGCCCACCGTCGGCTGCGGCGAAGCGGCTCGAACCACGAGCTGGTGGTGGTGGGGCCGACCGAGGCCGGGAAGGCCGACGGCCTGACCGAGGCTGAGGTGGCCGAGGCCACCGCCGACGGGCTTCGCCTGGTGGGCTTCAGCGACCGACCCGAGCGGTACTACGCCGCCGGGGACGTGTTTGTGTTGGCGTCGCATCGCGAAGGGTTTCCGCGCGCTGCCATGGAGGCGTCGGCGATGGGGCTGCCGGTGATCGCCACCGACATCCGCGGGTGTCGCCAGGTGGTGGACGACGACGTCTCTGGTCTGTTGGTGCCGGTGAACGATGCGGCCGCGTTGGAGGCTGCGCTCCGAACGCTGCTGGACGATCCCGTCCGGCGTGACGTGATGGGTCAAGCCGCTGCGCAGCGGGCACGAGACCGGTTTGACCAGCAGAACCAGATCGACCTGACGCTGGAAACCTACCGTCGGCTGTTGCCCAAACGCGCTCCGTCGTGAAGACTGCGACGGTGGGGTTCCCGGTTGAGGCTGCGACGAACAGCGTGTTGGCGCCGCCCGACCTGGGCGCGCTGCCCGCCGCACGGCCCTACCGGCTGCAGCGGGCGCTCGACTGGGTGGTGCTGATCGCGTGTTCGCCGGTGCTGGTGCCGGTCGGGCTGCTGATCGGGCTGGTCGTGGCGTTGACGTCGCGGGGCCCGGTGCTGTTTCTGCAGGAGCGGGTGGGGCTCGATGGGCGGACGTTCCAGGTGTACAAGTTTCGCAGCATGGTGAACGGCGACAACCCGCTGGTGCCCGACCCCACCCGAATCACCCGAGTGGGCGCGGTGCTGCGCCGCTGGTCGCTGGACGAGCTGCCACAGCTGCTGAACGTGGCGAAGGGCGAGATGAGCGTGGTGGGCCCTCGGCCCACCGTGGCCTCGCAGGTGGAGCGCTACACCCAGGACCAGGCCAGACGGCTGACCGTACGTCCGGGATTGACCGGTCTGGCGCAGGTGTCGGGACGAAACTCGCTGGCGTGGGCCGACCGCATCGAGCTGGACCTGGCCTACGTCGAGACCCGGTCGCTCCGTCGGGACGTGGGCATTCTGGTTCGCACGGTGTCGACCGTGCTGACCGGCGACGGCGCCGAAGGCCACGACGCCGCCGACCCGATGTTGAGGGAAGGCTGAGTTCACCGACTGAGCCGCTACCCCGACCGTTTTCCGAACAGCCCGTCGAGGGTGGCCTCGATGAGGTGTTCGAGCTGCTTGGCAGTTCGCCGGTAGTGGAGGTTCCAGCGACCCATCGGGTCGGCGATGTCGGCGCTGTCATCGTCGACCAGGATTCTGGCGGGGTCTCGTGCGTCGTGGGCGAGGGCGATGCGATGTTGGGCCCGCTGTGTCGGGGTGGCATCGGCATCCGCTGGCTGGGCGGTCACCGCTTTGAGCAGCGTCGGGAACTCGCCCAGGGTGAACGAGCGGCTGATGGCGCCCGGCTTGGTCTGGTAGACGTCGGCCAGGTGCGCGCGTTCCATGACCAGCACCAGGTGGGCGTGATCCAACGTGTCGGGGTCGGTTGGGGCGCTGGTGTGACCCCGCAGGTCGATGCCGCGTTTGGCCAGGGCCGCCACCGCACCCGGTGAGGCCTCGAACGAGCCGCCCAGGCGCCCGGACGACACGACCTCGGCGTCGATCTGACGGCGGGCCAACGACTGGCGGGCCAGGTACTCGGCCATCGGCGACCGGCAGCGGTTGGCGGTGCACACGAACAGCAGGCGAAACGGCTCGGCTGCGTGATCGTGTGGGGTGGGGCCCATCGCGAGATCATCCCACGTTGGCGCGCTGGTAGCGTTGCCGGTCCGCCCGAACCACCATCGAGACCGTTGGAGACCTCCCCACGTGGCATCGAAGCGACAGCGCAGATCGTCACGTCGAGGGTCGGGTCCAGGTGAGCTTCCTCTGAACGACGACCCACCCTTTGAGTGGGCGGACCTCACGGCGCCCGGGCCCGACGACGCGGCCGTGCCGGATGCGGGCCGGCCGGGGAGCGGGGCCGAACCCGCCGGTCCGACGGGTGGGTCGCGGTTTGGGTCGGCGGCCACGGGTGCACCGCCGGCCGTGCCCGGCGGGGACGGGAAGCGTCGGGTGGCACGGCGGGCCAAGGCCACTACCGGCCCCCGGGTGGTGGCTGGCGTGGTGGTGGTGACGGTGATCGGTGCGTTGGTGGCGGCGCTGTGGACCGGCTCGGTGGCGCCGACCGGCAACGGGGGAGTGGACGCGCTGGAGCGGGCGTTGCTGGTGGCGGTCGGGGCGCTGGCTGGCTCGCGAGCCCGGCGCTGGCCGATGTTTGTGATCGCCGCGCTGGCGGCGGTGTTGGCCGAGGGGGTTGGGCTGGCGCTGGCGTTGGGTGGCGTCGCCGCGGCGACGGCGCTGCTGACGATCGACCGGCGCAACCGCGTGGTGGGGGCCGTCGCCGGGGCGGCGGTGACGCTGAGCCTGATGGAGCTTCGTCCGGTGGGGCCGCTGGGCTTCACCGTGCTGATCGGCGCGGTGCTGTACCTGGCGATGTGTGTCTCGGGCTACCAGCGCCTGAGCGGTGTGGGGCAGCGACGTGCCCGGTGGGCCGTCGCCGGGGTAGGGGCGTTTGTGGTGATCGGCCTGGCGGTGGCCGGGGTGGTTGCGCTGGGGGCACGAAACTCGGTGGAGACCGCAGTGGACGACACCCGGCGGGGTGCAGCGGCGGTGCGCGACGGGGAGACCGGCGGTGCCACCGAGCTGCTGAACGAGGCGTCGGCCGGATTCGAGGACGTGTCGACCCGGTTGGGGGCGGTGTGGCTGTTTCCGGCCCGCATGGTGCCGGGGGTGGCCCAGAACGTGGACGCGTTGCGTGCCGGTGCGGACATGGGCAGCGACCTCAACGGCAGCGCCGCGTTTGCGGCCACGTCGGTGGACTACCAGGCGCTGCGCCAGGAGGGCGGGGGCGTCAACCTGGCCCAGCTGAAGGCCACCGAGGTGCCGGTGGGGGCGTTGGCGTCGTCGCTGGAGGCAGCGGTGGACGGGTTGGCGGGAATCGAGTCGCCGTGGGTGGTGGCGCCGCTGCGCACCCGGCTGGACGAGGTGGCCGCCGAGGTGGACGACTTGGCCAGCGAGGCCGAGCTGGCGCGGCTGGCGCTGGCCGACGCCCCGGCGTTGTTGGGTGCGGACGGCCCGCGGCGCTATCTGGTGATGGTGGCCAACCCGGCCGAGGGGCGCGACTTTGGCGGCTTCATGGGCGGGTGGGCGCTGCTGAAGGTGGCCGACGGAGCGATCGGGCTGGAGGAATCGGGCACGCCCCGCGAGCTGTACGGGTCCGAACCCACCAGGCAGCCGCCGTCGCCGTCGTCGGACTTTCCGCCGTCGTTCATCGACATGGCACCGGGCCGCTACACCCAGAACTGGACGTCGTCGCCGGACCTGGACGTGGTGGCAGCCGCCGCCACCAACCTGATGGAGGCCAACGGACGGGGCCACATCGACGGGGTGATCTACGCCGACCCGGCAGCGTTGGCCGAGTTTGTGGCGCTGACCGGGCCGATCGCCGTGCCCGGCACGGTCGCCGAGATCAACGCCACCAACACCGAGGCGTTTTTCACCCGGGACCAGTTTCGGGTGCTGCCCCAGGACGGCGAGGACGACGAGGCGATCGGTGAGCTGACCGGGGAGATCTTCGACCGGCTGGGCTCGGCCGACCTGCCCGGCCCCCGGGAGCTGGGCGAACGCTTTGGGCCGCTGGTGCGCGACGGACACCTGGCGATGGCCACCGGGATCGACGACGACCGGGCGTTACTGGACCGCACCGGGCTGAGCGCACCCCTGCCGGCGACCGACGGCGACCTGCTGGGCATCGTCGAGCGCAACGTGGCGCCCAACAAGATGGACGTGTTCCTCAACCGCACCCACAACTACGACGTTGCCTGGGATGACGAGGACGGCGCACGCATCGCCACGCTGACATCGACCTACACCAACGACGTGGGCGACCCCGCGCGGCTGCCGCCGGTGGTGGTGGGCAACGAGAGCGGGACACCGATCGGCACCCAGATACGGGAGGTGTCCATCCTCACCCCGTCGCTCAACGCCAGCCTGGAGGTGGAGGGCGAGCGGACGACCGTGCGAACCGCAGTTGAACAAGGCATCTATCGCCACAGCGTGTTCGTGAGGATCCCGCCGGGGCAGAGCATCGACCTGCGCTGGCGCCTGGAGAGCACGCTGCCGCCGGGGCCCTACGACCTGACGCTGGTGCGGCCCGCCAACGGCGGCGCCACCGAGACCAACGTGGTGGTGCGCGAGGGCGACCGCAACGTGATCGACGAGACGGTGGCCCCTGGACGCACGGTCCGCCTGACCACCAACCAATGAGGACATCCGATGAGTGAGACCACCAGCCCACGAGACGACCAGCACGTGCTGGTGACCGGCGGGGCGGGCTTCATCGGCGGCAACCTGGCCCGGCGCCTGGTCGACGACGACCGGGTGACGCGGGTGACCGTCTTGGACGACCTGTCGACCGGACGCCCCGACAACCTGGAGGGCGTGGGCGACGCCGACACCCCGGTGGAGCTGGTGGAGGGCACGGTGCTGGACGAGGCGCTGGTGACCCGGCTGGTCGCTGAGGCCACAGCGGTGGTGCACCTGGCAGCGATCCCGTCGGTGCCCCGCTCGGTGGACCAGCCCCGGCCGTCGATGACCACCAACGTGGACGGCACGGTGAACGTGCTGGAGGCGATCCGGGCGGCCGGGGGACGGCCGCTGGTGTTTGCGTCGTCGTCGTCGGTGTACGGCGCGGCCGAGGTGCTGCCCAAGACGATTGACCTGGCCCCGGCACCCCTGAGCCCCTACGCGGTGTCCAAGCTGGCGGGGGAGTCGGCCGTGTTGGCCTGGCGCCACTGCTACGGCTTTCCGGCCGTGCCGTTTCGGTTCTTCAACGTGTACGGCCCCCGCCAGCGGGCCGGCGATGCCTACGCAGCGGTGGTGCCGGCGTTTCTCGACGCCGCCCTGGCCGGGCGGGACATCCCGGTGAACGGCGACGGGATGCAGAGCCGGGACTTTACCTACGTGGGCGACGTGGTCGACGTGCTGGCCGAGGTGGCGCTGGGCGGCCTGGACTCGGCCCGCCCGGTGAACCTGGCCTTCGGGCGGCGTTGGACGCTGCTGGACGTGATCGCCGAGCTGGAGACGCTGCTGGGCCGCAGCCTGGACGTGATCTTCGGCCCCGACCGGCCCGGCGACGTGCGCCACAGCCAGGCCGACCCGTCCGGGTTGGAGCAGCTGCTGGGGACCCGAAACCCGGTGGAGCTCGGCCCGGGACTGGTCCGCACGCTGGCCTGGTGGGACCCCGACGGAGCGACGACGGACGGGGCTTCGGCGCCCGATCCCGCCTGACGTTCAGCGGCACCTGGAAAACCGTTCAGTGATTCGTGACAGCCAAGGTGAACACCCGATAGGCTGTCGCCCGTTGCCACTATTGGAGGAAGACATGAGAAACCCCCGCATGGGACGATCGAAGCGGGCCGGAGTTGCCGGCGTGGCGGTTGCCGCGTTTGGGCTGCTGCTCGGCATGACGTTCGTCGGTCCCGCCGGCGCCCAGGACGGTGGCGACAGCTACACCACCTCCCCGACCGATAATCGGGACAGGGATGGCAACGGCATCCCCGATGATCTCGAGGACAAGCTGCTCAACAGCGATCTTGGCAGCTGCAGCGTCGCCTCCTACACGGTGAACGAGCCCTTCACCCTCGAGGTGTTCGCCCCGGTCGACGCCACCCAGAACTTCGTGGTGAACCAGTACAGCCAGTCGCTGCGCCTGTTCTCCGGCACCGCACCCTCAGGCTCGGTCGAGCTGACCAGCCCTCTGGTCGGTGAGCATCAGTTCCTCTTCTACGGCGTTGACGCCGACGGTAGCGAGGCGATCTCCGGTTGCGAGGCCACCGGCGTTGAAGCCGGCGGCAAGTCCCAGCCCAACCCTCCGGGCACCACGGGTGGCGACACCGGCGGCACGACCGGCACCCCGTCCACCAGCGGAACCACCGGCACGACCGGCGGCACCCCGTCCACTGGCGGTACCCCGGGTAGCGGCTCGACCGGCGTTGGCAGCCCGGGCGGCGGTTCCACCGGCGCAGGCGCACCCGGCGTGTCCAGCGGGCCCCTCGCCCGCACCGGCTTTGGTGCGACCCTGCCGTCGCTGCTGGCAACCGCCCTGGTCGCCGGTGGTGCGATGCTGGTGATCGCCGTCGCCAAGCGCCGCCGCACCAACAGCTGATTCTGGCAACACACCCGACACACGTCGGGTGAGCGAAGGCGCATCGCCACGCTGGGCTTCGGCCCAACGGGGCGGTGCGCCTTCTGCGTTGTCGGGAGTCGAGTCCTCGGAGGGTTAGAGCCGCTCGACGTTGGCGGCGTCGGGGGCCGCCGAGGTGCAGTCGAGCACCCACGGTGCGGCCGCCACGACGTCGTCCAACCGGAAGTCGCTGTGGGGCACCAGCACGACGACGGCGTCCGCCGAGCGTGCAGCCTCGGTGAGCGCAGCGGCGTCGCCGCCGACCGTCGCCACCCCGTCGGGGAACTGCTCGAGGGGCACGTGAGGGTCGGCGATGGTCACCCGGGCCCCGAGCGACAGCAGCCCGGCGACGATCGCCCGGGTGGGCGTCTCGCGGGCGTCGGACGTGTCGGCCTTGTAGGCCAGGCCGCACAGCAGCACGTTGCGGCCTCGCACGGCCAGCTCGCGGTCGTTCAGACCGGCCTGGATGCGGCGCACCACGTAGTCGGGCATGTGGTCGTTGACGTCGTTGGCCAGCTCGACGAAGCGGAACGAGGTGCCCAACCGGCGGCGGACCCGCCACGACAGGTAGGTGGGGTCGATCGGCAGACAGTGCCCGCCCACTCCGGGGCCGGGGCGAAAGCTCATGAACCCGAACGGCTTGGTGGCAGCGGCGGTAACCGCGTCGGTGATGTCGATGTCGAGGTCGTGGGCGAACATCGCCAGCTCGTTGACCAGCGCAATGTTGACGTGTCGGAAGGTGTTTTCGAGCAGCTTGGTGAGCTCGGCCACCTCGGTGGAGCCGACCGGCACCACCGTGTGAACGAACGCGCCGTAGAACGCGGCGACCGCGTCGGTGGACGCCTGATCGATGCCGCCGACCACCTTGGGGGTGTTCTCCAGGCGCCAGGTTTGGTTGCCCGGGTCGATGCGCTCGGGGCTGTAGCCCAGGTGGAAGTCGACGCCGGCCCGCAGGCCGCTCTTGGCCTCGAGGATCGGCCCGACCACCTCGGTGGTGGTGCCGGGCCAGGTGGTGGACTCGAGCACGACCAGACCGCCGGCGGTGAGGAGGACGCCGACCATGGCGGCGGCGGCCTCGACGGCGCTGAGGTCGGGTGCGCCATCGGTCAGCGGCGTTGGCACCGTGATGACCGCCACATCGAACGGGCCGAGCTCCTCGGGGCTGGAGGCGACGCTGTAGCGGCCGCTGTCGAGCGCTGCCTGCACGGTGGCGGGGGCGATGTCCTCCACGTGAGAACCGCCCCCGGCAAGCGTGGTGGCTTTGGTGACGTCGGTGTCGAACCCGGTGACATGAAACCCGGCGGTGACGGCGGCCATCGACACGGGAAGGCCGACGTAGCCCTGGCCGACGAGCAGTACGTTCATGATGTTTCCCTGTGGTTGTGTGCCCTGTTGCTCAGTGCGGGTGGTCTCGCCAGGACCTAGACGCCGAAGATGCCGACGAAGCTGACCATCTCGCCCGGGTAGCCGCCCAGGTTGTGGGTGAGCCCGAGGCCCCGGTCGGCGGTGGAGATGCGGCGGTCCTCCGGAGCCTCGCCCCGCAGCTGCAGCCACAGCTCGTAGATCATGCGCAGGCCCGATGCGCCCACCGGGTGGCCGAAGCTCTTCAAGCCGCCGTCGGAGTTGACCGGCAGGTCGCCGTCCAGGTCGAAGGTGCCCGCCATGACGTCGGTATGGGCCTCGCCCCGCTTGGAGAAGCCCAGATCCTCCATCAGCACCAACTCGGTGGGGGTGAAGCAGTCGTGCACCTCGGCCATGGCCAGCTCGGTGCGGGGGTCGGTGATGCCCGCCTGGGCGTAGGCGTCGGCTCCGGCGGCGGCGCACTCGGGGAAGGTGGTGTAGTCGTAGTCGGGGTCGAGCAGGCCCGAACCGTTGCCGGCGACCAGGCTGAGCGCCTTGATATACAGCGGGTTGTCGCAGTACTTGTGAGCGTCCTCGGCCCGCACGATCATGGCGGCCGACGACCCGTCGGCCACACCGGCGCAGTCGAACACGCCGAGGCGCCCGGCGACGGCGGGCATGGCGCAGATGGCGTCGACGCCCATCTCCTTGCGGAACTGGGCGAGGGGGTTGCGGGCGCCGTTGTAATGGTTCTTGGAGGCGATCGTGGCCAGCACGCGACGCAGGTCGTCCTCGTCGATGCCGTAGCGGCGGGCGTAGGCGGGGGCGACCAGGGAGAACATGGCCGCCGCCGTGAGGGTGCGCTGGGTGCCATCGGTGGGGTAGGGGAAGGCGTTGAGGCCCTGGTACCCGCCGTCCTTCACCTTCTCGACGCCAACGGCCAGTGCGGTGTCGTACGCGCCGGAGGCGACCGCGTAGGCGGCCATGCGGAGCGCCTCGGAGCCGGTGGCGCAGTAGTTCTCCACCCGGCTGACCGGCTTGCCCTCCAGCTTGAGCGGCCCGGCGGCCATCATGCCCGAGGCGCCGGACTGGGAGGTTCCGAGCCAATAGGCGTCGATGTCGTTGGGCTGGAGGCCGACCGCTGCGGTGGTCTGGGTGACCGCGTCGACCAGCAGGTCGTCGGCCCCCTTGTCCCAATGCACCTTGAAGGGGGTGCAGCCCATGGACACGATGGCGACCTGGTCGGTGATGCCGTGCGAGCTCATGAGTTCTCTCCCCTGACCAGGCGGCCCTTCCAGAAGTAGTTGGCGATGCCCTCGGCCATGCCGAGACGCCGGAACGTCATCTCGACCTTGGATCCCACCTTCACCTCGTCGGGGCGGCAGTCGGTGAGCTCCACCGGCAGACGTCCACCACCGTCGAAGTCGACCACCGCAAACACCACCGGGGGCGACTGGGAGTACACCAGCTTGTCGACCGTGAAGGTGACGACGGTGGCCTGCACGTCGGCCATCGGCGCCGGCTCCATGTCGTCGAGGGCCTGGCCCTTGAACGAGACCCGGGCCGGGGGCAGGTGCAGGGCGCCGCTGGAGCGGTCCAAGCTGCCGACAAAGCCGTACTTCCAGTCG
>ERZ724527.79-NODE-79-length-44818-cov-7.617832_pt1 | contig 44818 bp, 34 predicted proteins | sample MGYA00376060_ERZ724527 | MGnify/ENA primary metagenome ERZ724527 (study PRJEB28724, sample SAMN07190886) | activated sludge metagenome | isolation source: activated sludge of sewage treatment plant in Hong Hong | place: USA: Christiansburg, Virginia | collected...
CGGAATTTGAATCATATCCTTCAATTAATGCTGGTAGCGACTTTACAATATGTGCAAATGGAAGTTTAGCTTTAAACGGGCAAATAGGTGGAGGTAACATCACAGGAATTTGGTCAACGAATGGATATGGTACATTTAATGGTGGATTTTCTGCCCTATCAAATACCTATACACCTAGTCAGTTAGATACAACCGTTAAACCGGTGAAATTATTTTTAACAACTAATGGACAATGTCCTCAACAAAAAGATACCTTATTACTTTCTGTTAATCCTTCACCTTTAGTAAACGCTTCTGTTGACCAAATTGTTTGCGGTAACAATAGTTCAATTCTTTTAAATGGTTCAGTTGCAGGTGGTTCATCAACAGGTATTTGGGTAAGTACAGGATCAGGAACATTTACACCAGGTCCTACTTCATTAAATAGTACTTACATGCCTAGCGCCGCTGAAATAAGTGCAGGTAGTTCTACGCTGACACTTACATCTACTGCAAACGGTATTTGTGCAGCAGTAAATGATATAATGACCGTTTCCATTACTCCTGTTCCAACATCAAACATTGCTGCAACAAGTTTATCAGTATGCGCTAACAATCCAACATTATCAGTAACAGGTATTATTGGTGGTGCAACAACAACAGGTAAATGGACTACAAATGGTACCGGTAGTTTTAATCCCAGTAATATATTATTAACTACAAACTACTTACCTAGCGCAGCAGATGTATTAGCAGGTCAGGTGAAATTATATTTATCATCTACAAATAATGGCAATTGTAATCCTGCAAAAGATAGCGTAACAGTATTTTTCACACCATCACCTTCTGTAAACGCTGGTGTTAATATTTCAACATGTAAAAATAATTCAGCAACAGTTTTAGCTGGAGTTATATCTGGTCCAACAACAACAGGTATTTGGAGTGGTGGTACAGGAACATTTACACCAAACAACACTTCATTAAATGCAACCTATATTCCAACAGCTGCAGAACTTTCAGCAGGTTTAGTTAATCTTATTTTAACTTCAACCGCTAATGGCAATTGCAACCAAGTAACGGATAATGTTTTAATTAGTTTCACAAATCCACCATCAGTAAATGCAGGTGTTGATTTATCTGCTTGTAAAAACAATGCTGCGGCGGTTCTTTCAGGTATTGTATCAGGGCCTACTACTTCTGGAATTTGGACTGGAGGCGCAGGAACTTTTAATCCTAATAATGCTACTTTAAATGCCACCTATACTCCAAGTGCATCTGAACTTACTGCAGGAATAGTTTCTTTAACTTTAACGTCAACCGCTAATGGAAATTGTTTACAGGTAGTTGATAATATGCAAATCAATTATACGATTATTCCATCAGTATTAGCGGGAACAAATATTGCTGTATGTAAAAATAATGCCCTTGCTATTCTTTCTGGAACTGTTTCAGGAGCAACAACTACCGGCGTTTGGACAGGTGGGACAGGAAGTTTTAATCCTAGTAATGCTGTTTTAAATCCAACTTATACTCCAAGTGCCTCAGAATTAACAGCTGGTTTTACGAACTTAACTTTATCCTCTTCGAACAATGGAAACTGTATTGCAGTGACAAGTACTGTTCAAATAAACTACACAACGCCTCCGACTTCAAATGCAGGACTTAATATTTCTTCATGTAAAAACAACCCTGCATCTGTGCTTACAGGAACTATTTCAGGGCCAACTACTTCAGGTATTTGGACAGGTGGAGCTGGAACATACAATCCAAATAACACAGCATTAACAGCTACATACACTCCAAGTGCAGGTGAACTTTTTGCAGGATTTGTAAATTTAACTTTAACATCAACTGCCAACGGAAATTGTAACGCATCAAGTGATGTCATTACAATAGTTTTCACAAATGCTCCATCTGTTTATGCAGGAGCAGACTTATTTTCTTGTAAAAATAATGCGAATGCATCCCTTTCAGGTATTGTTTCTGGTCCAACAACCACAGGTATTTGGGCTGGAGGTACAGGAACTTTTTCGCCAAGTAATACCTCTTTAAATCCAACTTATATTCCAAGTGCGGCTGATTTAACTGCTGGCGTAATTACACTAACATTAACTTCTACCAATAATGGTAACTGTTTTAGTGTAGTAGATAGCGTAAAAATTAATTACACACCTTCGCCAGTTGTAAATGCTGGGGCGGATATTACTTCTTGTTTAAACAATGCAGCTGCTGCCTTATCAGGAACAGTTTCAGGCGCAACCTCAACAGGTGTTTGGAGCGGTGGATCTGGAAATTACAATCCAAGTAATTCAGTGTTAACGGCTACCTATTCGCCAAGTGGTGCAGAATTAACAGCAGGTTTTGCTACCCTAATTTTAACTTCTTCTAATAATGGTACGTGTCTTCAGGTAACTGATACAGTAAAAATTGTTTACACAACTTCTCCAGCGGTAAATGCTGGATCAAATATTACTGCTTGTAAAAATAATGCTGCTTCGGTTCTTACTGGAACAGTATCTGGTTCAACTTCGACGGGTATCTGGACTGGAGGATCAGGAACATTTAATCCAAACAATACCGCATTAACGGCAACCTATACACCAAGTGCTTCTGAAATTACGGCAGGTTTCGTGAATTTAATTTTAACCTCAACAAACAATGGAAATTGCACAGTTGCTAGTGATAACATTTTAATTAATTTCACAACAGCTCCTTCTACCTATGCCGGTATCGATTTATTTGCTTGTAGTAATAATGCAGCTTCAATTCTATCGGGATCAGTCAATGGACCAACAACAACAGGTATTTGGGCAGGCGGCACTGGAACATTTACTCCAAGTAATACTTCCTTAAATCCTACTTACATTCCTACAGCAGCTGAAATTGCAGCAGGGTCTGTAAAAATCACTTTAACTTCTACTAATAATGGAAATTGTAATCAAGTTAAAGATAGTTTAATGATTAACTTTACTATATCGCCATTTGTAAATGCTGGTATAGATTTATCTTCTTGTAAAAACAATCCAGTTACAACTATTTCTGGTAATGTGTCTGGTGCAACTACAACGGGCATTTGGACTGGTGGTACAGGATCATTTAATCCTGGTAATACTTCACTAACAACTACCTATACACCTAGCTCAGCAGAACTTGCAGCTGGAAGTGTAAGTTTAACTTTGAACTCAACAAACAACGGAAATTGTAATCAAGTAAATGACACGATTGTAATTAATTTTACAAATCCACCTTTAGTAAGTGCGGGCGTGGATTTATTTGCTTGTAAAAATAACGCGTCTACTATTCTAGGTGGTGTTATATCAGGCGCAACAACAACTGGCGTTTGGACTGGTGGTGCGGGTACATTTAATCCTAATAATACTGCCCTAACAGCAACGTACACTCCAAGTGCTGCTGAAATTGCTGTAGGTTATGTGAATTTAATTTTAACCTCAACTAATAATGCTGGATGTAATTCGGTAAATGATTTGGTTAAATTAAATTTTATGGCAAAACCATTTGCTAATTTCAATTACAACCTCGTTTGTTTAAATAATACCACAACTTTTACTGATTTATCTTCTGCAGGTTCTGGTACATTATCTTCATGGGAATGGACTTATGGGGATGCTACACCAACAGCAACTACTCAAAACACAAGTCATACTTTTTCAAACTCTACCACATATACCACTCAACTGGTCGTATCAAACTCTTTCGGCTGTTATGATACCATTAGAAAAAACCCTATAATTTATCCATTACCAAATGCAGATTTTGGAATCAACAGAATTTGTAATGGAAATTTATTAACTCTCATATTTTCTGACAGCTCATCAGTTTCATCACCAGAAACAATTAACAGTTGGTTTTGGGATTTTGGAGGTCCAGGACAAAGTAATTTACAAAACCCTTCACAATTATTCCCAGGCTCTGGTTTCTACACTATTAAATTAATTGCTACAACCAACCACAACTGTAAGGATACTGTATCGAAACAATTGAATTTAACGCCAAGACCATCAGCAGGTTTCGCTTACTCAATTTCATCTGGAGTAAATGTTGGTACAACAGTTAACTTCGTTGACACATCGAGTTATTCAAATAATTGGACATGGAGTTTTGGAGATGCACAAGGAAATGGCTCTACTCAACAAAATCCATCAACTATTTACTATGATAATGGAACTTATATCATTACACAAATTGTAAGTGATGGTTATGGTTGCTCTGATACAGCTAGAGCTGTAATAAAAATTAATAACATTACTAACGAGATCTCTACATTAATTCCAAATGCAATTTCTCCAAACGGAGATGGGAAAAACGATGTTTGGAAATTAGATTTCTTGAGCCTATTATATCCAAATGCCTCCATTGAAATTTATAACCGATGGGGTGAAAACGTATACATTTCGGAAGGGAACTATACAAATCCTTGGGATGGAACATACAAAGGTCAAGCACTACCAGTTGGAACCTATTACTATGTTTTAAAATTAAACGATGCAAATAATACCGAACCATTTAAGGGAGGCATCCTGTTAATACGATAACATGAAAAAGAATTTATATATATCCTTATTCTTACTTAGCATGATAGTGTTTAGTAAGTACTCTATTGCACAACAGTTACCAATATATACCAATTATATTTTAAATCCATACGCGTATAATCCTGCTGTAGCTGGATCTAAACCAAATGCGGTAATGAATTTAAATTACCGTAATCAATGGGTGGGTTTTCAGGATGCTCCTAAAACGTATATGATTAGCTTACACAGTCCAATTGGAAAACAAAAAAAAGTGGCTATTGGTGCATTGGTAAATTCAGATAACGTTGGTTTACTGAGCAGAACATCTGGTTATTTATCTTTTGCATACCATATCAAGTTAAATAAAAATTACAGACTAGGATTAGGAGTATCTGCTGGTATGGTTCAATATCGTATTAAACTATATGATGCTAAAGTGGCTGATACAGGTGATGACCTATTAACTGGAAATATTTTATCAAACAATGTTTTTGATTCAAATGGAGGCTTGTATTTATATAGTGATAAATTATTTTTTGGAGTTGCTACTTACCAGTATATTGGTAACAAAATTTCATGGAAAGATTCGCAAAGTAATTTATCTCAACACATGTACGCCACTCTTGGTTACACCTTTAAAATTTCAAAAACAATTTCAATTCAACCTTCCGCATTGGCAAAATTTAATGCGCCTTTACCAATTCAACCAGAATTTAGCTTAAGAGCGCTATACAAAAATTTGTTTTGGATAGGAGGCTCCTACCGCATGAATGATGCTGCAAGTGCATTAATTGGTGTTACAATAAAAGACAAATTAACTATTGGTTACTCCTACGACATTGTTACTTCTAATATTAAATCTTATACCAAAGGCTCGCATGAAATAGCCGTTTGCTATCAGTTTATTAAACCGAAGAAAAAACTAGATGCTGACGAACAAGAATTAAACGACATTGATAATAGTATTAAAACTAAATTAAAGAAACAAAATGAAGAAGGCACTAAATAGATTATTATTGATTCTGTTTTTAATAAGCAGTAAATCAGTTATATCACAAATTGACACAGTGTTTTGGTTTGCAGCCCCTTGGGTTACTACAGGCCATGCAAGTAACATTCCTGTGACTTTACGATTATCTTCATTTAATAATGCAACTACAGTGCGTGTTAGACAACCCGCAGGAACATTTGATACAACTTTTGTTATCCCTGCTAACTCTCTTGTCTCTGAATCTTTATCACATTTAATCAATCAAATAGAAAATGTACCAGCAAACACCGTTCATAATCGTGGATTAAAAATCACTTCTGACTTTCCAATTACGGCTATTTACGAAGTAGTAACAGTGGTGAATAACCCTGAAACCTATTCTCTAAAAGGACAAAACGGAATGGGCTTAGAGTTTGTTTGTCCTTTTCAAACTAATGGAAATAATGGAGGTTATACCCCTACTCCTAAATCCCAGATTTTAATTGTTGCAACAGAAAATGCTACTGTTGTTTGGATTACACCAAGATGTCCGGTGGTAGGACATGCTGCAAATGTTAGCTACTCAATTACTTTAAATGCTGGACAAACATATAATGTTGAAAATGTAACAAGGTTTACTTCGGTTGCCGGTCAAAATTTAAGTGGAACAATCGTAGTTTCTAATAAACCAATATCAGTTACGGTGTCTGATGACTCTGTTGGAGGAGTATCTGGTTGTTTTGATTTAATGGGCGATCAAATTGTGCCCGTTGAAGTTGTAGGTACAGAATACATTATCAATAAAGGCGGTTTAAATGCTGCTCAGTTTGAAGGAGCATATGTAGTAGCTACACAAAATTTTACCCAGATAACTATTAACGATGGAGCAATCACCACTGTTTTATTAAACAAAGGCGACACTTATTTTTATAAGACTATAAATCCACTGACCTATATTACTGGAGATAAGCCAGTTTATGTGATTCATGTAAGTGGTTTTGGATGTGAATTAGGAGAAGCTATTCTTCCTCCATTAAATTGTGCAGGTTCGGATCAAGTAAGTTTTACGAGAACTAATACACAAACTTTTATCTTAAATATTTTATGTAAAACTACTGCAATAGGTAATTTTTTACTTAATGGAAGCGCTGCCTTAGTTCCTGCCGCAGGTTTTACAGTTGTTCCAGGTACTGCAGGTGTGTGGAGTGGATTTCAAAGAAGCTATACTACTGTCGAGATTCCTGCTGGTGTAACTAACTTATTAACTAATTCTCACCCAACTGACAGTTTATTTGCAATGGGTGTTATTAATGGTGGAGCAAGTAGCGGATGTTTATATCACTACATGTCATCTTTCTTAAGAAAAGTGTATACTAATGCTGGCATCGATCAAAATTTATGTACTGCCACCAATACAATCGCATTAACAGGAAGTGTAGACGGAGGAGCCACAGCTGGTATCTGGACTACGCTTGGCGGAACAGGAACTTTTGGAAGTAATACAAGTTTAAATACAACCTATACTTTAAGTGCAAATGATTTAAATCAATCTCAAATCAAATTTGTTTTATCATCCACTGGTAACTGCGCTCCTATAAGAGATACAATGACTCTCAATATCTTCAAATCGCCCATAGTTGATGCAGGAAGTAATTTAACACTTTGTAAAAATAATATTCCAAACATTACATTAGCGGGTTCTTTGCAACTAGCAGCTGGTGCAAACTGGACAACTTCAGGCTCCGGTTCATTTGGAAACTCGGGAGCTCTTAACACTACTTACTTACCATCACCTGGCGACTTAAGTTCAGGTGGCGTAAAGATAAAACTAATATCAACGGGCAGTTTAAATGGATGTCCTAATACAATCGATAGTTTACAAATTACATTTACAAATCCTCCTGTTGTAACTATGGGGTCGAATATATCTGTATGCGCTAATAATCCAACCGTGGCAATAAATGGTTCAGTATCTGTTGGGTCAACAACAGGCGCTTGGTCGGGAGGCACAGGTGTATTTAGTCCTACAAATACTGCTTTTACTAATACATATACGCCAACACCGACAGAAATTGCAGCAGGTTCGGTTTATCTAGTTTTAGGATCTTCTAATAATGGTAATTGCTTACAAGTGAAAGACAGTTTACTAGTTACTTTCACAGGCGCACCTGTAGTGAGTGCTGGTGTTGATTTGTCAGCTTGTGAAAACAATCCTATTTCAGCATTATCTGGTGTAGTTACGGGACCAACAAGTACTGGTATATGGACAGGTGGTGCTGGAACATTTAATCCAAACAACACTTCTTTAAATTCATTATATACACCAAGTGCAGCTGAAATTGCTGCAGGATCTGTAAGCTTAACATTAACCTCTACAACAAATGGTAACTGTAATGCCACAATAGATAATATAGTTATTAATTTCTCTAATGCTCCAATTGTAAATGCAGGACTTAACTTAACAGCTTGTAAAAATAATGCTTCAGCAATCCTTTCAGGTTTAGTTTCGGGACCAACGACTACTGGTATTTGGAGTGGTGTTTCAGGTTCTTTTAATCCAAATAATACAACTTTAACAAGTACTTATACGCCTAGTGCCGCAGAATTAACTGCAGGTTTTGCAGATTTAATTTTAACTTCAACAAACAACGGTGCATGTAACCAAGTGGTTGATACGGTAAGAGTTTTATTTACCAACTCACCTTTTGTCAATGTTGGAAATGATGTGCTCATATGCGCTAATAATCCAACTGTAGCCATCACAGCTACAGTAAATGCAGGTTCGACAACAGGTATTTGGAGTGGCGGAAATGGGACGTTTAATGCAAGTAATACCTCTTTGTCAATTACCTATATTCCAACACCTGCGGAAATTACTGCTGGGTCGGCTAATTTAGTATTGACATCTACAAATAATGGAACTTGTTTACCCGAGAAAGATAGTCTATTAATTACATTTACAAGTGCGCCTGTTGTATTTGCTGGAAATAATTTAATTTCTTGTATTAACAATGCTTCAACCGTTTTATCTGGTAACGTTTCTGGTCCAACAAGCACAGGATATTGGTCGGGTGGTTCAGGAACATATAGTCCTGATAGTACATTTTTAAATTCAACTTATACACCAAGCGCGGCCGAAATAACAGCGGGTTCAGTTAACTTAATTTTAAACTCAACAAATAATGGCAACTGTAATATTGTAAAAGATACCGTTGTTATAAATTTCACAAATGCTCCTACAGTAAACGCTGGAGCGCCATTATCAGTGTGCAAAAATAATGCAACCACTATCCTTTCAGGATTAGTTGCAGGTCCAACTACAACAGGTATTTGGAGTGGTGCATCAGGTATATTTAGTCCAAATAATACTGCTTTAACAGCAACGTATACTCCAAGTGCATCTGAACTAAGCGCGGGTTCCGCAAGTTTAATATTAAGTTCTACTAATAACGGAACTTGTAACCAAGCTATAGATACATTAGTTATTTTATTTACTGGTGCTCCAGTTGTAGCGATTGGTCCAGATATTTCTGTTTGTGTAAATAATGCAACCGTTGCTCTTAATGGATCAGTAACTATCGGTGCTACTTCAGGGCTTTGGTCAGGAGGGTTAGGAACATTTAACCCTGGAAATACAAATTTAAATACGATTTATACACCAACTCCATCCGAACTGTTGGCTGGTTTTACAACTTTAGTTTTAGAATCAACAAACAATGGAAATTGTAATCAGGTAAAAGATAGTATTTTAATAAGCTTTACGAGTGCTCCAACAGTTGATGCTGGCTTTAATTTATCAGCTTGCGCAAACAATGCAGGAAGCGTTTTATCAGGAAGTGTTTTTGGTCCAACAACTACAGGATATTGGTCTGGAGGAACAGGAACTTTTAATCCTGATAGTTCAGTTTTAGGTTCAACGTATGTGCCAAGTGCGTCAGAAATTGCAGCTGGTTTTGTTAACTTAATTTTAAATTCATCAAATAATGGAACCTGTAATCAAGTAAAAGATACAGTTGTTATTAATTTCACGAATGCGCCATTAGTAAATGCGGGTATAGATGTAACTGTATGTAAAAACAACGCAACAACCTCTTTATTTGGTTTAGTATCAGGAGCTACGACAACTGGTGTTTGGAGTGGAGTTTCTGGTACATTTAGTCCCAACAATACGGCATTAACAGGAACCTATACACCAAGCGCTTCAGAATTAACGGCAGGTTTTGCTAATTTAATTTTAAGTTCCACTAATAATGGAACTTGTAATCAGGAAGTGGATACGGTAAAAATTTTATTTACACCTTCTCCAATAGTAGCTGTAGGTCCAAATATTTCAGTGTGTGCAAACAACGCGACTATTGCCGTAAATGGAACTGTAAGTGCGGGAACCACAACTGGTTTATGGTCTGGAACGGGTTCAGGGTTGTTTACACCTTCAACAACATCATTAAATACAGTTTATCAATTAAGTCCCTCTGATATAGCATTAGGAACTTTCAGTATCAAATTAACATCTACCAATAACGGAAATTGTAATTCCGCAAATGACAGTTTAATTGTGACGATAACTCCTGGACCATCTGTAGATGCGGGAATCAACGATACGATTTGTTCAAGTAATATATTTTATCCTATTAACGGTTCAGTAACGGCAGGTGCAAGTGCAGGAATATGGTCTACCATGAGTAATGGAACTTTTGCAAACTCAGGTAATTTAAGTACAATTTACACTTTGGGTGCTGCGGATACTTCTTTAGTGAAATTAGTATTAACGTCTACTGGAGGGAATTGCCTACCTGCATCAGATACAGTTTATGTCGTTCTTTCAAAATCCCCAACGGTAAACTCAGGCCCTGATAATACGGTTTGTGATAATCAATTAATACAATTGGTTGGAAATGTAAATGGTGCAACAACAACAGGTGCATGGACGACATTAGGAACTGGTTCGTTTATGCCAGATGATTCATTAACAACTGCTTTTTATCAACCATCGCCGATAGATGTTCTTAATGGTTCGGTGACGTTAGTTTTAACATCAACCTATAATAAAGGGTGCGCGCCTGTTAATGATACAATTACACTAAACTTCAAAGCTTCGCCTGATGCAAACTTTGTTACAAATAACGTATGCTCTAAGAAAACAGCAACCTTTACAGATAATTCAACCCCATCAGGGAGTATAACTGGATGGTTCTGGGATTTTGGAGATAACACTAATGATAATACAAATAATACAACGCATACTTATGTAAACCCAGGTACTTACACAGTTTCGCATGTTGTTTATGGAACTAATGGATGTAACGACACAATCCGAAAACCAATTGAAATTTATTTCTTACCACAAGCTCTATTTTATAATAATACGTCTTGTGTAGGAAATACTACTCAGTTTGTCGACTCTTCAAAAACTGTTTCAGGATCAATTGTTTCTTGGCAATGGAATTTTGGTGACTCTCAAAGTTCATTAATTCAAAACCCTCAACATTCTTTTAGCAGTACAAATACATTTACTGTATCCCTAATAGCGACTTCATCTTTTGGATGCAAGGATACTATTAGAAAAGTTGTAACGGTTATCCCAGGTCCTGATGCCAATTTTAGTATCAATCCAAATCCAGTTGAGGCACTAGAAGTTGCAACCTTTACAGATCTTTCAACGGGGCCAAGTCCTTTAGTAAATTGGTATTGGGCATTTGGAGATTCGTCAGCAGCTAATACCCAAAATCCAACGCATTCTTATAATGGCCAAGGAGATTATTCAGTGGTGCTAGTTGTAAAAGATATTAACGGATGTCTTGATTCAGCAAGACAGGACATTTCGATAGTATTGTTACCAGATGTTCCAACAGCATTTTCACCGAATGGAGATAGTCAAAACGATTTCTTCTTAGTGAGAGGCGGTCCATTTAAATCTATTAATGTTAGAGTATATAACAATTGGGGGCAGTTAATATTTGAAACAAATGATCAACTTCAGGGCTGGGATGGTAAATTTAAAGATATAGATCAGCCAGTGGGCGTATATGTTTGGGTAGTAGAAGTTGAAATGCTAAATGGTAAAACAGTTAAAAAGACAGGTGATGTCACATTATTGAGATAAGATGAAAAAGAAAATATTAATATCGTATTGTATCTTGCTTTTATGGAGTTGTTCTATAAAAGCACAGGACTTTCATTTATCGATGTATGATGCTGGTCCGCTATTTTTAAATCCTGCATTAACAGGTGTGGTAGATGCAAACTTTAGAGTACATGCACAATATAGAAACCAATGGCGTTCGGTTGCATTTAAACCCTACAACACAGCATTAATTAGTTTAGATGCCCCAAAAGGTAAATGGGGATTTGGCGGACAAATTATTAATATGAGAGCTGGCGTTGGTAATTATAATGTATTGCAAGGGTTGTTTTCTGTATCCTATGCAGTGCCATTGGATAAAAATAAAAACCATAATTTATCTTTTGGCTTACAAGCTGGGGCAATGCAAAAAACAATTGAAGCTGGTTTATATACATTCAATAACCAATATAACACGTCAGATGGAGGTTATTTTGATAAAAACTTAGCATCTGGAGAAACATACAATAGACAGTCGTACATAAGAGAACAAGTAAACGCTGGTATTTTATATTTTAACGGAAAACAACAAGCGCGTTTAAATCCATTCTTGGGATACTCTGTTTTTAATTTAACTAATCCAAAAGAAACATTCTATGGAAGTGACAATAAATTACCTCTTAGACATTATGTGCACGCCGGTGTAAGAATAAATGTAACAGAGTTATTTTATGTTTTACCAAAAGTGTTAGTTATGATGCAAAAAAATGCTACAGAGCAACTGTATTCAATTGACATGGGTTATTTCTTTAAAGAACAAGAGTTTTATGTGCTAGCTGGATTAAATTATAGAAGTAAAGATGCAGCCGTATTTTATATAGGAGCCCGCAAAAACAATTACATTGCCAAAATAGGATATGATGCAAATACATCATCGTTAAAAGATGTTTCAAAAACTCGTGGAGCCTTTGAAATATCTTTCACCTACACAGCTAAAAAATCAAATAAAAAAGACGTACGTCACTGTCCAAGATTATAAAAGTTTATGAGAAAATTATTATTATTAGCTACTATTCTTCTTGCAACAGTTCAGGTATTTGGCCAATCAAAAAAACTTTGGCTAAAGTATGGGGATGATGCCTTTGCGAAAAAAGACTACACTACGGCAATCGATTATTATAATAAAGTATTAAACGATACTATAGCATTAAAAGAAGCTGTGCTTCCTTATGAAGTGCAGATCGTAAATTTAAAAACAAAAGAATTCAAACAAGATTCTACAAAAAGAAGCGTAGCCAAGCCAAAAAACGAAATCACAAAAGCTGACTACGTAAACCACCAACTAGCAATTTGTTACCGCGCAAATTTTGACTACCTAAATTCAGTAAAATATTACAAAAAGGTTGTAGATAATGGCTCGTATCCGGAAGATATGCATCAATACGCATTGGCATTATTGCAAATAAAGAAATATGATACCGCGATGTTTCTATTTGAAATATTAATGGAAACGGCCAAAACCGATTCATTAAAGAAAGTATTTCAAAAAAGTTTAAGTTCTTGCTATTTTGCATTAGATTCGATTAGTAACAAAAGATTAATTGTTGCTCGTAAAATGGATACCACCGTATTTAACGTTGGTACATCTAATTTTGCGCCAATGTATTATGGAAGTGCTACAAAACTATTATTTACAAGTGCTAGAAAAGGTGGAGTATTATTGGATCCAGAAAAACAAGACTCACGCTATTTATGTGACTTATATTATACTGAACTAAAAGATACAGGTTGGATGAAACCGGTGAACTTTGGTAGACCAGTAAATACTGGTTTACATGAGGGTTCAAGTATTGTTTCTTCCGACAATATTATGTTTTATACAAGATGGAGCGACGCCAACAGAAATGAATCATTTATTTATATGGCAAAAATGCAAGATGGATTGTTTTATGAAACCTATAAATTAAGTGAAACAGTTAATAAAGTTGGATATAAAACCATGCAGCCATTTGTATCATTTGACGGTACAAGATTATATTTCTCTTCAAATAAACCTGGTGGTTTTGGTGGCTTTGACTTATACGTATGTAACATCGATGAAAAAGGTTTAACAGGCGAAGCTAAAAACTTAGGAAAAACAATCAATACAAGTGGTGATGAAACAACACCTTTCTTTCATGCTATTTCAAATACTTTATTCTTTAGTTCAAACGGACATGTAGGAATTGGTGGTTTAGATGTTTTTAAAAGCTCATTAAGTCCAGAAGACTCTGTATATACTATTCCAAAAAATTTAGGTAGCCCAATTAACTCTAGTAAAGATGATGCTTATTTTATATTAGATAGATTACAAACCAAAGGTTATTTTGCAAGTGATAGAGAAGATTGCCCTGGTGGAAACTGTTATGATATTTATGAATTTGAAAATGAACCTATCTTATTTGATATCAGTGGTACTGTAGAAGACTACGATACAGGAGAGCCAATTGCAAGTGCTTTAGTAACAGTGAAAGATGTGGAAGGAGAAGATGAACCTTTGTTTTTAATTACTGATGAAAAAGGCTTTTACTCGTCGCCTTTAAAAGAAAACAAACAATACTTTTTAAAAGCACAAAAGAAAGGTTATCAGGCAAGTTCAGCAAGTGCAACTACAAAAGGCTTAACAGAAACGACTCATATTGTACAAAACTTCACCTTAAGTATTATTCCTGAAGAGGACGTGGTTATTGAAGGTATAGAATACGATTTAAATAAAGCTACATTACGTCCTAAATCATTAGAAATTTTAGATAAGATTTTTGATTATTTGCAGTTGAATGATAACTTTAGTATTGAGATTAATGCACATACCGATACTCGTGGTAGTGATAAATTAAATTTAAAATTATCACAAGCTCGTGCTCAATCTTGTGTAACATACCTACTAAGTAAAGGAATTACGAAAGAACGTTTATTGCCTACAGGTTATGGAGAAACGAAGCCATTAATTAGTGATGAAGAAATTGCAAAAATGGTTCCGAAAAGCGAAGAGTTTGAAGCAGCTCACCAAAAAAACAGAAGAACTGCTTTCCGTGTAATTAAAGAAGGTGTTTTAATTAAGGATGTAAAGAATAAATAATAAATATAAGATCAATAAAAAGCCCTATGCTATATAACATAGGGCTTTTTAATTTTATTTAAAGACTATCTAATCTCCCACTCTTTCCAATCCATTTCCTCGCCATTCAAAATTCCGAGGTAACTTTGATAACGTTCTTGAGAAATTTCACCAGTTTCAACTGCTTTTAAAATGGCGCAGCCTGGTTCATTCACATGTATGCAATTATTAAATTTACAATCGTTCATACGCGCCATCATTTCAGGAAAGTAATGTGCTACTTCCTCTTTTTTCATTTCTACTAAGCCCAATTCTTTAATACCAGGAGAATCAATAATGTTCCCTCCAAAAGATAAAGGAAATAATTCAGCAAAAGTAGTGGTGTGCATACCCTTTAAATGTGCTTCCGAAATATCTCCGATTTTTAAATCAAGTTCAGTATCAATAGCATTTACTAAAGTGCTCTTCCCTACTCCACTGTGTCCCGAAATTAAAGTGGTTTTATCTTTTAGTAAGGTTTTAATAAATTCAATATCTGCTTTATCAAATGAAGAAACCGAATAACATTCGTAACCAATATCGGTATATAATTTCATGATATCGTTTTGCAACTCTACCATCTCTTCATCCAACACATCTTTTTTATTAAACAAAATTTTAGCAGGAATTTCATAAGCTTCGGCTGTCACCAAAAAACGATCAATAAATCCTAAAGACGTTCTTGGCGCAACCAACGTCGCTACTAAAACAGCCTGATCTAAATTACTGGCAATAATATGTGCTTGTTTAGATAGATTGATGGACTTACGAATAATGTAATTTTTACGAGGGTGAATTCCTGTAATTTGATTACTACCATCTTTATCTCTATCAATATCTACAATATCACCAACCGCTACAGGATTGGTTGTTTTACGGTCATCCAAACGAATTTTACCTTTCAAACGGCATTCTATTACCTCGCCGCTTTCAATACGAACAGCGTACCAACTTCCCGTAGATTTTGTAACTAAGCCTGTCATGCGCTAAAGATAATAAATATATTAATCTTTTGGGCGTGTGTTGGTGGGTATAGGTGGGCGTGCTTATGCTGTAGCATATGGGCGTGCCCCTGCGGGTCGGGCTGCCCGCTGCAATCTTTTGTTCGTACCTCACAAAAGGATTTCTGCTCGCATCCCTCACGCAACTTTACTTTGGCTATGAAACTATGCTTCGAACAAAATGCAAGCTTGCGTGAGGGATTGAGGCTTTGTTTGAGCTCTCCTGCATTTTTCATGCAGGAAGCGAGTGCCGAAAGCCCGACCCGACGGTAGGAGGGGCACGCCCAAATACACTAAATATTCATAAAAAAACACTATTTTTGAGTTAGAATCTACTACTATGTCCATTAAAGTAAATAACATCACAAAACTGTATGGTGCACAAAAAGCACTAAACAATATATCTTTTGAAATTGGAACAAATGAAATTGTTGGATTCCTAGGACCAAATGGTGCTGGAAAAAGTACCATGATGAAAATTTTAACCTGCTACATTCCACCAACCGAAGGCTCTGCTACCGTTTGTGGTTTTGACACCAACAACCAAAGTATTGAAGTTAGAAGACAAATTGGTTATTTGCCAGAGCATAATCCATTATACTTGGATATGTATGTGAAAGAATTTTTAGAGTTTATTGGTGGCTTGTACAAAATTAAAAACTCCAAAGAGCGTGTGAAGGAAATGATTGAAGCTACTGGTTTACAAGTAGAACAAAATAAAAAAATTGGTGCTTTATCAAAAGGATATCGTCAACGTGTTGGTTTAGCGCAAGCAATGATACACGATCCTAAAGTGTTAATTATGGATGAACCAACCACTGGTTTAGATCCCAATCAATTAGAAGAAATTCGCGGCTTAATTAAAAAATTAGGAAAAGAAAAAACTGTAATGTTAAGCACACACATTATGCAAGAAGTAGAAGCTGTATGTGATAGAGTTATCATTATAAATAAAGGAGAAATTGTAGCTAACGATACAACAGAGACACTTCAAAAAAATACGACCAAACAAGTTATTACGGTTGAATTTGATAAAGATGTTTCTGTAAACTCATTAAAATCGATACAAGGTGTGGAAGATGCAATCTTAATAGATGGCAAAACATGGAAAGTGATTTCGGATGTAGAAAATGATGTTCGTAAAGAATTATTTAACTATGCCGTTAAACACAATTTAAGTGTGTTAACCATGAATAAAGAAGAGCAAAAATTAGAAGATGTATTTAAAGCATTGACTAAAAAATAATGCAAAAACAAAATTATAGTATCTACTCTGCTGGTAAATTTATTACCACAAACCACGTACTTGAAATCCACAATCCTTTTAATCAATCGTTAGTAGCCACTACTTATTTAGCAGATAAATTTGTTTTGGAAGAAGCCATTATTAAAGCGTTATCTGTTAAAGCAGAATTACAAAACTTATCTTCTCAAAAAAAATATAATATCTTAAAACAAATTTCGAATGAGATTTACGCTAACCGAAAAAAATTAGCAGAAGTTTTAAGTTTAGAAAGTGCAAAGCCATTAAAGTACGCGTTGGCTGAGATTGACCGCTCGGCATATACGTTTTCAATTGCTGCCGAAGAAAGTAAAAAAGACAGAACCGAACATTTGGCTCTAGAAAGAATTTTACAAACAGATAAAAGAAATGGGACTGTAGACTATTTTCCTATTGGCTTAATTGCTGGCATTGCTCCATTTAATTTTCCTATGAATTTAGCGGTTCATAAATTAGCACCTGCCATTGCAAGTGGTTGTCCTATTATTTTAAAACCTGCTAGTCACACACCATTATCCTGTTTAGAATTAGCGAAAATTATTGATCGGACAGAATTACCAAAAGGCTCAGTATCTATTTTACCAATGGATAGAACAACAGGTAATTTATTAGTAACCGACGAACGCTTTAAACTATTAAGCTTTACAGGCTCTCCCGACATAGGATGGAAAATGAAAGCGCAAAGTGGGAAGAAAAAAGTAGTCTTAGAACTTGGTGGAAATGCCGCCACCATTATTACAAAAAGTGCGGATTTAAAAGACGCTTTACCAAAATCATTAATGGGCGCTTTTGCTTATAGCGGTCAAATATGTATTCATGCACAACGCTTTATGGTGCATTCGTCATTATACCAATCATTTGTAGATGAATTAAATGCATTAACACAAAATTTAATTTCAGGCAATCCCTTAGAAACTGCTACCGATATATCTAACATGATTGATGAAGCAAATGCCGTACGTGTTGAAAATTGGATTAAGGAAGCTATAGAACAAGGTGCGCAATTAATTTGTGGTGGAAAAAGACATGGAAGTTATGTTGAACCAACTATTTTAACTAATTGCAATCATACTATGAAAGTATATGCAGAAGAAGTATTTGGTCCTGTTATTTGCATTAATTCATACCAAACAATAGAAGACGCCATTGATCAAGCAAACAATACAAAATTCGGTTTGCAATGTGGTGTCTTTACAAACGACAACATAGAATTAGAAAAATGCTTTAAACAAATAGAAGTAGGTGGTGTTATCCATAATAATGTTCCTACCATTCGTTACGATCAAATGCCTTATGGCGGAGTAAAAGAGAGTGGGCTTGGCAGAGAAGGAGTGAGATATGCCATGCTTGATATGTTAGAACCAAAAATATTAGTAAAATAAAATTAAAAAAAACTCTGCTTCCTTTGCGAAAATACTTCGCGAGCTTTGCGGTTAAAAACAATAAATCATGGAATATAGAAGATTAGGAAAATCAGGATTACAAGTAAGTGCATTATCCTTTGGATCATGGATTACATTTGGTAAGCAAATAGAAAATAATACTGCCGATGAATTATTAACCATTGCCTACGATAATGGCATCAACTTTTTTGATAATGCAGAAATTTATGCTGCTGGAAAATCAGAAGAAGTAATGGGCAAAATATTGAAACAAAAAAATTGGGCTCGTAGTTCTTACTGTGTGAGTAGTAAAGTTTATTTTGGTTATGAAGATAAAAAACCAAATCAAACTGGTTTATCGCGTAAGCACATTATAGAAGGTTGTCACGCTGCATTAAAGCGTTTGCAAGTAGATTATATTGATTTATTCTTTTGTCACCGTCCCGATAAAAACACTCCCATTGAAGAAACCGTTTGGGCAATGAATACCTTGATACAACAAGGTAAAATTTTGTATTGGGGAACTAGCGAATGGGCAAACGATGAAATTATGGCGGCATTTGTATTTGCAGAACGTAATAGATTAATTGGTCCAACCATGGAACAGCCTCAATACAATATGTTTGAAAGAACAAAGTTGGAAAAAGATTATTTATTGTTGTTCAGAGATTTTGGAATGGGGACAACTATTTGGAGTCCGTTAGCGTCTGGTTTATTATCTGGTAAATATAATAACGGCATTCCTGAAGATAACCGTTTACATATTGAAGGAATGGATTGGTTGAAAGAAAGAACACTTGGTGAAGAATCTAAAATTGAAAAAACAAAAAAATTAGCTTTACTAGCTAACGAAATAGGAACTTCTGTAGCTAAATTATCTATTGCTTGGACCGTTAAAAATCCAAACGTGAGTACAACAATATTAGGAGCTTCAAAAAAAGAACAATTGATTGAAAATTTAAAAGCTTTAGAAGTTGTTGCGTTAATCACGCCTGAAGTAACCGAAAAAATAGAATTGATTTTAAATAATAAACCAGTACAAGCTCAATTTTAATTGACATGAATAAACCTTTTTCAGATTTAAAAGTCATTGAATTGGCTGGTGTATTGGCAGGGCCATCCGCTGGTTTATTTTTTGCTGAATTAGGTGCAAAGGTTATTAAAATTGAAAATCCCAAAACTGGAGGTGATGTAACAAGAAGTTGGAAATTACAATCAGAAAATAAAGAAGATAAAACTAGCGCTTACTATTGGAGTATTAATGCAGGAAAAGAAGTTTTGTTTTTAGATTTATCTATTGATAAAGATTTACAAAGCTTTTATGATTTAATAAAAACAACAAATGTTTTAATTACTAATTACAAATTAGGGGATGATGTAAAATTAAAAGTAGATTATCAAACTTTAAAAGATTTGAATCCAACCTTAATTTATGCGTCTATCAATGGATTTGGAAAAGATAATCCTCGCACGGCCTATGATTTAATTTTACAAGCCGAAAGTGGGTTTATGTTTATGAATGGAGAAAAAAATGCAGCTCCATTAAAAATGCCCGTTGCTTTAATTGATATTTTAGCTGGACATCAACTCAAAGAAGCTATTTTAATTGCACTCCTCAATAAATACAAAACAAACAAAGGGTCGCATCTTACTGTTTCGTTATTCGATACTGCTGTTGCTTCATTAGCAAACCAAGCTACTAATTGGCTCATTGCACATCATTTACCAGCAGCTCAGGGTTCTTTGCATCCAAACATTGCGCCTTACGGAGAAATATTTACTACAAAAGATCATCATCAAATAACTTTTGCCATTGGCAGTGATAAGCAGTTTAAACAACTATGCGATATTTTAAATATTGAGATAACTTCTAGCTATCAAAGCAATCAATTGCGAATTACCAATCGTCAAACCTTATTTGAAGTTTTAAATAAACGCATTCAAACATTTAATTTTGACATTTTATTTAAGGAGTGTTTAAAGCATGATGTGCCTATTGGTAAAATCAGAAACCTAAAAGAAGTATTTGAATTACCTGAAGCTAAAAGCTTGATAAATAGCCTTCATTACGAGAATACTATTGTAAATTCTGTAAAATCTATAAGCTTTAAATTTGAAGCTTAAATCTTATTTTTTGAATAAAATGAAGCAAATGTCAATATCATTTGATAGTATATATTTAGTATTATTTGTAAACTTGTTAAATATAAATTGATATGATACGCAGCCTATTTTTTACGTTAATACTAATTATTTTTGCTATTTCATCTAAAGCACAAAATAAAGACACCATCTTATTAATGAATGGTAATGTAGTAGTTGAAAAAGTTCTAGATACACTTATTGGTGCCGTAACAATAGTGAATCCAGCTAACGTTGCAGGAAAATTACATTATGAATATGATGATATTTATTGTGTGAAATACGCTGTAGGTTTCACTGATTATTACTATTCACAAGATACTTTAAAAGGAAATTATTTTACACGTGATGAAATGCTTTACTATATTTATGGAGAACGTGATGCTAGAAAAGGATTTAAAGCACCTGGGGCCTTAATTGGTGCTGGAGTTGTAGGTTTGGTTAGTGGAGGATTAGGATTATTTTTTGCCCCCATATTCCCTTATGGCTACATGGCATTAACTGGAGTTCCAAAAGTTAGAATAAGACATAAAACTATTAGTAATCCAAATTACATAGAACAAGATGCGTATATACTTGGCTACGAGCGTGTATCGAGGAGTAGAAGAAGAATAAAGGCATTAATCGGCGGCACCATTGGTTTAGCCGCTGGCTATGGTTTATATTTTGGAATTTTGAAAGATAAATTACCAGCATCATTAACACTAAGATTTTAAAAAATGAATCGTCAAAAAATTTTATTACTAGGTTCAGGAGAATTAGGAAAAGAGGTGACTATTGCCTTGCAACGTTTAGGACAATATGTAATTGCAGTTGATTCTTACAAAGATGCGCCAGCGATGCAAGTAGCTCACGAATGTGAAGTTATTAATATGCTAGATGGAGAAGCTTTAGATGCTATTGTTACAAAACACAAACCAGATTTAATAGTTCCAGAAATTGAAGCGATTCGTACCGAACGTTTTTATGATTATGAAAAACAAGGTATCACCGTAGTACCAAGTGCTAAAGCTGCTAATTTCACGATGAATCGTAAAGCTATTAGAGATTTAGCGTCGAAAGAATTAGGATTAAGAACGGCCAATTATTTATACGCAACAACTTTAGAAGATTTTAAAAAAGCGGTTGCTGTGATTGGCATTCCTTGTGTCGTAAAACCATTAATGAGTAGTAGTGGCAAAGGACAAAGCATCATCAAAACAGAACAAGACGTTGAAAAATCATGGAACTACGCAATGGAAGGTTCTCGCGGTGATTACAAAGAAGTAATTGTAGAAGAGTTTATTAAATTCAATTCAGAAATTACATTATTAACGGTTACTCAAAAAAACGGAAAAACATTGTTTTGCCCGCCAATTGGTCACCGACAAGAACGCGGAGATTATCAAGAAAGCTGGCAACCTTGTGCTATTAGCGATTTAGATTTAAAAGAAGCGGAAGAAATGGCAGCGAAGGTTACAAAAGAATTAAGTGGTGCAGGTTTGTGGGGAGTTGAATTTTTCTTAACAGATAAAGGTATTTATTTTTCAGAGTTATCTCCTAGACCGCATGACACTGGTATGGTAACGTTAGCTAATACACAAAATTTAAGTGAGTTCGAATTACACGCCCGTGCAATTTTAGGTTTCCCTATTCCTAACATTCAATTAAAACAACATGGCGCATCTGCGGTTTTATTAGCAAGTGCCGAAGGAACGAGCTACAACTTTAGTGGAGTTGAAGACGTTTTAAATAATCCGAATACAGATGTGCGTTTGTTTGCAAAACCTACTACAAGACCCTACAGGAGAATGGGTGTTGTATTAACTTACGATAATTTACAATCGGATGTAAATATGGTAAAACAAAAGGCAATGGATTTATCTAAACAAATAACAATCACAACTCATTAATGAAATATATTTTATCAATATTAACTTTTATAGTTTGCCCAGCTTTATTTTCTCAAACAGCTACTTTTCCTGAGCATTTAAAGAAAACTAATATTGCTAAATTGCAAAGTGGCGATTCGTTAACCTACTACCAATGTCATGTAGATAGTGCTTCACAAGAAATTACAACATCTAATGGGCGAAAAATAAATACTAAAAAAAAGAGAATTACTTTAACTGAAAAATTTGTGATTCACAAAAAGGATTCTATTTACATCTGTAAATATTCAAACTCGTCAATTACAAACTACCCCAATAAAAAATTCCCTTACTTAACTTTAACTGAAGTAAAAAATTGGGAATTTGAAGTGAAACAAATAAAACAACTCTCACTTCAGGAAACTCAAATGATTGCTGCCTTAGAAACAAAAACGCATTCTATCATTCATTTTGAATTAAACATTAATAAAACTTGTCCTAATGAATTAATCATCATTGGAAAAAACATAAATGAGCAATTTATTATTGAAGGTAATTACTTACTGAGCAAGAGTTTGGGTTGTTTGTAGGTTTGGGCGTTTCCCTGCGGGCCTGGCTTTTCGGCACTCGCTTTTTTATTTGCCCTGCGGAACAAATAAAAAGAGCTCAAACAATGCCTCAATCCCTCACGCGGGTTTACTTTAAGATTGAAACTTATACTTCAATTTTGTAGAGAGTTCACGTTAAGGATTGTAGCGAAAATCCTTTTTTTGAGGTACGAATAAAAAAGATTGCAGCGAAAAGCCTGACCCGACCAGCGGGAGGGTAACGCCCTAATAATTATCTAACTCCATCTGATACAAATCCAAATCTTTGCCCCAGTGATCTTTTTCGTAGGCTACCGTTTTAAATCCGTATTTCTCAAAAAACTCAAAAGTATGTTGTGTTGTTCCTAAAGCAATTTTAATTCCTGGGTAAATCTCTTTAGCTTGATCTATTCGGTGCAATAAAAGTATTTTACCGTAACCCTCTTTGTGATGGTTATTATCTACCATTCCCCATGTCATGATAACGTGTGGCTCATTAGTATATCTAGTTGGCTTATTTAGAGCAATGCCGCCACAGCCAACAATTTTATCGTCTTTAAAAACAATGGAGTAAGGTCCGCGAGTACTAGCATCTCTATCTAAAAAAGCATCAAATAATGCCACTTCTTCGTCGGCAAAATACAAAGGCATATTGCTTTTAAAGATTTCAAGCAATCTACTTTTTGTTTCGGGCGAGTATAGTTTAATGGTTATCAATTACTTTTGGCACTTTAAAGTAATCCGAGTCTTTTTTAGGAGCATTTTTCAAAGCTTCCTTCTGAGTTAATGTATCTTTCGATTCATCTTCACGCATCACATTCTTTTCATCTGTCATGTATATTAATGGTTCAACACCATCGGTATCCATTTCGTTTAACTTATCTACAAAAGCCAACATACGATTCATATCATTTAAAATATCAGCTTTACCTTCTTCCGTAAATTCCAAACGCGCCAAATGCGCCACTTCTTCTACTGTTTTGATATCAATTTTTTGTGCCATTGTATTCGTGTAATGTATCGTTAATTAATTTAAAAACGCGTTCTCGCAAATCTACTAAATTTTCTTCAGTCATGCCTTTGGTTTCAATAGGCTCTAAAATAACTGTTTTTGCAACACCAAAGCATCCATTGCTCTTAAAATAGCCTCCGTTTTGCAATAATTCCCAATTATTTAAATTTACTACTGGCACAATGGGCACCTGTTTCTCAATCGCTAATTTAAAAGGTCCATTCTTAAAAGGTCTTAATTTACCATAAGTAGAAATGGTTCCTTCTGGATAAATCACCATACTCCTGCCTTTATCAATCTCTTCGCCAGCTTTAATAAATGCACGGTGAGAATCCTTAATACTTTTACGATTCACCGTAATATCCATTCCTTTAAAAAAGGTTTTAAATAAAGGTGCTTTTAATAATTCTGCCTTACCCATATATAAAGCTAAATGATCAATGTAAAAAGTACTCAATACTATATCTAAATACGACGTATGATTCCCCACAAAAACGCAGGGTTGAGGCATTTTTTTAGATTTAGATTTATAAATCAATTTTGGAAATACAAAAGAGCCGTAAGCTATACAAGCCGACCAAATACGCTTTATTTTAAAGGTTGTATTTAAATGCTGAGTTTTAATGGTGATGTAAAAAAACGGGTACAGTAATACAAAAGAGATGACAAACACAGTAAAGAACCATGTTTTCCATATAGGGGCGAATATGCGTTTGATTAATTTCAAGGGCATAAAGATACAAATTTTAGAGATAAGTTATGAGGTATGAGTTATGAGATAAGCACTTAAAATCCAGCTAAAAATTGTTACTTTTACTCAAAATTCACAAAAAAGGATTGCAAAATACCATTTATATCAAACTCTCTAGTGCTGGAAAAAAATTTGGCAGAGAATGGATTTTCCGAAAGGTAAATTTGGACATTGCAGCAGGACAAAAAATAGCCATCTTAGGCTTAAATGGTTCAGGAAAATCCACCTTATTACAAGCCTTAACAGGTTACTTAACACTGAACGAAGGAGAGCTCACCTACTCCATTAATCAAGAAAAAATAGAAGAGGAAAAACAATACACAAATATTAGTCTAGCATCGCCTTATTTAGAATTAGTAGAAGATTTTACCTTACAGGAACAAATAGAACATACTGCTTTTTACAAAGCATTTTTAAATAATTTAACTACCGAACAAATTGTTGAATTATCTGGCTTAGCTGCTCACAAAGACAAATACATTAAATTGTTTTCGAGTGGTATGAAACAGCGCTTGAAATTAACGTTGGCGATTTTAGCAGACGCTCCTATTTTATTTTTGGATGAACCGACTACTAATTTAGATGCTACCGTAATTGATTGGTATAAGAGTATGATTGCAAACTATGCCATACATAAAACTATTGTCGTTTGTTCAAATTCTATTAAGGATGAATATAGTTTTTGTGATAAAGTCATTACCATGGAAGATTTTAAGTAATGAAACAACTTTTTCTCATTCGTCACGCTAAATCGGATTGGACCAATCCTGAATTAAAAGACATCGAACGTTATTTAAACGAACGCGGTTATAGCAATGCCAATATGATGGCAGCTAAGTTTAATCATAAACCTGATTTAATTATTTCGAGTCCTGCTATCAGAGCAATTAGCACTGCTTTAATATTTGCACGTCATATTAATTACAATCCAAACACTATTGTAATTAAGCAAGAACTATATGAATCATCAATAAAAGATTATCTATCCGTTATCAATGCTATTGACAATAATTTTAATACCGTTTTATTATTTGCACACAACCCCACCATTAGCGATGTTGCACAAACATTAACACAAGCCTTACCAATGGAAATGCCAACCTGCGCCATTGCAGGAATTAATTTTGATACGAATGATTGGAAGAAAGCAAAAACAGGGGAATTGTGTTTGTTTGATTATCCGAAGAAGTAATAAACGACTTTATTATGATTAAACTATTTGATTACATCGTTAAAAAAACAAATGGTAAAATTACATACCATTTGTTAACGTACTTCGTGATAGTTTTACTTATCATTATCGCGATGATTATTTTTCTTTAATTCAACATGATTTAATTGAATCATAAACTCATTTAAACAAATCCGTAATATCTACGCCTATAGCATATAGTTGCAACCGCTGCTCATCAGGTTCCATAATAGCAATATCTTCTAATTGATTAGTGTGGGCATTATAAAACACTTCTACATAAGTATCATCCACAATAAACAATGAAATTTTAAAAGAATACTGCTTAATAGATGATATATAATCGCCATCACAAAACACAATGGCTGCCCTACCGTGCAAATCTGATTTAGAAAATAATTGATGATTCATGCAACAAAGTTAGTTCAAGAACCCGTTGCTTTGTGCTACGATTTGTAGCAAAATAAAAAAGATTATGAAATTAATTAAAAAAAATGACATTATACCGTCTCTAATAACTCATGTCTATACTTATCTAATATACTTGATTTAGACAAAAAACCAATGTAGATTTCATTTTCTACTACTGGCAAATTCCATTGTCCTGATTCTTCAAATTTACGCATGATAGAAAAAATATCTTCTTTAGTATCTATGATCATCGATGGTTTACGCATCACTTCTTTAGCAGTTACTTTATCATATAACTCAGGATTAAACATTTCTTCACGGATATTATCTAAATAAATTATGCCCAACAATTTATTGTTCTTTTTTACTACAGGAAAAGTATTACGTTTTGAATGCTTTATGGTTTCTACAATATCTCGTAAGGTGGCTTTAAAATGAATAGTGGCAAAATCAGTTTCAATCATTTCTTTTGTATTAATCTTACTTAAGATACTTGTGTCTTTATTTTCAGAAACTATGGTTCCTTTATTTCTTAATCTTCTAACATCCAATGATTCGGGATGAAAACGTTTAACAATGATATAACTGATAGAGGCCACAATCATCAAAGGAATAATTAATTCATAACCTCCTGTAATTTCGGCAATTAAAAATATAGCTGTTAATGGTGCATGAAATACACCACTTAAAATACCTGCCATAGCTACAATTGTGAAATTACTTACAGGAATATCATTAAACCCCATTAAGGTGAGAAAAAAAGAAAATGCAAATCCTAAATAAGCTCCTACAAATAATGAAGGTGCAAAGTTACCGCCATTACCTCCACTACCTAATGTGATAGCGGCTGCAAATGCTTTTAACAACAAGGTTATTGTAATAAAAAAAAGTAAAGTCCATTTACTTTTGATAAAGCCTAAAAGCAAACTATCTCTAAATAAGGCATCTGTTCTAAATTCAGACAAGGCCTTAATACTTTCGTAACCCTCACCAAATAAGGAAGGGAATAAAGCAAATAAAAACACTAGTGCAACTCCTCCAATAAACCATTTAGTAAAACCTGATTTAATTGTATGAAATTTAGACTCTACTTTATCAAAAAAATTAACGTAATATAATGATGTAATACCTGCTAATAAGCCTAGTAAAATATAAAAAGGAACATTATTATAATCGAAAGGTTGCTTTAATTTAAAAAACAATAAATTACTTTCATGTAAAATAATTTTTGATAGTAATGCTCCAGAGGCCGCTGCAATTAATAAAGGAATAAACGCACTAATACTAATATCAACTAAAATAACTTCTAAGGCAAATAAAACTCCTGCTATTGGCGCGTTAAATGCACCGGCTATACCACCAGCTGCTCCAGCGGCTAACAATAATGTCCTCTCTTTATAACTTAATTTATAGGTGCGAGCAAAATTAGAACCGATAGCTGACCCTGTACTAACAATTGGAGATTCTAATCCTGCCGAACCACCAAAACCAACAGTTAATCCACTAGTTATAATATGAGAATACATTTGATGAAATGGCAGGAAACTACTTTTTTTAGCAATGGCAAAAAGAATAGCTGTATTTCCTCTGTTTAATTGATTTTTGAAAAAATATTTCACAATCAATAGAGTTGAACCTATACCGATTAATGGTAGAATTAGATATAAATATTTGAAATCATACTTTAATAAGAATTCATCAACTAAATAGTGACGGATAGCATGAACAAATAATTTTAAAATAACGGCGGCTATACCTGCTGAAATACCAACTAAAATACTCGAGAAAATTAGAAATTGTTTTTCAGAAGTTTTCTCGTGAATCCAATTGATTGCTTTTTCTATGTAATTGATTTTTTTGAGATTCATGACGGAGCACTAATTTAGCAATTAATAAATTAGTTATCCCAAATCAAATATCAAATTAACTAGGAAGATTCAATTTACTCTTTTTGTAACCGTACATGAGGTATACAACTAAGCCAATAACTAACCATACACCAAACATCATCCAGTTAGTCCAGCCCATGCCAGTTAGCAAATAACAACATGATAATAAACCTAATACAGGAATTAAAGAATAATTCTTGATAAATGAGAAGATTGCTATCGTAATCCATACCAAATAAAACACAATCATTGGAATGTTATAAGAACCATCTTCATTCACTATCATACTAGCATGATTAGAGAAAATAATAATTAATGAAATAATGGTAATTGCAGGAACAATGTACTTTGAATTGACATAAGGCATTTTGAATTTTCCCTTTTCTTTTGCGTCCATGTTACGAGGTAAAATTAAGACTCCACCGCATACTAATACGAATGCAAACAAAGTTCCGATACTTGTAAAATCCAAAACAAATTTTGGTGTCACAAAAAAGATAGGAATACCAACTACTAAACCTGTAATTAAAGTAGAGAAAGCAGGTGTTTTATATTTTGGATGAATCTCAGCAAATTTCTTTGGTAATAAACCATCTCTACTCATCGCCATCCAAATACGAGGCTGCCCCATTTGAAATACTAATATTACACTCGTCATTGCTACTACTGCGGCAATCGACACAATAAACAACATCCATTTTATTCCTTTTAAAGCAAATACTTCTGCTAGTGGATCAGACACATTTAAAGCAGTATAAGACACCATACCAGTTAAAACCAAAGCCAAAATAATAAAAACAACCGTACAGATAATTAAAGAATAAATCATTCCACGCGGTAAATCACGTTGTGGATTTTTACTTTCTTCCGCTAAAGTAGAAACCGCATCAAACCCAATGTATGCAAAGAAAACGCCCGATACGCCTGCCATGACACCGCTAAATTGATTCGGCATAAATGGCGTCCAATTATCAATATCTACATAAGATGCGCCAACAATAATTACTAACAAAATAATAGCTAGTTTAATAATTACCATCACATTACTTGCATTACGAGATTCTTTAGTACCAACATACACTAACCAAGTCACTAAAATATTAATCATAATAGCTGGCAAATCAATAATGAATTTTATACCAGCAACTATTGGCGCTGTATTCCAAGCATCGCTCATTTTACCAGCTGTGCCATCTAAAAATGCTTGATGAGAATCCGAATAATTATTGGTTAACCAAACTGGAATATGAATTCCAACACTTTCAATCAAATTTACAAAATAACCACTCCAAGAAAAAGCTACATAAATATTCCCAATAGAATATTCCATTAGTAAAGCCCACCCAATAATCCAAGCCGCTAATTCACCAAACGATACATAGGCATAAGTATAAGCGCTCCCTGATGCGGGAACACGTGTTGCAAAATCAGCATAACACATGGCTGTAAAACCACAAGCAATGGCGCAAATGATAAATAAAAAAATAACTGCAGGTCCACCAGAAAAACAGGCAGAACCAATACTACTAAAACTACCAGCACCAATGATGGCTGCAATACCAAAAAAAGTTAAGTCTCTAACGGTTAACACACGGTGTAATCCCGAATCGTGACTTTCAGCATCAGTAATTGCTGTAACTGGCTTTCTACGTAATAAATTATTAAAAATAAAACCCATAAAAAATAAATTAATGCTTTAAACAAATATAACTATTTAACTAAACGATTGATAAACGGAATCTTTTTTATACGCTCAGTATCCAAAAATAATAATGGCACCATTAATAAAAAAGGAATAAATGGAATTTTATACCGCACAATAGCTCCCAATACGGTAGTTGTTAATCCCACTAAAATAAAAGAAGTCACAACAAGTGAAATACAAAGTAAAAGTAAATTTATCTCTATTTTATCTTTGGTTCTAAACCAAAAACACAACGTAAAAAAAACAAGAAATACTAAATTCTCAAGCGAGGCTACTAATTCCAAAATGGAACGACTATCATAAAAAAAAGGCCTACACAATACATTATAAAAAGACCGAGGGATCAATTTAACGAAAGAACCAAATGAATAGTCTAATCTTTCCATACTAATGGCAGAACCCGAAGGCGTTACTCTACTAATGAATCTATAAGTAGATGTATCTCTATTATTAGTTTCATAAATAGTATCTCGTAAATTGTTATTACGCCAATACATAAAAGCAGAATGAGGATTTAATTTATATAAATTTCGCTTTGCATCCACTACCTCATAGTGAGTGGTATCAGTAATTTCGAAACGCACATATTTTTCGTCATTTAAAAAAAACGTACCGCCATGGCTTAAATTGATAAAATCATTTTGCCGAACCACTATGGTTTGAATAACATCCTTATGTAATACAATTTTCAACGTAAGCACTACACCTCCAAACAAAAACAATATAATGGTTAAGTAAAATAGAGCAACTCTTTTAATTTGAAAACGTTTTACTAAAGCGAAAATGAATAATGGAACAATTAATAGGATTAAAATATAAGGCTTAAGGATTAAGAATAGAAGTGATGAGCAAATCAATAACAACATGTATTTTATTTTAAACTGATAATTCACAAACAACTTCATAAAAGCATAAACAAACAATCCCAGTAAGCCAATAGCCATAGGTTCTTTTAAAACACCAGATGTCCAGAATAAAACGGAAGGTGTGATGAAAATAATTAAAGCTAAAAAAATTTCTTTTTTAGGAAAATAAGATTTAAAGGCTTTATAAAAAGCAAACTGACCAACAAACGAAAACATCAACATCACAAAAGCGTGCACCGCATAACTGCCAAACGAAAACAACATAATAATGGCATTGATACGAATTGGTGTTCGGTTATCGTTTAAAAAAAAGTTAGAGCTCACATCTGCCCTACCCCATTTTTCGATTTGATAAAAATAAGGTTTGTATAAAGGATCCGTATCTAAATCAGAGTGCAATCCTAAAACCATTTTTAAAAAATCAGTTGGATGATTTGGCAAAGCATCGTACATGATTTTCGCATCATGTAAAGTTGATACACTATCACCGTTGAAGCCCGCAGGGTAATAACAAAAATACACCCAGTAATAAGCAAAACAAGCAAGGCTCTTAATAATTAAAATACTGAGAATAATTTTCAGAGAGAGCACCTCATCTTTAAAAAAAGTTAGCTTACTTATCAAAAAGCAAAAGAGTAAAAAATATATGGTGGCTAAAATCAATACTCCTCAAAAAATTTAATGCTCATAAAACGTTTATTTCCTTCCTGACTTTCAAAACCAAATTGAGCATAAAGACTATGTGCGTCTAATGTCGCTAACATAAAACGACGCAATTTTTTAATCACCTCTTGCTCCATAATAAATTTCATCAACTCTTTTGATAATCCTTTACCTCTGTAATTCTTATCAATAAACACATCCGCTAGATACCCAAAAGTGGCATAATCTGTAATAACTCTTGCAAAGCCAATTTGCTTACCTTGATGATGCACTCCAAAACATAAACTTCCTTCAATAGATGTTTTTACAAGTTCTATTGGAATATTTTTTGCCCAATAACTTTCTTTACTCAAAAAATAGTGAATGTATTCAATATTTAATTTTGTTTTATCTGTTGAATACAAAAACTCTCCTATATTCTTTTCATTGATCATAAATTACTGACAATTGCTAATTGTTTTGTTCTATTATCAAACACAAAACGAGTGATTTTTTTAATTCCTAAATTCGAAAAAGAAAACAATACTTCCCATTTATTGGTTTGGTCATTATATCTTATTAAATCCGCATTCTCCGATTTAATTAGCCCTAATTCAGGATGCCAAATAAAATCTTCGTTAACTGTTGGATACGTTGTATAAACTTTACTTTCTCTTAATGCGGGACTATATAATCTAAATTCTGTATGAATAGAATCTTTTATAGCATACATAAAATTTGAGGAAAGACCTGTTTTCTTAAATGCTCTCGTTGGATGGTCGCACAACCAATAGTCTTCGTTTGATTTTACATTCAATACTCTTAACGAATGTGGATTGGTTAATTTATAATACAATAAAGTATCGCTATTTAACCATGTGTGGTAACCAATAGAATCCGTGCCTTCGTGAGCAATGCTGTGAAACTTTCCATCAAAATTAAACTTCCAAACTCGTTGTGATGAATCTTTTTCAACTACCACGCAACTAAATCCTAATCCATTAGGCAATATAGTTGGAGAATATTCAGACACTTCCGACTTGGTCAAATTAAGTGTTGCTTTTTTATTGATGTTATATTGATAAATATCGGCTTGTTTTGTAGAATCAATCACTACATATAAAATAGATTTTCCATCTAAACTAAAAGTAGGCTGATTATCATAACCTATTCGATGAGTAACGTTTAAAGGGTTTGTGTATAAGTACACATTTTCTTTCTTCTCAATTTTAAACAACCAAATATCCGTTTCGGGCAATTGCGCCAAAACACTACTAGCAAAAAAAAGACTTATGATGAATGTTTTAATCATTATACTTCAACGGTTTCGTGAAATTGTTGTTTAAAAGTATATTGTATTAATCGATACACCACATAGCCCCAAAATAAACCCACGACTAACCCTACAAAAATATCAGAAGGATAATGAACACCCAGATAAATACGAGAATATGAAATAATAGCTGCCCAAGCAAAAAATGCACTTCTAAATAACTTCGATTCTTTACTAAATATTAAAAACAACAACATAGCTACGCCAAAGGTATTGGTAGCATGGCCAGAAAAGAAGCCATAAGTTCCGCCCTTGTAATCATTGATTGTATGTACTTGTGCCTGTATTTCTAAATTATGGCTTGGACGATAACGTTTAATGGCATGTTTGGTTTGATTGGCCGTTTGATCAGTTAAAACAATTAATAATACTAAAAAACCAAGCAATATAATCAGTTTTTTCAGTCCGTAACGCTTAAACACCATAAATAACCAATAAGCAAAAACTGGTGCAAACACCCAAATTTGAGAAATATAATACATCACATTATCCAAAATAGGTGCATGACAAGCATTAATAGCCAAAAACAAAGCTCTATCAAATAATTCTAATTTGTCTAACATGTTTTAAAAGTAGAAAAAAAGAATTAAAAGTCAGATTTTTCGATTAAAATCAAATTGTTAAAAACTTGTTATTAATTGCTATTCAACCATTTTTAAGCACTTTTCAACAAAGCGTCTATAAGCCCTTTGAACAATTATCTTTGTGTTTTACTACAATTTATGAGCCATACAAAGAAAATAAGCAGTGCATTGATTTCTGTTTTTTACAAAGACAATTTAGAACCTGTTATCAAAAAACTAAACGAATTAGGAGTAACTATATACAGTACCGGAGGTACACAAACATATATCGAAAACCTGGGAGCACCAGTAAAATCAGTAGAGGGACTAACTTCTTTTCCTGAAATTTTAGGTGGGCGTGTTAAAACATTACATCCAAAAATATTTGGTGGAATCTTAGGTCGCAGAGAATTAGACACTGATGTTGCACAAATGGAACAACATGAAATCCCTACCATTGACTTGGTAATTGTGGATCTATACCCATTTGAAGAAACATTAGCAAGTGGTGCTTCTGAAGAAGATATCATCGAAAAAATTGATATTGGTGGTATTTCGCTCATTAGAGCAGCTGCAAAAAATTATAATGATGTGGTAATTGTTTCTTCAAGAAATGATTATTCATCATTATTAAATTTATTAAACGAAAAAAATGGTTCATCTGATTTAGCGGATCGTAAAACATTTGCTGCAAAAGCATTTGCCATGAGTAGTCATTACGACTCTGCTATTTTCAATTATTTTAATACAACTGAACAATTACCAATTTTAAAACATAGCATCAATGATGGCGTAACTTTACGCTACGGAGAAAACCCTCATCAAAAAGGTGTTTTTTATGGTGATATGAATGCCATGTTTGAAAAACTAAATGGTAAAGAGTTATCCTATAATAATTTATTAGACGTTGATGCAGCCGTAAATTTAATGGCTGACTTCACTACTGAACCAACTTTTGCTATTTTAAAACATAACAATGCTTGCGGTGTAGCAAGTCGGCCAAAAATAATGGATGCTTACTTAGATGCTTTAGCTGGAGATCCGGTGTCAGCATTCGGTGGCATTTTAATTAGCAATACCGAAATTGATTTTGAAACAGCAGAGGAAATTCATAAACTGTTTTGTGAAGTAGTAATTGCTCCTTCTTATTCAGCAACTGCATTAACCTTATTGAAATCAAAAAATAACCGTATCATTTTGGTTCAAAAACCAGTAGCACTTCCAACTAAACAAATCAGAACGTTATTAAACGGAATTGTAGAACAAGATAAAGATGCCGTGAGCGAAACAGCTACTAATTTAACAGTGGTAACTAACGTAGCACCAACTGAAGCGCAAATAAAAGATTTATTATTTGCGAATAAATTAGCAAAACACACAAAATCAAATACTATCGTTATTGCTAGAAACAATCAATTAATTGCAAGTGGCACAGGTCAAACATCTCGTGTAGATGCTTTAAAACAAGCCATCAATAAAGCATTAGCTTTTGGATTTGATTTAAAAGGTGCTGTGATGGCAAGTGATGCATTTTTTCCGTTTGCTGATTGTGTAGAGATCGCTCATAAAGTTGGTATTGATACAGTTATTCAACCAGGAGGTTCTATTAAAGATAAAGACAGTATAGAGTATTGCAATGCGAAAAACATGAGCATGGTATTTACTGGAACAAGACATTTTAAACACTAAAATAATTTGGCATAGAGTCTATTTGACGATTTGGCAAAGAAACGCACTAAATAAATTAACTTAAAACACATTTAAATAACACATGGCTCTATTTGATTTTTTAACTCAAGATATTGCAATTGACTTAGGTACTGCAAATACCATTATTATCCACAATGAAAAAGTAGTTGTTGATCAACCAAGTATTGTAGCAGTTGATAGAACTACTGGAAAAGTAATTGCCGTTGGTAAACAAGCGCAAATGATGCATGGTAAAACCCATGAAAATATTAAAACAATTCGTCCTTTAAGAGATGGAGTTATTGCCGATTTCCAGGCAGCTGAAGAGATGATTAAAGGAATGATTAAAATGATTAATACCGGCAATCGTTTTTTTAAGCCTTCTTTAAGAATGGTAATTTGTATTCCGAGTGGAATTACGGAGGTAGAAAAACGTGCGGTACGCGATAGTGCTGAACATGCAGGCGCAAAAGAAGTATACATGATTCACGAACCAATGGCAGCTGCTATTGGTATGGGAATAGATGTAGAAGAACCAATGGGAAATATGATTATTGATATTGGCGGTGGTACTTCCGAAATTGCCGTTATTGCTTTAGGTGGTATTGTGTGTGATAAATCAACACGTATTGCAGGTGACGACTTTAATGCAAACATTGAAGAATATATGCGTCGTCAACATAATATTTTAATTGGTGAGCGTAGTGCTGAGCAAGTTAAAATTGAAGTGGGTGCAGCCATGACAGAAATTGAAAATCCGCCAGCTGATTATGCAGTACAAGGACGAGATTTAATGAGTGGTATTCCAAAAGAAGTATTCGTAAGTTATGTGGAGATCGCTCACTGTCTTGATAAATCCATTTCTAAAATTGAAGAAGCTATTTTAAATGCCTTAGAGATGACGCCTCCTGAACTAGCAGCCGATATTTACCGCACTGGTATTTATATGGCAGGTGGTGGTTCTTTATTAAGAGGACTTGACAAACGAATTTCCTTAAAAACAAAATTACCAGTTCACGTTTGCGAAGATCCATTAAGAGCCGTTGCCAGAGGTACAGGTATTGCACTTAAGAATGTACACAAATTCCCTTTCTTGATTAAATAATATAAAACCAAAGTCCCATGAAAAAACAAATCGTATTAGCACTAGCATCATTTATTTTTTTATTAAACACAAAAGTACAAGCACAAGATGAATCTGCATTTGATAAAGGAACTACAGTTGTTACAGCTGGTTATGGATTTCCTGATTTATACAGAACATCCATAAGATTAGCATACAATGGCTACAACTCAAGTAAAGTAAGTGGAATTGGTCCAATTATATTAAAAGGTGATTATGGCATTGTAAAATTCAAATGGGGGCATTCGGTTGGCGCTGGTATTGTTATTGGATATAATGCTACAAACATAAAATTTACGGATACTTATTATGACTATAATAACTTTATATATTCAACTAAAACATATTCCGAAACGCACAAATACAAAACTATTACCGTTGGAGCTAGAGGAACATACCACTTTTTCACAAAAGAGAAATTTGATTGTTACGCTAGTATCGGATTAGGTTTCAATATCAACACGGCATCCCGCACTACAGATAATCCAAATGGATACACCAGCTACGCCTCTGCTCGATCAGGTGTATATAGTGCTTTTACGGTAGGTATTAGATATTATTTCACTAAAAACTTTGGTGTATATTCTGAACTTGGATGGGATAACTCTACTCCAATACAAGCTGGATTAGCATTAAAATTTTAATTATTACTATAATCTGTTCTATAAAATCATAAATGAAAAACCTTTTAAATTTTCTATATAAAAACAATTTCTTTTTTGTGTTTTTATTTTTAGAAATTATCTGTGGTTTTATTTTAATTAAAAACAATGGTTTTCAAGGCTCAAGTTTATTAAACTCTTCTAATAAAGTAAGCGCTAATATATATGAAATTGAAGCAAGTGCTAAAGAATATTTATTACTAAAAGATGAAAACGAGCGTTTAGCAAAAATGAATGCTTTTCTACTGAATAGAATAAAATTAGGCTATGCTGCGATTCCGTTAAAAGTTTACAAAAAAAACGATACACTTTATAAACAAGAGTATGAGTTTATGAATGGAAAAGCTATTAATAGTAGTGTAAACAAAAGAAGTAATTACTTAACACTTAATATTGGTTCTCAACAAGGTGTAACGCGTGATATGGCTGTAATTACAAGTGATGGAATTATTGGCATTGTAAAAGATGTGTCTGAAAATTTCTCTTCAGCTATGTCTATATTGCATAAAGATGTTCGTGTAAACTGTCAGTTAAAAAAAGATGGCACTTACGGTCCGCTTATTTGGGACGGCTCGGACTACCGTTTTTCTAATTTAACAGATATTCCCACTCACGCAAAAATAAAAAAAGGAGATACAGTAATTACCAGTTCTCTGTCTGGCATTTTCCCTGAAGGGATTTTAGTAGGCTTTGTTGATAGCTTTGAACAACGTGCAAATGAATCTTTCTATACTGTAAAAGTAAAACTAAGTGCCGACTTTAAAAAAGTAAATCACGTATCGGTTATCAAATATAATTACAAAACCGAAAGAGATAGTTTAGAAATTAAATCGCAAGTTCAAAGTGATAAATAACATTATTAAAAATAGTATTCGGTTTGTCATATTAGTGCTTCTTCAAGTTCTAATCGTTCAAAATATCCGCTTGGGATCCTACATGATTTTATTTCCATACGTTTTGTTTATTCTATTGCTTCCATTCGAGACACCAAAATTAGTTGTCCTTTTTGCGTCCTTTTTACTTGGCCTAACGATTGATATGTTTTACGATACTGCTGGTATGCATGCCGCCGTTTGTACTTTAATTGGTTTTTTGAGATATTATATTCTAAAAATATTGTCCCCTCGCGAAGGTTACGAACCAGGGTTAATTCCTAGTGTAGATTCTATGGGACCGGTGTGGTTTATTACCTATTCTGCTATCATCATATTTATTCACCATTTAATTTTCTTTTATTTAGAAATTTTCAGATTCAATGAATTCTTTACCACATTATTGAGAGTTATTTTAAGTACTATTGGAACATTCTGTTTCGTTTATGTTGTTCAGTTTTTGTTTTATAAAACAGATAAAAATAAATAATGTACAACAATTCTCATTTAGCAGATAGAAAATATATTATTAGCGGTTTCTTTATCGTTGTGGCAATTGTTTACATCTGTCGTTTATTTTATATTCAACTAATCGACGACCAATATAAATTAGATGCTAGGAATAACGCCTTTAGAAATAGAACCGAATATCCATTACGTGGTTATATATATGATAGAAATGGGAAACTATTAGTTCAAAATGTTTTATCATACGATTTACTGGTAACACCGAAGTTGGTGAAAGACTGCGATACGATGGCTCTTTGTCAAGTATTAGAAATTACCAAAGCAGAGTTTTTAAAGAAAATGAAAAAGGCCAGTCAGGCGCCAAACTCCCCTAGGAAAGAAAGTATTTTTGAAAAACAGTTATCCAATAAAGTATATGCTGCTCTTCAAGAGAAGTTGTATCGCTTTAAAGGCTTTGATGTTCAATCACGAACAGTTAGAAAATATCCGCGTCCTGTTGCCGCACATTTATTAGGTTATGTTGGTGAGGTTAGTAAAGAGAAAGCGGCCAAAGATCCTTATTACATAGAAGGAGATTATATTGGTATTAGTGGTATTGAACGTTCTTATGAAACTGAACTGAGAGGTAAAAAAGGAAAACAAATTGTAATGGTTAACGTTCATGGTAAAACAAAAGGACGTTATATGAACGGATTTTATGATACAGCAGCCGTTGCGGGCAAACCTTTATTTTGTAGCATTGATGTTGATTTACAAGAATACGGAGAAAAATTATTGAAAGGCAAACGAGGAGCTGTTGTTGCTATTGAACCAAGTACTGGAGAAATTTTATGTTTAATTTCTTCGCCGGGTTATGATCCTAATTTATTAGTTGGAGGTAAAGAACGTTCTCGCAACTTCACAAAATTATATTTGGATACACTTAATTTACCCTTGTTTAACAGAGCATTAACAGCGATGTATCCTCCTGGGTCAACTTTTAAATTAATTGACGCGTTAATCGCTCAAAAAGATGGACTCATTAACCGCTCAACAGTTTTTCCTTGTCATGGTGGATATCCTCCAATGGGAGGAAGACCAAAGTGTCACTCACATCCATCAGCTGACTTACCAGGTTCTATTGCTACTTCTTGCAACTCCTACTACAGTTATGTGTTTTGCAAAATTGTCGATCAAAAAGCTTTTCCAAATTTTGTAGATGGATATAATCATTGGAGAGACGCCGTTCGTTCATTTGGACCAGGAACAAAATTAGGAACCGACCTACCCTATGATAAACCCGGTAATGTTCCATCAGTTGAATATTACAACAAAATTTTCGGGAAAAATCATTGGAGAAGTAACACCGTTGTTTCTTTAGGCATCGGACAAGCCGAATTATTGTTGGTTCCTTTTCAAATGGCAAATGTAGTAGCTATAGTAGCAAATAAAGGTTATTTCTACACACCACATTGTATTAAAGGAGTTGGTATAGAAAAATCAATAGACAAACGATTTAAAGAAAAACATTTAACCTACGTACAAGAAGATGAATATTATGAAGTAGTACACGATGGTATGCAAAAATGTTTTGATGCGGGAACAGCTACAGCTTCCAAAATACCTGGCATCGTGGCTTGTGGTAAAACAGGTACGGCGGAAAATCCTCATGGAAAAGATCATGCTGTATTTTTAGCTTTTGCACCACGAGATAAGCCGAAAATTGCTATGGTATGTTTTATTGAAAATGCAGGATTTGGTGGAACATGGAGTGCGCCAATCGTCAGTTTAATGATTGAAAAATATTTAACTGGCAAAGTTACTCGTCCTGATTTAGAAAAACGAATGATGGAAGCTGATTTAATTGGTGGAAAAAATTTATTAGGTAAAAAAACAGTTGAAAAGAAAAAAACAAATTGAGACAAAACGAACATAAATTATTTTTTGGGGTAGATAAAATTGCCATCCTAACGTACGCATTACTTGTGTTTATGGGTTGGTTAAATATTTATGCGGCTGTGTATAACGAAGAGCATCAAAATATTTTTGACACGTCACAAAAATACGGTATGCAACTTATTTGGATAGGGAGTGCGTTTTTTATAGCTACTTTTATTTTAATTATTGATGCTGGTTTTTATACGGTATTTGCCTACTTTTTTTATGTTTTTCTACTAGTAGCATGCATTGCCGTGCCATATGTTGGACGGTCGATAAAAGGTAGTCGTTCATGGTTCGGCTTTGGCTCCTTTGGAGTACAACCAGCCGAGTTCATGAAATTCGCTACGAATCTGGCACTTGCAAAATATTTGAGTAACGTAAACATTGAAGTAGAAACTTCTTCTCGTAAAAGTAGACTCTCCGATCTAATTAAAAATTACAAGAACACGATTATCGCAGTTATTATTTTAGGATTACCTTTGCTGATTATTAAAGTATTACAAGATGAAACTGGCTTAGCGCTTGTTCTCATGGCCTTTATCATCACCCTATACAGAGAAGGTTTATCAGTCAATTTTTTAATATTTGGATTACTATCGGCATTACTATTTATTTTATCACTCGTAATGGAATCTCAAACACTTATAATTTCATTAGGCGTCATTGCTGCTTTATCGTTTTTGTTTGTGAAACGCTCTCGAAAAAACTTAATTATTATCTCTATCGTTTTTGCAGCTGCAAGTGGAGTAGTGTTGGGTACTAACTTTGTATATCAGAAATTAGAGCCCCATCAAAAAGACAGGATTGATGTATTGCTTGGAAAGAAAACAGATTTAAAAGGAGTTGGTTATAATGTCAATCAGGCAAAAATTGCCATAGGTTCAGGAGGTTTTTGGGGCAAGGGATATTTACAAGGTACTCAAACCAAATATGATTTTGTGCCAGAACAAGACACCGATTTTATTTTTTGTACTGTTGGTGAGGAATGGGGATTTGTTGGAACTAGTTTAGTTATAATACTTGAACTCTTTTTAATCATTCGCGTCATTTTTATGGCCGAAAGGCAGCGTTCGCCGTTTAGTAGGATTTACGGATATGGAGTAGCTTCCGTTTTATTTTTTCATTTAGCAGTTAATGTTGGAATGACGATTGGTCTCATGCCTGTAATTGGTATTCCACTTCCATTCTTTAGTTACGGGGGCTCATCGCTATGGTCGTTCACTATTTTATTGTTTATTTTTATAAAATTAGATGCCAATAGGTTGGTGATTTTAAGATAAAACTCTGCAAAAATTTTTAAAACGTATTATTAAATTTTGTAAATTAGATGTATTAAAATTATAAGGGTGCTATGTCAACAAAAACAACAGCTCATATGAATTTGTTAAGAGAGAAAATTGAAGAGATTTTAGTTAAGGAAAACTATACATTTAGTCAGTTAGCTGATTATTTAAATTTGTCTGAAGAACAGTTGGAAGATGGCTTAGCTAACAAAACCCTCGAATTAAGATATTTAGAAGATATCTCAAAAAACTTAAAAGTACCTTTATATAGCTTTTTTAGGGATGCTAATCAAAAAACCAATTATACGGAAAAACCTTATTTTGTAAACAAACTTTGGAACGACGGAGAAGAAGTGAGTCCACAAAAATTAATGGAAGAAATTGAACTTTTAAAACAAGCTATTGTTCAAAAAGAAGCGGAATTGGCTAAAAAGCTGAAGTAATACCTACGAAAACATTCCTTATAAAATCTCCAATTCTATTGCTATATTTGCATAAGGATATTATTTATATATGTTAGCGAGTTTATTTCTTACTTTACTATTGGTTTTATTAAATGGTTTTTTTGTGGCTGCCGAGTTTGCCTTGGTGAAAGTACGAGCGTCACAATTAGATATTTTAATTCAAAAAGGAAGTAGTCGCGCTAAAGTAGCTAGAACACTTCTCGAAAAACTAGACGCTTATTTATCTGCTACACAGCTTGGTATTACATTAGCTTCTTTAGCTTTAGGTGCTATTGGAGAAGAAACTATTTCACACATTGTTATTAATCTATTTCAAAAATATGATTTAGGAGTAAATATGGTTACGGTTCACAGCATTTCTCTGCCTATTGCCTTAACCTTACTAACATTTTTTCACGTTACATTAGGAGAACAAATACCAAAAATGATTGGGATTAAGTATAGTATGGATACGGCATTATTTACAGCTTGGCCATTAAAAATATTTTATATCGTATTTAGTCCATTTATCTGGTTATTAAATAAATCATCAAATGTTATTTTAAGAATAGTAGGCATTAAAAGAATTGGAGAAGAAGAAGTTCATACAGAAGAGGAACTTCGATTAATTTTAACAGAAAGTGAAGAAGGTGGAGCTATTAAGCCAAGCGAAAATGAATTGATTCAAAATGTATTTGATTTTGACGATCGTTTGGTAAAACAAATTATGGTTCCTCAAAACCGCGTAACCGCAATTGACGTAGAGGCTTTGGATAGAGATGGAATCATTCAAAAAATATCTGATGAAGGCTTCTCTCGTTACCCAATTTATCTAGGCGACATTGATAATATTATTGGTGTGATATATGCCAAAGATTTATTTAAGGAATTAATTTCCAAGAAATTTAAAACCATTAAAGATATTATGCGTCCTGCGCATTTTGTACCTGAATCAATGAAAATTAATGATCTGCTCCGTGATTTTCAAAAACTACATATGCAAATTGCGATTGTTACCAACGAATTTGGCGCCACAGCAGGCATCGTAACAATGGAAGATATTATTGAGGAGTTAGTTGGAGAAATACAAGATGAACATGATGAAGAGAAACCAACGGTAGAAAAGAAAAGCGAAACTGAATATATTGTGAATGCTCATAGTAGCATTGGTGATGTAAACGAATCGTTACCAATGGCCATCCCAGAAAATCCTAAATACGAAACCATATCAGGGTTAATAAATTTTTTATGGGGAAGAATTCCTGGAGTGAATGAAAAAAGACAATACGGGGGGTATGAAATAACTGTACTTCAAAGAAAAAAACAAACTGTTGAGTCTGTTAAATTAAGAGTATTAGAAACCGATAAAGTAGAGTAAATTCTTAATTATCTAAGTAAATTCTGCCCTGTCTCCACATGTCTACTGCTTGATACCATCTTTCTTTATAAAGCTCACTTCTTTCTAAATAAAAATCATTGTCAGTAAAAGGATTAATAATTTTTATAAATGAAAACGAGATGGATGTTGGATTGTTAGGTTCGCCATAAGTCCACACTTCTCCATTTTTTCGTTTCGACACTTTATTAGGTGCCCCAAAAACAATGTAAATCATTCCTCTATCTGTTTTCCATCCTTCCTGAAAGCTCGTAAATAACTTATTACTCTCTTGAACTCTCAAATAATATTTTCTAATCAATTCTTTTGCTCTTTCAGCGCTACCGCCAATCTCTATCCAAAATTTATCAATAGCACCTTTTTGATCAGACGATTGTAAACAATTGTCAAATTCCTTTTTAGCCATAATATAACGTGTAGCTAAAATCATTTGTTCAGTATTTTTTATTCTAGGATAGGCTGATTCATAAACAAAAAACGTTACGCCGTTTTTAGTAGTTGCATTTGTCTTTAAATGAAAAAATCCTTTTGAAGGAAGCGCTAATTCAATTTTTCCATTTGTTTCATAAACACTAAATGTAGAATCTGGCTTGTAACTAAATTTCGGCATTAACTCAACAGAAAAAGGAGGTAGCGCTAATTTGAACTTAGGCTTGAAATAATCTACTTCAAATAATTTTTCTCTATTTCGAGATGATTGTATATAAACAACCTCATCTGGTTTATAGTAAGATGAAAACAAAACTTCGTTACGAGCATTTGTAATCAAAAAATTTTGTCGCGCTTCAATAGATGTTTTATTTGAAAATAAGTTGTCAGTGTACTCCACTTTTTTGTTTCGATCAACAACATTTACATTAATATAATAATTGAAACCAGCAGGCAATTTAAAAAATAAACTTCCTCTTAATTGTTTAATAATGGCGTCTTCTTGTTTATCAGTTAAAACTATTGAAGCCGTATCACTAACAGCGCTCAAATTATCTTCGGCACTCACATTTAATTCTATTCTAATTTGCGCATAAAAATAATTACTTGTATCTGTTTTTTTGTATTGTAATACTTCATTTGATATGTCGTAAAATAATTGGCTAATGCTGTCGTTTACATGATAAATAGTGTACTTAGCATCCAATTCGTTATTGGATTTTGTATATAATCTATCTGTACTAGATTGATTTACTTTTTGAGGTGTGCAAGAAACTGAACCCAAAAACACAAGAATAATAACCCAATATATAATTTTAAAATAACCCATGCAAAAATGTGTTTGATTAAAAATCAATCACCTTAAATTACAAATAAAAAATCAAAAAGAGGAAAATTATTTTAACTCAAATGGCTTACGCTCATACTGGCAACAATCTGGTAATTTACCGTAAGCATAATCATCACCGTAATAGCCATCGTTATCATAACCTGCTTTGGCAACTAGTTGCTGAATACCATCTAAAGTGATTTTAGTAGTGTCAAATTTAACGGTTATCAAAGTAGATTCTACATCCCAGTTTTTTTCAACGATCCCATCTACACCCAAAGAACCTTCGATGGTTACTTTACATTTTTCGCAATTTCCCCAAACTTTAAATGTTTCTGTTTTTTCTGCAGTTTGTGTTTTGCAAGAAAATAGCCCAAGACTTAAAAAAAATATTATATAATAAAGAAGTCTCATTTTA
>ERZ724527.81-NODE-81-length-44535-cov-5.656362_pt1 | contig 44535 bp, 38 predicted proteins | sample MGYA00376060_ERZ724527 | MGnify/ENA primary metagenome ERZ724527 (study PRJEB28724, sample SAMN07190886) | activated sludge metagenome | isolation source: activated sludge of sewage treatment plant in Hong Hong | place: USA: Christiansburg, Virginia | collected...
ATGGACCTGGTGGCCAGCGCGGAGAACATCATCGTGTGCATGCTGCACACCAACAAGGCCGGGGAAAGCAAGCTGCTCAAGCAGTGCACCCTCCCGCTCACCGGCGTGCGCTGCGTGAAGAAGATCGTGAGCGACCTCGGTGTGTTCGATGTGACCCCGGAAGGCTTCAAGCTGTTGGAGCGCGCCCCGGACGTGAGCGTGGAGGAGATCAAGGCGAAGACCGAAGGACGCCTTGTGCTGGAGGGCGAGGTGCCTGAAATGGCGGTCTGAGGCAGCGGCAACACGCCTTGTGGTGTCCTGTGGATGTGGACATCGGATCACGCGTCGAGCATTTTCGGCCAAAGCGAAGGGCCAGGCCTTTCGCGTTCCTGCTCGGTGAGAAGGGTGGGCTGGCGCTATCGGACTATTTTCTGTGGACAAAGGACCGGACGCGGACCCTGCTCTACCTGACGGGAATGGCCTTTCTGGTCAGCGCGCTGGCTTTCGTCAACTGCTATCCGTTCGTCTACTCCGACACTGGCACATACATCCGTTGCGCATTCACATTGCTTCCCGCTCCGGACAGACCGATCGGGTATTCCTTCATTATTAGGGCCGTGACCTGGCAAAGCACCCTGTGGACCGTGGTCCTTTTTCAGGGAGGCATGTTCGCTTGGTTGTTGTACGAGATCCTGAAGCGCGTCCTACCGGTAGGCGCTTCCGTTCGAAAGGTGCATTTGATCGTGACCGCCGTGTTGATGGTCACGTCGAGCATGCCTTGGTACATGGCGCAGATCATGCCGGATGCGCTCACTCCGTTGATCGTGATGATCCTCTATCTCCTGCTCTTTGGAGGGGTGGTGGGTCTCGGCCGATCGGTGTTCTTGTGGTCGTGCCTTTTCTTCTTCCTCCTGGCCCACTTCTCGCACGTGGCCATGACGTTGCTGTTTCTTGTCCTACTGGCGGCTCATCGGTCGCTGTGGTCCGCGAACCGGTATGGAAAGGCGTTCTGGTTCCGCTGGCGAGGTGTGCTGGCGACGGTACTGGCCTGTGTCGTGTTCGCTTCTTGGTACAACGGAAGACATGGCTTGAGGCCTGTATTCTCGCCGAGCTCGAACGTATTCCTTGCGGGGAAACTCTGCCAAGGGGATGTGATGCGCTCCTTCCTTGACGCCCATTGTGGTGACAAGGACTATCCCCTGTGCCCATACAAAGATGAACTACCGGATATACCGGGTAATATTATCTGGCCGGAGAATAGTGTGTTGAACCGGATGCACTTGGACATCGCTTCCGCAGATACGGTCCTGGCGCCCTTGATCCACGATGTTCTGCTGGACCCTGCATCGCTCGCTATGTTCCTGCGGACGGGGATCATCGATACGTTCAAGCAGTTCTTCCAGATCAATGCCGGCTCAGGCTTGATCAGCTACCACACGGACAGCGCGCCCTACAACGAGATCAGAACGCACTTGCCTTGGGAGCGAACCTCTTACATAACCTCCCGACAAGCCTATAACGGGTGGAACTTCGAATTGCTGAACATCGTGGTGCACTTGGTCTTCCTGCTGAGCTTGGTGGTCATCGGGCTGTTATGGGGACAAGCGAAGGCGAACAAGCCATTGTTGCAGGTCGCCGTTCTGTTCCTTGCATGGACCATTCTGAATGCGATGGTGACCGGTGGCTTGGCGAATGTGTATGACCGCTTGCAGGCCAGGGTGGCCTGGTTGATCGTGCTCACGGCCTGCCTGATGGTGGCAAGTTCAGCGCGAGGCACCCGTTGGATCTCGACAATGAGAGGCGACGGGGCCTGAAGATCTACGACCTTCGCAGCCACTGAACCGACCGCATGGCCAACGTCCGTACCCTCTCGATCATCATTCCCGCCTACAACGAGGAGCGCACCATCCACCTGATCCTGGACAAGGTGCGTGATGTAGTGCTGGAACACGGCATCGCCAAAGAAGTGATCATTGTGAACGATGGGTCCAAGGACGGCACCATTCAGGCCATCCACGCCTACATGGCCGCCAATCCGGCCTTGGGCATCAAGTTCTACGACCAGCCGCACAACATGGGCAAGGGCGCAGCGATCCATCGCGGCATCAAGGAGGCCACAGGCGACTACCTGTTGGTACAGGATGCCGACCTGGAGTACGACCCCCGCGAGTACAACCAGTTACTGCGTCCGGTAGTGGAGGGCTTTGCCGACGTGGTCTTCGGTTCACGCTTCATCGGCCACCACCCGCACCGCATCCTCTTCTTCTGGCACACCATCGGCAACAAGTTCCTCACCCAGCTCTCCAACGCGTTCAACAACCTGAACCTGTCGGACATGGAGACCTGCTACAAGCTGATCCGCAGCGACATCGCCAAGGGGCTTGATCTGAAAGAGCGACGTTTCGGCTTTGAGCCCGAGGTGACCGCCAAGTTGGCCCGCGTGAAGGATGCGCGCATCTATGAGGTGGGCATCAGCTATTACGGCCGCACCTACGCCGAGGGCAAGAAGATCGGCTGGAAGGACGGATTCCGGGCCATCTGGTGCATTGTGCGTTACGGCCTCTTCGCCTGATCGCATGAAGGTTGGGCGCCTCTTCACGGAGCGGGCAGCCTACGTGCTGGCCGTGTTGCTGAGCATCGTGCTTGTGTTGCTGCACGAAGCGAATGAGGGCCTGCTGGAAATGGGTGATGGGGTGCAGCACTACCAGATCGCGCGCTTCTGCTGGCGACACCCCGAACTCTTACTGGACCTCTGGGGCAAGCCCCTGTTCACCCTGTTGGCCTCGCCCTTCGCACAGTTCGGACACGCGGGGGGGGCCGTGTTCAATGCGGTCGTCGCGGCCTTTACAGGCCTGATCGGCGTGCGTGCGTTGCGGGCTGCCGGAGGAGGCGCACAATTGGTCTTTCCGGTGCTGGTGTTGCTGGCCCCGCAGTACGTGATGATGGTGATGGCGGGCATGACCGAGCCGCTCTTTGGGCTGGTCACCGTGCTGGTCGTATTGCTCCTGCTCTTGGACCGACCCGTTGCTGCTGCTGTCGTTGCTTCGCTTACACCGTTCTCGCGACCCGAGTACATCGTGTTCCTGCCCATGGTGATGGCGTGGTTGGCGCTCCAACGGCAATGGCGCGCCCTGCCCTGGTGCCTCGCTGGACCTGTGCTGTACGCGCTTGTGGCTACCGTTGTGCATGGCGATGCGCTGTGGTTCTGGTCGCATGACCCATACAGCCACGCCGGAAGCGTTTACGGATCAGGCCCATTGAACTTCTTCGTGTCCCGCGCGGAAACGGTCTATGGTCGTCCGCTGCTGACCTTGGGCGTTTCGGCGCTCGTTCTGTGGCCAGTGGTGTATTGGAAGGATCAGGCCGACCGACGCGCTCACCTCTTGCTTCTGATGACCGCAGCGCTAACTGTGCTTGCCATCGTGGCCGTTCATTCCGTCCTGTGGTGGAAAGGCTGGCGTGGCTCAGCGGGTCTGTTGCGCACATTGGTCACCTCCATTCCGCTTGCCGCGTTGTTCGCCACTTACACGCTGGGGCGTGGGTTGCAATTGGTGCTTCGGACGCCACGAGTACAATGGGCCGCAGGATTGGTGTTCGTGCCTGTGATCGGGTGGTGGGCGCAAAGCGACCTGGTCTTGCATGTGCAGTTGCCGGTGAAGCAAGAAATGAACCAGCGCTTCCTGGATGCGGCGGCCTTTGGGGTCAAGAAGCACATGCGCGAAGGTGTTCGTGTGTATTCGACGCATCCGTACATGGCTTTCCGCGCGGAGCTGGATCCTTTCGACACAACGTTGTATTCACCGATCTGGGGGTTGAGCGATAAGGAGGTGGACCGTCGTTTCAGGCCGGGAGACATGCTGGCTTGGGATGCACAGCTTGGCTCGAATGAAGCGGGCATCTCCCTAGAGCGGTTGCTGAACGATGAGCGTTTCACGGTGCTCGAAACCTATGAACCACCTGAGGGAAGTCGTGTACTGGGCGGCCATGTGTATGAGATCTTCCTGTTCGAACGTCGGGATGTAGTACGCTCGTTCGCGGTGGACACACTGATCTGGAACGGGCAGCTCCGGTCAATACCTGGAATGCGGATCGACACCCTTCCTTGTGCGAAGGATGGTGTGCATGGGTTGTGCATGAAGGAGGGTGAGTTCCCCCTCGAGCTCACGAAGCTCCCCCTCCCTTCTGAAGGAAGCGTCTACGATGAGTGGATCGTTTCGGGCAATGCTGCTGTGGAGGAAGGCTCACGTTTGGTGATCGTGTTCGCCCAACGGACCAACGGAGCAGGTGTGCGATACGACCAGGAGGATGTGATTTCGGGCTCCTTCATGTTCAACCGCCGCGTGCCGCCAGCGCCGGTAGGGACCGAACAGGTCATCTACTTCTGGAACCTCGGTCGAAAGCCCTTCTCGTTGGAAGGGTTCACGGTCCTTCGCAAACGATGGACGCAATGCCCCAAGTGAGCACCTCGGGTGTTGCTGCGTTGCGGCGCCGCGACCCTGTTCTGTGGATCGGCCTGGCCCTGTTCGCCTTTCAAGCCTTCCTGGCGTTGCGGTTCTACATGGAGCGCACGGCCACAGCGGACAGCTCCTTCTTCTCGTTCCTGCTCATCGATTCCGGCCTGCCGGTGGAGGCCCTTGGCCGCTATGGCTCGTGGTTGGCGCAGTTGATCCCGCTGGCCCTCATCCACCTTCATGCGCCGCTCGCACTGGTGCTGAAGTCATATTCGCTCAGTTTCGTGTTCATCGATGTGCTCGTGTTCCTCTTCATCGCCTTGCGCTTGAAGGACAAGGAAGCGGCGATCGCATTGCCACTGGTAAAGACCGTGGCCTTCCACTACACGTTCTACTACGGCATCTCCGAGCTCAACCAGGGGCTTACGCTGATGGTGTTGTTGTGGGCGCTGTTGAAGCGCTTCTTCGAGCCCGTTGGCCACACGTGGCTAGCAGGCTTGGTGATCATCGCGCTCACCGTCTGGTCCTCGTTCTACCACCAGTTGTTGGTGTTCCCGTTGGCATTCGTGCTGGCGATCGAGGCACACCGCAGGAAGCTCTGGCGCGCGAAGTGGTTCTGGGGGATGAGCGTGTTGCTGCTCGGCTGGTTCGCTGTACGGATCCTCTTCTTCACGCGCTCTTCGTACGAGGCACAGCGTATGCCTTCCCTGGACGAGTTGATCACCTACGGAACTACGCTCGGTGACCTGGGCAGCACCCAACATCTGTTGCGCGTGTTCCCCAAGTTCAAAGCCTTTCTGTTGTTGGTGGGCATCACCGCTGGCCTTGCCATCTGGAGGCGGGCCTTTCTTCTTCTCGCAGGCACGGTGCTCTTTTCGACGGGCGTGTTGTTGCTGGTGCTGATCACCGATCGCGATGGGGCCTCACCGAACATTTACGAGAACTACTACACGCTTCAGGGCTTTTTCTGGGCGGTGCTTTTTGCGTGCCTTTCCGCTCGGGCAAAGCGGCCTCGCGCACTTCTGCCGCTCGGCATGGTGCTTTGCCTGTTGCTGGGTTGCCTGCAGATCTGGCGCGCGCATGCCGTGTTGACGGCCCACGTGCGCTATGCCCAACGCATCACAGATACACTGCGGGCACGCGGCACGAACAAGGCCGTAGGCCACACCTTGAACTTCCCTTGGGCCTATGCCTGGGGCCAGTGGCCGCTTGCCATGGAAACGGTGCTGGTATCCGCCCAACGTGCTCCTGGAGAGGCCGCGACCGTGTTCACGGTGGAGGATGCTTCGCCCTTTGACACCGTAATGGCCCAACCCTATGCGTTCCTCGGGCCGAACTGGAACCCCGTATGGTTCACCACGGATCATTTTCCCAAGCGGCTGTTGCACTTGCCCCGGCACGCTTATGTGCGCATGAACACGTTGATGCCGGACAGCGTGGAGCAACGGATCGAAGCGAAGGACATTTTGATCGAGCCGCTCAGCCCGGAGATCGATCTGGATCATGACCGGTTCACCGTGGCCGAAGTGCGCCTCACGAACCGATCAAGCCATACGCTTGGTTCATTCCTAGCGGACGGATCGCCCATGCGTTTGGCGTACCACCTGCTTGCGGAAGATGGCACGACCCTGCTAAGGGATGGCATTCGTACGGAGCTGGAGATCGACCTGCCGCCGGGCGGAAGCCATGTGCAAGGGTTGGTTATCGAACGACCGGTGAAGCGTGGCACCTACCGCCTTCAGATCGACCTGGTGACCGAAGGCAAGCGGTGGTGGGGCTTGAACGTGCCCATGACCGTACACGCCGAATGGTGATCAACGCATCACCGTGAAGGCGTCGACCCGCAGGTCATCAATGAGCACGGGGGCTTTTCCCCGGTGCCACACGTACACCTGAACACGGTCGCGGATATCGCGCACGTTCGGGATCAGGTAATCCATGGTAAGCGTGGTCCATTGGCCCGCAGTGGTCGGATCAAGGCACGCCGTGCGGTAGTTGTAGCTGCCTTCCTTACGCGCAAGGGTCACTACCAGGCAAGGTGTTTCCTCCGCGTAGCCGACCGGAAGTTTCACATCAACACTGGCGCGGATCCATGCATGATCCTCTGTGGTGATGCCTTCGAAGGTGGTCTCAATGTTCGGGCTGAACTGTGTGGTGCTGTCCAGTTCGTAAGCGCTCCGTTGGGCCAACGAGTCCAGTACCAGATCGCCGAAGTGCCCTACCAAGGGCGTTCCGAAATCATAGAGACCGAGGCTTCGTTGCCGATAACCACTGACATCCGTGAGCTTCGACTCACCGCTGAAGTCAGGGGCCACGGAGAGCAACTTGCGCTCCTCATCGGAAACCGAGGTGCGACCGAAGATGGCCGCATAGTAGGCCGGCGTGGTGCGGTACGGATCGAGTATGAAGTTGTTGAGCTGCCAGATCTGGAAAAGGTTCAGCAGCACGCAGAAGCCCATCACGCCGCTGATCGCCCACCGCCACACCGCCTTCCATTCCGTCATGCGCTGCAGGAAGAGACCAAGTGGAATGGACAGCAACACATAGGAGGTGATCATGGGCCGGATGCTGAAGCTGGCGCCGTACCACCACTCGCTCCAGCTGGCGATGATGTAGAAGGTGACCAGGAAGTAGCCGAGGACCGCAGGGAACAGATCCCTTCGCTTGCGCCACAACTGCACGAAGCCGAGCAGCGCGAACACCATGATCGGCGTGTACACCAACCACCCTTTCTTCAAGCTGAACAGGATGGGCACGATGTGTGGCGAAAAGAGGTCCAACCCAACGCCAGGGTTCTTATAGCTGTCGAACACGAAGGCCCCGGTCTTCGCTTTCCAATAGAGCAGCTGGGGCGATAGCACAAGCAGGCCAAGCAGCATGGCCATCGTGACATCGGTCCAGTGCGAACGCAACACGGCGAGCCGTTGCTTCCACGAGGCCTTGTCGTGCACGCCCCAGAGGACCGGGATCAGACCACAGACGATCTCACTTGGTTTCACCAGCGTGATGAGCGCTACGGATGCGGCGATGGCCAGCAGGTTCCTGCGCTTGTGCTCGGCATGCCAGCGGATGGTGTTCCACACAAGCACGGCCATACCGCAGAAGAGAAAGTTGGCCGTCTCCAGGTCCTTCACCGTGGTGAAGTGGAAATAGTTGGTACCGAAACCGACCAGCACGATGAGCACGGCGACCAGCTTGTCCGGGAAGAACTGCAGCAGCGTTCGACGCAAGTAGACCAGACCGATAAGGGTGTAGGTGAGGCAGCCCAAAGCGAGCGTGTACTGGTAGGGAAGGCTGAAGCCATCCGCGGGTGCTCCTGTCGCTAAGGCGAGCCCATGTCCCAACAGGAAGAAGGGCAGGTAGAGCATGGACATGCCCAACAGGAAGAAGTACATCGGCGAACCGTCCGGCGCTTGGGTCACTTGGTACAGCGTGGCCGTGGTGCCGTATTGCTCCTGCACCTGCTTCATCCAACCGATGTCGTTGAGCATCGGATCATGATGCACGAATGTGGCGGGCAGTGGCAGGTAATAACCGAACACATCCCAGCTGAGCTCGTTGGGCGTGAGCTTCACCGTGCGCACCACCAGCAGCGTGGCGAACAAGGCCAGCAAGGCAAGGCGCGAATAGCGGGCGGTGATGTGGAGCATGTTCGTTGGCTGCAAAGATGTCGTTCCACCCTAGAACAGCGACGACCATTCGGCGGCGAGGCGCGCCCAGGTCCATTCGGGTTCGCTCCAGAACCACTCGTAGCGTTCGGTCATGCGCAGGTTAAGTGCCAGCGTGAGCGCCACGAACACCAATCCTGGAACGCGCACCCACCACCGCGCGGAGACGAACTGAGCGAGTGTCCATGCCAAGGGAACAGCGAGGAAGGCATAGTAGTCCACGAAGCCACGGTGACCGAAGGCGCCGCCGAGCCACCAGCACCACCACGCCGCATAGCTGAACAACACCAGCACCAGGATGACGAGGATCGTGCGCGCCCCGTTCAACTTGTGCCAGGCCGACCAGCACAGGCCGCCCAAAGCAAGGATCATCACCGGAGAATAGATGAGCCAGCCGTTGCGCACGCCCCAGAGCACCTCGCCGACACGCGGGTCGAGCAAGTGGTCGAAATGTTCACCCTTGTACCCATAGGGGAAGATGAACCAGTGACCGGTGACCGCATGCCAGTAGGCAAGCTGCGGGATCCACAGAGCGATAGCGACCAACAGGCAGGAAATGATGATCAAGGGTCGTTGTGTGAGCCAGGCCAGTCGGGCGCGGAACGCTGTTGCATCAGGCACGAGGTACAGCAGGGGGAACAAGACCACGATCACGTGCAGTTGGCGCACCAGTACAGCAAGCGAGCAGGTGATGAGGATGCCTCCTGTGCGCCAGGGTGACACCTGTTCGAGGTTCCGCTCGACGAGGTAGAGCAACACGCAGAAGAGCAGGTATACGTAGGCGTGCGACATCACCGGCTGGCGAACGGCATAGAAGAACAAGTTGGTTCCAGCCAGTATGAGCAGTGGCACCCCTAGGGCGATCCGCACGGGGAACCGGCGACGCAAGGCGTGGAAGAGCAGGTTGGAAGCGATGGCCATGTAGACGGCCATGCCAGCCATCACCGCCACCGCATAGGGCGCACTGTACCCATCCATTGGCGAGCCAGTGACCCAGGCAAGTCCGTGGCCGAGCAACGCCCACGGAGCTTGCAGGTAGGCCACACCGCAAGTGAACATGCTCAGGAAATGATCGCCGTCCAAGTGGTGCGTCCACGGCATCTGGGTGAAGCGATGCGAACCCAACAAGGTGGCCACATACTGGTAGTAGCCCCAAGCATCACCGCCCACACCCAGCACCCGGTAGAGGTCGTGCGCGTTAAGACGGACGGCCGTGATGAAGACCACAAGGGCGCACAGCACCCCGAGCAGGAGACCCGCCCTGCGGGACCAACGATCGTCGTTCAGCATGCTCCCCATTTCAGTCTGCCTGGTCGTGTTCAAGCATGTAACGCGCATCACGCTCCAGCATGATCACCAACGGCACCCCCTCCTTGCGCGCCTTCTCACGGACGATCCCAAGCCAGTTGGTGTCCTTCAGGATCGTTGCCATGCGTTGTTGCAGAGGCGTAAGCCGTTCGTTCGGCATGTCCATGGCGCTCATGAGACTATCCAAGGGCGAGAGGGCGGCAGACGTGGGGTCCAAGGTGCGTTCACGGGCGATCATGCCTCCGACCTGGGCGGTCGAAAAGCCGAGCCGTGGCCTCAAGTGGTGGGAGGCCGTGGCGTTGCTCTTGCACGCATCGTGCACGGCCCATCGCCTGCGGTCCGAGGCTTCTCCCATAGTGGCTTGTTCCAGTAATACGACCACCTGCAGACCATCCTCGGTGGCAGCATGCAATGCGGGACCGAGCAGTTTCTTCGCGAGTTCGCAGAGCCTGCGCTCGCGGCTTTCCAAGGCGGACACCGACATCACGGTGTCTTGTAGCACAAGGCTGCGGAAGAGGTGATAGACGTAGAGGCCCGGATCGGCGGGGTGTTCATCCAGGTAGCGTTGCGGTTCAGCCGGCAGGGGCACATCTTGGATCACACCGGTGTAAACATCCTGCGTGAACCACGGCTTCGGGCGGTCCAGGAAGGCACGGTGCAGCCGGTCCAGCTCATCAAGGTCCACCCAGAGGAGAACGGTCGCACCCTTCAAGGCGGTGCGCGTTCGCTCAAGCAACAGCAGGTCCTGGTCCAACGCGAATTGGTCCACGGAGAGGTCGACCACGCGGTGCTCCCGTGAAAGGCTTGTGTCGCGCGTCAGTTCCTCCACCAGGTGGTGGCGCTCCCATCCCCAGCCCAGCAGCACGAGCGGAGCGCGCGGATCCTTCGGGTCGAAGGCCGGTGGCAACAAGGTCAGGCTGTCCAGATCGCCATGCCACCCCAGCAACGCGTGCGGATGGTCCCTGCGCAGTTCGAGCAGGCCCCAGCGCACGGCCAGTTTCGCGTGATCATCACTGCGGACCAAGTGGCCATCCACGGCATAGCGCCAGGTGTACAGGTCGGGGTCGCGCCAGCTGGCATAGGCGGGGTCTTCACCGAAGATGCGGGACCGCAACCAGCATTCCCCGAGCGACAGGCACAAGAGTGGGATGCCGATGAAGAGCAGGGCTCGAAGAAGGAACTTGCGGAGGCTCATGCCGACGGCCAAGGTATCGATGCGCCCCGAGCCTTTGCAACATGGAGGACCCCGTTGAGCACAGCGCTCACTGGATCATCACGCCGCGCTTCTTCATCAACGGCACCATGGTGAAGTTGTCCTCTTGGATGCTCTCCGGCAGGAAGATGTACTTCTTGTCGTGCAGTTCACGGCCGATGTAGAAGCTGAGCCAGAACTGGTTGTTCAGCGCGAAAACGTCCTCCACGATGCGCTCGATCCGCGCCCAGCTCTTGGGGTCCAGCTGGCCGATGAAGTGCCGCATTTCACTGGTTTTGCGGGTCTCCCCTGCGAGTTCGCCGTACCCGCGCGAGCTCACCAACACGTTCTCCAGCGCGAAGTCGTTCTGGTTCACCAGGTAAACGTACCAGGCCTCTTCGCCTTCTTCATCGGGCTCGCGGACCACGGCCATGGCCACGCCTTGGACCTTGGGGGAATGGATGTCCTTACGCATGCGTGTTCAGCCCTTGCGTGAGGCCAGTTCGCGAGCGATCGCGATCCACTGGAACACATCGTTCGGATGGCCCTCGGCGTTCACCTCTTCACGTTTCATGCCTGTGCGCACGAAAACGAGCCGCTCATGTGGGACCACCACCACGTACTCACCATGGAAGCCACGGCAGTAGTGGATGGGCTTGCCATCGATCTCCGCCAGCCACCAGAAGTAGCCATAGCGTTCGTTGGGCTTGCCCTTGTCCAGCAGCTTCGCCGGTGTGATCGACGCCTGCCAGTAGTCGCGTGGCACGATCTGCTTCCCGTGCCACATGCCACTGTCCAGGTACATCTGTCCGATCCGTCCGAAGTCACGCGCTGTGGCGTAAAGGCAGCAGAAGGCCTTGAAGTCGCCGTCCGTGCGGTCCTTGCCCCAGTAGGCATCGTGCTCGCAACCCAGTGGTGTCCAGATCTTCTCGCGCACCAGCTCGTCCAACGGACGCTTGTAGGCTGCTTCGATCACCTCTGCCATGATCTGCGTACCACCGCTGATGTAGTCGAATTCCTTGCCGGGTTCGTCGCGACAGGGCTGCGAAAGGCTGAGTTCGCGCACATTGGTGCCGTAGTAGCCCTTGGCGTTGTCGCTGAACGGGTTGGCGCCGCTCTCGCTCCAGTCCAATCCAGTGCTCATGGTCAGCAGGTGGTACAGGTTGATCTTGGCGTAACAACCCTCTTTGAACTCGGGCAGGAAATCACCCACGGGTTGGAACACGTTGTTGATCTTCCCTTCCCCCATGGCGATGCCGGTGAGGAGGCTGATGTAGCTCTTCGCCACGCTGAAACTGTTGCTCACGCTGTCAGCGTCCCAGCCGTTCCAATACTGCTCGAAGATCAAGCTGTCGTTCTGGATCACTGCGAAGCCCACGCTGTACAGGTCCTTCAGTTCGTTTTCCTGCTCGGGCTTCAACGCCAGCTTGCCATATCGCGAACCCATGGGCCAAGGCTGCGGGGCGGTGGCCGCGATGGTGTTGTACGGGAAGAAATCGCGGTCATCGATCTCCGGCGAACCCCGGCCGATGAGGTAGGTGTAGCGCACGCCGCGCACCAAATGGCCGTTGCCGGTCAGATAGGCCAAGGCGATCAGCAGCGACAGGATGCCGACGGTCCAGATCAGGATCTTCTTCAGGATGCGCATGGAGGAAAGGACGATGGGCGAAAGTAACGCTCACCCCACCAGCTCCACATCGAACAGGTCCGCCAATTCCAGCTTCAGCCGCAGTTTCACCGCCTCGATGTCCAGCAGCCCGCCGAGCTCTTTCGCCATGCAGGTAACGCCCTTGTCGGTGATGCCGCAGGGCACGATGTTCCCGAAGTAGCTGAGGTCCGTGTTCACGTTGAAGGCGAAGCCGTGCATGGTCACCCAACGGCTAGCGCGGATGCCAAAGGCGCAGATCTTCCGGGCCTTGAACGGATCCGCCCAGTCCAGCCACACGCCGGTAAGTCCTTCGATGCGACCGGCCTTGATGTTGTAGGCTTCGAGTGTGCCGATCACGGCCTCTTCTAGTGTGCGCAGGAAGCGGTGGATGTCCGTGAAGTGGTGGTCCATGTCGAAGATCGGGTAGCCGACGATCTGCCCTGGGCCATGGTAGGTGATGTCGCCGCCACGGTCGATGGGGAAGAACTGAACGCCCTTCTCCCGCATCTCCGCTTCGTTCAGCAGCAGGTGGCTCTGTTTGCCGCTCTTGCCCAGCGTGTACACGTGCGGATGCTCCACGAAGAGCAGGTGGTCCTCGGTGGGCACCTGTTTGTCCTCGGGCAGGTTCCGGTTCGAGATCTTCCGGTCGATGGTGGCCTGGAAGAGCTTGGTCTGGTAGTCCCACGCTGTGGCGTAGTCGACGAGGCCGAGGTCTTGGAAATGAACTTGTCGCATGGGAACAACGCAGAGGCGCAAAGGAAAGCAACTGGGACCCGCACGCAGAGGCGCTACGCTTGATAGAGCCTTCTGCCCTCCTGTTCATTCCTCCAAGCCGTTGACCACCCTTCGTATGCCGTCTTTCAATCGATGCTCGTGGAAGTTGATGATGAGCCCTAAACGTCGGTCGCTTAGTCGGAGGTAAGAGAGGAGCTTGCTGGCCTCGACATCGTGGACCACTCCGACCGCCTTCAGCTCTACAATGACCATGTCTTCGACCAGGACGTCGAGGCGGAGAGGCTTGCCAAGCTTGATGCCTCGGAACACAATGGGCACTTGGACCTGTGTCTCTACCCGAAGGCCCATTTCGCGCAGGAGATGGACCATGCAGATCTCGTAAATGCTTTCAAGAAGACCAGGGCCAAGTTCCTTGTGCACCTCGATCGCTGCACCGATGACCTTTGCACTGACCTCGTTGTGCGCCATGCTCAACCTCTGTGTCCTCTGCGCCCCTGCGCCTCTGCGTTCTCTCTATTTCACTTCGGCCAGCTTGCCTTTCAGCATGTTGATCACGGCGATCTCTGTGGGGTCCACACCCTTCTTTTCGGCCCAGTAGTAGCTCACCCAATCACCCAGGCTGATCAGGAAGAGCTGACGTGCGAAGGCGGTGTCGCCCTTGCTCCATACTTCGTGTACGTGTGGTGTGTACTTGGCGAAAACGGCCTTGTTGATCTCCATGCGCATCTGGGTGCGTTCATGGTCCTCCTTGTGACGGAAGATCACTACGGCCACATCACTGCTGCCACCGGCCCAGCCCACCAGTTCGTTGTGGTTCATCTCGGGGATGGCGTGGTGCCAGCAAAGCTCCTTGCTGTTCTCGTTCACCTGCTGCCGGAAACGGATGCTCACGGCCTCGGTGTTGGCTTCGCTGTAGATCACTAAGCGCTTGCCTACGAGCTTTTCCGTGAGATCCATCGCCTCTTTCTTGATGTCCTCCTTGTCGTGCTCCAGCATCTGGGCCGCGGTCTTGATCGCGCCTTCGAAGCCGTCGCCGATGATGCCGAAGTGGTGCAGCACGAAGAACTGTTGCACCAGCGAATAGGCCAGCATGGTGCGGGGTGGGTTGCCGCCGGGGATCACGATATGGTCAAGGCCTTTCGCCTTCGCGATGTCCAGCATGGTGCCACCGCTGGTGATCACCACCACCCGGGCGCCCTTGGCCAGCGCCTGTTCCATGGCGGCCAGCGTCTCCTCGGTGTTGCCGCTGTAGCTGCAGGCGATCACCAGGCTCTTGTGGTTCACATAGCCCGGCAGGTAGTAGTTGTTGTAGACCTCGATGGGGCACTTGGCCTCCTTGTGCACCAGTTGCGCCGCGATGCGCCCTCCGATGCCGCTGCCGCCCAGGCCGGTCACCACCACATTGCTGTAGGGGCCGCCAGCGGCTTTCAGCTCAGCCTTGCGGCCGATCTCCATTGCTTCTTTCAGTTGTCGGGGGAACGCGTCGATCAGGTTGTACATGGGTGTGGTTGCAACTGGGTCAAAAGTAGACGCGTGATACGGAGTTGGTGCCTTGGGGGTTGCGCCGTTACGCTCCGGCCCGTCAGGTATCTTCGCAGCCCATTTCCCGCCCCGGCCATGTCCCACGCCCCTTCCGAACAAGAACTGATCCGCCGCGAAGCGCTGATCAAGCTCCGCGCCCTCGGTATCGACCCCTTTCCCGCCGCTGAATTCCCCGTGAGCCATTCGGTGAAGCAGGTGAAGGAGCAGTTCCACGAAGTGGCCGCCCATGCGGAAGGACATCAGCCCGATGCCAATGTGGTGCTTGCGGGCCGACTGATGAGCGTGCGCATCATGGGCAAGGCCAGCTTCGCCGTGCTGCGTGATGCCACGGGCGACCAGCAGATCTACATCAACCGCGACGAGATCGCCCCTGGCGAGGACAAGACCCTCTACAATGAGGTCTTCAAGAAGCTCCTGCACCTCGGCGACTTCATTGGTGTGAAGGGCTTCATGTTCCGCACGCAGACCGGTGAACTGACGCTCCACGTGAAGGAGATCACCGTGCTGAGCAAGGCCCTGCGCCCCCTGCCCGTGGTGAAGACCGACGACCAAGGCAATGTGCACGACGCGCTCACCGACCCCGAGCAACGCTACCGCATGCGCTACGTGGACCTGGTGGTTAACCCCGGTGTGAAGGAGACCTTCCTGAAGCGCACACGGATCTTCAACGCCATGCGCGCCAGCTTCCAGGAGGCCGGTTACCTTGAGGTCGATACGCCTGTGCTGCAGCCCATTCCCGGCGGTGCGGCCGCAAGACCTTTCGCCACGCACCACAACGCGTTGGATGTGCCCTTCTTCCTGCGCATCGCGAACGAGCTTTACCTCAAGCGCCTGATCGTGGGCGGCTTCGACGGGGTGTTCGAGTTCAGCCGCAACTTCCGCAACGAAGGCATGGACCGCACGCACAACCCGGAGTTCACCATCATGGAGCTCTATGTGGCCTACAAGGACTACCGCTGGATGATGGACTTCATCGAGGGCGTGTTCAAGAAAGTTGCCACTGCTGCGAATGGATCGCCCACCGCGCAGTTCCAAGGCAAGGCCATCGACTTCGGTGCGCCCTTCCATCGCATCACCATGTGCGGCGCCATCCAGGAGAAGACCGGTGTTGACGTGTTGAACGCGGACGAGCGCACCATCGGCGAACTGTGCAAACAGCACGGTATCGAGATCACTGCGGCCATGGGCAAGGGCAAGTTGATCGACGAGCTCTTCAGCGCACTGGTGCAGCCCCATCTGGTGCAGCCCACCTTCGTGATGGACTTCCCGTTGGAGATGAGCCCGCTCTGCAAGAAGCATCGCGACGACGATCGCCTCACCGAACGCTTTGAGCTCTATGTGGCCGGCTTCGAAGTAGGCAACGCCTACAGCGAGCTCAACGACCCCATCGATCAGCGCGAACGCTTCGAGGAACAGCTGAAGTTGATGGAGCGCGGCGACGACGAGGCCATGTTCATCGACCAGGATTTCCTGCGCGCCCTGGAGTATGGCATGCCGCCCACATCAGGCATCGGCATCGGCATGGACCGCCTGGTGATGCTGCTCACCGACAACCCTGCGATCCAGGAGGTGCTGCTCTTCCCGCAGATGCGGCCGGAGAAGTTCGAGTGAGCAAGGCCGCAGAGGCGCGAAGACGCAGAGGACGCTTGTGCTCAGATGATCCAAGTGGATTGATTCGTCGGGCATAGCATGGAAGACCGAAGATGTGTAAGTCCTACCTTCCACGCCATGGTGATCTTCGCACTAGTCCTTGTGCTTGCGACATACCTGGTAGCGTTTATTAGTGCGCTACGAAACGGATATTGCCGACCGGGAACGAACACCTTGGTCCTTTTACTAGGTGCGGTGCTCGTACTTCTACCTTTAGGGCTCTGGGCGATATGGTGGCTGTTATTGCCCGACGGAAACATCAACATCGGGCCATCTGCCGCAGAAGGATATGCAGCTCTCCTATTTGGCGGAACGGCGGCCCTACCCTTGGTGGTGGCCAGTTTGGTCTATGCGATTGCGCGCATGCTGCGTGTGCGTAGAGGGTGCAAGGCAGGCTGACTGCGCGACGAGCGTTGGTGCAGCTCCATTTGATGCGCTCGACAATGGACGCCATTGAACACCCCTTGTTGGTCCTGAACCCGCGTCCGTGGAAATGGTTGGGGGTTTTGGTCATCGGTCTTGTGCTCGCAGGCGGAGGGTGGTTGATGATCCATGATCCCGCTGACACCTCCCGTGTTGGAATGGGGTGGTTCTGCTTAGTGTTTTTCAGTCTTGTGGTAGTTGTCGCTATTGTTCAGTTGATCCCGGGCTCATCGCGTGTGGTGGTCACTTCCAAGGGGCTCTATCAGACAGCGATGTACAGGCGCCACTTCATCGCTTGGGATGACATTGAACGCTTCGGAGTCGCGGAATGGACCCAGTGGCACGGGCCGTTCCGGCAGCGCCACCGGTTGGTGGGTATCGAGTTCCGCGCAGGTTCGAAGCACCGCTCGAAACAGGCCCGTCTCCAGGCTTGGAACATCGCGTTCGTCGGCTACCATGCCGCGTTGCCGGACAACTACGGCTACAAGCACCAAGAGCTGGCCGATCGGCTGAACCGGTTGCTTGACGCGCATCGGCCATAGTCCTCACAGGCCTAGAGTCCGCACAGGCGTCCCGCCTGTGCAAGATGATCCTCCTCCACAGGCGGGACGCCTGTGGGACTCTAGGGCATCCGCTCCACCGTCTTCATCAGGTCCCCCACCTGCAGCTTCTTGGTCACCTCCATTCCGCTCACCACATGGGCGAAACGGGTGTATCGGCCATCCAAATGCGGTGCGGCTGCGGTCATGATGAAGAACTGGCAGCTCTCGGTATCGTGTCCCGCTGAAGCTAGGCCCACGGCACCTTCCACGAAGCCCTGGGGACCGACCTCCGTGCGCAAGGTCCATGGCATGCCGCCGTAGCCATCGCCACGCGGGCAGCCACCCTGGGCCACGAAGTTGGGGATCACGCGGTGGAAGGCCTTGCCGTTGTAGTAGCCGGATGTGACCAACGAATCGAAGGCCGCGCAGCTGCCCGGCGCGACCTCCGGTTCCAAGGCCAGCACGATCTCGCCATTCGTGGTGGTGATGCGGTACTGCTGTCCTTGTTTCAAGGTGCGCAGACGGGCCAGGTCGATCGGGTGGTTGAAGGTCAGGGACTTGTGGGTGGGAGCAGGAAGGCCGTCGCGCTTGGCGATCGCCTGGTCGAGGTACTGAAGCGTTTCCAGGTCACGGATCGGGTGAAGTGCTTGTCGCAGGGCCGACACTGTTGGCTCTGTCAGCAACAATTTCAGGAAGGAGGGCTCCTCTTTCCCCAACTTCTCGCATACCGCGGCAATGAGTCCAGCATCCTTCGTCAGGAAGACATCATGCATGAAGCCGGCGAGCCAACGGTCACGGCCCTCAGTGGTGATCTCCATGGTCTTTAGTTTCTCATGGAACGAAACGAACCATTGCTCGAGCGCCGCTTGCCTTTCCACTGCTGGACGAGTCGAGCGTATCAGTACCACTAACGAGTCCTGCTCCATGCTGGGGCCTAGGGCACTGATCAACGCCGCGTTCCAGTAGGGCCCCAGGTCCTGGTGGGAAAGGCTCTGCATCAGCGAGCCGCACACCATGCGCGTCTGTTCATTGCCGTGCTTCATCACCAGCCCGTAGAGCGGCAGCTTGATGGAGTAGTCGGCATGCTCCTGGGCTGTTCTCCAGATCGCATTGCCGTCCATTGGTCCTTCGATCCGTTGAAGTTGCTCCAATGCTGTCTGTTGCACACCCACGTTGCTATCGTTCATGCGGTCCAGGAAGAAGGCGGCTTGGGCCTTGTCCTTGTTCGCGCCCAACGAGCGCAACGCCGCGATGCGGATCATCGGCAGACTGTCGCTCAAGGCCAGCGCCGTCAGCTTCTCCGTGACCTGCTTGGTGGCATTGGACTTCAACGCGCTCACTAGGAACATGCGCACGGCAGGGTCCCGCTCGGCATCCACGGCTTGTAGGATGTCGTTCGCGACAGGAGCAAGCTCCTCCTTCGGCAAGCGCGAAAGGGATTGCACGGCGCGTGTGCGGATGTCGCGGTTCCCGCTCTGGAGATAGCTGATGAACCAGGTGGCATCGTGCTTGCGAAGGGCCAGTTCCGCACGGAATCCAGCCTCCATCATGGCCTGCACGGCGACTTGTTCCTTCTCCCGGTCCGAGGCCGCGTTCAACACGGCAAGGGAGGCACTGTCCGCCACCAAGCCCAGGGCAAAGGCCGCTTGGATGCGCACCATCGTGTTCGCATCGCTCAAGGCTTCCATGAGGTAAGGGCGTGCGGTGCTGTCCTGCACGCTGGCGAAGGCCAATGCCGCCGCCGCGCGAACGGTGGCCGAACTGTCCTTCAGGAAGGCACAGAGCGCATGGGTGTTCCGGTGGTCCTGGGCATCGAGCACGGCAAGGAGGCTTTCGTCTGTCCAGCCTTGGGGAGGAGGGGGCTTGGTCGTGGTGTCGGAAGAGCCGTCATTGCCAGCACAGGAAACGAAAAGGAGCACAGGGAAGAGGAGGGGCAGGAGCTTGCGCATGATGCCACAAAGGTGCGCTTCCCACCCCACCCCCGAAGCCTACCTTTGGCGGCCTCTACCACCATGTTGAAACGAACGCTCTTCGCCGCGTACCTCCTCGCGACCGCCCTCGCCGCCAGCGCGCAGCTGATGTCCGACACGGATGCACGCGACCAGATGAAGTACGATGTCCAATACCTCGCCAGCGACCTGCTCGAAGGGCGTGAGACGGGCACGCGGGGCGAACAACTGGCTTATACCTACATCGGTCAGAAGTTCGGAAGCATCGGCCTGATGCCCTACGGCGATAGTGCTACGTACATCCAATCCTTCACCTTCGCCGCCACGCCGGAACTGGGCCCGAAGAACGCCCTGCAGATCGGACGCAAGAAGCTGGTGATCCACGAGGACTACTACCCGATCAGCTCTTCCGCCAGCAACCAGGTCTTCACCAAGCTGCTTCGTTTGGAGTTCGGCATCGAGGCACCGGACCTAGGGCGGAACGAGTACGATGGCGTGGACGCGAAGGATCGTGCGGTGGCCTTCTCTGTGAGCTCGCCTGATGGCATCCATCCGCACTCCAAGTTCGTGGCGTACAACGACCTGCGCGGGCGCATCGACAATGCCATTAAGCATGGCGCCAACGCGGTGATCCTCTACAACGAGGATCCGAACGCGGACGACCCGAAGGAACGCCTTTCCGCGAAGGAGGAAGCTTGCGCGGTGCCGGTCATCTTCTTGACGAAGAAGGGTCTGCAGAAGCTTGGTCAGGACGGCAACCCTGTTTCGGTAAGCGTTGACATTCAGCACCCGCAGCGCGAAGGGCACAACGTGGTGGGCATGATCGACAACGGCAAGCCCAACGTGGTGGTGATCGGCGCGCACTACGACCACCTCGGCTTCGGCGATGAAGGCTCGCTCCATCGCGGAGAAGAAGCCATCCACAATGGCGCGGACGACAACGCAAGCGGTGTGGCGGCGATCCTGCAACTGGCGCGCGACCTGGTGGAAATGGACGAGACCCGCGCCAACAACTACCTCTTCATCGCTTTCAGCGGAGAGGAAAAGGGGCTCTATGGCTCGAACTATTGGACCAAGCATCCCACTCTGCCGATCGAGCGCCTCAACTACATGATCAACCTCGACATGGTAGGCCGCGTGGACACATCGAATGCCATGGGCATCAACGGTGTGGGCACGTCACCGACCTGGGCGGAACTGCAACGCATCAAGGTGGGCGGCTTCAAGTTGAAGACCACCGACGGCGGCATCGGCCCCAGCGACCACACCAGCTTCTACCTGCAAGGCATTCCGGCCATCCACTTCTTCAGCGGCACCCACGCGGACTACCACAAGCCCAGTGACGATGAGGACAAGATCAACTACGACGGCATGTTGCGTACCGTGCGCTACATCGAAAGCCTGATCAGTGCCTTGAACGACGACGGCAAGCTCACCTTCACCAAGACGCAGGAGGTGAACACGGAGAAGGCACCGCGTTTCAAGGTGACCTTGGGCGTGGTACCGGACTACATGTACGATGGCAAGGGCATGCGCATCGATGGGCTCACGGACGGAAAACCCGCAGCGAACGCAGGTCTCATGGTCGGTGATGTCGTGGTGGGCATCGGCGCCAACGAGGTCACGGATATGATGAGCTACATGAAGGCGCTTGGCGCCTTCAACAAGGGCGACACGGCACCGGTGAAGATCCTTCGCCAGGGGCAGCCGCTCGAAAAACAAGTGACCTTCTGATGGGCGCACCACGCATCGCCGTCATCGGCGCGGGATCCTGGGGAACGGCCCTGGTGAAGCTGCTCAGCAGCAACGCTGAACAGGTCGGCTGGTGGGTGCGCCGCGAAGAGACCATCAAGCACATCACTACGTACAGGCACAACCCCGACTACATCAGCGCCGCGCAGTTCGATGTGTCACGCCTGGCCATGAGCAGCGACATCCATGCGGTGGTGAAGAACGCCGATGTGCTGGTGATCGCCGTGCCCAGCGCCTTCCTCAAGGCTTCGATGGATCAGCTTGATCCGTCAGAGCTGAAGGGCAAGACCCTGTTCAGCGCAGTGAAAGGCATTGTGCCGGAGACGAACCAGATCGTGGGGGAATACCTGTTCCAGCATTGGAGGGTGAAGGAGAACGACTTCGGGGTCATCTGTGGTCCCTGCCATGCCGAAGAGGTGGCCATGGAGCGCCTCAGCTACCTCACCATTGCCTGCCAGAACGCCGACACGGCGAAGATGATGAGCACCGCGCTCAACGGACGCTTCCTGAAGACCACGCTCAGCGACGACATCTACGGCACGGAGTACGGTGCCATCCTGAAGAACGTGGTGGCCGTTTGCGCGGGCATCAGTGTGGGCCTGGGTTACGGCGACAACTTCCGGGCGGTGCTGGTGAGCCGGGCCATCCAGGAGATCGCCCGTTTCGTGAAGGCCGTGCACCCGATCGACCGCGACATCAACGAGCCCGCCTACCTCGGCGATCTTCTGGTCACGGCCTACTCCACCTTCAGCCGCAACCGCGAGTTCGGGACCATGGTGGGCAAGGGCTACAGCGTGCGCGCCGCGCAGATGGAGATGAATATGGTGGCCGAAGGCTACTATGCCGTCAAGTGTGTGCACGAGATCAACAGCAAGTTCAAGGTGGACATGCCGATCACCGAAAGCACCTACCGTATGCTCTATGAGAAGATGGCGCCTGTGATGGAGATGCGGTTATTGAGCGACCGGCTTGCCTGATGCCCACCCTCCGCTTCCACTGGGATTTCTTCGGCCCCGACGCGGTGCCCACCGCCGAGCACTTCGTGAAGCACCTGCACGAGTTCTGCGAGCGGGAAGGCATCGCTGACCGAAAGGCGTGGCACACGCCCTCGGGCGCAGGCTGCGTCGCCACATTGGAGTGCGACGAGGTGCACATGATCCTGGTCCGCGACAGGCTGCGGCCGAAGCGTGCGGAGCGGCTCACTTGATCGGCGACCGATCACACCCGCACATATCTGTCGGCGTTAGTTTCGCGTTCAAGCATTCCGGCGCTTTGAGGGTCTCTAGTGCCCCGTCGGAAAGGGATCATGGCCATCGGCGACAAAAAATTCTGGTACCTGCAGAACCACGAGCTGTTCAACCAGCTCTCTGATGACGCCGTGTCCGGCCTCTGCATCATTTCCCGTTACAAGGAGGCGGAACGTGGGGAGCATATCTTCTTCACGGAGGACACGGCCGATCGGATCTTCATCCTCAAGAAAGGAGCGGTGAAGATCGTGCGCACCGACAGGGAAGGGAACGAGGTGGTGAAGGACCTCTTGGGCAAGCATGATCTGTTCGGCCACTTGCCGACCTCTATGCGCGACGGTTTCAGCAGTGAGCATGCCGTAGCGTTGAGCGACGATGTGTCCATCTGCACGTTCATGCGATCCGACTTCGAGCAGGTCCTTGCCCAGAACCCTGAAGTGGCGCTGCGGCTCAATTCCCACATGGGGGAGAAGCTTCGAGCGCTGGAACAGCGTTACGACAGCTTGGTGTTCAAGGATGTTCGTTCGCGGCTGTTGGAATTCCTGGAGCGCTACTGTCAACTGTTCGTGGATGACCGCACAGCGGACGGAGCCGTACCGAACCACTTGCGACAGGAGGACATCGCCCACCTTATCGGGTGCAGTCGCCAGACGGTGGCGGAGTTGATCGGGGACCTTGATCGGGAGGGCCGATTGATGTACGGCCGCAAACAAATACGGCTTTCCACCCCGGGGAAGTAGCCCGTGCTGTCGGCCATCTGACATTTCGTTCGTTCGGCTCCATGGAGCTTTGCCCCCATGAAACCGTCCATTGCGCTTTCCGTCCTGCTCGCTGCGGTGCTGTTCGACAGCCCGCCTGTCGTGGCTCAGGATGATCTGAAACCCTACTTCAATATGGATGGCAAAGGCCTTTGGGTGGAAGGTTATGACCCGGTGGCCTATCTGATGGATGGGAAGGCGACCGAGGGGAGCGAACGATTCTCCTTGGTCCATCAAGGGGCCACGTTCCACTTTGCCAGCCAGGCTCACTTGGATGCCTTCAGAAAGGAACCGGCGAAGTACCTGCCCCAGTACGGCGGGTATTGTGCGTACGCCATGGGAGCTACGGGTGAGAAGGTCGAAGTGGACCCCGAGACCTTCAAGGTGAAGGAGGGCAAGGTCTACCTGTTCTACAACGCCTACTTCAACAACACGCTCACCAGTTGGAACAAGGACGAGGCAAGACTGCACCAGGCCGCTGACCGCAATTGGGCGGTGTTCAAACACGCCAAGTGAGCCCCATGAGCCCGTCCACCTCTTCGCCCTCCCGTTCCCGTATGCTGCTCCGTCGCCTGCCGGACCTGGCCGCTGCGGTGATCCTGCTGCAGACGCTCTTCTTCAAGTTCACAGCGGCTCCCGAGTCCGTGTACATCTTCACCACCCTTGGCATCGAGCCGTACGGCCGGATCGGATCGGGCGTGGCCGAGCTGTGTGCCGCCGTGCTGCTGTTGCTCCCTTACACGGCCTGGCTTGGAGCGCTGCTCGCGCTCGGCATCATGGGCGGGGCGATGCTCAGCCACTTGACCGTGCTCGGCGTTGAGGTGCAGGGCGATGGGGGCACCTTGTTCATGCTTGCCATTGCGGTCGCCCTCTTGTCCCTATGGGTGCTCTATCGGGAGCGCCAGGTCGTGGGCGCCACCTGCGTGAACCTTCGCGAACGCCTGCGCCGCTAGGCCGTTTCCCTATGCATGCCTTGGCCGGTTATGATCAACCTGTTCTCATGAACGCCCTTGTCGCCTACAATTGTTCCGTCCTCGAGAAGATCGATCGCGTGATGGTGCAGCTTTCGAACGAAGAGTTGATGTTGAAGCATGAGCTACTTTTCGGAAGCAGCATCGGACAGCACATCAGGCACATCCTGGAGTTCTACGAATGCCTGCTTGCGCGCATAAGCGAAGGGGTTTTCAGTTACGATCTGCGACCGCGTAACATGGTGATCGAGACCGAGGTCGCAGCGGCACGCGCATCTGCGGTACGGAGCATCGGCTTGTTGCAGGATCTGAAGGCGGACAAGGAACTGGCGATGGAAAGCGAACTGCCCGGGGAGGGGATCTCCCGCCAGACGACCACGCTGAAGCGCGAGCTCGCTTACCTGGCCGATCATGGCGTGCACCACCTCGCGATGATCCGCATCGCGCTGGAGCAGAAGCTTCCGCACGTTCAGTTCCCCGAACACCTGGGAGTGGCCGCCTCCACCCGGAACCATCAACGGCGTTGAGATGTGCACGTTGACCTACCTCCCGGTCGCTGATGGTTTTGCCATGCTTTCGAGCCGCGATGAGATGAGGGGGCGGGGCGCGATGTTGGAACCGATCCAGGATGAATTCCGCAAGGCCATCTACCCGGTGGATGAACGGAGCGGTGGGACTTGGCTGCTCACCTCATCCAAGGGCTTCAGCCTGAACCTGTTGAACGGCGGCCACGAGCGCCATGATCGAAGGGAGCCCTACCGGCACAGCCGCGGGTTGATCCCCTTGATGTTCGCTGAAGCCGGTTCGCTGGATGCCTTTCTGGACCTTTTCGATCCCCATGGGATCGAACCCTTTACCCTGGTCGTGGTGGAACATTCCCCGTTGCGCGTGATGCAGCTGGTATGGACCGGAGAGCAATTGGATGTGGTAGAAAGGCCGGCCCATGAGCCTTCCATCTGGTCCTCGTCCACCTTGTACGACGAACGTATGCGGGATCAGCGTACGGCATGGTTCGCCTCCTTTGTGGAGGAGCCGGCAGAGGGCGCCCCGCTGGAGATCTTGAGGCGGTTCCATCGTGAGGGTGGGGTCGGTAAGGCGCCACCCGGGGAGCGGATACGCATGAAGCGGGCGGGCGGCCCAGAGACCGTGTGCCTCGCTGGGGTCGAACGCGGTGCCGACGCTTGGCGGCTCGTCTTCCACGATCTTGTGCGCGAACGCGAGCGGTGCATGCGGATGATCTCTTGAGCATGCGTGTGCTGGACCGCTTGAACCACGAATACTGGCCCTGGTACCTGATCTACCTGCCTGTTTTCCCCGCAGCCCTCTGGCATGCGCTGCGATCCGGACATTGGGCCTTCTTCACCAACGTGAACCCCTCCATCGACCTGGGTGGGTTCTTTGGTGAGCGTAAATCGGAGATCTATGCGTTGTTGCCCAGCGGATCCTACCCGACCACGGTTCTCATTCGGCCGGGCATGGTCTCGCATGTGATACGGACACGGATGTATGAGGCAGGCCTGGAGCTGCCACTGATCGCCAAGCCGGATGTAGGGGAGCGAGGCGAGGGGGTGGTGCGAGTGAACACGGATGCTGAGCTCGAGGCGCTTTGCCGCAAATTGGACCGCCCCACCCTGCTTCAGGCTTTCGTCCCGTGGACCGCGGAATATGGGTTGATGTTCGTCAAGGACCCGTTGACCGGTCGGACCTCCTTGTTGTCCATTACCGGGAAAGCCTTCCTGACGGTCACGGGTGATGGGGTTGCTCGGGTGCGTGATCTTCTGGCGCGGAACTGGCGGGGCGCAACGCAGATCGAGCGTTTGTTGCGGGAGCAGCCCGCCCTGCTGGGTCGTATCCCGGCCCCTAACGAGGAGGTGCTGGTGGAACCTGTCGGCAACCATTGCCGTGGAACGCGCTTTCTGAACGCCGGCCATTTGGCCACACCTGAATTGGAGGGTGCTTTGGACAAGGTGCTTGGAGCCACCGAAGGCATCCACTATGGACGACTTGATGTGCGCGCTGAGAGCGAAGTGGCATTGAGACGCGGGGAGTTCGTGATCCTGGAATTGAACGGCGTGACCTCCGAGCCCGGACACATCTACGATCCCCAAGCGAGCATTTTTTCCTGTTGGTCGGAGCTGTTGCGACACGTGCGCCACATTCCCGCCATCAGCCGCGTCTTGGTTGCGCAAGGCCATCGGCCAGCGTCACTGAGGACCATACGCGAGCGGTATCGTCAACATTTCGTGGAAGCAGGGCGCTGAGCTCAACGAAGCAGCAGGATCACCCCGGCCACCACGAGGATCAACCCCATGGCCCGGAAGATCATCCGCAGTACTTCAGGGGTGGCTCGTCGCTGGATGTTATCACCCAGCGCCACCAAGAGCAGCAAGAGCGCCAATGCTCCGGAAAATGCTCCCGTGGAGAACGCGATAAGGTCCGCTGGGCCATCTGGCTGTCGACCGGATGCCGCCAAAGCGAAGATCACCCCGCACCAGAAGAGGATCAATTGGGGATTGAGCGATCCAAGCATCAGCCCCATCCAGAACCCGCCTTTGCCGACCGTGGCATCAGGGATACGTATGGTCGGGTCAAAACGGAACAGGAAATAGGCGCCAAGCCCTATCAGGAAACCAGCCCCCAGGCAACGCGTGAGCAGTGCGTGTTCGTGCAGGAACGGATCGATCAGTGTCGCAGAACAGAAGGCCACCCCAGCATAGAGAAGCTCTGGGATCGCGCCGCCGAGGGCAACCCTGCGTCCTTCCTGCTTTCCTGCTTGTATGGTCCGGGCAAGTACGGCCATGTTCACCAAACCGGCCTGCAACGAACCCACGAAACTCGTCGCGGCGGTGAACAGGAAAAGCAGGACGGCCCCCATTGTTCACCCCGTTTCGGTCACTGCCCGGATCCACTGCCCGGGGCTGTGGTCCAACCCCTCATGGCTTCGCCTCCACGCCCTTCACCACGTAGAAAGGCCGGTAGCTGCGGCTCACGGGGTCGAAAAGGTCCTGGATCGCGTAGGACCAGCTTCCCACGGTTCCACGACCTTGGTCTGGGCGGCTTAACACTTGCTGAATGCCTTCTGCGTGTTCGAGCAGTAAAAGCTCTTGTGAAGAGCCGTCCTCTTTCTTCACGACCAGCGTGAGGAACTGTCCGCTCTTCACCGTGGTCAATGCGCCCTCCATGGTGCTGAAGGAGGCTTCGGCGGGCGCCGCTTCCTCCACTTCGCTCTCGGCGCTCATGCGGGCCATCAGTGCGACGAACTCGGGGCAGTGCACGGCCAGTCGCATGCCGATCAACTGGCCGAACCGCTCACCTTGGTTCTCCAGGTCGTTCAGGTCGATGTCGTACTTCTTCTTTAATTCCTTCTGGTAGGGCGAAGCGCTCTGCAGCATGCACAGGCCCAACTGAACGTTGCGCTGTTCGGCGTTGGCGGTGGTGTCCAGGTCGCTGGCGCAGCCGCAGGACTCCTTGGCGATCTTGTCGAGGACGTCTTGGGCGTGCAACGTGTCGACCTGCAGGAAGGAGGCCACGAGCGCAAGGGTGATCAGGGGCTTCATGTGGCCGCAAGGTAATGGGAAGGATCTACGGTAAGCGCCGCTCGCCGGAGGTATCAGGCTATCCAAGAACCCAACGCAACACCCTTTCCTTCATGCGGCTGTACGGCGGATACTGCACCCCGGGGTCGATCAGCAAGCTGCTGCGCACAATGCCTTTCGCATGCGAGAAGCGCTCAAAGGAATGCCGACCATGGTAGTGGCCCTGGCCGCTTGTTCCGATGCCGCCAAAGGGGAGCGCTTCGTTCCCGAAGTGCAACATGCAATGGTTCACGCAGCCACCTCCGAAGGCCACCCGTTCCACGAAGAATAGTTCCGTTGCCCGGTCGTTCGTGAAGATGTAGGCGGACAGGGGAAAAGGGTTGCGACGAACGATCGCAAGCACCTCTTCTTTCTCCTTCCAAGGGACTACCGGAAGGATCGGCCCGAAGACCTCCGCTTGCATAACGGGGCTGTCCAACGGAACTCCGGTGAGCACCGTTGGTGCGATGTAACGGTCAGCTGCATCACACTTTCCACCGAGGCGCACGGTTCCTTGCTCCAGGTAGCTTGAAAGCACAGCGAAGCGCTTGTCGTTGATGATGCGGGCGAAGTGCAGGCTCTGCTGCGGGTCGTTGCCGAAGAAGTGCTTCACGTATTTCGCGAAGGCGACCAGGAACGCTTCCATCACCGCCTCGTGCACCAGCGCATGGTCCGGGCTGATGCAGGTCTGTCCGGCATTGAAGTACTTGGCCCAGGCGATGCGACGTGCTGCGGTGTCCACATCGGCATGGCGGTCCACGATCGCGGGACTCTTGCCGCCCAGCTCCAAGGTCACTGGCGTTAACGTGGGCGCTGCCATGGCGGCGACCTTCTTCCCAACGCTCGGACTTCCCGTGAAGAAGATGTGATCGAAACGGAAGCGCTCGATGAGCTGCGGGCCGACCGCACTTCCTGGTCCCTGTACCACGGAGACATGACCTGGGTCAAAGACCTTGGTGAGGATCCGTTCGATCACTGCGGCCGTTCGGGGCGCTTCGTTGCTGGGTTTCACCAACGCGCAGTTACCGGCGGCGATGGCTCCGATCAGCGGCGCAAGGATCAGTTGAGCCGGATAGTTCCACGGCCCGATGATGAGCACCACACCGAGCGGTGCGCGATGGATGAAGCTCTCGGCCACTTGCAACGCAAGGGGTGTGGACACGCGCTCGGGCCGCATCCATTCCTTCAGGTGCTTGAGCGTGTTGCGGATCTCGGCATGCACCAACCCCAACTCGCTCATGTACGCCTCGAAGGTGGGTTTGCGCATGTCCACGTGCATGGCCTCAAGCACCTCGGTCTCATGTTCCCGCAACGCCTTGCCAAGCGACTTCAACGCATCCCGTCGCGCAGCATACGCGCGTGTGGCTCCGCTTTCGAAGTGTCTTCGCAGCGCTTCATAGCGAAGAGCCATCTCCTCCGGTGTGCTGGGCGTGATCGGCATGCAGGAAAGGTACTCCGACTAGGCGGCGAGAATGAAGTCCACGCCTTCCACCAGGCCGCGCGAGGACAAGAATTCGGCGATGCGGTCGCCGGTGCCGCGCTGGGAGATGAAGGAGATGATGAACGCATCGCCCGCTGGTGGAAGTGCATCGTGCGGGATGAAGGCGTAGCCCGGCACTTCCCGGTGGCGCACATCCGTGTATGCAGCGACCGTGACACCTTCGGCTTCAAGGAGCGCTACACGTGCCTGACATAGGCCGCTCGTACCCGCCACGATCACTGGCCGACCGTTCAACATGCGAGCCAGCGAACGGGCCATCCATTTCGCCTTCGTGCGGAAGAAGGCGTCGATGCTGTAGTGCGCATGCGTGCGACTTAGGCGATGCGGGTGGTCATGCCAGGTGAGCAGTTCCTCGGGCAGCTTCGCGAAGCGTACGCCGGAGTCCATCCAGCGCAACCAAAGCTCGTGGTCCTCCGGAAGCGGTTCGGTGCTGTAGCCACCGTGTTCTTCGATCAGTTCTCGTCGGAACATCACCGTTGGATGAGCGAGCGGCGCATCCACAAAGCGCTTCACATAGTGGTCATGCGGTGTGAGGATCGCATTCTGCCAACCCACATACCAGGCCATGCCACTGCTCTTCTCCACGGAGCTGGCGAAGACAGTGCGTGTTCCGATCACACCGATCTCAGGGTGTTCATTCAGGAAGGCCACTTGTCGTGCGAGCCGTTCCGGGTGGCTCACATCATCCGCATCCATGCGAGCGACCAGCGGTGTTGACGCGTGCTGCAGACCGGTGTTCAAGGCGTGCGCGATGCCGACCTGTGGCTCCGTGATCAGGTGAATGCGTGGGTCCCGTTCACACCAAGCGTGTGCGATGGCCGGCCCTTCATCCTCGCTCGCGTTGTCGATCAGCAGGAGGGCCCAGTCCGAAAAGGTCTGTGCAACGATGCTGGCGATGGCCGCATCGAGGGTGTGGGCCGCGTTGCGGAAGGGGAGGAGGAGGGTGACCAAGGAACTCACTGCGCGCTCAACTTCTCTTTCAACAAGGCCGCCTTCCGTTCACCCACTTCGGCGATCAGGTCGTTCACCGCCGCCTCCTGGATGCCCTTGATGCTGCCGAAGCGGATGAGCAGCTTCCGCGCGGTCTCCGGCCCGATACCGGGGATCTCCTGTAGTGCCGTGCGCACCACGCGCTTGCCCCGCTTGCTGCGGTGGTGCGTAATGCCGAAGCGGTGCGCCTCGTTCCGCATCTGCTGGATCACCCGCAGGGAGGAGCTACGCTTGTCGATGTGCAGCGGAACGGGGTCATCGGGGAAGTAGATCTCCTCCAGCTTCTTCGCGATGCCGATCACGGCAACTTTGCCGCGCAAGCCGAGACGCATGATACTGTTCATCGCCGAGCTGAGCTGTCCTTTTCCTCCGTCGATGACGATGAGCTGGGGTAGCGGTTCGCCCTCGCGGAGCATTCGGCTGTAGCGGCGCTCTACGGCCTCCTCCATGCTGGCGAAGTCGTCCGGACCCACCACCGTGCGGATGTTGAAGTGGCGGTAGTCCTTCTTGCTGGGCTTGGCATCCCGGAACACCACGCACGCGCTCACCGGGTCGGTGCCTTGTGTGTTGCTGTTGTCGAAGCACTCGATGTGCACGGGTAGTGATGGCAACCGAAGGTCCTGCTTCAGTTGTTCCAGGATGCGGTTGGTGGCGGCCTCGGGATCCACAAGCTTCTCCTGCTTCTGCTTGTCCAGGAAGAAGAACTGCGCGTTGCGTTCGCACAGTTCCAGCAGTTGCTTCTTGTCACCACGATGCGGAATGGTGAAGTGTACACCAGGCACCTCCAGCCCCGGGTCGAAGGGCACGATGGCCTCTGCGGCGTTGCTTTGGTAACGCTGTCGAAGTTCGGCGATGGCCAGTTGAAGTAGTTCCTGTTCGGTCTCGTCCAGTCGTCGTTTCAATTCGATGGTGATGCCATGCACCACCGCGCCGTCGATCACGCGCATGTAGTTCACGCAAAGCCCGCTGGTGTCGCCGGCCAGGCCATACACGTCAACGTCACCGATGTCGGGGTTCACGACGATGCTTTTGGCGCGATACGATTCCAGTCGTTCGATCTTCTCGCGCAATTCCTCCGCCTCTTCGAACTCCAGCTTTTCGGCATGCTGGTGCATGAGCTCCTTCAAAAGCTTGATCACGCCCGTCACACGACCCTTAACGATCTGCCGCACGAGCGCCACACTGGTCTCGTATTCTTCGGCGCTCTGCAAACCTTCACACGGCGCCTTGCAATTGCCGATGTGGTACTCCAGGCAGCGCTTGAACTTGCCCTTCTCGATGTTCTTCGGCGTGAGGTCGTAGGAGCAGGTGCGCAGCTTGTAGAGCTTGTGGACCAGATCCAGCACTGTGCGCATGGTCCGCACCCCGGCATAAGGACCGTAGTACTCGGCGCCGTCATCCTCGGGATTGCGCATGCCTTCGATCCTAGGCAGGGCTTCGTTGCGGATGCGGATCCACGGAAAGCTCTTGTCGTCGCGCAGCAGGATGTTGTAGCGTGGCTGGTGCTCCTTGATCAGCGAGTTCTCCAGCAGCAACGCCTCGAACTCGGTGGGCACCACGATGGTGCGCAGGTCGACGATCTTCCGCACCAGCGCGGCCGTCTTGCCGTCGGTATGGCTTTTCGCGAAGTAGCTGCTGACGCGGTTCCGCAGGTCCTTTGCCTTGCCGACGTAGAGGATCTTGCCCTCCACATCGAAGAACTGGTAGACCCCCGGGTTGTGGGGCAGCAAGCGCACCTTATCGCGGACGTCCAGTTCGGTCATGCTTGTTCGCCGAAGCTACTGGCGAGGGTGGGCCGCAAAGATCGCTGGTGGAGGGTGCCGACGGTCATCCGGCCAAGCGGAAGGTCAAGTACCTTTCCAGCCCACCGTTCCGAACCATGCAGTTCACAGCCGCCCAGATCGCCCAGCTCCTCCAAGGCACCGTGGAAGGGGATGCCAACGCCACTGTCAACAAGCTCTCCAAGATCGAGGAGGGCGGCGAGGGTTCCCTGTCCTTCTTGGCCAATCCCGCTTACACGCAGTTCGTCTATGGCACGACAGCTTCGGTGGTGATCATTGGCAAGGACTTCCCGCTATCTGCTCCTGTGAAGACGACGCTCGTGCGGGTGGCCGATGCGCAAGGCGCCTTTGCGAAGGTGCTGGCCATGTACAACCAGATCAAGTTGGACAAGAAGGGCGTTTCGCCCCAAGCTGCGATAGCCGAGAACGCTACGCTCGGGAAGGACTGTTACGTGGGGGCGCTGGCCTTCATCGGCGAGAACGTGAAGCTCGGCAACAACGTGAAGATCTACCCGCAGTGCTACGTGGGCGACAACGTGACCATCGGCGACAACACCACGCTCTTCGCAGGTGTGAAGATCTACTCGGATTGTGTGATCGGGAAACAGTGCATCATCCACAGCGGAACGGTGATCGGCAGCGACGGCTTCCGTTTCGCGACCGGACCGGACGGCGGCGCCAAGATCCCGCAGATCGGCAACGTAGTGATAGAGGATGATGTGGAGATCGGCGCCAACTGCGCGATCGACCGCGCCACGCTCGGGAGCACGATTCTCCGTAAGGGTGTCAAGTTCGACAACCTTATACACATCGCGCACAACGTGGAAGTGGGCGAGAACACCTACTACGCGGCGGGCGGTGTTGTTGCGGGAAGCACCAAGATCGGGAAGAACTGCATGTTCAGCGGACAGGTCGGCATCATCGGCCACTTGAAGATCGCTGATGGCACCATCATCGCGGCGCAGAGCGGCATCAGCAAGAACACGAAGGCGGGAGAGGCCTACATGGGCTCACCGGCGTGGGAGGCGAGCAAGTACCGCAAGAGCTACATCCACTTCCGCAACCTCGACAAGATCGTGGAGCGGATCGAGAAGTTGGAGAAACCCTGAACGACCGCGATCACAGGCGGTGCGCCAAGGTCACCGTCTTGCGGAACTTTTTGACGTTGCCACTGAGGTCGAACACTTCGAAGTAGACCACATACGGCCCGATGCGCGCCTTGTCGCCCGTCTCCAGGATCCCATCCCAGGAAAGCGCGCCGTTGGTGCCGAGCAATACGTTGTTCATCAGCTTCTTCGCCTCGCGTCCGGCGATGTCGAAGACGACCATCGTACCCACATAACCGGGCTCGTTGAAGGTGTAGCTGAGCGTGAGCACATCCTGGTAGCCGTCGTTGTCCGGCGAGAAGATGTCCGGAGATGCCACAAGCTCGCCGCCTTCATCAACCACCGGCGCGTATTGCGAGTTCTGGAAACCGGGCGTAGCGAACGCGGCGCTCTGGGCAGCGCTGTGCCAGTTGGTGTTGTCGGCCGTCGGGCGGTCCGGGTCCACACGCTCCAAGCTCACGCCTTCGATGTCGTTCAGTAGGACGAAGTGCAGGTCGTCGTTGTAATCAAAGCGGTCCAGCTGTATGCCCATCGGGTCCTGCAACACCACCGAACCCAGGATGTTGTTGTAGCTCGGCATGTCGGCCTCCAGAAAGCGGTCCGTATGACTCTGCGGATACTCGGTGCTGATGTTGAAGGCATCTTCAGTGACCAACACGTATTCGCCTGGAAGCAAAAGGAAGGACGATCCTGTGATGGTGATGGGGCTGGTCACCGCGCCATCGGTCACGTTGGCCAGCTTCCAACCCGCAAGGCTTAGCACCTTGTTGCTGCGGTTGTACAGTTCCACGAAGTCGCTGCCCGATCCGCGCGGGTCGTAAAGCACCTCGTTGATCACCACATCGCCAACGGTCACCGGTTCCGGAAGCGCGAAAGTGGCCGTGTTCGCCGACCCGATCGCATTGCCTGGGCAGTCATTGACATCCGTCACCGTCACCGCATACAGCTGACCTACCACAAGCGTTTGCGCCAACGTGAGTTGCACCGTGGTCGATCCAGTGGCTATGGCGCTGCTCACCGCGATGGGCGGAGCGATCGCATAGGTGCCACCGGCAAGACCCGCAATGTCCATGGCTTCGCTGAACAGCAGCTCGATGGTGTTCGCGTCGTTCACCAGCACGGTGGACAGGGAAGGGGCCTGTGTGTCGGGGACAATGGCGAAAACGCTGTTCTGCGCGGAAGGTGATCCACCGGACGCAGCATTGCTGGCCCGCCAGTTCGCTGCGCTGCTGCACGGTGTTGTCGGGTCGATCTGTTCCAGGCTCCACCCGCCATCAGCCTTCGCTGCATCCTGATACCAGCTCAACGCATAGGTCACAGCGTCGATCAGGTTACCGTTGTTGTCCTTCAGCGTCAGCGGGTCCCCATCATTGTTCATGCTGGGGAAGGTGGTGGCCACAACCACGTTCGGATAGGCACTGAAGAGCGCTGCCGTAGCGTCATCCACTACGATGCAATGGGCGCCAGGCAGAAGCGTGAACGCCGGCAAGGTGGCCGTGGTGCTACCGTCGCTGAAAGTCCAACCCACAAGGTCGTAGCTGTCCGTGAGGTTCGCGTTGTACAGCTCCACATACTCGGCATCCGGAAGACCCACGGGCGGCGAAGGGTCGGCCATCAGCTCGTTGATCACCACATCGCGCGGTCCGGCACTGGCAGGCACCACGTAGGTGAAGTCCGTCGACACCGAGGCGGCGATGTTGCCCGAGGGATCCTGCGCACCGTTGGAGAGCAGGCTGTAGGTGTTCCCGCTCGTCAAGGCGATCGCAGGGGTGACGTGCACCAGCGCCGGGTCCGTGCCGTCGACCACCGAGGCGGAGACCCCGATGAACGGTATGATGTCATAGGTGCCAAGAAAGGCAGGATCAAGAGGTTCGCTGAAGCTCACATCCACGTTCGTGGCGCTCGTAGCAGTGACGCTCACGACGGAAGGCGCCGTCACGTCCAATACGATGGGTCCGACCGAGATGTCGTCGAAGAAGTGGTTGTTGACCGGTGTTGCCGCGCTGCTCTGCTCGATGCGGATGCCGAAGTGGGAGCAGGTCGTGTAGGTGGCATCGGTGGCGTTGCCGGCCGTGGCGTAGGTGCCCGTGTTGCCGTCGTCGAATAGCAAGGTCCATGTGTTGGTGGCGTTCCGCTTCACTTGGATCCGGAAGGGATTGTCCGAACTGCTGTTCACGATCCCGTCCGCGCTCACGACCAAGGACGTGCCCGTTCCGGCATCACTGCGGAAAAGCTCCACGCGGTCCGATGTGCCACCGATGCGCACGAAATAGCCATTGACACCGCTGGAAAGGTCGGCAGCGCTGCTCATCAGGTATACGTCCGCGTAGTTGGCCCCGCTGGTGGCGAACTTCAGGTTCACGAAGAACTCCCACTGGGCGCTGGTGGCCTGGGTGCTTGGTGTGCTCAGGTTGTAGTTCGCGGCACCCGGACTGTTGCTCCTAAGCTGGCCGCTCACCACGGTGAACAGCGTAGTGCTTCCGGCCCAAACGGTCCCCGTGGTGAAGTCACCGTCGTCGAAGTTGTCCGTGAACTGGGCTCCGGAGGTAGCGACCAGGCATCCGGTCGCGAACAGCAGAATAGCGCGGGAAGCAGCGGTGTGCATGGCTTTGCGAAGGCAACCAAGGTAGTACTTTCGTTCACCCGAGAACGTTAGCAGAACATCATGAAGGTCGCTGTTGTAGGTGCCACCGGGCTGGTCGGTGGGGTCATGCTCAAGGTCCTGGAGGAGCGCAAGTTCCCCGTGGACGAACTGTTGGCCGTGGCCAGTGAACGCAGTGCGGGCAAGAGCGTCCGGTTCCGTGGGCGCGAGATCGCTGTGATCGGCATGGAGGCCGCGATCGCCGCGAAACCTGATCTGGCACTGTTCTCCGCTGGTGGTGCCACCTCGTTGGAGTGGGCGCCGCGCTTTGCGGAAGTGGGTTGCACGGTGGTCGATAACAGCAGTGCCTGGCGCATGCACCCAGAGAAGAAGCTGGTGGTGCCGGAAGTGAACGGGCATGTGTTGAACGCCGTCGATCGGATCATCGCGAACCCCAACTGTAGTACCATCCAGATGGTGATGGCCCTAGCCCCATTGCACAAGGCGTACAGTGTGCAACGTGTGATCGTTTCCACCTACCAGGCCGTTACTGGCACCGGGCAGAAAGCCTTGGCCCAGCTGGAGAACGAGCGCAAGGGCATCAGTGGCGATATGGCCTATCCCTTCCCGATCGATCGCAACGTGATCCCGCGCTGCGACGTGTTCACGGACAACGGCTACACGAAGGAGGAGATGAAGCTGGTGGTGGAGACCCAGAAGATCCTTGACCCGGCCATACGCGTTACGGCCACTGCGGTGCGCGTACCCGTGACCGGCGGCCACAGCGAGGCCGTGAACGTGGAGTTCGCCAAGGAGTTCGAGCTGGAGGACGTGCGCCAATTGCTTCGCAACGCACCGGGGATCGTACTTCGCGACGACCCTGCGAAGGACGAATACCCGATGCCCCTGATCGCGCACGACCGCGATGCGGTGTTCGTGGGTCGTCTTCGTCGGGACGAGACCCAACCCCGCACGCTCAACCTGTGGATCGTGGCCGACAACCTGCGCAAAGGCGCGGCCACCAACGCGGTGCAGATCGCGGAACTGCTGGTGAACAAGGGTCTGCTCCGTCGTTCCTCGGCACTGGCCTAAGACAGTATCAAGGCACAACGATCCCCAGCCCCACGCGTTGTACGGGCCCTGAACCCCAAAGACCATGAAGCGGATCCTACCCCTGTTGCTCGCCATTCTTTTCGCTTGCCCATCGGCCATGTCCCAGAGGTCGGATACGACTTCATGCCTGGGTTCAGTGTACGTCGGGGGCGGGGCCTTCTTCGCCGGGGAACAGCCCTTGTATCGGCAGGACATCTCCTTGCTGGCCCCGGGCTCTGCGCTATTGGCCGGAGGTCTTTCGGACCACGACTATTCCAACGCCGGATACGAGGACGCCACAGGGCTGTTCGACGCGGGCGTCAGCTTCCATCCTTTCCGAAAGGCTGGCGGCCTAGGGCCTGAACTACGGGTCGGCTTCTTGTACGGCGGGCGCTCCACCCTTACGGGCTATTTCAGCCGCAATACGCGCACACCCTACGACACGCTCACCAGCAGCCAGACCGGCGAGACCTTCTACGTGGATTCGGTGCACAACAGTACTTACCTCGTCGAGTACAGCGCCGAGCGTTTCGGGCTCAGCACCTCCTTGGTCTGGCGGACCAAGGGTCGTTGGAGCATATACGGGGGCGTCGGGTTCGCTGGTGGCCTGTTGATGAACGCCCGAACGGAAGTGTATCATTCCACACTCGAGGGTGTTGATGACCCGAACAACAGCCGCCCAAGCGATGTCCATGATGGGCGCTATGCCGGAAATGGGGGCACTGAGACCTTTCGGAACGGCACTGGCTGGTGGCTCAGCTTGAACACGCCCATCGGCCTCGATTTTCAGGTCGCCAGACGCAGTGCGTTCTGGAGCCGCGTGCACTTGTACGACGAGCTCCGACCGCAGCTGCTGTTCCAAGGATCGCCCGAGCTGGGTGCTGGGACCAATTTCGGCCTGCAGTCCGTGTTCGGTGTCCGCTTGAAGCTCTGATCAACGATCAGTTCGCAGGCTGTGTAGGCTCAGAACGCTCTTCCCCAGTGACAGGCAGACTGTCGGTCACCTGAGTGGACGGCTGCTGCCCCACATGGGCGAACTCATACCGCTGGAACAGGATCAGCCACAGGATGCCCACGGTGATCGCTGCGTCGGCGAGGTTGAACACCGGGCGGAAGAACTCGAACTCCTGGCCGCCCCAGAACGGCAGCCAGCTCGGGAAGTGGCCTTGCCAGATGGGGAAGTAGAACATGTCGACCACCCAACCGTGAAGCAATGGCGCATATCCGCCTTCCATGGGGAGGAAGGTGGCCACATCAATGCTCGTGCTGCGGCTGAAGAGCACGCCGTAGAACGTGCTGTCGATGATGTTGCCGAGCGCTCCGGCGAACACCAGGGAGACACAGAAGATCAGGCCGCTTTTCGCCTTGAGCTTGATGATGCTGCGCAAGTACCAACCGATGCCGAGCACCGCCACGATACGGAACAATGTCAGCATGAGCTTGCCCATCTGGCCGCCGAACTTCATGCCGAAGGCCATGCCATCGTTCTCGATGAAGTGCAGGAAGTACCAGCCTGTGGGGTCGGCCGGTACATGCTGACCGATGGTGAAGTGCAGTTTGATCCACACCTTCAACAGCTGGTCCGCCAGCAGCACCAGGAAAATGGTGGACAGCGCGCGCTTCAAGACAGCGTGAGGGCCTTGCGGCGCCTCAGTTGTTCATCTGCTGCTTCGCTTCGATGCTCAGCGTGGCATGAGGCACAAGGCGCAGACGCTCCTTGCTGATCAGACGACCGGTGACGCGGCAGATGCCGTAGGTCTTGTTGCGGATGCGCAACAGCGCGTCCTCCAGGTGCTTGATGAACTTCTCCTGACGGGCGGCCAGCTGGGCGGTCTCCTCGCGGCTGAGGGTCTCGCTGCCATCCTCGATCATCTTGAACGAAGGGCTGGTGTCCTCGGTGCCGTTGTTGTCGTTGTTCGCCAGGGTCTGCTTCAGCAGGTCATAGTCCTTGCGGGCCTCATCCAACTTCGCGTTGATGATGCCACGGAACTCGTCCAGTTCGGAATCTGAATAGCGTTCCTTGCCGATCGCTTCCAGGGTGCTCACATGCTTCTTCACGATCGGAGCGGCCTTGGGCATGTTCGGCGCGCTCTTCATGGTCACCAAGGGCTTCGCCTCGGACTTCTTCACGGATTCCTTTTCCTTCTTCACGGGAGCTTTCACAGCTGGTTTCTCCGCGACCGGTTTGGCCGGTGCGGCTTTGGGGGCCGGTGGTGCCGGCTTGGATGCAACGGGTTTCGGCGCCGGTTGTTTCGCGGGTGCCTTGGGGGCGGGCTTTGGAGCCACTTTCGGTGTTGCCTTCACGGGAGCTTTCGCCACGGTCTTCTTCACGGGTTGGGGGGCCACTTTCTTCGGGGCGGGCTTAACCACTTTTTTAGCCACGACCTTTTTCACGGGTTTCGCAGCGGACTTCTTGGGAGCGGCTTTCACCACCTTCTTGGCCACGGCTTTCTTCACTGCGGCTTTCTTCACCGGCTTGGCCACCTTCTTGGGGGCTGCCTTCGTTGGTTTAGCGACTTTCTTCGCAGGCTTGGACGCGGCCTTCTTCACCGGCTTGGCGACCTTCTTCGGAGCGGACTTCTTTGCCATGGCGATACCCCTTTGAAAATTGATCCGCAAATATAGGCGGATATCCACGTCAATTCGCGGACCGGACAAGGCTTAGCGCGCAACGCAGAACCTCGTCCAATTCCACTTCGTGGATGCCCACGCCCTCGGGCGCTAGTGTGCTTACAAGCACTTGGTCCTCAGGGGTTATGGCAAGGGTCTCGGCCACGATATAGGGCGCGTGGGTGCGGATGGCCTGGGCGAAACGCGCATCCCCATTGTCCAGGATGTGCAGTTGCACCCGGTCCGTGATCTCGAAGCCGCTCTCCTTTCGCAAGGTCTGGATCCTGCTCACCAGCTCGCGGGCGATGCCCTCCTGGATCAGTGCATCGTTCAGGGTGATGTCCAGGGCGACCGTCAAGGGTCCTTCGGCGGCCACGCTCAATCCGGGGATGGTCTCGGCGCTGATCTCCACGTCATCGCGCAGCACCTCCACCTCCTGGCCCTCGATCGTGAGCTTCATGGAGCCCTTCGCTTCCATTTCAGCGATCTGCGCTTGGTCGAAGGCGTTCACGGCCGCGGCCACGCTCTTCATCAACTTGCCCATGCGCGCACCCAGCTTCGGGAAGATCGGCTTGATCTTCTTGGTGAGTTTGCTCTCGCTGGCATCAAGGATCACCAGCTCCTTCACGTTCACTTCGCTCAGCACCAGATCGCGGATCGCCTCCAGACGTGTGCGCATGGTGGCGTCCGTCACCGGCACCATCATCTCCTGCAAAGGCTGGCGCACGCGGTGGCCTTCCTTCTTGCGGATGCTCAGCACGAGCGAGGTGAGCTTCTGTGCGAGCGCCGTGCGTGCCTCGAGCTCGCCGTCGATCAGGTGTTCATCGTGCTTCGGCCAATCGCTCAGGTGAACGCTGCCACCTGTGAGATCACGGTATAAGCGATCGGTGAAGAAGGGCGCGATGGGTGCGCTCAACATCGCCACTACTTCGAGGCAGCGCTGCAGGGTCTGGAACGCGGCGTTCTTGTCGGCGCCCAGTTCGCCTTTCCAGAAACGACGCCGGTTCAGGCGCACGTACCAGTTGCTCAGATCTTCCACCACGAAGTCCTGGATCGCCCGCGCGGCGATCGTGGGCTCATAGTCGGCGTAGTTCGCGTCGGCCAGTTTCATCACGCTGTTCAGGCGCGAGAGGATCCAGCGATCGGACTCGGTGAGCTCTGCTCTGCCCGTGCCGTCGAAGCCATCGATGTTCGCGTACAGCGCGAAGAAGTTGTAGGTGTTGAAGAGCGCGCGGAAGAACTTGCGTTGCACCTCGGTGATGCCCTCCGTGTCGAACTTCAGGTTGTCCCACGGCGACGCGTTACTGATCATGTACCAGCGCACCGCATCGGCCCCGTACTGGTCCAACGTCTTGAACGGATCCACGGCGTTGCCAAGGCGCTTGCTCATCTTCTGGCCCACCTTGTCGAGCACCAGTCCATTACTCACCACGGCCTTGTAAGCGACACTGTCCTGTGTAAGCGTCGCGATGGCGTGCAGCGTGTAGAACCAGCCGCGCGTCTGGTCCACGCCTTCCGCGATGAAATCGGCCGGGAAGGTTTCCTTGAAGGTCGCTTCGTTCTCGAACGGATAATGCCACTGCGCGTAAGGCATCGCGCCGCTATCGAACCACACATCGATCAGGTCGGTCTCGCGCTTCATCGGTTTGCCGCCCGGTGAGAGCAGCACGATGTTATCGGCATACGGGCGATGCAGGTCGACCCGATCGTAGTTGGCCTCGCTCATATCGTCCACCGTGAACGACGCGTAAGGATCTTCTTTCATCAAGCCCGCTTTCACCGCGCGCGCGATCTCCTCCTTCAACTGCTTCAGCGAGCCGACGCAGAGCTCCTCATCGCCATCCTCCGTGCGCCAGATCGGGAGCGGAATACCCCAATAGCGGGAACGCGACAGGTTCCAATCCTGCAGGTTCTCCAGCCAGTTGCCGAAGCGGCCCGTGCCGGTGCTCTCCGGCTTCCAGTTGATGGTCTTGTTCAACGCGATCAGCCGGTCCTTCTTCGCGGTGACACGCACGAACCAGCTGTCGAGCGGGTAGTAGAGGATCGGTTTGTCGGTGCGCCAGCAGTGCGGGTAGTTGTGCTCGTACTTCTCCACCTTGAAGGCGCGGCCCATCTCCTTCAGCTTGATGCTGAGCTCCACGTCCACGCTCTTCTCCGGGGCTTGCCCGGCGGGGTAGTATTCGTTCTTCACGTACTTGCCCGCGAACTCGCCCATCTCCGGCGTGAAGCGCCCTTGCAGGTCCACGAGGGTGAGCGTGCCGATGCCGTGCTGACGCGCCACGCGCATGTCATCCGCGCCGAAGCTCGGGGCCGTGTGCACCACACCGGTGCCATCCTCCGTGGTCACGAAATCGCCACCGATCACCTTGAACGCATCACCGCCGGTGGGCTGTGCGTAGGGGAACAACTGCTCGTAGCGGATGCCTTCCAGCTGGTGGCCGTAGAACTCACCATCGATGGTCCAGGGGATGTGCTTGCCATCCTTCTTGTAGTCGTCGAAGGAAGCATCCTTCCCCTTCTCGCTGAAGTAGGCGCCCACGCGCGACTTAGCCAGCACCACGGTCTGTGGCTCGTGCGTGTACGGGTTGAAGGTCTTGATACGGACATAGTCCAGCTTCGGCCCCACGGTGAGGGCGCAGTTACTGGGCAATGTCCAGGGCGTGGTCGTCCAGGCCATGATGAACACCTCGCCGAAGGCCTCCTTGAACAGGAACGCGCTCGTGTGATCGGGCTTCACCTTGAAAAGCGCCACCGCGCTCGTGTCCTTCACCGGCTTGTAGGTGCCGGGCTGGTTCAGCTCGTGTGAGGAAAGTCCCGTGCCCGCTGCGGGGGAGTATGGCTGGATCGTATAGCCCTTGTACAGTAGGTCCTGTTCATGGAGCTGCTTCAACAGGTGCCACACGCTCTCGATGTACTTGGTGTGGTAGGTAACGTACGGATGCTCCAGGTCCAGCCAAAAGCCGATGCGCCGCGTCATGTCGTTCCACACGTCGGTGTAGCGCATCACGGCCTTTTTGCAGGCCGCGTTGTAGTCCTCGATGCTGATCTTCTTCCCGATGTCCTCCTTGGTGATCCCAAGCTCCTTCTCCACGCCGAGCTCGATCGGCAGCCCGTGCGTATCCCAGCCGGCCTTGCGGTCCACGCGGTGGCCTTTCTGCGTTTGGTAGCGGCAGAAGATGTCCTTGATGGCACGCGCCATCACGTGGTGGATGCCGGGCAGGCCATTGGCGCTCGGTGGGCCTTCGTAGAACACGAAGGGCGGCGCGTCCTTGCGTAGCTCCAGGCTCCTGCCGAAGGTGTCCTCGGCCTCCCACTGCTTCAACACCTCTTCGGCGACCTTGGGCAGGTCGAGCTCATCATACTGCGGGAAACGCTTGTCCATCAGGGCTTTCTAAGGGCCCGCGAAGATAACCGGTCCGGCGCGACCGGACGCGTGCCGATCACCCCCGGAACCGCACCATCACCGTATTCCCCTTCTCTTCGCGCCGGGTCTCGAGCTGGTCCTTCAGCGCGTTCACCAGGCTGGAAAGGGAGGCGTGCCCGTAACTGCGCGGGTCGAAGCCGGGATCCAGCCGGCGCAGGGCCTGGCCGATGAGGCTTAGTGAGGCTTCCTCCTCCTCGCCCTTCGCGATCACGAAGGCCTTGCGCAGCTTGCGCATCAGTTCGCTGTTCTGGGAGAGCTTGACCGGCTGGGCCTTTGCGGTGGAGGTGGCGCGCTTGCTGCGCTCCTTGCCGGGTGCGCCTGCCCCTGCTCCCGCGCCTGGTCCTGCCTCCTGCACATCAAGGTTCTCCACGTAGATGAAGCGCTCGCAAGCCTGAACGAAAGCGTGTGGTGTCTTCTTCTCGCCCACACCCATCACGAAGATGCCGCTCTCGCGCAGCCGTGTGGCCAGGCGCGTGTAGTCGCTGTCGCTGCTCACGATGCAGAACGCGTCCACCAGCTCACCGTGCAGGATGTCCATGGCGTCGATGATCAGCGCGCTGTCCGTGCTGTTCTTGCCCTTGGTGTAGGCGAACTGCTGCACCGGTTGGATGGCGTTGCTGTTCAGCAGGTCCTTCCAGCCGCTCATGCCCATGGTGGTCCAGTCGCCGTAAATGCGGCGGATGGTGATGGTGCCGGTCTTGCTCACCTCCTCCAGGATCGCGGCCAGCCGCTTGGGCGCCGCATTGTCCCCGTCGATCAGCAGCGCGATCCGGGTGTCGTTGATCTTCTTCATTTCCGTTACAAGGTAGGTGGGTCGGCGCGGTCCGGATTCAATGCATGCAGCCTTGGTATACGCGGGCCTTCAGCTTATAGGCCTTGGGAGCGGACCCCCGGTGTATGGTCAAAGCGGAATCCGCTTCGTGTTCGGTCGACCATAGCCCGGTCACGAGCGCATAGGTGCGAGGCGCTGCGCAACGGTCGAACCGATCCAAGTACTCGATGCTGAGCGTACCCCCCTCATACCGTCGCGGGAAGTACTGGCCGGCATAGAGCGCGTCCTCATCATTCAAAGGCAGAATGAGTGAGTCGCGCGCACCATCATGATAGCGGCCCAGTGTGTCCACCTCCGCATGGAACGCCTCAGCGAGCTGGTACATCCGAACATCCAGCGGATGGTATTCCCGACCGGTGTCGGCGATCGTCACGAACAGTTCCACCACATCATCCTGTGGGGTCCATCCGTTCGCTTCGCTCGGTGCATTCGCATCCGGGATCCCGGCCTCCTCCGCGTGCTGAGCGACCGTTGCCCCATCGGTTCCGGGCGCTTCCGAACAGGCGCAGATCAGGAGGAAAATTGAGATGGCAGGCAGGGATCGCATTCCTGCCCAAAGCTATCCCGCTGTTCACATCGTGCCCCGCAGCATCTTGTTCCAGTAGAGCCACGGAAGGCCGTACTTCTTCAGGATCCACATGCTCCACAGCGGCTTGGTGGTGTCGAATAGGCGGCGCAGCAAGGGGTCGCTGTCGCGCACGTTGTCGTACTTGAACTCGGCCAGTAGCATCTTGCCGTAGCCGGTCACCAGCGGACAACTGCTGTATCCGGAGTACTGCTCGGTGGAGAGCATGCCGTCCTTGATCCGCTGGAGGATGTTGGCCACCACCACGGGTACCTGCTTGCGGATGGCCGCGCCGGTCTTTGCCGTTGGCAGGGCCGCGGCATCACCGAGTCCGAAGATGTTGGCGTAGCGCTTGTGTTGCAGGGTGTTGATGTCCACCTCCAGCCAGCCCTTGCTCGGCCCTTCCTGATAGGCGAGCGGGCTCTGCTTGATGAAGTCCGGTGCGCTCTGCGGTGGCGCCAAGTGCAGCATGTCGTAGGGCATCACAATGGTGCCCTCACCCTCCACCTTCTCCTTCAAGCCCTTGTCCTCGGTAAGCACGCAGGCATTGTCGCCGGGCTTGCTCCACTTGAAGTGGACCTCCTTCTTCACCGGATCGATGCGCACGGGGTTGTAGAAGGTCTTCAGGATGATGCCCTTCTTGTGGATCACGTCCATCAAGGC